>WNFT01006429.1_pt1 | contig 10343 bp, 8 predicted proteins | sample 5400191 | NCBI WGS metagenome assembly WNFT01 (sample SAMN13153359, study PRJNA577476) | soil metagenome | isolation source: 80 cm saprolite under Madrone tree | place: USA:California | collected 2016-06-14 | reverse complement strand
ATGATTGCGACCACGATCATGATTTCCACCAGCGTGAAGCCGGCATGTTTTCGATTCAATTTGGTTAACATTATTTCTTCTATTGCGTTGGTTTACTGTTTGTTTGTGTTTGAGTTGCGATGGCGCGGCTTCTTTCGGCTGCGATCTCACAACTCATTCCCTGCCACTCCTTTCGAGGGGAATGGCAGGCGAATGAATCGTCAGATTCGATTACGGCCCGTAGGGCGACCAAAAACCGGTGCCGGCGACGTCGGATAACACCGCTAGATCCGAGGCAGGCACCTGTGGGATGGTATCGACGGTCTGAGAACCGTAGGTACTCCCCAGGAGACTCTTGCCTGTGTTGTATAGCATCGAATTCTTTTTCAAGTAGTTCGTCCAATCCGTGACCCCAACCGGGTAATTGGTGCTGCGATTGGTTTCAATTGCGTACTGGTCGACAGCAGCGTCGATCATACGCAGGTCATTAAGGATTCGGCTGGCTTGGGAACGTTTACGAGCACGGAGGAATCCGGGCACTGCGATCGCCGCCAAGAGCGCGATGATCGCAACTACGATCATGATTTCCACGAGGGTGAAGCCCCCGCGGCGTTTGTTAAGTTTGTTCAACATTGCTAACTGCTTTCTGTTTCTCTATTGTTTGATTGATTGCGTTCCGAAGCACCCGCCTCGGAATACCCATCTTAATGAGCACTCGCGATGCCAAGCGGCGATCGTTTTAGAATTTCTAGAAAATGGGCCACCTCATTTTGGGCTTAGATGCCCGGCTCCGGCGTGATTCTCGCTGTGCAAACACTACGGCAGCCGCCACTTGCCGATTGATCCGACATCGTGACTTCGCGTAAACTCCTCAGCCTATTTCACTTGCGTCCGGCACACTACGTTTTCGGCGGTGTTCTGCTTATCCGTGTCGTTGTCCTCGCTAGACTAACCGCTTCGCCATACCTCTTGCCGACGCGTGGAGACATGCATTTTTACGATGATTGGGCACAGCGGATTCTTAACGGCCAGCTTACTGATCACCTAGCCTTTTACGGCCTGCCGGGGTACGCTTACTTGCTCGCGGCCCTCTATAAGATTGCCGGCTACGGTCCATTTATTCCTGCTCTCCTGCAGGCATTACTCGATGCCGGGACGGCGGTGCTAATCTGTAAGGTTTCGGTCGGCATTTTTTCGGGAACCGGCCTGCGCCGTGCCCAAATCGCTGGTGTACTCGCGGCGGTGGGCTGGGCGTTTTTTGTCCCGGCGCAAACCTACGCCGTCGTTCTCATGCCTACCGCTTGGTTTGTCTTTATCTTTTGGCTCATCCTTTGGCGCATTGTCAGCCGGAAGAACGCGCCGACAAAATGGGGGGCATTAATTCTCGGTCTGCTGGTTGGCCTCGCCGCGACGGCAATCGCGACGATTCTCTTCCTCATCCCGTTGGTAGTCGGCGCAATCCTTCTCAAACCGGCGATTTCCACTCATTCCCAATTCCGCACGCGCATCAACGCCCTCGTTCTGCTTTTCCTTGGCGCTGCTGCCGGTACTTCGCCCTGTTGGGTGCACAATTGTTTCATTGCCCACGACCGCGTATTTCTGTCCGCTCACAGTGGTATTAATTTCTGGATTGGAAATAATCCGGGCGCGATTGGTTATCCGCGTTTTCCGCCCGGTCTCCACGCTGGGCAGGCCGCGATGTTACAGGATTCTATAGACGCGGCTGAATCCGCCGCTGGACACGCTCTCCCACGCGGTCAGGTCTCACAGTATTGGGCTGCGAAGGCGCGCAATTACATAACGAGTCATCCGATAGCATGGCTTCGTCTGCTTGCGCTCAAACTCCGCAATCTTTGGAGCGCATTTCAATACGACGATCTCAGCATCATCACCATCTTGCGTGAGCAAAACGTCACCTTGCCCGGAATTTATTTCGGCCTGGTCGCGGCCCTGGCGTTGCCAGCGATCTTTCTGGTTTGGAAAACAGCGCCGCTCTCACGTTGGATCGCCGTCGCCATCGCCCTGCATGTCCTCGCCTTGTTGCCGGTATTCATCACCGAACGCTATCGTCTGCCAATTGTTCCGGGCCTTCTTATTTTCGCCGCCTTCGGCCTGGTTGCGTTTTTTAATCATGTCGTGGCGGGCAAATTTCGCTGGGCCATTGCCTACGCCGCGTTTCTAATTGTCTCTTCCTATTTCATTTCCTGGCCGCAACGCGATCCATCACTTTGGGCGTTGGATGCCTACAACAGCGGTTGGCAGGCGCTCGAATCCGGCAATCTTCCCCTGGCGGAAAGAAAATTGCAGCTCGCCCGCGCTTATGTCCCAACGAATCCGGAAACCAATTTCGCTCTCGGAAACCTGCGGCTGGCGGAGGGAAATTCTGCGGCCGCTTCCACCTTTTATCTTACCACTCTACAGCTCGATGATCGTCACAGCGGCGCGCTCAATAATCTTGGCGTAATCGCCCTGGGCCACCAGCAATTCGAACTGGCCGAACATTGGTTCCGGCGCGCGCTCGATCTCAACACTCGCAGCGCCAAGACTCATTTTCTTTTGGCCAAGACCTATGCCGCCAGGGGCGACCGCGCCGATGCCTGCGCCGAAATCGATTCCGCTGTTGCCCTAAGTCCACAGCAACCCGAGTTCCGTCAGTTGCGCGAAGAAATCCACCGCCAATGAAAATCGGGGAGATAACCGAGGTCGATCGGCGTGCGAACAGCGACCAAACCACGCTTTTATCGCCGGGCTTTTGGTTCTTGCTTGCTGCCCTGGCCGCGACCGGGGCCAAGCTTCTCATTGCTTGGAACACCATCGGCACCAATGACACCGTCGTTTTTTTCCTGTCCGGCCGGGAACTGAGCATCCACGGTCTCGCCGAAACTTATCGCCGGGTCATTCTCTTCAATCATCCGCCGCTGGTTGCCTATTACCTGCGTGCGATCTACGACCTCTCAAATCTCTATTTCTTCACCCATAACAACATTACTTTTGCGTTTCTTCTCCGATTGCCGGGAGTTATCGCTGACCTCGTCTCGAGCCTGGTCGTTTGGAAATTGGCCGACGCAATGGGCGATCGTCGCCCTCCGTTCTGGGCGCTCCTTCTTTTTGCGCTTAATCCAATTTCGCTCATGATCAGCGGATTTCATGGCAACACCGATTCGGTCATGGTGATGTTCCTTGTTATCGCCTGCCTGATGACGGCGCGGCAGCAACCGATTCTTTGCGGTCTATTCCTGGGCTTGAGCTGGCAGGTGAAAATTGTGCCGCTCCTGTTCATTCCAGTGTTCGCTCTGTTCTGGCATAATCGTCGTCAGCTTCGCCCTTTTATCGCGGCCTTTCTCGTCACTACTGTGCTCCTCGCCTTGGAACCGCTTATTTTCTCCCCCATCGCTTACGCCAAGAATGTTTTGAGCTACGGAAGCTATTGGGGTCTTTGGGGAATCACGTATCTCATCCGCATCAGTGATTTTCAGCATCTAACCCGGATCAGCTTTTTCGGGCTGGCACCGGCCGCCACCATTATCAGCAACCTACTTAAGCTCGTAGTCGTTTCCTTTGTTCTCTTCCTGGCGTGGCGCAGACGTGGCGGCGATGCTCACGGCCTTGTCGTTACGCTGGCCATGAGCTGGCTGAGCTTCTTCATCTTCGCCCCAGGCGTCGCCCCGCAATACTTTGTCTGGTTAACGCCATTCCTATTGTTCCTTTCGCCCACTTTCTTTGTCTGTTTCACCGCCGCAGCCTCCATTTTCCTCTTTGTTTTTTACAGCACCATCTCGCATTCTTGGGTCTGGTATTTTGGTGTTTCGACTAATGCCCTGAGCGCGGTCTGGGCTCCCTGGAACCTTCTTCCCTGGTTGACACTGATCATCGGTTCCGTCCTCATCTGGCGAAACAACGTGCCTCAACAAAGCTCAGCCCTTAAACTTCTCTCTCCGGCGCCAGTGGCCGGAACCTGATTCGTGACCGACCCGGCCCGACCTCGTCCCAGCGCCCTTCCCCTGATCGGAATATGCGCCGTCCTCGCAGTGGGGATCTTCTTGCGTTTGCCACCGGCTCTTTTCGTTGAGCGCGCTCCCTTACATTTCCTGGAAATCCTGCATCCCCAACCTGGCTTTACCGGCGTCGGTTTCGACGAAAATCTCTATCGCGAATACGTCAAAACCCTTTCCCAGGCGGGACTCTCCTCGTATCCGGACCTGGCGGAAGGATACGTTAATCTGCAAGCGCGACTTCCGAGCGCAATCCTGCCACCGACCCGCTTTCTCTACATTTTTTGCGCTTATCTTTGGCACCAAACCACCGGGGCCGACGCCCTCGCCGCCCTGAAAAATATCTCCAGCCTGTTCAGCATTCTTACTCTCGTGCTGACCGCGATTTTTTCCATCCACCTGGGCGGCGTCCGATTGTGCCTCGCCACCAGCGCGCTGATGGCGTTCGCGCCAACTCAAATCCACATGTCGCAGCACGCCCTGATTGATGGTGTCTTTGCCTGCGTTGCCCTGGCCTGTCTCTGGTTGCTCTGGGAAAATTTACAACGGCCGAACGACTGGCGCTGGCTCGCCGGCTATGGGATCGCGCTCGCCCTTCTCGTCCTGACCAAGGAAAATGCACTCTTCGCCTATTTCGGCCTGCTCGCAGTTTTGGCCGCGAGCTATTGGTTTCGAATCGGCACACTCACGCGTTTTCTCCTGGCCGCGACCCTGATCGGCCCGCTCCTCGGAGTTGCCATCCTAGTGAATCTCTGCGGGTCGCTAGGCACCGCGACCCACATCTATCAATTGCTCGTAAGCAAGGCCACCGTTCTGCCCTACGCCCTCAAAACCGGGGACGGACCCTGGTATCGCTACCTTGTCGATTTATCGTTAGTTAGTCCGATTGTCCTCTTGCTCGCATTCGGCGCCATTTTCACGCTCAAACGAAGCAACTCCGCCGTGATCTTTCTGACGGCCTTCCTGGCCGCGAGCTTTCTTGTGATGTGCAATGTCCGCTACGGAATGAACCTGCGCTATGCCAACATGTGGGATCTGCCGTTGTGCTTCCTGGCCGCGAGCTATTTGGTGGCCCTGTTTGCCCGCTTCCGCCGAGCCGATCTTTGGCTCGCTCTTTCCATCATGGCGCTGTGCGCGTTCGATCTGCGGCAGTACCAGATCCTATTCGTCAAATTCGGATTATACGAGCTTGTGCCCGAAGGTTTGCTGCGGGCGCTCCAGATCTTGAAGTAAATTGGGCAGCGCATTCTGCCGCAATTCCTGGCTGGTGTTGATAGTCTCGCACAACAGATTGTTTACCGTCGGCAGGGCCTGGGCGCGCACAAAAATTTGATAGGAGAAGAAAGACCGACTAAGTGAAATCAACTTCTCGTTAGCCCAGACCAGGAGCCGGCTGATGAAATTGGTTCCGAGCGCCTTGGGATAGGGCGCGGGAATGCCGCGCACTTCGAGAATCTTGTAACCGGATTGCCGGAGCAATTCGCGCAGCGAACGAAAAGTAAAGAGGCGGGTATGGGTGGCGTCCAAGATACCTTTCTTCCCGTAATTGAACTGGCCCAGGAGTAGCATCAGGCGGGTCGCGAAAAATCCGATGTTGGCGGTGGTGATAATCACTTCGGGGCGCTTGCAACCGGTCGCGAAACGCAATTCGTCCATGAAATCTTCCGGCCGCTTCAAATGCTCGATGATGTCGAGCATGAAGATTTGATCGAACTGGGAAACGTTGACGGGAAATTCCTTGCGATCGAGATCCCAGTGAATGAACTGCATTTTCTCCTGGCCTTCAGCCGGAACCAGACGGTCCATCCCCGTGACCGCGCACCCCTTTTTCACCAACTCGGCCCCGACATACCCGCGTCCGCAGCCGACATCCAGCACGTGAGCGCCGCTGCGCGCGGCATCGATCGCCATGGTGTGGGAAGAGGTGAACCCGAGCTTGAGGTCGTAGGTTTCTTCCGGCGGCGCGACATCGAACTTGCGATCGAAAAACAAATTCATTTGATGCAGCCGTGCCCGCACCATCGCTTTACAAACATTGAGGGCGTATTGCAGTCCGTTGACGTGACAGATTTCGTCGCCGTAAAAGGTTGGAATCGGCAGCTCGAGAATGCGGAATTTTTTCAGAACCAGCTGAATGATAATCTCGGTGTCGAAGTGAAAGGCCCCGCTATTGCATTCGAACGGCAGTTGCGCGAGCGCGTGGGTGGCATACAGGCGATAGCCGGAGTGAAACTCCGACAGGTTCGTTTGCAGCATCCAGTTTTGGAAAGTGGTCAGGATCTGGTTGCCGATCCATTTGTAGTACGGCATCCTGCCCGTTCGCGCCGCTTTCTTATCGATCATGCGCGAACCGAAGACGGCATCGGCTTCGTCCCGAACCAGCGGAGCAAGCAACTCCGGCAGTTTTTCCGGCGCATACTGGCCGTCGCCGTGCAGGAGGGCGACGATATCGAATCCGTGATCGATGGCGTAGCGATAACCGAGCTTCTGGTTACCGCCGTAACCCTGGTTCTCCGGCGTCCGGAGCACGGTGATTTGGAAAGGAGGACGTTGATGTTGAAAGCGCAACCCTTCGACGAAAGTATCGTCCGCCGACGAATCATCGATAATCAGCACTTCGACCGCGCTCGAATGCAGCGAAGACGGAATGCGGTTGAGCACTTCTTCAATCGTGCGCGCGGCGTTGTAGGCAACGATGAAAATGAGCACGCGTTTGCCGTGAAAATCGAACGGCGCGGAATCCACCAGTGGGGAGGAGGCCATGCCTCCGGAGCAGCTAGAAGCAGGCCAAGACGCCAGCGCCGCTCGCCGTCACCTTAGCTTCCATCTTTCCTGCGATGGCAGAGCAAGTAGGCTCCGAATTCGCCGACGACCTCAAAGTGCTCTTTCACCATTTGATTTGGCACATCGGATTGAAACTCGCGCGAGCGATTTGGCTCGTTCCAAAGATCGAAGTCGCGATTTAGCACCAGCCAATCGGCATCTTTCACATCCTCCGCCAAACGCGATCCGGGACGGTTTGCTGAAAAAGGATTCATCTCGAGGAAGTAGGTGGCCGGCCGCAACTGCGGCAGCATGCAATAAAGAAATGTATCAGTGCAATTGGTTCGGCGCAGATCGCCCGGTCCGATGAAGAGGCTCTCTCCAGGGGCGGACAATTTCTCAATTCTGTCGAGCAGGCGACTGGCCATTATTGTGGTTGTCCGCTTGTAGAATGGGAAGACACGGCCCTTGTGCTGAACAAAGAGCTGTTCGTCTTTCTGCGAAAAAATTGCGGCTTTGAATTCGTGCTTAAAGTAGGCAGTTACTTCCGGCGCGAGGAATTCAATCGTAGCGAGAATACCGAAGCTCGCGAACAGCACACTCTTGAGATTTGGTGATGGAGCGCAATCGCGAGACGCCAAAACGAGCAGCGACAACGGTAGCAGTCCGAGTGAAATGAAAGCGGCGCAGGTCAGATGTATTACGTCAAGACGCTGCATCGCCTGGGGGGTGAGTGCCACGCCCAATAGCGCCAAGGCCAGCAGGAGACGGCCGTGGACGTCGCGTCGCCCAGCGCGAACGCCAACAATACCGGCCACAAGATTGGTTGCGCTTGCGATTAGATGGGCAAAGAACAATCCGATCACATCTGGGTCGACTGAGAAAATGGGTAGGTGACGACCCGGGCTGGAGTAAAACACGGGGTAAAGAAACAAATTGTTGAGCATTTGCTGCGGTCCGGCTAGGCAAACAAGCAGGATCAACGGAATTGAGCCGACGGCAAAACCTGCAAGGTATCGCAAGCGCCGCCGGCGGCATATCAGCTGAAATAATGGAACGGTTGATATGATCACCGCCGGCCCTAGATCGACTCGATAAAGAACTGCTGCACCACCGAGCAGACCTCCCAGGAACACGCGCGCGTTCGAATTGGGATTAACCAAAAGGAAAAAAGAGCCGAGAATGCATGCCACTCCACCAAACCACGAATGCGCGGCGAGTTGCGAAAGAAGCAAAATCCAGCCAGCCAGCGCAGTGCAAGCCGCAGCCACAGCCGTGTTCCATCGTGAAACAAGAGCGAAGATCAGCAAAAGGACGAGTGCGCGATAAAGAAAGCCAACTCCGCGTTCCACCGAGATGTTCGCCCCGAGGAGGGAGTAGGTCGCGGCCAGAAAATAAATATTGGCCGGTCCGTAAAATGTCTCAAAGTCTCGATATGGAATCTTGCCATGTTGAATTAGTTCGGGATATAGGAGCAGCGATCCTTCGTCCATCGGCGAGCCGCCTCTCTCGAATGCGGGGATGAAAGGGAGTAACAACAGAACAAGAACTAAAGAGCCAATAAGGAACGTTCGCTGAGATCGCTTCCAGCTGCTATCTCGTGCGAGGCAATTAGGACTTTTGGCCGCTATGGTGGTGGTCGCGACCAGGGAATCGGCGGGATTGAACATACGCGCCATCAGAGCGCCTGTTATGCCAGCTAGATGTCAAACACCAGATCCGCTCTGCAGAGAAAGAAACCGTTCAGCGATCGTTTTGACCGATCGGCGACGGTTTTCCCAACTTAGAATCAGCAACAGCGAGCAACGGATCGATGACACCAGCAAAAGGCACTTAAGCTGCTGGAGGTTTTGGGATGAACCCCAAACGCGATCTGGGCCCGGCCTGCATTGTCGCGCTCGCACTGGTTGCCCTGACGCTGAAACTCGCGATCGCCTTACACCATCGGCACGAATGATGCCGTATTCTTTTACGGCTTCGCAAAGATTCTGAGCCAACGTGGGCTCGAATTTACATATCAGCACAACCCCTACTTCAATCACCCGCCGCTGACCGCTTATTATTTGCGCGGCATCTTAGCGTTGACCGAGCAACCCTGGTGTCGGGCTGCCGGCATTCATTTCCCTTTTCTCCTTCGCTTGCCTGGAATCGTCGCTGACTTCTTGGTCGTCCTCATCTTGCTCAAAATGGCAAAGACGGGTGTGTTTATTCCAATCTGGGCGCTGGCCCTTTTCGCAATCAGCCCGGTTTCGTTGATGGTCTCCGGATTTCACGGAAACACGGATCCGGTAATGGTGTTGTTTCTTGTTTGCGCTGCGTTTATGTGCCTGCGAGGAAAAGCCGCGCTGTGCGGATTATTTTTCGCGCTCAGTTGTCAGATCAAAGTGATCCCACTTTTAATGTTGCCCGTCTTCTTTTTCTTCTGGATCGCGCGCGGGACTGGTCTGCGATTCAGCGTCTTTACAATATGCTGCGTTGTGCTTTGGGCTCAGCCCATTTTTCGATTCCCGATCCCGTTTGCCAAAAACGTTTTGTTATACGGAAGCTATTGGGGCGAATGGGGGATTACCTACTGCCTTCGCCTCACGCATTGGCGGCCCTTCAATGGCAGGGGAACTTTCGATTTGCCGGTGCCTGCCGCTGCTACTGCACTATTACTCAAAGTCACAATTGTTGCTGCTGTGTTTGCAATCGCTTTTCGTCGCCGGAATTTGAATGGTCGTGGCTTGATTGATTCCATTGCCTACGCCTGGATTAGTTTTTTCCTCCTGTCGCCGGGTGTATGCATTCAATATATGCTCTGGCTTGCACCTTTCATTCTTGTTCTTTCGAGTTCGCTTTATTTGTGGCTCACCGTCAGTAGTTCCATTTCCCTTTTTGTCGTCTACAATGCAATTGCTCGCGGATTTCCCTGGTTTGTTGCCCTCTCAAATGGGAGAGATTCCGCCCTGGCCACATGGTCGCTGTTGCCCTGGATCGTGCTCATCGTCGGAACAATCGCGCTTTGGCGGAAAACTGCCGAAACGAACCTCGCTCTGCCTTTACTCAGACCGCGAAATCGCGTGCCGAAAACGTGTAGCTTTGGGCTCTTGAAAGATCCTAAGATCGGATCTGCTGTGGTGGAGACTATTTGACCACTTGCTGGTCAGCCTCTTTTCCCAGCGTAGAATCAGCAACAGCGAGCAACGCTCGATCGTCATTATCGTTTAGCTTCGCCAGCAGTTCCTTGGCGTGGCGGATTGATTTTCGGAGAAAATATTCCGGAGCAGTGAAATCGAGTGGTTGTTTTTCGCCATTTCGTCCGCGCGCGTGCAACTCCGAATCCCAGCGGCTGAGCGCGCAGGTGGAGGCGAACAATTCCATCGCGGCCCCAGCGATTCGTTCCTGAAGCAGCTGCATGTCCAGGACCGGTTCGCGGTAAACCACCAGTGCGCGATTGACCGCGACATTAAAGCGCCAGATCAAACGGCCGAGTTGTCCGGCGAAACCGCGCAATTCCGCGCTTTGCACTGGCACGTTCGGTGTCCGAACCGTCGCGCCCAGGCGATTCATGCCGGCGTTCCATGCTTTGCCGACCCGGTTCATTGAGAACGACGTCATGGTGTCGTA
>WNFT01006428.1_pt1 | contig 10344 bp, 6 predicted proteins | sample 5400191 | NCBI WGS metagenome assembly WNFT01 (sample SAMN13153359, study PRJNA577476) | soil metagenome | isolation source: 80 cm saprolite under Madrone tree | place: USA:California | collected 2016-06-14 | reverse complement strand
AACACCGCCTTCATCGTCGCCTTGTCCATCCCGACCGCGGAGGCGAGCACGCCCGCGCCGACGTAGGGCAGGTCGGCGAGCTCGAAGAGACCCTGGATCGTGCCGTCCTCCCCGTACGGGCCGTGGAGCATGATGACGACGACGTCGAGGTGGCGCAACTCGGCGGGGAGGCCCCCGGCGGGCTCGGTCCGGGCGAGGCTCGTCGTCGCGGCGCTGTCGACGGCCTCGGCGAGGTCGGCCAGCGCCTTCTTGACCTCGCCGGCGCCATCGTCCGAGGGCAGCGCGACGCGCGCCTCGGCGGCGAGCGCCCGTAGGGGGTCGCCGCCCACGACCCAGCGCCCGTCGCGGGCGATCCCGATCGGCACCACGGTGTGACCGCGCGCCTCGAGCGCCGTGATGACCGAGGCCGCGGACGCGAGGGAGACCTCGTGCTCCCCCGACCGGCCGCCGAAGACGACGCCCACGCGCAGGCGCGGCACGCGCGTTACCGGGTCGCCATGATCATCGCCCGCGCGACGAGGCTGGCGAGCCCTTGGAGGTGCGGCACCCACATGGCGCGGAAGACGTACGCGGCCACCGCGAGCACGAGGTACACGACCAAGGTGGAGATCCAGTCCGGCATTCCCGGCCGGTGATACATCGACTCGAGCGTCCCCGCCAGCACGGCGCCGACGAACGCGACGAGACCGAACGCCGCGACCAGCGCGAGCGGCGTCAGGAAGCTGAACACGAAGACCATGAAGATCGCGTCGGCGCGGTCGATCTTCTCGTGGAAGACCTTGGCGCCGGCGGGCCTCTCCGCGAGCGACTCGATCGCGTCCCCGAGTCGTCCCCACGACACGAAGCCGAAATAGCTCAAGAGGAAGGCGACGACGAAGACGAGCAGGAGCCAGTGCGACCAGTTCTTCCGGTCGAAGGACCACACGGCTATGCCTCCGCCCGCCGCCGCTCGGCGCGCCAGCGCCGCCACTCGGCGAGCCGCCGGCCGAGCTCGGTCTCGAGCCCGCGGTCGGTCGGCCGGTAGTACTGGCGCCCGCGGAGCGCCTCGGGGAGGTCGTCCTGATCGACGCGCGCGTCGGGCGCGTCGTGCGCGTACTGGTAGCCCGCCCCGTAGCCCAGGTCCTTCATGAGACGCGTGGGGGCATTGCGGATGTGGAGCGGCACGGGCTCCGCCGGCCGCTCTCGCACGTCCGTCTGCGCCGCGTCGTAGGCGACGTAGACCGCGTTCGATTTGGGAGCGAGCGCCAGGTAGAGCGTCGCCTGGGCGAGGGCGAGCTCGCCTTCGGGATCACCGAGAAAATCATACGCCTCCTTCGCCGCGAGCGTCAGCAAAAGCGCCTGCGGATCGGCGTTGCCGACGTCCTCGGAGGCGAACCGTACCAGCCGCCGGGCGAGGTAGAGCCGGTCCTCGCCGGCCTCGAGCATCCGCGTGAGCCAGTAGAGCGCCGCGTCGGGATCGGAGTCGCGCAGGGACTTGTGGAGCGCCGAGATCAGGTTGTAGTGCTCCTCGCCCGACTTGTCGTAGAGCAGGGTCCTCTTCTGCGCCGCCTCCCGGACCGACGCCGCGGTCACCCGGCGCCGGTCACCCGCCGGCGTGAGTCCGACCGCGACCTCGAGCACGTTCAGCGCCGCGCGCGCGTCGCCGTTGGCGAGCCGCGCGATGAGACGGAGCGCGTCGTCGTCGACCTCGGCGCCGAGGCCCGCGAGGCCCCGCGCCGCGTCACCGAGCGCGCGCCGCATGATCGCGACCAGGCCGTCCTCGCCGAGGGGGCGCAGCACGTAGACACGGCAGCGCGAGAGGAGCGCCGAGTTCACCTCGAACGACGGGTTCTCGGTCGTCGCGCCGACGAGCACGAGCGTCCCCGTCTCGACGTGGGGGAGGAAGGCGTCCTGCTGGGCGCGATTGAACCGGTGGATCTCGTCGACGAAGAGGATCGTGCGCGTCCGCTGGCGCGCCCGCTCGGCCTCGGCGACGACCTCACGGATCTCCTTCACGCCCGAGAGCACCGCGGAGAACGCGACGAAGCGGGCGCCCGCCGTGTGGGCCATCAGCCGCGCGAGCGTCGTCTTGCCCGAGCCGGGCGGTCCCCAGAGGATCATCGAGTGGAGCTCGCCGGTCTCGATCGCCGACCTCAGGACCGCGCCCGCGCCGAGCAGATGCTCCTGGCCGAGGACCTCGTCGAGCGCGCGCGGGCGCATCCGGTCGGCCAGCGGCGCGGGCGTCGCCGTGACCGGCGTCTCGCGCGGCGTCGCGTCGAAGAGGTCCATCACGTCCGCCCGAGCCCGTCGTGGCAGTGCGAGCCGAGGCGGTTCGACCGCCGAGGCGAGCCCTGAAATCCGAAGTGCGCCGTGAGCCACTCGGGCAGCCGCGCGAGGTCCGACAACCAGGCGACCGGCGTGACGCCGTGGCGCGTGAGGTCCGCCTCGCGCGCGCCGTAGGCGACGAACGGCACGCCGACCGCCGCGGCCGCGACGCCGTCCACCCACGAGTCGCCCACGACCACGGCGTCGCGCGTGCCCGCGAACCGGGTCGCGGTGTCGGTTGAGGCGGCTCGGGCGTCGAGGCGCGCGCCGAAATGTTCCGCGATGATCCGCCAGCCGTCGGGATCCGGCTTGAGTGCCGTCATGTCGTCACGGGTCACCACGAGATCGAGGAGGGGGGCAAGCCCCAACCGCTCGAGCGCCGGCAGCGTCACCGGGCGCGCGTTGTTCGTCCAGAGCGCCGTCTGGACGCCCGCGCGCCGCGCGCCCCCGACCGCGTCGAGCGCGCCCGGCTCGAGCGCGGCCGCGCCCATCGCCCGCCACTCGTGCTCGAGCGCGATCGCCCAGACGGCGCGCTCGAGGTCGGGCGCCTGGCTCTTCGACCAGGCGACCAGCTCGAAGACCCGGTACCGCTCCGGCCGGTCGGGCAGCGGGCCGCGCTCGCGCTCGATGAGCCGCCGCATGTCGGCGGCCATCGCGGCCAGGTCGAGCGGTGTACGGATCAGGGTGTGATCCAGGTCGAATACGCACAGACCCACGCATTGACCGTATCATAGCCGTGCTACGATGAGTGGTCATCATGGCTCGCCGGTGGCCGCTCCTGTCGGCGTCCGTAGTCCTGCTCGTGGCCACGCTCTCCGCCCCGCCCGCACGGGCTCTGGACGAGCCCGAGCGGCTCAGGCTGGTCGGCGAGCGCGCGTTCGCCGACGGGCTCTATCCGCTCGCCCGCCGCGTGCTCGAGCGGTTCGTCGCCGAGTATCCGAATGACCCGCACGCCGGCAGCGCCCTGTTCCTCCTGGGCCGCGCGCGCTTCGCGCTGGGCGACACCGAGTCCGCCCTCGAGGCGTTCCGGCGCGCGCAGGCGGCGATCTCACCCGCGGAGGCGCTCGAGGCGAAGTTCTGGGAGGCCGAGACGCTCTTCCGTCTCCGGCGTTTCCCCGAGGCGCGCGCCGCGTACGACGCGGTCGTCAAGACGGACGCCGCCGCGCCGCGCGCCCCCGAGGCGTTGTACGGCCTCGCGTGGAGCGACCTGGAGCTCGGGCGGCCCGAGACGGCGATCGCGGAGCTGCGCGAGCTGCTCGCCCGGTGGCCGGACCACGCGCTGGTCCCGTCGGCGACGCTCCACCTGGCCCGCACCCTCGCCGAGCAGAAGCGCTTCGGCGACGCCCTGCCGCTCCTCGAGGGCTTCGCCACGAAGTACCCGAACCACAAGCAGCTCCCGGACGCGCAGTACCTCTTGGGCTGGGCGCGCGTGAAGTCGGGCGACACGAAGGCGGGGCTCGCCGACCTGCGCGCGTTCGTCGCCGCGGCGCCGAACCACGAGCTGGCGCCGACGGCGCGCCGGATGATCACGGAGACGATCACGCGTCACGGCGACCCGAGCGAGCTCGGGGCCGCCTACAAGACGCTGATGGACGAGACGCCGCCGACGCCCGAGGGGCTCTACGACGCGGGCTCGATCGCGGGCCGGCTCGCGCGGCCGAGCGATCAGGTGGCGGCGTGGCGCCGTCTCCGGAAGGAGTTTCCCGACCACCCGCTCGCGACGCGCGCGGCGCTCGACCTGGCGAACGCCGCGTTCAAGCGCAAGGACTGGAAGGACGCCGCGGCGCAGGCCCAGGCGGCGGCGCAGAGCGGCGACGGCGGGGTGCGTGCCGAGGCGCTCCTGCTCGCCGGCGAGTCCGAGGTCAAGCTCGGCCGCTACGGCGCCGCCGCCAAGGCGTTCGAGGCCGTCGGCGGCGTGAAGGACGTCGAGGCCGGGGTCCGCTACCGGGCGCTCGCCGGCCTCGGGCTGGCGCGAGAGCAGCTCAAGGACCTGCGCGGCGCCCTCACCGCGTACGAGTCGGTCGTTCGCGGGAGCCCGGACGCGACGCTGCGCGACTGGGCGCGCGAGCGCGCCCAGTCCGTCAAGAGCCAGCTCGGGCGACCGCCGGCGGGCGACGGGAAGACGGGCACCGGCAAAGAGGGCGGGCGGTCGTGAGGCCTGCGCTCGGCGCGGTCCTCCTGGGCGCGCTGCTCGCCGCGCCGCCCGCCTGGGCCGCGACACCGCTGGCGCTGGTTCCGCCGCCGCCCGAGCTCACCGCGCTCATCCCGTTCGCCGAGACGCCGCTCGACAAGCCGCCGGTCGGTGTCCGCGAGCTCCCGCTCCCCGAGGGGCCCACCGACCTGCCACCGTTCCCACCCGCGACGATCGTGGCGCCGTGGCCGTCGAAGCCCACCGCTGCGCTCGCCCAGCCCGCGCCGCTCGCCTGCGTCGGCGCGTTCTTCGGGGTCGCCGCGGCGGCGCTCGAGTGCGGTCAGGCGCGCATCGCCAAGGCCGAGTACGACGATGCGGCGAAGGCCCTCGAGCAGGCGGCGCGCAGCGGTGAGGAGAAAGACGTCGTGCTCGAGGCCCGCTACTGGCTCGGCGAGACGTACTGGCAGCTCGGGCGGGCCGAGTCGGCGGACCGGCTGTTCCGTCAGGTCGTGCAGACCGCGCCGAAGGCGAGCGCCTTCGGCCTCTGGGCCACGCACTCGGGCGGCTGGACGGCGCTCCGGACGGGCGACGCCATCCGCGCGCGCGACACCTTCGCCCAGCTGCTCGCGGGCGCCGTGCCCGCGGCGATGGAGCCGTGGGCGCGACACGGTCTGGGGCTCGCGAGCTACGCGCTCGGCCGGTACGACGAGGCAGTGGCCGCGTGGGAGGCGCTCCGGTCCAGGGGCGCGCCGGGGTCGCTGGCGCGCGACGTCGGCTTCTGGCTCGGCGAAGCGCTCGGGCGCGTGGGCCGGTACGACCGCGCCGCCGTGGAGCTCAACCGGTTCGTCAACGGCGGGCCCCACGCGCTGCTGGACGCCGGCTGGCTCAGGCTCGGCTGGTGGAGCCTCACCGCGCAGCGGCCGAAGGAGAGCGCAGCCGCGTTTCGCACGTATCTCACGCCGCCGACCTCGCCCGCGGCGGCGCCCCGGACGGGCACGGAGCGCGACTGGGCCGAGGCGGGGCTCGCGCTCGCGCTGCTCGGAAGTGACGTGAACGCGGCCCGCGACGCCGCGCGCGGCCTGGACGCCCGGCGCTCGCCCCTGCGGGACGCGCTCTTCCTCCGCTTCGCGAAGGCGCTCGTGGATGGCAAGAAGGGCGCGGAGGCGCAGGCGATCATCCAGGAGCTGCTCGGCGCGAACCTCACGCCCACCCTGCGCGGCTGGGTCCTGCTCCTGAACGGCGAGGCGAGCCGTCTCCAGGGGAACCTCGACGATGCGCGGACCCAGTACGACTTGGCCCGGCGCGCCGACCCCACGACGGCGACCGGCTGGTTCGCGGGGCTTCGCGTGGCCCAGATCAACTTCGAGCTGCGGGAGTTCGCGCAGGCGGCGCGCGACCTCGCCGGGCTCGTCGCGACGGCGCCCTCGGCCGAGGCCCGCGCGACGGCGCTCCTGCTCCAGGCCGAGGCCGCCTACCACGCGGGCACCTACGCCGCCGCGAGCGCAGCGTTCCGACGCGCGCTCGTCGAGTTCTCGGGCCATCCGCTCGCGGGCGCGGCCCGGCTCGGCGTCGCGTGGGCGGCGCTCAGGCAGGACAAGGACGACGAGGCGCGGCGCGAATTCCTCGAGTTCGTCCGACGGGACCCCCGGGACCCGCAGGCCGCGGATGCGCTCCTGCTCGCGGCGGAGCTCGCCCTGAAGGCGCCGACCGAGTGGACCCAGGCCAAGGCGCTCCTCGACCGGATCGTCGCAGAGTACCCGAATCGGCCGCGCACGGAGTTCGCGAAGCTCAACCGCGCGGTGCTTCTGCTCCGCACGGGCGACCTCAAGGCGGCCCAGGCGGAGCTCTCCGACTGGATCGCGCGGGCGCCGTTCGGGCCGCTCCTCGGCCGCGCGTACGCCGCTCTGGGCGCCGCGCTCCTCGCGGCCGGCGTGCCGGCCGACGCGGCGAAGGCGTTCGCGCAGGCCCAGCGCGAGGGGCTGGGCGCGCTGGCGACGCTCGGCCTCGCCGCGTCCGAGCTCGCGCGGGGGAAGCCCGACGTCGCCAAGGGCCTGTTCGAGGACGCGCGCGACAAGGGCACGCCCGCGATCGCGCACGCCGCGGAGTACGGCCTCGCCGCGACCGCCTTCCTGGGCGGCGCCCACAAGGAGTTCAGGCAGCCGGCCCTGGCGGAGCTCGACGCGGCGCCGAAGGGGCGCGGGGCGCCGCGGCTCCTCTACGTCTTGACGGGACTCGCCGTCGAGGAGAAAGACTGGGCGGGCGCCCTCGGATTCGCCAAGCGGCTCGCCAGCGAGTTCCCCGTCGACGAGGCGGCGGACGACGCCTTCGAGAGCATCGGGGCCGCCGCCGCCCAGGCCAGGGCCTGGCCGGTCGTGGCCGAGGCATACAGCGAGCTCCGCTCCCGGTACCCGAAGAGCCCGTTCGCCGACGCCGCGATCGTCACCCTCGCCGAGGCGCAGGTCGAGACGGGACGCGTCGACGTGGCGCGGCGGGAGCTCGAGAAGTTCGTGACGTCGGCGCCCGCGGACGCGAAGCTCGGGCGGGCGTGGCTCCTGCTGGCCCGGGCGCGCGCCGCGACCCGCGACCGCACCGGCGCGATCGACGCGTACGCGCGCGCCGCCAAGGACGGCCGTGTGCGCGAGTGGAGCAAGACGGAGATCCTGAGCTACGCGCGCCTGCTCGCCGAGGACAAGCGCGCGGGCGAGGCGCGCGCGGTCCTCTCCGAATTCCTCCGGCGCGCTGACGGGGCCGACGCGGCCGACGCCGCCTACGCGCTCGGTGAGACGTACCAGGGCGAGGGGGACTATCCTGCGGCGGTCGAGTACTTCATGACGGCCGCGTACGTCGCGCCCGAGTCCGCTCCCGGCCGCCGCGCGCTCCTCGGCGCCGCCGCGAGCCTGGTGGCGCTCAAGCAGCCCGACTCGGCGGCGATCGTCTACAAGAAGCTCCTCGAGCAGCGGGAGGTCCCCTCCGAGCTCGCCGACGCCGCGCGCCGGGGCCTGAAGGAGATTGCACGGTGAAGGGGTACGGGGGACGCGTCCTCGCCGTGGATCTCGCGTCGGGCGCCTCGCGGATCGAGCCGCTCGACGAGCGGACGGCGCGCCGGCTCCTCGGGGGCAACGGCCTGGCCGCCCGCCTCCTGTACGACCGCGTCCCGCCCGGGACGGAGCCGTTCGCGCCCGAGAACGCCGTCGTCTTCAGCGTGGGGCCGATCACCGACACGACGGTGCCGGGCAACAGCCGCGCCTGCGTCGCCTCGAAGTCGCCGCTGACGGGGCTCTTCTTCGACTCGACCTTCGGCGGCCGCTTCCCCGCGACGCTCAAGCGCACGGGCTTCGACGCGGTCGTGATCACCGGCCGCGCGGCCCGGCCGTCCTATCTCGTGGTATCCGAGACGGGCGCCGAGCTCAAGCCGGCGCATGATCTCTGGGGGCGCGCGACGCGGGACACGGTGCAGGCGATCGTCGCCGCGGAAGGCCCAGAGGCCGACGCGATCGCGATCGGCCCGGCGGGCGAGCGGCGAGTGCGCTACGCGGCGATGGCGCACTACTGGAAGAACCGGGAAGGTGTCTCGGGGCGCGGCGGCCTCGGCGCCGTGCTCGGCGCCAAGCAGCTCAAGGCGGTCGTCGTGCGGGGGACGCGAAAGACGGAGGTGGCGGATCCCGCGGCCCTGAAGGCGCTCGTGGAGGAGACGCGCGAGCCCCTGAAGAAAGGCACGCAAGCGCTGTCGACCTACGGGACGTCGTTCCTCGTCGGGCCCATCAACGCGCTCGGGGGGCTCGGCGCCTTCAATCTGAAATCGGAGGTCTTCGCCGACGCGCGCCAGGTAGGCGGCGAGGACATGAAGACCCACTACCACGACCGGGACACGACGTGCCTCAAGTGTCCGGTGGCGTGCGGCAAGCAATACGCGATCGCCGCGGGCGAGTTCGCGGGCACGCGCGCGAAGATGCCCGAGTACGAGACGATCTTCGCGCTGGGCCCGATGCTCGGCATCGCGAACCCCGAGGCGCTGATCCTCGCCAACGACCTCTGCGACCTCCTCGGCATGGACACGATCTCGATGGGCGTCACGCTCGCCTTCGTCTGCGAGGCGCTCGAGCGCGGCTGGCTCACGAAGGACGACGTCGGCGTGGACTTCGGGTGGGGGAACTGGCGCGGGATGCTCGCGCTCGTGGAGCTGACCGCGCGGCGCGAGGGCTTCGGCGCGCGCCTGGCCGAGGGGGCGTGGCGACTCGCGGAATCCGTCCATCCCGACGCGACGAAGCTCGTCTACGCGGTGAAGCGTCTCGAGCTGCCGGCGCACTCGGCGCGGGCGCTCAAGGGGCTCTCGATCGGCTACGCCACGGCGACCCGCGGCGGGAGCCACCACGACACCCGCCCGACTCCCCAATACGCTCAGGGGTTCGACCGCCGGTCCACCAAAGACAAGCCCGCGTTCGCGGTTCGGAGCCAACACTTCACCGCCGTCGGCGACTCGCTCGTCTTGTGTCGCTTCACCGCCGAGCGGGGCTTCGGCCTCTTTCTCGAGGAGCCCTACGCGCGGATGGTCCGCGCCGTCACGGGGTGGGACACGACCGTCGAGGAGCTCGAGCGCGTGGGCGAGCGCATCATCAACCTCGAGCGGCTCTTCAACGTGCGCGAGGGCGTGCGGCGCCGCGACGACGTCCTCCCCTGGAAGGTCATGCACGAGCCCATTCCCGAGGGCCCGTCGGCCGGCATGTCCTGTCCGTCCGACGAGCTCGGCGCGATGCTCGACGCCTACTACGGGCTCCGCGGCTGGGACCGGGACGGTGTGCCGACGTCGTCGCGGCTCGCGGCGCTCGAGCTAGGGTAGAGTAGGGCAGGTCCTCCGTCCGGGCTCGCGTACTTGCCGAGAGGTTTTCTTTGCCCCGTATCGCCGTCTGAACCGCGAGGCGCGGCTCGGCCGGCTAGCGCCTCAAATGCCCCTCGCAGGTGCCGCCGTTGACGTCGCTATTCGTCCCGTCTGGGCAGAGAGTCCCGGACCACAGCACATTCCTGACGTTGGCCTCGGCAAGCTTCGCGCCAATGAGGTTCGCCCTCGCGAGGTTGGCGCCCTTGAGATTGGAGCCGCGCAAGTTGGCTCCGGCGAGATTGGCACTCGTGAGTTTGGCGCCGTTCAAGTTAGTGTCCCGGAGATCGGCGCCAGGCAGGTAGGCTCCCGTGAGAGTCACGCCGGAGAGATCGCAACCGGCGAGGGTGTTGTAGCACCCTAGGCTAGAGATGGGTTGCCATAGCACTGCATGGTATTCCGGAGACAGCCGTGGGTCGGTTACGGGGAGGTAACTGTCGCCGATGACCTGGCCGCTCGCGTTCACATCGACGGCGATGCTCTCGGAGCCGCCGAGGGTGCCGAGATCGATCATCCCGCCCGCGCCGGTCCACGAGACGGCGTGGAACTTCCCGTCGTCAACGGTGCCACTGTCGCCAACGACCTGGCCGTTGTCGTTCACTGCGTAGGCGTGAGCGGACCCGCCGAGAGTACCCAGATTGATCATTCCGCTCTTTCTTGTCCACAAGAACGCGTGATCACTGCCGACCGAAGAATGGGTATACCCTACGACCTGGCCGCGAGCATTCACATCGAGGGCGGCGCTGCCGGTGCTATCGAGCGTGCCCAAGTCGATTATTCCGCCCGTCGACGTCCACAAGAATGCACGAAACGCGTCACGACCAAGAGGTTGAGCTTCTATCAACCCGACGACTTGGCCCTCGTCATCCACTGCCTCAGCCTGACTAACGGTGTCACCAGAAGTGAGATCGATCGCCCCTGCCTCCTGCGTCCAGAAGAACGCATGCTCCACCCCGAAGCCGTCGGGAGGATAGCTAAACCCGATTACTTGGCCGCTCGCGTTCACCGCCTGGGCCGAACTGAAGCGGCGATCGGC
>WNFT01009603.1_pt1 | contig 10345 bp, 9 predicted proteins | sample 5400191 | NCBI WGS metagenome assembly WNFT01 (sample SAMN13153359, study PRJNA577476) | soil metagenome | isolation source: 80 cm saprolite under Madrone tree | place: USA:California | collected 2016-06-14 | reverse complement strand
GGAGCCGAATTGCTATAAGAGAGATTGATGCCGCTGTAGGGCAGACCTATGTTGTCAATAACATTGAGGACCTCGCTTGCGGGAATCTGCCCTCGAATCGACCGTTCGACCTGATCGCAAAGGTTGGCGGTTTCCTCGATGCGCATTCCGGTAGGCGCACGCAGATGAAGCTTGAAAGAGCCGCTGTCAACGCTGGGAAAGAAGTCCCGGCCTAGCCAAGGAATCAGAATCGCGAGAGAGCCAAGGCAGCTCGCGAAGAACGCAATCAGGAAAGCACGCCGGTGGTGCAGGCAAATCTCCAGCAGGCTGCGATAGCTGTGACGAAATCTTTCGAAGGCGTCTTCAAAACGCTTCTGAAGTCGTACGAGCGGATTGCGGCTTGGGGCGCCCACTTCGTGTTTATCTCCGCGCAACAGGTACTTGGCCATCGTCGGGACGATCGTTCGGGAAAGCAGGTAAGAGGCCAACATAGCGAAAACGACTGCTTCAGCGAGGGGCACAAAGAGGTAGCGCGCCACCCCGGACAGCAAGAACATGGGGGCAAAGACGATGCAGATCGAGAGCGTGGACACAAAAGCAGGCGTAGCAATTTGCGACGCGCTGTCTAGGACAACTTCATCCATGTCCTTGTCTGGTTCCGCTTCCCGGTTGCGATTTATGTTCTCGACCTCAACGGTCGCGTCGTCCACCAGGATGCCGACCGCCAGAGCGAGCCCGCCGAGCGTCATAATATTGATCGTTTCTCCGATCGCACTAAGCACAATGATGGAGGTGAGAATTGCCAGAGGGATGGAAGTCGCGATGATAACGGTGCTTCGCCAACTGCCTAGAAAAGCGAGAATCATGAAAGCGGTCAGGCACGCAGCAATCAACGTTTCCCTGACCACTCCACTGATCGCGCCACGAACAAAAATGGACTGATCCGCCAGCGGTGCTATATCGAGCTGCGGTGGAACCGTGGTCTTAATTTGAGGCAGAAGCGCCTTGATGCCGGCGATTACATTCAGGGTAGACGCATTGCCCGCCTTTTGGATGGTCAGCAATACGGAGCGCTGTCCGTTGACCCGCACGATATTCGTCTGCGGGGGGAAGCCATCGCGCACCCAGGCAACATCTTTGATGTAGATCGTGGTACCGCCAATCGTCTTGATCGGGATTCGGTTTAGGTCGGTAATCGTCTGCGGGGCCGCATTGGGAATGGAAACATCGTATTCCCTGGATCCGATCTTTGACGTTCCTGTGGGCAGGATTAAATTTTGAACGCTGATCGCGTTGACTACATCCAGAGCGGACAGACCCTTCGACTGCAACGCTGTCGTATTCAGATCCACCTGCACTTGGCGTTGTTTACCGCCGTAGGGATAGGGCACCGATGCGCCAGGCACGGTGATGAGCTGCGTCCGAATAAAATTCAGGCCATAGTCGTTGAGCTCTTGCTCCGACAGGTTTTGCCCCGAGAGAGCCAACTGCAGGACGGGGACACTCGACGCGCTGTAGGCAAGAATGAGAGGCGGCGTCGACCCCGCGGGCAACTGCTTCAGTTGGGTCTGAGAAACCGCCGTAATCTGTGCGATGCCCTGCTGAATGTTCGCGGTTGGCTGCAGGAACACTTTGACAACAGCAATTCCATACAGCGATTGCGATTCGACGTGCTCGATATTATCAACCGTGGTGGTAAGCGCCCGTTCTGTGATGCTAACGATGCGGTCTGCCATGTCCTCTGGTACGAATGTTGATGTTCGGAAAAATGTCCGTCGGCGTGCGAACAATCGCGAGCGCGCCCAGGATCAGAATGAGTATCGACGCGACCACAAACGTATAAGGCCGGCTCAGTGCTAGTTTGACAATCCACATGATTCACCCCCCGGCTTGGCCGGTCCGCAATAACCAAATTGACCTTAGGTCTTATGCCTCGGGGTCTTGGCATTCAGGGTCGAGATCAATTGCTCGGCTGCTGGGGGCACGGCGACTTTTCCGGACAGAACGATGTCCCTCGCGGGAATATTTTTGCCGTACACACGACGGTTGTCGCCATTGTCCGGACGGATTGTGGAGCCTTCGAGGGAGATTCCGGCAAACAGGCCACGCGCCCTTGAGTAGCTCAAGATTTCGGAACGCAGGGTCGCGTCCGTGTCGGCCGACGCGTCGCGGCCGACCGGGCCTGCGGCGACTGAAGCGTCGCCTCCCAGCTTGACCTTGCTGGCGAGGATGCCCCTGGCGCCGCTCTCATTCATAACGAGCAAGACAAAATCCGTAGCTTGTCCGCCGATCTGAAAGCCGAAGCTGCCGCCCTCAAGAGCCATCATTGTGGGAGCGCCCCACGGTCCCCGGAAGTCTTCGCCTTTGCGGCATGACATAGCGCCCCGCCCGTAGCTTCCGCCAACGATAAACGCGGCCTTTAGCACGGAGGGAAAGACAACCACGCAATCCGCCTTGTCGAGCAAGTCCTGCGGAATGTTGTCAGGAACGTCGAGAATCTCTTTCAGGACCGTGCCACAATTTCTCAATCGGTCGTCATCTTTGGTTTGGTCCGATGCGTTCGCCGCCTCAGCGAGGAATGGCAGGACAGCCAATAGAATGCTGCTGAGGCAACTCGAAAACTTTCGCATGTGATTACCTCCGGTAGTTCTTCTTACTTCAGATCCTGTCCTGTACGCTGCAGCCCGGATGCCACTGTGAAACGCGAGCGAGAATTTCAGGAAGTGGTTGAAAACAGAGGCGCTTAAGAAGGGGGGCTGAGATTATGTGCTGGAGGATCGAAGAGCGAGGAGTCCAGCGCGTAGGAGGGTTGTCAGCATGCTGACAGGGCGCCTTTCAGGGTGGAGATCGACGTACCGAGAGGGATAACGAATCTGGACGGGACCTCTCCGTAACGAAAGGTCCGAGCCCGGGCTGAACGTTCTTTGCTGGATAGAGTTACACAATCACGCGGGGGACCCGTCGAGTTGGCATTTGACCACGACAATGGTGACGTCATCATGGAAACCAACGTCGCCGCAGAAATTTGTCGCGCTGTTGAAGATATTGATCGTGAGCTCTTCCGCGGAGAGTGAAGAACCACCTAGCACTACCGCGGAAAGGCGCTCCAACCCGAATTCTTCGCCAAGCCGGTTCTCTGCCTCAGTGATGCCATCCGTATAGAAAACCAGCACGTCGCCTGCGCTAAGGTCAGCTGAGGCCAGTTCGCAAATCTCGTCTGGAGATAGTCCGATGGGTGGACAAGACGAGTTCATGCGCGTGAGCGTGCCCGTCTTTGCTCGAAACAGAAGTGCGGGATTGTGGCCACAGTTCACGTAATGGATTGTCCGTTTGTTTGTGTCGATTTCCGCAACCAGCAACGTCACGTACCGCTCGGGATCTGAAACGGCGCCGATCTCGGTATTCAATCTTTTCACTTGCTCCAGCATGTTTCGGTCCCGATTCGCCTCAAGCCGCATGGCTGCCGCCGTCGCGGACATTAACAGAGCGGCGGGAACGCCTTTTCCGGCTACGTCGGCAATCACGACCTGAATGGTATGCGCGTCGATGGGGATGTAGTCATAGTAATCGCCGCCTACGCCCCGCAGGGGGAGCATCATCCCGGCTATCTCGAGTCCGTCAATAGCTGGTTTGCCCGAGGGGAGAAACAGCCGTTGGACTTGCGCGGCCAGCTTCACCTCCTGAAGCAGGCCGTCGCGTTGCTCCTGGACCGTTTTGGCAAGCGCCTCCCGCTGTTCCACATACCGCTGGATGACGTAGACAACAAAGGCGAAGGACAACGCCGCGGAGAGGTTGTGGAAGATCCGAAGTCCCGGTTTGATATTCCGTGGAGAGTAATAATCATGGAACAAGATACAGGCGGCGATGAGGCTGTAACTAACTTCCCTGCGTAGGAAAATCGCGGCGAGGCCAAGAGGGAGGATGTAGAGGTAGACAAGCGAAATCGCGACAACGAGATGGTCTGCGTACGCGACCGCGCCAAACGCCCCAAAGACCAACACCAGTGGCAGCCACGCCGGTCCATCTGAGGCCACACCCTTTCGCAGGAGAGGTAGCAACGGAAACCTTTCGCGAAGACCGCGCCACTCCGCGGGCTTCGATTCCGGCGTGTAGGCACGCGCTAGGTCAGTCATTCGAATAAAACTCCGCAGCCTGATGCACTATGTTCTTAGTCCACGTGGTTCCAGGTGGAATCCGGGTCATAGGCGGTCATCGCTTGTGCAATCTTTGTGGTGTCGGGACCCAGGTCCTTCTCGTAAATGGCTCCCGATTCATCCACGATGAAGGTCATGACCCCCGACGAGCGGTACTCGGCGGGATAGGCAATGAACGCGAATCCCCCGGTCATCACACCATCGACGACATAGCTCTTCGCTCCGCCCGATGCGTGAGGTCCTTGGCTCGTGAGGATCCGGAAAAAATAACCATTGAACGGGACTGGATCGCCGACCTGGTTCTTTGAACCTGTTCCGTACGCATACGCGATCAGAGCGTTGATCGGGCTATCGAACTCGTCGTAAGCACCGTGCCAGTACAAACCATCGTGGCGGCCTTCCTCGCTGACCAGTTTCTGCGCAAATTGCTTTGAGAAGCCAGCCGGCGCGCGCGCAAAATATTCCTTTTGCGCTTCGACCAAGTCTCGGCACGCATCCTCGGCGGCGACTTCATTTCTGCCGATGCGCCGGAATAGGATTTCGTCCTTGCCTGCGTCCGTGTCGAAATACCACTTTCCCTGCTTGTTCACCAGCGGAATCGGAAACGGCCAGTTTTCGGCCCCCACAACCAGGGTTACCATTCCGTTCGGCTCTGTCACAAACCGATGCATCGCCTCGTATCTGATGACGAAGCCGACCCGAGCATCCGCATCTTCCGTTGGATCGCCGGACGTGAGAACTTCTTTTGCGGCTGGTCCCAGGACGCCTAAGGGCGATTGCTCATCCTGTGACTGCATGGCCACAAAGAGAGCGTGCGCGGCATCTTGGGCCGTGACAAAAGTTTGTTGGCCGGCCCTCTGCGCGAACGTCGGCGCAAACGAACCCCCGAGTGAGAGTGCCACTACGGCGGCCGTCGCAAATCGGGCAAACCACTTGCATTCGCCTTGAACAAAATTTGAGATTACCTGCAGCATGATGTTCCTCTCCATTTTAAAATTCTTGACAAGTTCCAAACGCGCGTACATGACATCACCTAGTGTCGTCCTCCACCGCCATGGGAACCACCTCCATGGAAGCCGCCACCGCCAAAGCTCGACTGCCCCCGGGAGGAAAAGCCTCGGACACTTCCGCCGTGATCAAAGCCACTGAACGCGCCGGAGCGTGTTCCGGACTGCGCGTGAAAACCCGAAGACCCATGGAATGAATTGCCATGGTGGAAGTCGCCATGATTGAAGTCGCCGTGGTTGAAGTTGCCGCGATTGATAATCGTTCGGCTGTGGGAGATGTAGGTATTGTGGTTGTAAATCGCCGTGCGGCCATGCCAGTCATATCCCCAGTGATGCCAGCCCCACCCAAATCCTCCGAAGTAACCGATTCCAAATCCAATACCGAACGAGAGTCCGACGCCGCCCCAAAAAATCCCGGGCACAGCATACCAGCCTGGGTAGGCAACAATAGGCGCACCGTACACCAGCCAAGGATCATAGGCTGGCACATAGACCACTTCCGGGTTAGCCGGTTCGATAATGATTGTGTTTCCTTGCGTCGTTACCTGCTCCTGTTCGTTGCTATCCAGATGGCCAGCCTTGCGCGCCTGCTCACGCATGGCCTGCACTGCGTCTGTCACATCCTGCGGCTGGTTGGCATATGCATCGCCAAGCGATGACGTCCAAGAGAGGTTCTTGTCCATGTTTTCAAGAACCGAGGGGAATTGCGCCATCGCCTTTACGCTCGGATCCCAGTCCTGTTTGTCGACTTCTTTGGCCAGCTTGTCACCCTTGCGGTCGGAATGCCTTTGCATCCAGCGGTCCGCCTCGACAATCTCGGTTGGATACGTGGAAGCCGCGAGAATTTGCGCAACGAGAGCGTCCGGGTACAGGGCAATCGGTGCCACAAGTTGCTGCAACTCTTTGAGGGACGGTTTGACGGGCGAATCCGGTGACTGTCCGTCGGATTGGCTCAGCGGACCGTAGGACTCGGCTTGCGCACTGAATCGCACAAGCAAACAACAGAGAAGTAGTACCAAAACCTTTTTGAGCAACTTCATGGCTTATTCTCCATTACAAAATTGGGATCATCCCATTGGTGTCAAACCCGTGTTGAAAAAATTTCATAAACCCTCGTCAACAGCGTTAAGAAACCTTACTGGCCACGCAGCGTCCCCGGCGGGATGTCATTGCGACGGGCCAAGTCTTCTAGCGCGTCGAGCTCCGTCTGTACTTCGTTCACGCGCTGCTGAAGGATTTCAATGCCCGCTTCGGGAGTAATGGCGATGTCGCCTTCATCGAGATTTATGCCCCCCGTCGTCACCCTAAGACTTTGGGCATCTTCGAGCGCCTGTCGGTACCCACCGAGCTGAGCCTGTCTGCGTTCGAGTTCATCGCGCAGTTTCGCCGCCTGCTCGGCATACCACCCCGCGTCCTGGGTCTTAACGTACGGCTCAGGCAGAGATGCCGGCTTTGGCGTTTCTTCGTTCAGTCGGCCCACGATGGAAATCAGGCCGAGGTCGTGGAGTTTTTCGACGTCATTGTTGGTCCAAACCATGGCGTTGTGGCTGTCCGTTCCCGCGCGCGGCTTATTTGCCGCGCGCACAGGAATGGCCAGGGTGCTCAGGGTCACCGAAATAGCGACTGACAACGTCAGACAGCGATTCATCTCGCTCCCCTTAGTGTTTCTTCGGCTGGGCGGGAGGAAAATGCTGGAACATTTTGCTCACCCCTTTGTCGAGGTTCTTTGTGTTCTTGTCCGCCTTATCGGAGAGCGTACCGCTCGATGAGCTTCGCCAGATCAATTTCTCTGTTTTTGCATCGAAGAGATCGACCACCAGAGTCCCCACCGTGTAGGTCTCGGTTGTCGTGGTTGCGTCGCCAAACCCACCGAATCCTCCCCAACGGCGGCCTCCTCCGAACCCGTTATAGAAGGTGTCCAAGGTTTGTTGATTCTGAGTCGTTTCAATGGCAAAGACCTCGACGTCACCTCCGTTTGGAACCAGCGTCCAGCCTTTAGCGGCAAGAGCGCTGTTTACCGCGTTCTTGATCCGGTCGACCAGCAGCGGGTCTTTCGTTTGGACTTTTTCCCAAGAATACGTCTTGTACTGCCCGAAGTTTGCGCTGTGATCATAGTCGGTCTTCACCTGTTGTGCCGACGCCTTGCCTGCGAACAAAAGCATCATTCCCATCAAAACGAACACGACTCTTTGCATTTTCATAATTCCTCCTTTTTTGAACTTTCGATAAAACGTCAAGCGAGAATAAGCAGCTTCATTGCACTCAGGCAGCTGCAGTTTCAGCCGCTAATTCCCTTGTTGCACGCGCTGCCGTGCCGGCACGTGTTCCCGAGCTTCCGTGGCTTCTTTACTGATCGTCTTTTCACAGCGCGACTCGGCCACTTGGCTGCCGCTCGCGCTGCCTTCCTCAAACAAAGAATCGGTGCGTCGAGCGACACAACTCAGTTACGCAACCCGGCTGCCAAAGATGTTTTGTGCGTAAGTAATTGAAAGTAGAGGCCGACTACAGGCAACAGCGTTGTGTGCTGTGCCAGCCAGCTAAACACGACGTCCGCATGCCGACAGCCTCAGGGAGGTTATTTATTCGATGATGTATCAAGCAGCTTCGCGTTCAAGTCGGCTGGAGATGTGATCGCTGGTGCGTCCGATGGCTAATGCATTGACAGTGTCAATCGATTGGAGGGTCGATCCTCGCATCTTGGCAACTCTGCTACGCAGGAAGGAGATTCTTGTTGGCGCGTGAGATGCCAAGTTTTTGCATGCGGAAGTAAAGCGTAGACCTCTTGATTCCCAAACGTGCGGCAGCCCCGTTTGGGCCGGCGACAACCCATCGGGTTTGCTCAAGAGTCTTAAGTATGTGCTCTCGCTCGGCCTGCTCCAGAGTAATTGCCCCAAGGGATTCCGCTTCCGCGGAACTCTTCAGGCTCGCGAGAGGCGGACGCAAGACGCTCCCGGAGCTGACGATTACGCTCCGCTCGATGAAATTCTGAAGCTCGCGAATGTTCCCGGGCCACTGGTATGACGTGAGTGCAGACATCGTCTCCGGAGGTATCTCGTCGATTTGCTTATCCATGCGGCGAGAATAAATCTCGACAAAGTGCTCCACCAGTGCCGGAATGTCTTCGCGGCGCGCCCGCAGTGGTGGCAGCGGAATCGGGAACACATTCAGACGGTAGTAGAGGTCGCTGCGAAATTCGTTCCGCTTCACCATCTCCACCAAATTCCGATTGGTCGCAGCTACCAGACGAACGTCCACTTGGTGAGTCCGAGTGCTGCCCAAGCGCTCGAACTCCTGCTCCTGCAGGACACGCAGCAGTTTGGGCTGCAGTCCCGGCGGAATATCTCCCACCTCGTCAAGGAAGAGCGTGCCTTTGTCAGCCAGTTCGAAACGGCCAATCTTTTGCGCAATAGCACCGGTAAAAGCGCCTCTCTCATGGCCAAAAAGCTCGCTTTCCAGTAGATCGAATGGAATGGCAGCGCAGTTCAACTTTATGAATGGGCGTCCGCAACGCGCGCTGAGATTGTGAATCGCGCGCGCGATCAGTTCCTTGCCGGTGCCAGTTTCCCCCTGGATAAGAACGCTGGAATCCGCAGGCGCGACCTGCTCAACTTGTTCGAGCACGGATTCCAAAGCAGGGCTGTTGCCTATGATCTGCTCAAATCTGCGCGGATTACGGCCCTGATCGACGGACCCGAATGTTGCGACAGCTCCCACGAAGGACCTCCCGGCGCTGGCGTGCGCGCTTCCTTACACAGCTCAACTCTGCAGAGCCCCTCGAACACTTTCGAGCAGGGCTTCGTCGTCGAACGGTTTTGCCAGGAACTCTACTGCGCCTGCTCTCAACGCCTGCATCCGCAAGTTTGCGTCGCCATGTGCCGTGATGAAGATGGTCGGAATCCTGCAATGCTCAGCGTTCAGCTTCGCCTGTAGTTCAAGACCGGACATCCCCGGCATTCTGATATCCGCGATTAGACAGGCGGTTTGGCGATGTTGGCCAGACTTCAGGAATTCCTCCCCAGAGGCGAAAGCCTGTGCCGGCAAGCCAACTGCCTTCAGCAAGCCCTGAAGTGCGCTGCGCATCGAATCATCATCATCGACAATCGCTACGAGTTTAGTTTTTGCCCGAATGTCCATAGCAGAAACCTAGCAGCCTCGCCGAAGGCGCGCAATTATACTTTGGTATAGGAGCGCGAATCGTCCTGATAGAGGCGGCTACAATTGTTGGAGACTTGAGAAAGCAGCAGTTAAAATGCCAGGATGTATGCGACGGCGGCGGCATTTGGTTAGTCCGTGCCAGGCGCAATCTCCAGCTTCGCCGCCATTTTTACTAACTCCGCCAGCGATTCAGCCTTCATCTTCCGCATTGCATGGCCGCGATGGATCTTCACGGTGATTTCGCTGGTCCCCAGCTCAAAAGCGATTTGCTTATTGAGCATTCCCGAAACTACCAGGGCCATAACCTCACGCTCGCGTGCAGTCAGAGTCGCGTAGCGCTTTCGCAATTCGGCAAGGTTACTCTGCTTTTGGCGCGTCACACGGTCGCGATCCAAAGCCTGGCGGATCGCATCCAGCAAGTCCTGGTCCTGGAAAGGCTTGGTCAGGAACTCCACGGCACCGGATTTCATGGCCTTCACCGTCATAGGAATATCTCCATGAGCGGTGATAAAGATGATGGGAATTTGCATACCCGCATCACCCAACTGGCGCTGAAAGTCCAGACCGTTGACGCCAGGAAGGCTCACGTCCAGAACAAGGCAGCTCGGCCCGTCCGGTGGCTTGCTGCGCAGGAATTCTTCCGCCGTCCCAAAGGATGCGGACCGTAAACTCGCCGATTTCAGCAGTCCTTGGATGGAAGCACGCACACCGGCATCGTCATCAACCACGAAAACCGTGGGAGTGTCCGCGCGCGTCATTCACTCGCCTCGGCCTTGGTGGGTAGACTGAAACAAAAGCTTGCGCCGCAGGGAGAGTGGTCGGTAGCCCACAAGCGGCCGCCATGCGTTTCAATGATCGAACGGCTGATGGACAAACCCATTCCGGTCCCTTGAGGCTTCGTCGTAAAGAACGCCTTAAAGATCTGGTCCGCCTGCTGTACGGGCAGACCCACGCCGGTATCGCTGACGCACACCAGAACTTGCTCGTTTTCCGCTTTCTGCGACTTGACGGCTAGCTCCCGCGCCCTATCCACGTCCTTCATCGCTTCCA
>WNFT01006427.1_pt1 | contig 10346 bp, 8 predicted proteins | sample 5400191 | NCBI WGS metagenome assembly WNFT01 (sample SAMN13153359, study PRJNA577476) | soil metagenome | isolation source: 80 cm saprolite under Madrone tree | place: USA:California | collected 2016-06-14 | reverse complement strand
GTCGCCGTGGCCGTAGCGGCGCTCCGAATGCCCGAGAATGACGTGGGTGCAACCGGCATCGGCGAGCATTTCAGGACTTATATCGCCGGTAAACGCTCCCTTTGCCGCCGCGTGGCAATATTGACCGCCGAGAGCGATGCCGCTGCCGGCGATAAGACCGCCCACTGTCGACAGCAGGGTCGCCGGCGGGCAGACGATCAGCTGGCAGCCGAGCCCACCTGCTCCCGCCGCGACCATTCGCTGCACGAGGGCGCGCGCCAACGCCGTGCCGTCCTCGCTGAGCCCGTTCATCTTCCAATTGCCGGCGACGAGCTTTGTTCGAACCGCCATGTTGCGAGCCCTCGGGCGCTTCTCTATTTTCAGCCTTCAAGATCACATCGGCTTGCGGGCAGGTCAACCAGCCCGGGCCGCCACAACGAGGCCACTGCCTCCATGCTTCAAGCCATCCGCTCGAGAGCTGGCTCTCTCGTCGTCAAAGTCCTGTTCGGACTCCTGATCCTGACTTTCGGGGTCTGGGGAATTGGAGACATTTTCCGCAACCGCGCGACCGATACGGCGATCGCCACCGTCGGTGACCAGACTATCCGCGGCGATGAATTGCAGGCGGCCGTGCGACGGGAGCTCGATCGGCTAAGGGAGCGGTTTGGTGCCGCGATCGATCTTCAGCAGGCCAAAAAACTGGGGATCATCGACACGATCCTCGAAGCGCTGATCGACCGCCGCGTCGCCGATCAAGAAGCCGCGAGACTGCGGCTCGACGTCTCCGATGAAGTCATCCGCGGCGCTGTCACCGACAATCCAAGATTTCGGTCGCCCGATGGCAGTTTCGACCGCGCTCTTTTCAATGCCGTGCTCGCCCAGAGCCGCCTCAACGAGGACCAATTTGTCGCAATGATGCGACGCGACATTCCTCGCAATGATCTGTTGCAGGCGTTGTCGGCGGGAGCGGCGGCGCCGCCATCGCTGGTGGATCCGCTGTACCGCTACCGGAACGAGAAGCGCGTTGCCGAGATTGTCGCGCTGTCGACCGCCGAGGCCGGCGATGTCGGGCAACCGAGCGAGACCGAGCTCACGGCGTTCTACGATACCCATCAGGATTTATTCCGTACCCCGGAGTACCGGGGGTTCACATTGGTCAGCCTCACTCCGCCGGACATCGAAGGCATCGAAATTCCCGAGGCGAAGCTCAAGGAGGAATTCGATCAGCGGCAGGAGGAGTTCCAGCTCCCCGAGCAGCGCGAGGTTCAGCAGATCCTGGCACCCTCCGAGGAGAAGGCGAAGGAGGCCGCGGCGGCGCTCGTCGCTGGCAAGGATTGGAAAAACGTTGCGACGACAATCGCCGGGCAGGACCCGGAAACGATCGAGCTCGGTCTGATGCGGCGCGAAGAGATGCCGAAAGTGCTGTCCGACATCGCCTTCGATCTGCCGTTGAACACAGCGAGCGAGCCGGTCAAGACGCCGCTCGGCTGGCACATCCTGCGGGTCGTCAAGATCGAGACGCCGGTAAATCAGACCTACGAGCAGGCCAGGCCGAAACTCGAGGCCGAACTGTCGCGTGAGGAGGCCGAAGATCGCATCTACAAGATCGCCAATCGCGTCGATGACGCCCTGGCGAGCGGTGCCAGCCTGAAGGATATTGCCGCGAAATTCGGCCTAAAGACCACCCAGGTCGCGGCTGCCGATCTCAGCGGAACCGATCTCGAAAGAAAACCGGTCGCCCTGCCGCTTCCGGCCGAAGCCGTATTGAAGCTGGTCTTCGCCACGGGTGAGGGGCGGACGAGCCGGGTGACGGAAAGCCCGGGCGGCGGGATCTTTGCTGTGCGGGTGAGCAAGGTTACCCTTCCCGCTGTCAAGCCCCTTGCCGAGGTCAAGGACCAGGCGGTCGAGGCTTGGCAGGCCGACAAGCGGCGCGAGAAAGTCGCCAGTATGGCCGAAGAACTCGCCGCCGCCGTGAAGCCAGACATCGGCCTCGCCGCTGTCGCCGCCGCGAGGGGCATCAAGGCCGCCACCTCCCCGCCGTTGCCACGCCGGCCCAACCGAGACGACACGACACCGTCGGTCCTGTTCGCCAAGCTGTTCGCGGCCAAACCGGGTGAGGTCGTCACTGCCGCCGATGCGACCGGGTCCTACATCGCCCAGCTCACCAAGGTCGAAATTCCTGATGCCCCGCCGCAGAATGTAGAAACGGACCTCGGGCGCGAACTGACCGCGGCGATGCGCGCCGATCTCACGGAAGAATACACTCAGGCCCTGCGCCGGCGCTTTCCTGTCGAAATCCGCCGCGAGGCAGTCGACCGGCTGTTCTGAGCGAAGGCCTTGGCCGGCTAAGACCGGGCCGCGAGAGCCGACAGCATCGCCGTAATGATCGGCATTCCGATCACGTCCGGCGAGGTCATTACCGATTCGGGGTGAAATTGCACCGCGGCGATCGGAAGATGATCATGCTCGATCGCCATGACAATCCGGTCTTCGGTCTCTGCAGTGACCGCAAGGTCCGGGGGCAGGCTTCTGCGCCGAGCGTAGAGCGAATGATAGCGACCCACCATGAACTCGCGCGGCAGGTCACGCAGCAAGCGCCCGCCGAGCACCCGGACCAACGACGGCTTGCCGTGCATCGGGACATCGAGCACATCGAGGACGCCGCCGAAATATTCGACGATCCCCTGCAGGCCGAGACAGACCCCAAAAACCGGAAGCTCGCGCTGGATCAGGAGATCGAGCGTCGCACCCATGGCGAAATCCTCGGGCCGGCCCGGCCCCGGCGACAGCACGACGAGATCGGGGGCCGCCCCTTGCTGCAGCTCCATGCGCGCCATTTCCGGGCGCATCGTCACGACTTCGGCGCCGGCGGTGCGAATATAGTTGGCGAGCGTGTGGACGAACGAATCCTCATGATCCACCAACAGCACCTTCCGCCCGCGTCCGGCGGCACCTGCAAGCGGTGCCGGCTCGGCAGCCGCTCGGTTCCCGCGAACCGCCGCGAACAAAGCGGACGCCTTCAATCGGGTCTCGGCTTCTTCGGCTTGCGGGTCGCTGTCGAACAACAGGGTGGCGCCGGCGCGCACTTCGGCCACACCGTCCTTCATGCGCATCGTGCGCAAGGTCAGGCCGGTGTTCATATTGCCGTCGAAGGTGACGCGTCCGATCGCCCCGCCATACCAGCGGCGCGACGAGCGCTCGTGTTCTTCGATAAAACGGATCGCCCAGAGTTTCGGCGCGCCCGTCACCGTCACCTCCCAGGCGTGGCTGAGAAAGCCGTCGAGCGCGTCGAACGGCTCGGCCAATATGCCCTCTACATGGTCGACGGTGTGGATCAGCCGCGAATAGAGCTCGATCTGGCGCCGGCCGATGACCCGCACGCTGCCCGGGACCGCGACCCGTGACTTGTCGTTCCGGTCGACATCGGTGCACATCGTCAGCTCGCTCTCGTCCTTTGTCGAGTTGAGCAGCTCGCGGATGCGCTCGGCGTCCTCGATCGGGTCGCGGCCGCGCGCAATCGTGCCGCTGATCGGGCAGGTCTCGATCCTTCGGCCTTCGACCCGGACATACATCTCGGGCGATGCGGCGACGAGGAACTCGCCCTCGCCGAGGTTGATCAGTGCGCCGTAGGGTGCGGGATTGGCTTGGCGCAACCGCTGGAAGACGACGCTCGGCGAGTCGGCGCAGGCATCGGCGAAGAGCTGTCCGACGACGACCTCGAACAGATCGCCGCGGGCAAAGGCGGCCCGGGCGCGCTCGACCAGAGCCGCATATTCGCCGGGGCCGTGATCGCTTTCGCTCGGCCGGGCGGTGGTCGAACGGGCGAGGCGGTAAGGATCGGGCGTGGTGCTGCGCGGCAGGCCCCCCGTCGAAGCGCCGCCAACCTCGAACTCATAGCGGTGCAGCGCTGCCGATTGCCGCATGTGATCGACGATCAGGATCTCGTCAGGGAGATAGAGGACGAGATCGCGCTGATTGTCGGGGCGGGGCAGACGCAGCTGCATCGGCTCGAACTGGAACACCAGATCGTACCCGAACGCCCCGTAAAACCCGAGATGCCGGTCCTCGGGGCTGCCAAACAGATGGATCAACGCGCGCAGCACCGAGAAGATCGAGGGCTGCCGGCTGCGTTGCTCTTCGGGAAAACGCCCCTCGCTTTCACTGATCTGCCCCGAGATGCGGTCGTCGGAGGTTAGTTCGACATTGGTCGCGGAGAGGCCGGCGATGGCGTCGGCAATCGGGTCCAACAGAATGCGACCACGCTGGTTCAGCGCCTCGATCGAAAACCTGCGCCCACGCGCAGTGAACACCAGCGGCGGATCGACAAACCCCATGTCCCAGCGCGTATACCGGCCGGGAAACTCGAAGCTCGACGAAAAGAGGACGCCGCGCCGGTCGTCGAGCGTGTCGGCGAGTGCAGTGTCGGCCGGGCGATAGTCGCGCTCGTTGATCTCGCGCCGGATGCGGATGCCGCCCTTGGTGTGGTAGCTCTCGGACATGTCGATCTCCTCTGGGCCATGGCCGCCGCGGGGGAGATCCGGGAAGGTCCGTTCCGAAACTACGAAGGCCGCCCAGTGCTTCCGCGGCGGGCTCTCTCGGAAAACAAAAACGATGGCCGCCCGTTTTAGACGGGCCACCACCACGCTGCTGACTGCGCGATTTGGACCATGTGCGTACCTTAGCGGGCCGTAGCCGCCAGAACAAGATTCATGCGGTCCGTTTTTCCGGCTGCTTGATGCTGACAAGAAACGCGATGCCGTCCCGAAAGTCCGGATTGCGCATCACCTCATCGACGGCCGATGGATCGGGCAAGCTCTCGCCCGTATCGAGCATCGCCTCGATGAGCCCGGTCAGCGCCTCGAGCGCCATCTCCTTCGCTTCCTCGAGCGTTCGGCCCGCTGTGATACAACCCGGGAAATCCGGGAAGCTCACGCCGAAATCGCTATCGGCACCTTTATGAACAATGGCGACGTAATCCATTGCAGCGTCAGCGCCTCGCCTCCCCCTCCTCCGTCATGCGGTGGCGCACCACCGCACTGACGGGGACGAGAGCGAGGCCCTTCCCGGCGACTTGCGGAAGCCAGGCTCTGAGGGCAGCGATCGTCGCATCGTGCGGGTGGCCGATAGCGATGGCGCTGCCCTGCTGTCGGGCCACCTGCTCGAGCCGGGCGAGCTGCTTGGCGATCGCCGTGGGCGCCTGGTCGTCGTCGAGGAACACGTCGCGGGCGGCGTGCGGGACCCCGTAGGCGACCGCGAGGCGAATCCCGGCGCTCGAGGGCGAGGTTCGCGAATCGAGGAACACCAGGCCGCGGGCGCGCAATTCCTCCATGACCGGCGTCATGCTGTGCGCGTCGGAGGTGAATTTGCTGCCCATATGGTTGTTGATCCCGACAAAGCCGGCGAGGCGGCCGAGCCCCCAGCGCAGCCGTGCCAGGTTCTCCTCGCGCGCGAGTGCCGTGAACAGCCCACGCGGACCGGGATCGGCATGGCGGTCGATCGCCTCCATCGGCACGTGCAGAAAAAGCTCGTGGCCGGCCCGCCGCGCCGCCTCGCTCTGCTCACCCAGGTCGTTTGCGTAAGTCATGAAGGACATCGTCAGCGGCCCGCGCAGCCGAATGGCCTCGGCGCTCCGCCCTCGATCGAGCCCGAGATCGTCGAATACGATCGCAACCAGCGGACGATTGCCGGTCGGCTGTGCCGGCACCGCATAGCGCAGCCAGGCCGGCTTAACCGCCGGAGGCGGCGGCAACGCCGGTGGTGGACGCAGTGCGGCCTCCTCGGTCGGCCGTGGCGGTTGCGCGGGCATTTCCGGTGCGGCCACGGGCTCGCCCGGGAAGACTGGTGTTGCAACCGGCCTGGCCGCATCCGATCCCGGCGGTCGCTCACTGTGACGGGCCGGGATTCTCGCGAGGACCAGGCCGCCAACGACTAGCACCAGCAACCCGACGACGACGGCGCGGCGATGCTTGGCGATATGCCGCCGGTAAATTCGCTTACCCGCACGCCACCGCGCCTTTGCGAATCGGCCGACACGGAAGCTCATCACCCGAAGTCAGCGCCAGGCCCGAGTATCGCCGGTCAAGCGGCCGTCTCCTGCAAGCCGCGGCTTAATCTGTGGTTGACGAGTTCTTTCGCGATCGGATCTCGGTTCCCTAGCAAGCGCGCGAGCAGAGCGGCGACATCATCATCGATCTTCAGGGTTATCGACATGCATCAAAGCATGATGCGCTGAATGCTTTGATGTCAAACTAGTGCTCACTCAGATGCAGATGATGCCGTACACTATATTCGCCGTGCCCCGCCTTGAGCCGGGCATCCGCCGGGCTTGCGAAATCCGAGCGCCTGGGTCAGTTCGGCAGGCCGGCCGGCACCTGGTGCATCATGACGATGGTTTGCCGGATGCGCATCCAGGTAAGCAGCGCGTCCCAATCGCCGCGACCGCGCAGCATATCGGCGTGGCGGGCGGCTTCGTTTTCGGCGTTCCCGCCATATTCGTGCAGCATCAGATGAGCAACCCGCAAGATATCAAGTTCCGTGACCATCACTCCTCCTGAAGGCGCCGTTAGAGATGGCTTGTGGGCTGTAGCTGTCATTTCGGGTATTGACGAAAATCGATCCCCGTCCTCTAGTAAAACTACATCGCCGTTTTGCTGTCCGGGGAAACGATCTAGGCAACTAACAACCTACACTTATTTTATATGATTACAATTTAATTTATAGTTAAATTCGGGCAACCATTCGCGTGATTGACGGGGCAGCCCAGGTGCGCGTGCGGCAGCGCTCCGCGCCATGGCTTTCCCCGGCCGGCCCAGCCCTCGCAGGCCGTTCCGGGGAAGCAATCTCGATGATAGAGCCTACTGCCGCTCGTACTTGACGACGCGGCGCACGCGGCCCCACTCGCCCGGCTGGACGACGTAGAGATCGCTGTGCGAATCGACCCAAATCCCGTGACAGGAGCGATTGACCGGGCCATCGCCCCACCGCGCCAGGCGCTCGCCGTCGAGGGTGAGGATGCTGATCATGCCGCCATTGTGCTCGGGGATGTAGACCACGTCCTCGGCATCGACATAGAAGAACGCCGGGCCGATCAGCTCGGTCGGCCAGATGTTCAGTAATTTGCCGTCCTGGTCGAAGACCTGCACCCGGTCGTTTTCGCGATCGGCGACCAGGACCCGGCCGCGCCGGTCGATCCACACGCCGTGCGGCAGATTGAACTGGCCGGGTGCAGTGCCCGGCTCGCCCCAGGAGAACTGGTACTTGGCGTCGGGCGAGAATTTGTGCACGCGAGCGTTGCCGTAGCCGTCGGTCATGAACATCGAGCCGTCGGGACCGAAGGCGATGTCGGTCGGCAGGTTGAACGGTCCGCCGCCATGCGTCACCTTCTTCCACGCCGCCGAGCTGAAATCGTCCGCCGGCACGCCAGTATCAGAGCGCGCGCCCTTTTCGCCGATGGTCTGCAGCAACGTCCCGTCGGTGGTGAATTTCTGGAACTGCTGGTGGTGCTCGTCGCACAGCCAGACGACGTCCCGCCCGTTTTCCCGGACGATGCGGATCGCGTGCGGAAAGGTGAACAGCCCGGCACCCCAGGACGACAGGAAATTGCCGTCGCGATCAAAGATCACGATCGGGTGCTCGGGGTTGCGATTGAAGCAGTAGACCTGGTCTTGTGAGTCGACCGATACCGCGCAGGCGCGGACGTCGAGCCCGGCCGGCGGACGTTGCCACTCCTCGTTGACCCGATAGGTGTATTTGCCGCTGCCGACGATCGGATCCATCTTTTTCTCCCTCTGGTTTATATCGTTACTGGAGCTGCTGCCTCAGCTTGGCCACGCGGTCGAGTATCGGCAGAACCTCGTCCGATTTTGCCGGCGGCACCGGAAAGTTCACCCGTGCCACACCGAGATCGCGGTAGCGCTTCAGCATATCCGGGTCTTCCGGAGCCCCGCCCAAGGTCACCGGCAGCGCGGCCGGATCGCGCCCGGCCTCTTCGGCCATCTGGCGGAAGCGCGGCAGATAATCGAGCGGATCTCCGTAACGCGCACCGCCGGCGATCGGGAACCAGCCGTCGCCATAGCGGATGGCACGGCGTGCCGCCCACGGAAAGGCCCCGCCGACAAGGACCGGCGGGCGCGGCTTCTGCACCGGCTTGGGCCAGGTCATCATCGCCGGGAAATCGACGATGTCGCCGTGATATTCCGGCTTCTCCTTGGTCCAGATCTCGGTCATTGCCTCGATCTGCTCGCGCATCTGCTTGAAGCGGGTCGTGAACACCGTGCCGTGGTCTTCCATCTCTTCGGCGTTCCAGCCGCCGCCGATGCCGAACAGAAATCGCCCGCCCGAAATCTGGTCGATTGAGGCGACCTGCTTGGCGGTCTGGATCGTGTCGCGCTGGATTACGAGGCAGACGCCGGTGCCGACTTTGAGGCGCTTGGTCGCCGCCGCTGCTGCGGCCAGTGTGACAAAGGGATCCATCACGTCGTAGTAGCGCTTGGCGAGTTCGCCGCCGCCCGGCGCGGGCGTGCGTCGCGAGGCCGGGATGTGCGAATGCTCGGCCGCCCAGAGCGCCTCGAAACCGCGCTCTTCCAGCGCTACCGCCAGCTCGCTCGGCGAGATCGAATAATCGGTGAAGAAGATCGAATAATCGGTGAAGAAGATAGACGCGCCGAATTCCATGGGTTCCGCCCCGCGGTCGTGCTCGGAGCGCGATGCTACGCCGCCGCGGCCAGCGAATAAAGCACGCCATCACCCAATGTTAACGTCCCCGCATCAGCATACCCGACGGCATCAGCCGGCTTGTGGAGGGGAGATCTTTGATGAGGGTGGTGAATTCGAGTGTCGTTGGGGTGATATTGGCGGTGCTCACGAGCACCGGGGCGATGGCGCAATCCTATTATGACGACCAAGCATGCCGGCAATATGCCGACCAGCAGATCGCCCCGCTACGCGACCAGGTGAATTCGCAAGCCTTCGGCAGCGCTCTTCTGGGTGCGGGTGTTGGCGCCGCCATCGGCGGTGCGGTCGGCGGCGGCCGTGGTGCCGGCATCGGGGCTGCCTCGGGTGCAATCGTCGGCGGCAGCGCCGGCGCTGCCAATGCCCAGGACGCATCGGGATACCTGCAACAGCAGTACAACGCCTATTACGCACAATGCATGGCCGCCCGCAGACCCCCGCCACCGCCCTATTACGCGCCGGGTTACCCGCCGGCCCCAGGCTACGGCTACCCGCCGCCGCGGTAGGACCAGAACTCAACTCGTTGTCACTCCGGCGCGCCGTGAAGCCCGGCGAGCCCGGAGCCCATGACCACGGACCCACGAGCACTACGGACTGGCCCGGTGTTCATCGGTTCCGGCCCGGCCCGTTGCGCCATCCCGGAATGACCTGTTCGTGTCAGCGCATCGCCCGCTGAGGAGAGAATAGGCGGCAGTCGAATTCCTCCACGAGCTGTTAAATTCCGCGGATGGAAGCTGTCCCGCTCAACACCTCCTTCTACAAGGAGGCGCTGATCGTCCTCGGCGCCGCCGCCATCGTCATCCCGCTGTTCCACCGCCTGCACGTCAGCTCGGTGCTCGGCTTCATGCTCGTCGGCGTCGCCGTCGGCCCCTTCGGGCTCGCCTCGCTCACCCCGCACCTGCCCTGGCTCTCGGCGATCACCATCGGCGAGCCCGAATCGATCGAGCCGATAGCACACCTCGGCGTGGTCCTGCTGCTGTTCATGATCGGCCTCGAACTGTCGTTCGAGCGCCTCAAGGTGATGCGCCGGCTGGTGTTCGGCCTCGGCTCTTTGCAGCTGGTACTCTGCGCCGCAGTGTTGGCGGGTGCAGCCGTCCTGCTCGGACACAGCGGGATCAGCGCCGCGGTGATCGGCCTGGCGCTGGCAATGTCTTCCACCGCGGTGGTGATCCAGGTGCTGTCGGAGGAGAAGCGGCTCAACACCGCCACCGGGCGCTCTAGCTTTGCCATTCTGTTGTTTCAGGATCTGGCGGTGGTGCCGGTGCTGTTGGTCCTGGCGGCACTCGGCCCCACCAACCATGCCGGCAGCATGGCCGGCTTTGGCCTTGCCGTCGGCCAGGCCCTGCTGGCGATCGCTGCGATCGTCGCCCTCGGCCGCCTGGTGCTGCGCCCGCTGTTCCGCAGCGTGGCGCGCACCCGCAGCCCCGAATTGTTTGTGGCGGCATGTCTGCTGGTGGTGATCGCCACCGGGCTTGCCACCGCCGCCGCCGGTCTCTCGATGGCTCTGGGTGCGCTGATCGGCGGGCTGCTGCTGGCCGGCACCGAATACCGCCGCCAGGTCGAGGTCACGATCGAGCCGTTCAAGGGCCTCTTCGTCGGCGTGTTCCTGATCTCGGTCGGCATGAGCCTCGACATCC
>WNFT01006426.1_pt1 | contig 10346 bp, 12 predicted proteins | sample 5400191 | NCBI WGS metagenome assembly WNFT01 (sample SAMN13153359, study PRJNA577476) | soil metagenome | isolation source: 80 cm saprolite under Madrone tree | place: USA:California | collected 2016-06-14 | reverse complement strand
ATGTAGCACCTGCCCGCCTGGCCGTCCCCGAGCGCCTTGCGCAGCGCCGCGACGTGGACCCGCAGCGCGTTCTCCTCGACGACCGTGTCGGGCCAGGCGCGAGCCATGAGCTGGCCTTGCGGATCGTCTCGCCGGCGCTTTCAACCAGCGTGACCAGGATGTCCAACGCCCGGCTGCCGAGGCGCAGCGGCTTTCCGTCCTCGAGCAGCATACGCTGCGTGGGGATCAGGCGGAACGATCCGAAGACGAAGGTTTCTTCATCCACCGGGGAATCGTCCTGGAGTGCGTCCCAATTCATACAGATCGCCGAAAATCTTCGCAACGCGGTCGGGATCCATCGCGGTCTTCCTCGTGCGATCGTGCGCCCGACCGGCAGCGCACCTTTTCGGCCGGCATAAGTTAGGGTGAAGCTACCCCGGAACACGGCAAGGCGGCGAATACGATCTGCTCGATTTCCGGTAGCGGGTTGGAGCTCCGATCCATGGCCGCGCCCAGGGTCGGTGCCGCGGTGACGCGGCCCTTGCACAATTTCACAATCCTTAACGCGACGAGTGCGCAAGTAGACGCCAAATTGGAGGGTATGAAAGCGATGGAGGGCCCCTGTATGACGAGGAACGCCTGCCCCGAGCCCGCCCGCTGCCGCGATAACCCGCTGCCACAGACTGAATTCGGGATTCTGCGATGGATTTCCCGATAACCGCCGCACCGTTGGTATGTCCCCAGAACACATAGGCAGCCGCTTTGATCGGGCTTACACTGAAGTTGTCGCGTTCCGGGCGGGACTGGATTTTCTCGGCCGTGCAAAGGAGATCAACCTGGCTATACCCGCTTTTCTAACGATATTTAATCAAAAGAGTAACGGGACTATTAAATTCTGGTGTTCAGCAGCGGAGCTGTTGTACGGCGCGGCAGTTCTGGCATTTCTTACCTGGATCTTCTTCTGGCTCAATCTCGATATCGCCACGACCATTCCGGGCTATCTGATCGTCGTTGTGCTGCTGTCCCTGCGGGGCAGAGTAGTTCCCGCGGTGGTTCTCTCCATTATCGCCGCACTGTGCCTGACTTACTTTTTTACCCCGCCGATTTTCAGCTTCCAGATCGACACTCCCGAAGACATCGTGACGGTGGTCGTCTTTGCGACGGCATCACTCCTCATCGCAGGGCTTGTGAAGCGGGCGCGCAGGTTGGGAGAAGCGGCCGCGCTGAAAGATCGACTTCAAGTCATCATCGACACGATTCCCGCAGCGGTCTGGATCAATTCGCCCGACGGCTCGGCCGACTTTTTGAATAAACCCTTTCGTGACTATACCGGCCTTTCGCTACAGGAGGCGCGCGGTTTGGCGTGGATGAATGCGCTGCACCCCGAGGACCGCGCAACGGATGCCTGGCGCGCAGCGCTCGCGGCTGGAGAGCCGTTCGAGAAGGAAGCGCGTCTGCGGCGGGCCGACGGCGAGTATCGCCGGTTTTTGTTGCGCTTTGTCCCGCTGCGCGACGCGCAGGGAAAAGTCATCGAATGGTATGCGACGAGCACCGACATCGAGGACCTGAAGCGCGCCGAGGAAGAATTGCGGCGGCGCGAGGCCCGCTTGCGCGACGCGCAGATCGAGCTCGCCCACGCCAATCGCGTGACGGCCACGGGCCAGTTGGCGGCTTCGATCGCCCATGAAGTTGCACAGCCGATCGCCGCGGCGCTCACCAACGCCAATGGAGCGCGGCGCTGGCTCGGCTCCGACCCGCCCGAACTGGAGGAGGTAGGGCAAGCCCTTAGCCGGATCATCAGGGACGGCAATCGGGCCAGCGACATCATCGGCCGGATTCGCGCACTCGTCAGAAAGGCGCCACCCCGGAACGACCAACTCGACATCTACGAGACGATGCGCGAAGTCATCGCGCTGACGCGCAGCGAGCTGCGCAGAAACCGGACCGCGCTGCAAACCCGGCTGGCGGACGATCTGCCGCTCATTCTCGGAGATCGGATTCAGCTTCAACAGGTGGTGCTCAACCTGATCCTCAACGCTGTAGAAGCGATGGACGAATCGGGCGAGGCATCGCGTTCTACTCGACCAAGCCCGGCGGCATGGGCATGGGACTGTCGATTTGCCGATCGATTATCGAGGCGCATGGCGGACGCATGTGGGCCACGCCAAACCTACCGCATGGTGCTGTCTTTCAGTTCACCCTGCCCCAATCTCGAAAGTCGGTCGAATGACCGGCGTCGGAGGCGATATTTGGTAAACCCGCCGACCGGTCGGTTCGCGGCCGATTTTTCGGAGCCGACGATGGGTCAGGCACGCTTTGTTGCGTGCGGTTAGATATTAAGGGAGGAGTGGATACAAGCGAGCAGGTCGTTCTCGTCAAACGGCTTGCTCAGGTAGCAAACGACCCCAGCCCGCAACGCACGCTCCCGCCCGCGGTCGTCGGGGTAAGCTGTTATTAGAATAGTGGGAATGGCGTTGCCCGCAGCCAACAAGTGACGATGCAGTTCAGGGCCTGTCATCCCGGGCATCTGCACGTCCGCTATCAGGCAGGACGTACGCGGGACTTTGCGGGAGTTCAAGAACTCTTCGGCAGACGCGAAGGCTTCGGCCGCATATCCCAACGACTTCATGAGGCCCCTGATTGCCTCGCGCATCGACTCGTCGTCGTCGACGACCGAAATCAGGGGTTTTGCTTTCGGCACTTGACCTCCGCATTGGAGTTTCCAGGAGCATACGCGCTGGCGGTCCGCGCCAGTTTTGGGCGGGAGTATCCGACAGCGTATCGGAGAGATAAGCCAAGAGCGTGCCGCGCGCGATTATACTTTGGTTTAAACAGAATTGCCGCGACCGCGAAAGCGGTCGGGAGTTCGCGGACCGCAGCTTAGATAGAAAATCCTTTTTTCTACGATCGCACGATTTTAAGATGTTCGCGTTTGGAGATTGCCGCTGCCGGGAGAGTAGCGGGGAGTCGATTGCAGCGAGCGCGAGCGATGACTGTGCAGCCAACCGTTATTATCGTCGATGACGATCCGGGGATTCGCGAGTCGCTCGAAAGCTTGCTGCGTTCCGTGGGCCTGCAAGTCACGGCGCTGGGCTCGGTGCCTGAATTCGTCAAAGAGGGACGCCCGGCAGGAGCCGCCTGCCTTGTGCTCGATGTCAGGTTACCTGGGCGAAGTGGTCTCGATTTTCAGCGAGAGCTCTCGGCGGCGAACATTCATGTTCCGATCATCTTCATCACCGGATATGGCGACATCCCGATGTCCGTCCAGGCGATAAAGGGAGGCGCGATCGAGTTCCTGACCAAGCCGTTCCGCGATCAGGACCTGCTGGACGCAATTCAGCTGGGTCTAGAGCGAGATCGCGCATGGCTGCAGAATGAAAAGGCGATCGCGGCACTGCGCGCGCGCTTCGATACTCTCACCCCCCGCGAGTGTGAGGTGATGGCCTTGGTAGTGACCGGCCGCCTCAACAAGCAGATTGCCTACGACATCGGGATCAGCGAGATCACCGTAAAAGTCCATCGCGGCCAGGTCATGCGGAAGATGAAGGCGGCGTCCCTGCCCGACCTCGCCCGGATGGCCGACAAGCTGGATCTCACGGCAGAAACGCCTCAGGACTCCTAGACCAAGTAAAGGCCAGCCCCCCACCCTTTATCGACGGACGGTCGCCCGCCCGGATGTAGGCTACCTTGCTGCGGCACCGGGCGATTTTTGAGAGCCGTCCTAAACCAAAGTCTAATACGGATCATTCTCAGGCGGCATTCGGTCATCCGGGGGTGCAATAGCACCGCCGGAAGCGCCCTATTAGCTTAAATCCGTTGTTCTGCTCCTACTGCGGGAGATACTCAAACAACAGTGCGGCGATGCCTCGGTTGAGCTTGGGCTGCCGGCAGATCGCGTGTCCGCAGCAGCTTCAAAGGCGCTTGTTGCACAATTTCACAACCATTAACGCGGTCTAACCCACAAGGCCGCGCCAAATAGGAGACCATAAACCAAACGGAGGCTGACAATGACGACGGATACTGACGCCGAGCTGGCCCTCTACCAAGAAAGTCCGTTTCCTCAAGCCCAATGGCAGCCGATGTGTCGTCATCGGTCGAACCCAGTGGCAGCCGAAGCGATGTTCGAGTTCGGCCGTTTCCGCCTGCTGCTGCGGCAGCGGCAATTGGTCGCCGACGGCGTGCCGATTGAGTTGGGGGCGCGCGCCTTCGATCTCCTTCTGGTTTTGCTGGAGGCTGACGGATCGCTGGTTAGCAAAGATGTGCTCCTCAGCCGGGCGTGGCCAGGCATCGTTGTCTCAGAGGAGAACCTGAAGGTTCAGATTTTCGCGTTGCGGAAGGCTCTTGGCGAAGATCGTGGCTTTATCCGCACTGAGTTCGGCCGCGGCTATCGGTTCACGGCCGCAGTTCGCTCGGCCGCCTCAAGCGTTCCTCAGCCCACGACGCGATGGCGCCGATCGCATCAAAGATTGGTTCCTCAATGGACTTCATTGCGACCGGCGCACGACCAGTGTGCCCGAGGTCATGCCTGGCAGCCGCTTCGATCCGGCTCACAGTGAGGTCCCCTCATGGGCCCGAGATTAGATTGACTCCAGCGTAGCGAAAAGGAGAGCAAATGTGACGATACGCCGTTCTTCAGCGGTCTCTCATCCGGCGATCAGCCCACGGGTTGTGCCAAAAATGCCATTGTGGAAAGCGCTGGCCTTTGCCGGCGGGCTCGGCCTCAGCATCCTTTCCTACCCGGTCCATGCGGCGGCAGCAAACGGCGATATCGTGCAAGGCCTTTACGAGGCTTTGCTCAACACGCGTGACACGATTTTACAACGATTAACGTGGCCGGAGACGAGGGTGGGACCAGATTCATCGGTGTAGAACCAACGGAGCACCCCCGATGACCACGCATACCCAAATCGAGCCGGCTCGGTATCGCGAAGATCCGCGCGGCGAAAACCGTGCCGACATCCCTGCCGCGCTCACCGCGTTACTGGCCGACATGTTCGCAGTCTATCTCAAAACCAAGAACTTCCATTGGCACGTGTCGGGTCCGCATTTCCGCGATTACCATCTGCTGCTCGACGAGCAGGCGACCCAGATCTTAGCCACGACGGACACCATTGCGGAGCGCGTCCGGAAACTCGGCGCCCTGACCATCAAGTCGATCGGCGACATCAGCCGGCTTCAGCATATCGAGGACAACGATGCCGACGAGGTTGCGGCGCCCGACATGCTTAGGGAACTGCTGCAAGACAATCAACGCCTCGCCGACCAGATGATGAAATTGCATACGCTCTGCGACGAGCAGGGCGACGTGGCCAGCGCCAGCCTGATCGAGATGTGGATCGACGAAGCCCAGGGCCGCGCCTGGTTCCTGCTCGAAGCCGTGCGACCGGGCTGACGGCTGGGATTGGATCGCCACCATAGGTGCCGAGATATGCCGCGTGTGCGGCTGACGGGACTGCATCAGTTCAGCGGAAGGAGGGGAATGTGCCTAGACTATTTTTTTCGGCGACCATCGATTCATCCGCGGACCGATTGATCGTACAAAAAATGCCATTGGGGCCAAAAATGCCATTGGGGCCAAAAATGGCGTTGGGGCCAAAAATGTCATTGTGGAAGGCGGTGGCCTTTGCCGGCGGGCTCGGCCTCAGCATGTTTTCCAACCCGGTCCATGCGGCGGCAGCAAACGGCGGCGATATCGTGCAAGGCCTTTACGATGCTTTGCTCAGCACGATGAAGAACGGCCGGACACTGGGCCTAAGCGGGCGCTTCACGCAACTGGCGCCGGTCATCCGCCGCAGTTTCGACATTGGCACGATGACACGGTTGGCGGTCGGCCCGTCCTGGGCAGGTTTAAGCGAGGCGCAGCGCCAGCAGGTTGCCGAGAGCTTCGGACGCTACATCTCGGCGGTTTATGCCGACCGCTTCGACAGCTATGACGGACAGCGGCTCGAGGTGACGGCTGAGCAGCCCACGCCATCGGGGGTGATGGTGCGCAGCCAAATCATCAAAGCCAACGGGGAGCCGGTCAAGGTCGACTACATGATGCGTCGCAACGGCGGCGACTGGCTGATCGCCGACATCTACCTCGACAGCGCGATAAGCGAAGTCGCGACCCGCCGTTCCGAGTTCGCTGCCGTCCTGAGAGCAGACGGCATTGACGGTCTGATCGCGGCCCTCAACCGCAAGGCCGATATGCTCACCGGGACCACGGCAAGATCCTTCTAGTGTGGCGGTCGAGTTTGGCCAGAATCGCCTCAGCGGGTCGGGAATTGGGCATCCGTAAAATCGCCTAATCGGGATAATATATTGAGGCTGATCAACCTGAAGATGACCTCACCCGCTGCAGGTGCAGAGGGCCGTTATATGTCGGACAACCACAAGTCGCAGGACGCTCGAGCCGGCATCAGACACACATTCAGCGCGGCGAAAAACCTGTGGCCCCCTGATCGTGGCCCCCGGTCTGGTTGAAAGGCCCGCCTACACGACGAGGCGCAAGCGGAAGATGCGCTGCACGACCAGGATCAGCATCCCGATAATGACGATCTGCAATGACGAGGCGGCGGCGATGGTCGGATCGCCCTGCCACTGAATCTGCGAGAAGATATGTACCGGCAGACTCGTCGATTCCGGTCCCGACAAGAACAACGCCAGGTTAATGTCCGAAAATGAGATGATAAAGGCGAAGATCGCGCCGGACAACAGGCTCGACCGCAGCAGCGGCAAGGTCACTTTATAGAACGCTTGCACCCGAGTTGCGCCAAGGCTCATCGCCGCTTCTTCGAGGCGCGGATCCTGGACGACGAGGCCGGCGGTGACGCTGCGGATCACATAAGGCGTGCAGATGACCAGATGGCCGCAAAGCAAGGTCCAGATCGATGCCTGGATCGCCAGGCGCGCGTAAAACAGGTATAGGGCCGCGCCCAGCAGAATCTCCGGGACGAGAAGCGGTGCGAGAAAAAATGTCTCAACCGCTTCGCGACCGAAGAAACGAAAGCGCACCAGTCCTAGCGCGGCGCTGGTGCCGAGCACCGTCGCCAGTGCCGCCGATAGCAGGCCGACCAAAAGGCTTACCCGGAACAAGGCCGTGACAAAAGCCGGGCTCGCGAAGAAGGCCTCAAACCAGTGCAAGGTCAAACCGCGCGGTGGGAACTCGAAGGCAGCACTCTGGCCGAAGGAAACAGCGACAACAACGACGAGCGGTGCCAGGAGGCCGATGTAGACGGCAACAACGAAGGGAAGCAGCAGCCGCGGTGCCCTCGCGCTCACCGCGCCGTCTCCTGACGGCTTGCACGCCGCGTCGCGAACAGGGCGCAAAACATCAGCCCGACCGTAAGCAGCACCAGAGTCAGAGCCAGGCTGGAGGCGCTGGGCCAATTGAACGAGACCAGCACCTCGTCGTAGATCTGCTGACCGGCCATGCGCTCGCGTGCGTTGCCCATCAGGGCCGGCGTAACGAAGGCGCTGATCGAAAGGCTATAGACCAGCAAGCAACCGGAGATCAGACCAGGCAGGCTGAGCGGCAGGATCGTCCGCCGGAACATCTGGTACCAATTGGCGCCGAGGTTCTGCGCCGCCTCTTCGAGGCTCGGCGGAATCCTCTCGATCGAGGCCATGATCGGCAGCACCATGAACGGCACGAAGACGTTGACCAGCCCGATCACGACGGCGGTCTCGCTGTAGAGCAGCTTGATCGGCTCCAATCCGAGTGCCACCAGCGCCTGATTGACCAATCCCTTGCGGCCGAGAATGACGATCCAGCCGAAGACGCGGATGACCGCGCTGACCATCAGCGGCATGATCAAGAGGAAGAGGCAAAGCGCCTGCACCCGCGGCAGTGCCCTCGCCAGAAAATAGGCAAGCGGATACCCAAGCACGACGCAAACTGCCGTCGTGATCACCCCAAGCCGCAGCGTCCGCCCGAATAGGCGAAGATAATAGAGGTCGAAGATCTTGCGGTAATTGTCGAGCGTCAGCTCGGGCAAAAATACCTTTGTCGGCGAATAGGGATGAATGCTGTACATCGCCACGTTAGCGAACGGCACCAGCAGCAAAAACACCAGGAACACCGCGTAGGGGCCAGTCAGAAACGCCCAGATCGGCCGCGTCCTAGTGGTCGGGCGCATTCAGATGGTCCGCCCACCGCGGCGCCTCGTCCCATGGGTCTTCAGCCCACCGACTGGTTCCGTTGGGAAGTGCTGCATCACTACCGCGACCCACGCTCCTGCGAATCGTGGTTGTCCGCTAAATGACAGCCTGCTGCACCTGCAGCGAATCTACAGCAGGATTCCCCTTCAGGTTGAAACGTCCCGATGCCGCGCGACCGCTCCTGCGGCAACGGCCGTCCGCGCGACCCCGGCGGTTTCTCCCTCACCTCATCGACCATAGGCGCGTCCCTCCGCGTTGGTTACGCCGCACGAGGCGCCGCGGTCAGCGTTCTTATGCTATCCCAATTAGGCAATTTTATGGATGCCATATTCGCAAGCCATCTCTCAGTGGCGCAGCAGCCTAATGTCGGTTGCTTCGATGACAATCTCAACCGCCTGAGCCGGCGCCCAACCCCGCGCCGCATTGGCGTTTTTTAACGACGCGCGCAGCCGATCTCCGCTGGCGAGATCGAGGCTGAGGTGCAGATCTTCGCCGAGATAGGTAACGTCGGCAATCCGCGCGGGCACACGGTTCTGTCCTGGAGTCGTCCCACCGCCGGGTGTCTCGATATGGACCCGCTCTGGCCGGAGCAGGACTGAGACATCAGCGCCGTCCTCGAGCATGCCGTTCGCCTCGGCGCGGCAGCATAGCCGCAGCCCCGCTTCAGTCACGACGATCGTCCCACTGTCGACGCCTCCGACGATCCGCGCTCGTAACATGTTCGAGCTGCCAATGAATTCCGCCACAAAAGCAGTCGCCGGACGCTCGTAAATGTCGCCAGGGGTGCCGATCTGCTCGATCCGGCCGTGCGACAGCACGGCGATGCGATCCGACAGGGCCAATGCCTCGGTCTGGTCATGAGTGACATAGATCGAAGTCTTGCCGAGGCGGCGCTGCAGGTTGCGCAATTCCTCACGCATCTGGATGCGGAGCTTGAAGTCGAGATTGGACAGCGGCTCGTCGAACATCAGGATTCTCGGTTCAAGGACCAGCGAACGGGCGATCGCGACCCGCTGTTGTTGGCCGCCCGAGAGCTGCGCCGGGAATCGCGCTGCCATCTCGGCGAGGTCGACGAGCTGCAAGACTCGACCGACCCGGTCGGCGATCGCGGATCTGGCCAGACGGCGCAACCGCAGCCCGAAGGCGATATTGTCGAACACCGTCAGATGCGGAAACAGCGCGTAGTTTTGGAACACCAGGCCGACATCGCGGCGGTGCGGTGGTTTGTCATCGAGGCGCGCGCCGTGCAGCCTGATCGAGCCCTGGCTCAGCCTTTCGAAACCAGCAATACAGCGCAATGTCGTCGTCTTGCCGCATCCGCTCGGCCCCAACAGCGAGAAGAACTCACCCTGATAGACCTCGAACGAGATCGGGCCGACGCTGACCTGCGGTGAGTAGCGCTTAGTCAGTGCGCAGACTTCGAGTTCGACGCTCCAAGGCATTTAGGCGCCGAGCACTTCCTTGTTCCAGCGATCGAGGTATTGCGACTTGTGCGCATTCATCTTCTCGTAGTCGATCGGAACGACGTTCTTCTCCTTCTCGGTCGGGAAGGCGTAGCGGGCCAGATCAGGCGGCAGCTTGGCATTGCGGTTCGATGGCGGATAGAAGAAGCGCTGCGTCATCATCATTTGATATTGGCCGTCCATCGTAATGTTGCAGAAGCGGTTGGTCTGCTCGATGAACTTGCCGCCTCGCAGCATCGGAAAACCGTTGCCCACCAGCATGGTGCCGGGAATGTACTCGATTTCGACCTGCACCCCCTGGCCTTGCAGGACAAAGGTGCGGCCGTTCCAGAACGGCATTATGACGATCTCCTCGCGGCTGAAGGCTTTCAGCGCGGCATCGGTATTCTCGATGATGACCGCCTCGTTTTTCTTGACCAGCTGGGCAAGGAAAGCGATGCCCGGGTCGACGTTGTCTTCATTCCCTCCCAGTGTTTTGTTCAGCACCTGCAGCCAGGAATTGCCTACCCAGCCATAGGTCGGGATGCCGACTCGGCCTCTGTATTTCGGGTTCAGCAGGTCCTGGTATGAAGCCGGCTTGCTCGCTTCCTTGGTGTTGTAGACAAGCCCCATCACGATCAGCACGAAGGGAGTAAACCAGTTCTTCAGCAAGCCCCGCGGGGGCTCCTTGGCGCTGTCGATGATCTCCTTGTAGTTAGTGCAAATGTCGAGATCGTAATCCTGAAGGCAACCGCCGAGTGCGAGGAAGTTCGCTTCCGCTTG
>WNFT01021448.1_pt1 | contig 10348 bp, 4 predicted proteins | sample 5400191 | NCBI WGS metagenome assembly WNFT01 (sample SAMN13153359, study PRJNA577476) | soil metagenome | isolation source: 80 cm saprolite under Madrone tree | place: USA:California | collected 2016-06-14 | reverse complement strand
CACGTTCACCTGGCCGCCAGAGCTTCTGCCTGATTCGGCCGGATACAGACCGCGAAGCAGCACGAACTCACGGATCGCGTCAACTGAAGGATAGGTTTGAACTGTGAGATTAGCGCCTCTGTCTGTTGTGTCCGCGCCATCCACGGTGTACGTATTTGAACTTTGCCTCACTCCGTTGACAGAGAAATTCATTTGATTCGACTGTCCGCTCGCGTTCGTTGTGCCGACGTAAATCTGATCGGCTACATTGGAAGTAACTCCGGGCGAAAGAGTGATGAGTTGGGCCCAGTTCCGGTTATTGAGCGAAAGCTCCACGATCTGGGCGCCATTAATCACGTTGCTCGCGGTGGCAGTTTGAGTATCGACCTGCAGCAACTCTGAAGTCACCGTTACTGTCTCGGCAATGTTACCAGCCTGTAAGACCACATCTACGGTGCGACGCTCATTCACATTCAACTTTACACGCTCGTTAAGGTTTTTCTTGAAGTTTGCCGCTTCCACCTTGACATCATAAAAGGCGGCAGGCAGCAGAGGCGCGGAAAAGTCGCCGGCATCATTGGTTGTGACCGTGCGCACGACGAGTTTAGTGTCGCTATTGGTAATCGTGACGGTTGCGCCCGCCACTGCTGCGCCGTTCGAGTCCTTTACGGTCCCAACAATCGAGCCGGTTATCTCTTGTGCGACGGCGATTCCGGTCAAGCCGAAGAAAATAGCGATTGCTACGAACACAACGCGCAGAAACTGAAGTTGATGTCTCATTGAAGGCTCCTCTTTACTGGGTGAATGGTTTGGATCACGTTGGACCACCTCTCGATGTTTTGTCCGATAAGCTGCGTCTTGTCGTTTGCCATTGATCGTTACAGAACCGCGAGCGGTAGCGACCGGCTCATTCCTTTTTTCATAAGTGAGTTCGACATGCGGCCGGTCGCTACGGCTCGCGGTTCTGTAACGAATGACAAGACGCAAGCTTATCGGACATTTACGGAAAGGCCGCTAATTCTATTCGTGCGTGAGCTACAATAAAAACTAAAAGAATTTATTAGCTGAATAATTAATCGTGATAGCAGGTACGCGAGCGATAGCGACCTGATTCGCCACTCATCGCGACAAAACGTTCGGAGTTTGATCTCGTACTCGGGTGATTGCATTCGGTCGCTACAGCTCGCGGTTCTGAGACGTTCAGAATAATGGATCGCTTCTATAGATTTTCGGAAAAGGAATCATCTAACGCGATGTCGCAGAATGATATTGATTTCAAGCTTGAATACTTAGAAGAGCAATCAAACCTCCGCGTTTCGCTAGACTTAGTAACTGCTCGTCTTGAATTTCCCCGGGAAGAACCTTGACGATCAGAACTTTGGCGATGTACTTGCCTGCAACATTCGTGCAACGACTTCGTGTCAGAATCGCGAGCGGTAGCGACATCATTTTCCATTTGTCATTTGACAGTTTTCATTTGCTATTTGGTAGACGCGGACCACGCGTTACTCCGAAAGCCATCGAATTTTAGTAGCGGTTGATCCGGTCGCTACCGCTCGCGGTTCTGACACGGACTCGTTGCGCTCACCAGTTTTTCAATACGTCAGTCAGGAGAATCAATTAACGGTCGGCAACGAACCTCTCGCTCGGTTTGTTACTTGTGAAGGAGCACCCCCTATGAAGAAACTAACTAACTTATTGTTTTCTTTCTGGATCTTAATCGCTTTGACCGCGATCGGGTTGGGTCAAGGAACTACGTCGCGAGTCACCGGTGTCGTGCAGGACAAGAACGGCGCGGCGGTGTCAGGAGCAACTGTGACGCTGGCCAATGAGGGTACGGGAGTCTCTCTAACAACCCAGACCAGCGATAGTGGCACGTACACTTTCGATCTTCTTCAAGTCGGCACCTATAGCGTCACAGTTGAAAAGCAGGGCTTTAAGAAATTCCAGTCCACTCACAATAACCTGAACGTTAACGAACCCCTAACGGTGAATGCCGCGCTCGAAGTCGGCACGGTTACCGAAGTGGTGCAGGTGACGACTACGGCAGAAGCAGTACAGACGAGCACTTCCGGAAATGTAGGCAATACTGTTGAGCAGAAGACACTCGAGAGTCTACCGATCGTGACCACGCGGGGACGTAATCCGCTCGACTTGTTGAATTTTCAGCCTGGTGTGGTTGTCGGCAGCAACACTGGCGGCGGCGTGAGCGTTCATGGTTCGCGCGACCGCGCGTTTAATTTCACCCTCGATGGCATCGACATAAACGAGTCAACCGCGGGCGGTTCGAACTTCACACCGCTACGGCCGAATCCGGACTCAATCACAGAGTTTCAAGTAGTGACGAGCAACTTCACGGCCGAACTCGGACGCAGCAGTGGCGCCCAGGTAAGTTTCGTAACGCGCTCTGGAACGAATCAATTCCACGGCAACGGGTTTGAGTTTTATCGAACGCCGAGACTTGATGCCAAGAGTTATCCGGTCACGATCGCCGGGACGCCCAAAGGGCAATTTGTGCAGCACATCTTCGGTGGGAGCGTCGGCGGGCCAATTAAGAAGAACAAACTATTCTTCTTTACCAATCTGCAACTACTTCGCGCTTATGATACGGCGCTGGTGACGCGCACTGTTTACACCGCGCAAGCGCGTGCTGGTCTGTTTCGTTACGTAGTTGGCAGGGCAAACGCTCCCGCTGGCACCGCAACGCCTTCGGTTAATGGCAGTGGCAACGCGATTCTGCCTACTTGCACTGGCACCCCGCCCACAAATGCGCCGTGCATCTCGTCTTACAACATTGCTTCGAACCCGACCGGCATAGGTCTTGATCCGACGTTGGGTGGCATTATAAATGGCGAACCTCTGCCGAATAATTTCACGGTTGGCGATGGCTTGAACACAGCCGGTTTCGACTGGGGGTCTCCGCAGCACGAGAGGCAGTATGACTTTGTTACCAAATTCGACTACAAGCTGCGCGAGAACAGTTTGATTTATGTCCGGTACGCTAAGGGACATCAGTTCACTTTCGGTGATTCGGCAAACGGCGGTCGCCCAATCTTCCCCGGCAATCCGAATTTTGTTGATACAACTCGCACTCCGGAAAACTGGGCTTTCAATTGGCGTTGGTCGCCCACGGCCAAGCTGGCGAACGAATTTATCTTCGGGATCAGCAAGTACTTCTTTAAGTTTTTGACTCCGCATCCTGATGCAAACGAGCCATTCTCGTTCCTTGACAACATCGCCACGCCGAACACGAACTTTTCCTACAACGCGCGCGGCGTGCGGACTTTGCAGTACATCGACAACGTAACGTACGTAACGGGGCCGCACACTTTTAAGAGCGGAATGAATCTCCGCTTCAATAAACATACAGACGATCGGTCCTCAGTTGCCGGGGCAGCAATCGAGCCTACCGTGTCGTTCAGCGGCACTGCTGGTGGTACTGCCCAATTCAACCTTCCCGCTGCCGGCTCGACCAGCATTAACTCGACTGATTTGACCCGGCTTCAGAGCACGATCGCGAACTTGCTTGGCAGAGTTAACTTGGTCTCGATAGCTTACGTGTCGGATCCAAGTAACCAGAACGCGTTTCTGGCGCAGGGAAGCCGTTGGCTCAACATAGCTAATTATCCCGAGCTTGATTTCTATGGGCAGGATAGCTGGAGATTTCGGTCCAACCTCGTTTTCGATTTGGGAATGCGTTGGGAGATCAAGATTCATCCGAGCTCACAGATCAGGCCGGTCCTGGTTCCGAACCAAGCAGTGCAATTGGGCGCGGCGCCTTCAAACACTCTGCAGTGGGTTCCGGGCAACTTGTTCAAAAACGACTATAGGAAGTTTCTGCCGTCGGTTGGGTTTGCCTGGGATCCGTTTAAGAACGGCAAGACTTCGATTCGCGGCAACTACCGCATTGCGTCAGACAGGTTCGCCACCTTCTTGTTTGGTTCCTCAATCTTTCAGAGCACGCCTGGTAACAACGTGGCAGTAACAAACTCGGCGTTCGGACAAGCCGGAGGACTTTACCGGAATATCGCGCCGATCATCGCTGCTCTGGTTCCGACGGCAACGTCGACGGCTCTGCGCCAACCACCAGCCATCAGCAACAACTCGCTCGGTGTCATCGATCCCGATCTGCAATTCCCACAAGTTCATGAGTGGATGGCGAGTTTCCAAAGAGAGGTTTGGAAACACGACGTCATCGAGATTAACTACATCGGGAAACACGCCGTGCATTTGCTTGGCGGCTACGATGTTAATCAGGTAAATATCTTCGCCACGGTTCCCGGCGTCAGCGAGAGCTTCCTCGATGCCTTCAATGCGATAAAGGCAAGCGCGACGGCCAACAGCCCGCTCATTAACAAATTATTTACCGGTGACGCATCGAAGGTTGCCGGAACGGCAACCTTCCGTTATCTTCAAGCGGCGGATAACCAGCGGCTTGGGTTTCCAGTTGGGTTACACTTTGTCTCTGTCAAAGGACAATCGGTCATGGGATCCTTCGTTGAGTACGGTTAGTAGAGCCAATGCTCAATCCGCTTCAAGCACACCGTTCGATCTTCGGAATCGTAACTTGAATTACGCCTGGTCCGATTTCGATCGACGGCATGTTCTCCAGGGAACGTACGTTTATGAATTGCCTTTTGGAAAAGGAAAACGGTTTGGGGGACATCCTTCGAAACTTCTGGATGAGATCATCGGCGGATGGCAAGTGGCGGGAACCATGATCTGGGCGTCTGGCCGTCCGTTCACCGTTTACTCCGGCATTAATACTTTGAGTAACGTGGTCCAGTCGACGGCTGATTGCAGCGGCTGCACCAGGAACATTGGCAAGCTGGTGGTGGAGAGCGGAAGGAACTTCTGGTTCGACGCCACCACCCGGGCGCTGTTTACGCAACCCGCGACAGGCTCGATCGGAAATACAGGCCGCAACTTCTTCCTTGCGCCGCCATATTTCCAACCCGACGTCTCGTTTTCCAAGAGATTCAGGATCACTGAGCGCGTCGGCTTCGATTTGCGAGCTGATGTGCAGAACCTGATTAATCATCCTTCGTTCGATCTTCCAACAGCCACCTTCACGTCGTCGACTTTCGGACGAATAAACGACAGCGTGCAGAATAACGCTCGAAGGATTCAGGTGTCAGGGAAACTCAGTTTCTAAATAACTATTCGTGGGTCGGGACGCTCGCCTGAGGGTCCCGGCGACGATTTCCAATTGGCTCTCTCCATGGCGAGGTAGAGACACAGAGTTCCGGCGATTGCTTCAAAAAAATGGATACACTTTTCAGTTTTTCGGATTGCTTGCTGTTGATCGGGTTTCGTGAGCGAAGCAACGTGAAACCCGTAGTGCTCGTGAGTTGGCCTGATTTCGGCCTTTTATAGCACGCTGGCGAGGTAGACGGTCGGAATCGGTTTCGACTCCAAACTCTTGGCTATCTACTTGCATATGCGCTTTTGCTCATGGCTCTCTTGCGGTAATTAAGAAGATCGACCAAAGGCCGCATTTCAATCCGACTGCAGTCAAGAACTCTAAAGTAAACTGTCGTTGCAGAGGAACAAAGTCATTTATCGCCGAGGGTCTTCTTAGACTGATCCAATTCCAAGGATTGAGTTCCAAAGAATTGAAAAATAAATCTTGACGCAAGTTTTTTTGACTATATACTGCCCGCATATTTTTGTGGTCATCATTCCGAGGCTCGAAGTGCGGGGCCTTGAACCAGAATCTACAAGTAGCAGTCGTGTTTGAAGTGGCGATACTCGCCATTCGGTTTTTCAATTGGTCGCCAGGAATGCGGCGCTCGGTGATTCGGTAACCGAGTGTCGGATTCCTGGGACCACTTCTATTCACAGGAGGATCTAGCCAAATGAAAAGACTCTCGTTCTTTTTAGCGCTGGCCGTTTGCGTGGGAGTTTTCCTTACGCTCAATGCCGCGCCAGCTTTTGCGCAGGGAGAAACAGGCAGCGTCACCGGCGTCGTGACCGACGCCCAGGGTGGCACGGTTGCGGGGGCCGATGTGACCCTCACTGACGTTACCACCAATGTTCCGAAAACTACGGTTACCAATGAGTCAGGTCGGTATCACTTTGCCGCCGTGCCGGCAGGCTTGTATGACATCACACTCAGCAAGGCTGGCTTCAAGGTGCACAAAGCTGCTGCCCAGAAAGTCTCCGTCGGTAATCAGTTGACACTCGACGTCGCGCTGGAAGTTGGCGCCTTAACTGAGACGGTGGTCGTCACCTCACAAGCCGGCAGCGAACTCCAAACCGGAAACGCCACGATAGGCACTACGATCGATCTAAAACAGCTTGAGTTGTTGCCCAACCTTGGCCGCGACGCCTCCACACTGATGGCTTTGCAGCCGGGCGTGACAGCACGAGGCGATGTGGCCGGCTCTTACATGGATCAAAACACGTTCACCATAGATGGTGGAAACAACACCGATGACATGGCGGGCAACACTATTGGCTACCTCCAAAACTTTACGGGTATTGCCGGCAGCCAAACCAATGGTATGGCATCGGGCGTTGTGGCAACGCCTATCGAGAGTGTTGAGGAATTCAAAGTCAACACGGTTGGTCAAACTGCTGACTTCAACAGTTCGGCCGGCGCTCAAGTTATGATGGTAACTCGCCGCGGTACAAATGATTGGCATGGCTCGGGCTACGGTTTTTACTATGCAACCAATCACCTTGGCGCCAACTCATGGGAAAACAATCATACGCCCTTCAATAAGGGACTTGTGCCCAAGGATCCCAGCAGTCCAACTGGACTGAAACAATGTTCGGCTGGCAGCACCTATTCAACTGGCGATAGTAATTGTCAACTGCCTTTCACGCCGTTGATTCCTAATCACCGCAGCCGCTTTGGCTTCAGCCTTGGAGGTCCGTTGACTCCCTGGAAGGTTCTTGGTGGAAAGACATACTTCTTCGTCAACTATGAAGGATTTAGATACCCGAACGCCACCACGTTTGAAAGGAACTATCCCACTCCCGCTTTCCGAGCGGGAGTCATTCAGGTCCCAAATTCCACAGGTGTTCAAGTCGCTTACAACTTGAACCCAACTCCTGTTACCGTGCAAATCGGAAATCCGACCTCCGCCGTGTCGCCCTTGCAGACTTGTACGATACCAGGTTACGGATCCGTTTCCGGCCCAAATTGCGGGAATCTGGCAACAAACGTAGCCGTCGATCCGCGAGGCCTCGGGATGAGTCCGACCATCAGTTCGCTTTGGAGCAAGTTTCTGCCAATTCCGAACGATGCGCTGTCTGGCGATCAGTTCAATACGCAGGGCTTTCTCTCAACTATTCGTCTGCCGCTAACTTCGAACAGTTATGTCGGCCGAATTGATCATGATTTTGGCCCGAAGAACCACTTCTTTACGTCATTCCGGGCCTTCAAGCTGCTCAACTATCCGAGCGGTGTTCAAATCGACGTGGGTGGTTTGACCGGCGGCTCTTTCGGCGCATACAACAATACAGCGCATCGGCCACAACTCGGTGAACTCTGGGTTTTGGGTCTGACGAGCACTCTCAGTTCCAAGATGACCAATGACCTCCGCGCGAGTTATTTGTGGAACTGGTGGCAATGGTCGACATCAACCATCACATCCCAACTGCCGGGCGTCGGGGGTCTGCTTGAAATTGCTCCCGCAGGTACGGCCGGAAGCGCTGAAAGCACTGCGGCTCTCATTCCATTTAACGTCAATACGCAAAGCGTCAGACAGCGTGTCTGGGACGGCCAGGACAAAATGGTGCGTGACGACGTTACCTGGGTGCAGGGCAACCATCTGCTCCAGTTCGGCGGGTTGATTCAACGCAACCATGACTTCCACACGCGTACTGACAATGGCAGCACAGTCAATAACCAGGTTGTGTACCAGGTCGCCTTCAACAACATCGGAGGCTTTACAATTCCCAGCACGGCCAGCACGAACTCGAACCTATACAAGAATCTTTTGACATCCGTCTACGGAATGGTGGGCTTGACGCAGGTGATCTACACACGTGCGGGTTCGGACCTGCATCTGTTGCCGCTGGGTACTTTGGCTCAACAGAGCAGCAAGATCCCGACTTACAACGTTTACTTCTCGGATACCTGGCGCATGAAGCCAACCATAACCTTCAACTACGGTCTCGGCTATACGCTCGAGATGCCGCCAGTTGAGAAAGAAGGCAGGCAAGTTGAGCTTGTCGATCAGAACGGCGCCTTAATTCACACCGATCAGTTCCTGGCTGCGCGGCAAGCCGCGGCGCTTCAAGGACAAGCTTATGCGCCGATTCTCGGTTTTGAAACGACTGGGAATCTGAAAATCAAGTATCCCTACAGTCCGTTTTACGGTGGTATTAGTCCGCGTTTATCCCTTGCGTGGAATCCGAATTTCAAATCCGGATTGCTCCACAAGCTGTTTGGCGATGGAGAGACTGTGATTCGCGGCGGCTATAGTCTGGCTTATGGCCGGCTGAATGGTGTGAACCAGGTTCTGGTTCCACTGCTTGGACCGGGACCGCTCCAATCGGTAACGTGCGGCGCTGCTCTTAGCAACGGTACTTGTGGTAGCAGCAACACCGTGTCTAACGCTTTCCGCATCGGGCCCGATGGGCTGGTGGCCCCGTTGGCGGCGCCAACCGCGACTCTGCCGCAGCCGTATCTGCCCGGATTTACTCAAAACGGGATACTAAACCCGGCGGCCGGAGACGCGACCGTGCTTGATCCTGATTACAAGCCAGAAAAGGTCCATAGCTTCGATTTCACCATCCAGCGCAACATCGGCCGGAAGATGTTTTTCGAAGTGGGCTTCATCGGCAAGAAAGCCACAAACATTTTCGAGGAGATCGATATCGACTCGGTGCCGTACATGATGACCAGGGGTGGCCAGACTTTCGCCAAGGCCTGGGCCAACATGTACATAAACATCTGCGGCTTCGGTTCGACGTGCGCCAACAATGCGTATACGGGCCCGGTACAACCCTTCTTTGAAAGTGCGCTGACCCCGGGTTCTGGGTATTGCTCAGGCTTTACAAGTTGCACGGCCGCGATTGCGAATAACCAAACAATCTCGACGAATGCAATATTCCATGCTTTCCAAAACACAACGGTTTCGTCGTTTTGGGCGACTTTGAATGCCGCCAGTGGTTGGAACCTTGGCCGTACGATGTTGAGTTCACAAGCCACGGCTTTCAACACGACAACGAGCCTGGGCTATTCGAACTACAACGCTGCGTTCGTCAGAATGAGTACGCGTGATTGGCACGGCATCACGTCGATTGGCAACTTTACCTGGGGCAAAGCGCTCGGCACAGGTGAGATTGGCCAGTACAACAGTTCGAACATGTGGCTCGACAACTGGAACAAGCACGCCAATTACGGCGCGGCTGTTTTCGATTACAAGTACCTCTTCAATCTCGGAATGAGCTACAAGCCGACACTCTTCCGTGGCCGGCATGGATTGACGGGCAGGCTGCTCGACGGCTGGTCGGTATCGCCGTTCTTTTTTGCTCGCAGCGGCGCGCCGATTCGCATTGGCTTTAGCGAGGGCGGAAACTGTTCCTCGAACTGCCAGGCGTTTGGCTCTGCTGGTAATCCGAGCACCTCAGGCAGCGCGTTCGAGGCCGCACTGCCCATCAACCCGAACTACACTTATCACCCGCACTTGGTTCGAGGAAGCGTCGGGTCGAACGGTATCGGGACGGTCACTCCATTTAACCTCAACATGTTCGACAATCCGGAGGCGCTATATAACAACTTCCGTCGCTGCATTTTGGGTTATGACTCAAACTGCGGCGGCATCAACAACCTTCGTGGCATGAATCAATGGAACCTTGACGCCACGGTGGCGAAAGAGGTCAAGTTCACGGAACGCGTCGGTATGACTCTGACCGTGCAATTCACCAATGTTCTCAATCACTTTCAACCAGCGGATTCAACGGCGGTGAGTGCTAACGATCTGAATCTCTCTAGTCCTACGAGGTTCGGGAGAATCACAGCTTCTCAGTTTAACCCACGGCAAGTGGAAATCGGTGCGAGACTTCACTTCTAGGCGATCAGCTAGCCTTAAACAACCGGGGGCCGAAGCAATTCGGCCCCCTTTTTTTTGTGTGCCGAGCATGTTCGAGAGCTTGGAGGTGAAAGTCCTCTACTCAACCTGATGGAGGTGAAGAGTTAGCAAAGCGCAAGGGCGTCGTCGTGAGGCGGGGTCTGAAGGAAGCGTGGAGCAAAGGCGCGAGCCGATGGACAAAAACCGGATAGGAGGCATACGGCGTCGGGCGAGTTGGCAATTGACAACGAAGCCCATATCCATCAAGGACGCTGGTTGTAAATCCGGCGGTGGTGCGCTGAAGGCGGTCGAGCTTACCTCGGGAGAGCTGACGCTGGTCG
>WNFT01013144.1_pt1 | contig 10348 bp, 6 predicted proteins | sample 5400191 | NCBI WGS metagenome assembly WNFT01 (sample SAMN13153359, study PRJNA577476) | soil metagenome | isolation source: 80 cm saprolite under Madrone tree | place: USA:California | collected 2016-06-14 | reverse complement strand
CCACAGGCCAGCGCCTCGATGACCGCATTCGGCCGCCCCTCGTTCCGGGTCGCCAGGCAGAACAGATCGGCGGCCTGCAGCCAGGTCGGGATCTGGTCGTGAGGGCACGCGCCTGCGAGACGCACGTGCTCGGAGAGCCCGAGCTCGCCGGTCAGCGCCCGGAGCCGCGGGCCCGTGTCGCCCTCGACGGTGGGCCCGCCGACCACCGCGAGGAGCACGTTGGGGTAGGTCGCCCGCAGGGCCGGCAGGAGCTGGATGATCCGGTGATGGCCCTTCCGGTCCGTCAGCCCTCCGACCGAAAGGAGCAGTGGCCGGTCCTCCGGCAGACCCAAGGCCTGGCGGGCCGCGCGCTTCGGGCCGCGTCGGAAGAGCGTCCCGTCGATGCCGTTGGGAATCACCCGAACGCGGTCCGCGGGCGCACCCAGCCGCTGGGCCAGATCGGCGAGGGACTGACTCACGCCGATCACGCGATCGGCACTCCGGAGCACCCGCTTGATCTGCGGGCGCCGCAGGCGGAGCTGGGAGAGCGGCACCTCGGTCCCGCGCAGGGTCACCGTGAACGGCACACCCAGGCGGCGCGCCAGGAGCAGGCCCGCGAGGCCGTCAGGGTAGGCGAAGTGCGCGTCGATCAGGTCGAACGGGGTGCGACGCATGATCCGGCTGAGGTACGGGAGCATTCCGCCGAAGTAGAGCAGTCCGTCGAGGCTCTTCAGCACGCCGGGGACGCTCAGGTAACGCGGATGGTGCACGGTGATCCCGTCCTGGGTCTCGAGGCGGGGGATCAGGGTGCGCGCGGCGCCGCGGAGCAGCCGGTTGAACGGGAACCACGGTACCGGAGACACGACCTCCATCCCGCAGTGCACCGACAGGTGCCGCGTCCGCTCGCGCACGAATACCCCGCGCGTCGGGGTGGTCGCGCTCGGATAGACCGAGCTCAGCACCAGGATGCGCATCACGCGGTCTTCCGGCGCTCGGCCGCCCGTCCGTACGCCGTCCGGTAGGCCGTGACCACGTGATCCCACGTACGCTCGGCCTCGACGAAGCGACGCGCCTGTCCGGCGACGTGCTCGCGGAGGCCGGAATCACTCGCGAGCCGGACCGCCTGCTCGACCAGCGACTCCCGGCTTTCGGTCTTGAAGAGCAGGCCGGTGTCGCCATCGACGACCAGCTCGGCGTGACCGCCGATGTCGCTGGCCAGGATCGGCGTGCCGACCGCCATGGCCTCGAGCGGCTTGAGCGGGGTCACCAGCTCGGTGAGACGCATCCGACGGCGCGGCAGGATGAGGACGTCGACCAGCGTATAGAGGTCGCGGACCTCTTCCTGGGAGATCCGTCCGGTGAGAATGACGCGCGGCCCCACGCGTCGAGCGGCCTCGCGCAGAACGCCCTCGTCGCGCCCGCCTCCCACCAGGAGCAGGCGCGCGTCCGGCAGCCGCTCCAGGATGTCGGGGGCCGCGTCCACGAGGAACGGCAGGCCCTCGTAGTGGCTGAACGAGCCGATGTAGGCGAAAACCGGCCCGCTCCCGACGCCCCAACGCTGGGCGAGGGCGGTGGCGCGGGGCCGCTTCTCGAGCCACTCGAGGTCGACCCCGTTCGGCACCATGACGATCCGGTCGGTCGGCACCCCGCGTCCGGCGACCTCGGTCCGGATGCCCTGGCAGATCGCCACGACCGCGTCGGCCCGGCGGAGCACCTGCGTCTCCAGCGCCCGACTTATCCGGTAGCGCGCGGAGCCCTCCGCGAAGGTGCCGTGGTTCACCGCGGCGTCCTCCCAGAAGGTGCGAACCTCGTAGACAAAGGGCACCCCGAGCCGCCGGGCCGCCCAGAGGGCCGGGAGGCCGTTCAGGAGCGGGGAGTGGGCGTGGATGACCTGGGCCTCCGTCTCCCGGGCCACCGCCTGGATGCGCGACGTGAGCCCCTTCATGAGCCGCACCTCGCGCTCGAAGGGCAGCCGGCCGCCGGTGGGCCCGGTCCGATAGTGCGAGATGCCGTCGATCATCTCGCGGTCGTCACGCACGCTCCCGTGCTTGGGAGAGGTGAGCACCACCGGCTCGAAGCCGAGCTGCTTCTGGAACTGCACGATGCTGCGGCTCCGGTAGCTGTACCCGCTGCCGATGGGCAGCGAGTGATCGAGCACGTGTAGGACACGACGCAGCTCGGGCACGCTCATCGCCACTCTCCCACGAGCGAGCGGTAGAGATCGCCGTAGCCGGTCAACATCCGTTCGAGCCCGAACTCGCGCTCGGCGCGGGCCCTCGCGGCGGCCCCGTGCTTGCGCGCGATCGCCGGGTCGCCGAGATAGCAGTCGAGCGCCCGGACCAGGGCCTCCGGCTGGCGGACCTGGACCAGCAGGCCGGTCTCGCCATCCTCGACCAGCTCCACGTTGCCTCCGACCCGCGTCGCCACCACCGGCAGGGCGGTGGCCATCGCCTCCAGGATCGCGTTCGAGATCCCCTCGCCGACCGAGGGAAGCACGAAGCAGTCGAGGGCCTGGAGCACCTGCGGTATGTCCTGACGCTCACCCAAGAGCCTCACCCGCTCGCCGAGGCCGAGCTCTCGCCGCAAGGCGTCCAGCTCGGGCCGAAGCGGCCCATCGCCCACGATCAGGAGCACGCTCGGACGCGACGCCGTGGTGGCGGCGAAGGCCCGGATCAGCCCCGCCTGATCCTTTACCGGATCGAGACGACCGACCGTGCCGACTACGCTCCAGTCCGGCGGAATGTCGAGTGTACGCCGAGCGGCCACCCGGTCACCGGGGGTGAAGCGGGTGGTGTCGACCCCGTTATAGATCGTCCGCACCTTCCGCTCCGGGATCCGCACCTCGTCGACGAGCCATCGGTTGAGGTCCCGGGAGACCGTCACGAACCGGCTCACCAGTGTGACATGCGGCACACCGGCGAGGCGAGCACCCAGGATCGCATCGATGCAGGTCCAGTTCCGCGTGTGCACGATCTCGGGCCGCAGGCGCCGGAAGACTCGGGCCATGCGGAAGGCATTGAAGCGGTCGGGGCGGTGCTGCTCGCCCATCGCGACGACCGTCACTCCATCCGGGAATCGACCAGCAAGTGGACCAGTTTTAGACGGGGTTACGACGCCTTGCCTCAGGCTCGACTCGAAGTGAGTCACGAGCCGGAGCACCACGTTCTCGAGGCCGCCCGTGCGGAGGGTGGGGATGACCTGGACGACTCGCGGCCGCCGATCGGCGGGCGCCTGTCTTGGCCTCGTGATACCCGTAGCGGTCAGACTGCTCATCCCGCATCCACGTACGCGCGGTGCCAGAGCTCGAGCATCATCAGGGCCCACAGGTGAGCGGACCGGTCGCGGGTCCCGCGCTGGTGCGACTCCCAGATGCGGTGGACCTCCGCCGGCACCAGGTAGCCGCGCTCGGCCACGCGGCGGGAGAACAGCAGGTCGTGCGCGACTTCCCGCAGGTCGCCCCGGAGCCAGGCCGCCAGGGGCAGGTTGAAGCCCTGCTTTGGCCGGTGCACCGGCAGCGTCGGCAGCCGCTCCGCGGTGTGCTTCTTGAGAAGGTACTTCGAGACCGAGCCCCGGAACTTCAGCGAAACCGGGAGTCGGGCCGCGAACTCGATGATCCGGTGGTCCAGCAGGGGCGCCCGGACCTCGAGCGAGCACGCCATGCTCATGCGATCGACCTTCACGAGCACGCGGTCGGTGAGCCAGGTCTTGAAGTCGACGTAGAGGATGCGGGACAGGGGATCGGCGTCCCGAACCCGGTCGAAGTGTCGGGCGAAGTCGACGAAGGGGTCGTGAGCCCGCGTCTGCTGGAGAAGCTCCGGCGTGAGCAGTGCGCGGCGCTCCGACTCGACGAACAGTGACATGTCGTCGAAGTAGGCCCGCTCGAACGTCTGGCCGAGATTGCGCAGCACGAGCCTGAGGCGCAGGGGGCGGGGGATCTGCTCGGAGCGCGGGTAGATCCGGGCCAGGGGCGCCAGCACCCCACGCCGCACCGGCCCCGGGATCACGGACCGCAGGCGACTCTCCAGGCGGTTCATCCCGTAGCGCCGCTGGTAGCCCGCGAAGAGCTCGTCGCCCCCGTCCCCGGACAGGGCCACCGTCACGTGCTGCCGGGCGGCTCGCGACACGTAGTAGGTGGGCAGCGCCGAGGCGTCCGCGAAGGGCTGGTCGAGGTGCCAGGCCAGCCGGGGCAGATCGGCGGCCGCCTCGGGTCGGACCAGCAGCTCGTGGTGATCACTCCCCACCGCCTGCGCGACGGTCCGGGCGTAGTCGAGCTCGCTGTGGGTCCGCTCCGCGAAGCCGACGCTGGTCGTGACCACCGGTCGCGACGACTGGCGGGCCATCGACGCGACCACCGCCGAGGAGTCGATTCCGCCACTCAGGAAAGCCCCGAGCGGCACGTCCGCCACCATCCGGACCCGCACCGCCTCGTCGAACAGGGTGGCGAACTCAGCCAGCGCTTCGCTCTCCTTCATGCGCGTGTCGGGCTGGAACGTGACGTCCCAGTACTCGCGCAGGCGAGCCCGGCCCTCCTCCCAGACGAGCACGTGGGCCGGCGGGATCTGACGGATCTCCTGGAAGATCGTCCCGGGGCTCGGAATCGCCCCGAAGGTGAAGTAGTCGCTGAGAGCCTCCGGGCTCACGCGCCGCTTGATGCTCGGATCCTGGAGCAGCGCCTTGATCTCTGAAGCGAACACGAGTCGCGTGCCGTCGTCGTGGTAGTAGAGCGGCTTCTTACCCGCCCGGTCGCGGGCCAGCACCAGGCGTCGCTTCGACTCGTCCCAGAGGGCGAAGGAGAACATGCCGTCGAGACGGGTGACGAAGTCGAGACCGAACTCCTCGTAGGCGTGGACGATGGTCTCGGTGTCGGAATGGGTGGCGAAGGCGTGCCCACGGGATCGCAGGTCCCGAGCGAGGGTGGCGAAGTTGTAGATCTCCCCGTTGAAGACGACCACCGCCGATCGGGTCTCGTTGTAGATCGGCTGGTCGCCGGTGGAGAGATCGATGATGCTGAGACGGCGGTGGCCGAGGCCGACCCCGGCCCCCACGTGGAAGCCGTCAGCGTCCGGGCCCCGATGGCGCATCACGTCCGTCATGCGGCTCAGCAGCTGCTCGTCGATCGGGTGGTGCCGGTCGGCGAAGACAACTCCCGCGATGCCGCACATGTCAGGCCGCCTGCCCGGCCGCCGGGACTCGAGCGTCGAGCCACTGCCCCATCCACAGCTCGAGGCAGACGAGGGCCCAGAGGCGGGCCGAGTAGTCGCGCCGACCCGCGTCGTGGGCATCGAGGAGCCGGGCGATGGCCTCGGGCCGGAACATCCCGCGCTCGCGCGCGGCCTGCGATAGGAGGACGTCTCGGACCAGCTCCCGCAGCTCGCCTCTGAACCAGTCGCCGAGCGGCACTCCGAAGCCCATCTTCCGGCGGCTCAGGATGTCCCCGGGGAGCGAGGACGCCATCGCCCGCTTGAGGATGTGCTTGCCCTGGCCGCCCCGGAGCTTCAGCGCCGAAGGGATCGTCGCCGCGTACTCCATCAACACGTGGTCGAGCAAGGGAACGCGAGACTCCAACGATACCGCCATGCTGGCGCGGTCTACCTTCGTGAGGATGTCCTCCGGAAGATACGTGTGAATGTCGATGAGCTGCAGGGTGGAGACGTAGTCGGGCGCTCCCACCTCGGCGGCCAGTCGGGCGAACCCGGCCGCGCCCGGGGCCGCGACCGAGCCTCGCAAGTCACTCGAAAGCAAATGCCGCAGGGTCTCCGAGCGCTCGTACGTCATCAGGCGGTGATAGCGCCCGAGCTCCCCGGCTCCGAGAAACCCGGCGTAGGCCTGCCCGGGCGCTCCCACCGGCAGTGCCCCGGCGGCCAGGCGCAGGAGCGGCTGGGCGAGGCGGAGCATCCCGTGATCGAGCCGCTCGTGAAGCTGCTGGGCGCGCGCGTAGCGGCGGTAGCCCGCGAAGTTCTCGTCCCCGCCGTCCCCCGAGAGCGCCACCGTCACATGCTCGCGGGTGATCTTCGACACGTAGTAGGTCGGAATCGCGGAGGAATCGGCGAAGGGCTCGTCGAAGTGCCAGGCCAGCTTGGGCAGCACGTCCAGCGCGCTCGGCTTCACGACCAGCTCGTAGTGGTCGGTACCGTACCGCGCGGCCACCTGTCGCGCGTAGGCCAGCTCGTCGAAGTCGCTCTCCGCGAAGCCGATGGAGAACGTCCGGATGGGCGTGCTTGAAGCCTGGGCCATCAAGGCCACCACCGTGCTCGAGTCGAGCCCACCGCTCAGGAACGCCCCGATCGGCACGTCGCTGACCATGTGGCTCCGCACCGCCTGAGCCAGCTGGGCCTGGAGTCCCTCGATCCACTCGTCCTCGGTGACCCGCGGCTGCGGCGAAAAGCGCAGGCTCCAGTAGCGGGACACCCGGGGGGCTCCGCCGTCGAGCGACACGGTCAGCGTCGAGGCGGGCGGCAGCTTTCGCACTGCGCGGAAGATCGTCCGGGGAGCCGCGACGTAGTGATAGCCGAGGTACTCGCCCAGCGCCTCGAGGTCCAGCTCTCGCGGCACGTCGGCGGCCTGGAGGATGCCCTTCAACTCCGAGGCGAAGAGCAGCCGACGCCCGTCCCAGTGGTAGACGAGAGGCTTGATCCCGACCCGGTCCCGGGCCAGGAAGACCTGCCGCGCGCGCTCGTCGAGCACGGCGAAGGCGAACATTCCCCGCAGGTGGGTCACGCACTCGGTGCCGTAGGCCTCGTAGGCCCTCAGGATCACCTCGGTGTCGGACTGGGTGCGAAACCGCGTACCGCGGGCCTCCAGCTCCGCCCGCAGCTCCCGGTAATTGTAGATCTCGCCGTTGAAGACGATCCAGATCGACTCGTCGTCGTTGGGCATGGGCTGGTCGCCGGTGACCAAGTCGATGATGGCCAGCCGCCGGTGTCCGAATCCGACCCCGCCGCGACACACGAACCCGTCTCCGTCCGGGCCCCGGTGGGCCTGGGCGGTGGTCATGGCGGTCAGCAGTGCGCGGTCTACCCCGCGCCCCGTCACCTGGACGATCCCCGCGATGCCGCACATGTCAGCCTCGGCTCACCGGATGTGCTCCCACTGGTGAGGGTAGTGAATGTGGCCGCTCGACTCCCGCGACGTGGCTCGGTGCCCATCTATCAGGATGCGCGCCGCGCGCCGCCGAATGTCGTAGTACCGCTTGGAGACCGGATCCATTGCGTGCACGCTCAGCGTATACGCGCCTTTCGTGAACAGCAGGGGATCGAGCTTCAGCCGGAGCACCCCGTGCTCGACCGCCGCGTTCACCTTCACCGAGTCCGGGTCGGTGGCCACCCCCCCGAGCGGATAGCCGTGCAGGTCCTGGATCGACACCACGAAGACCACCCCGGGCATCGCCCGTCGGGTAACATACGACACGTCGATCAGCGCCGTCTCCCCCCGATCGAAGCGATCTTGGACCACTTCGTGCTGATTCCGCACGACCACTTCCCCGATCGCCAGATCCCGGTCCGGATCCGGCCGAGACTCGGTGGCCTTCGACTCTCCCACCCCATCACTCGTCACATGCTCCAGATAGGCGTCGACCACCTCGTTCGGCTCGCCGATCATTCGCACCGAGCCGCCGTCCAGCCAGACCACCCGCTTGGCGTGCTCGGTGATGTTGCTCAGATTGTGGGAGACCAGGATGATGGTCTTGTCGTCTTCCTTCAGCTCGGCCAGCTTGTTCAGGCACTTGGCTTGAAACGAGGCGTCTCCCACCGCTAGGATCTCGTCGATGAGCAGGATGTCCGGATCCACGTGAGCGGCGACCGAGAACCCGAGCCGCATCTGCTGTCCGGAGGAGTAGTGCTTGATCGGGGTATCGATGAAGCGCTCGATCTCGGCAAACGAGACGATGCGGTCGAACTTCTCCTGCACCTCGCGCCTCGACATTCCCATGATGGAGCCGTTCAGGAACACGTTCTCCCGGCCGCTCAGCTCCGGATGGAACCCGGCCCCGATCTCGATGAGGGCCCCCAGCCGCCCGCGAGCCACGAAGCTTCCCACCGTCGGCACCGTCACGTGCGACAGGATCTTGAGCAGCGTGCTCTTTCCTGCTCCGTTTCGACCGACCAGCCCGAGGACCTCGCCCTTCTCCAGCGAGAAGGTCACGTCCTTCAGGGCCCAGAAGTCGTCCCGGGTGGGTGCGCCCCGCCGGATCAGCCGCTTGGCCAGTCGCTCGACCTCGTCGCGAATCGACTTCACGTGCCAGCCTCGACGGAGGCGGTACCGCTTCGATACGTTGTTCAGCTCGATCACCGATTGAGCCATACGAGGGCGCTCCTTCTCAGATGACGTCCGCGAACGTGAGCTCGGCCCGCTTGAAAACCGCCAGGCCCAGCGTCGTGATCGCGATCGTGATGAGAGCGCTGACGGCCAGCGCCGGCAGGTCAGGAGCCTGTCCCAGCAGGAAGGCGCGCCGGTAACCATCGATGATGGGCGCCATCGGGTTCAGCATGTAGAGCGGCTTTAGCCACTGCGGGATGACCTGGATGGGGTAGGCCACCGGGGTGCCGAACATCCAGAGCTGCGTGAAGAGCGGCAGGGCGTGCCCGACGTCGCGGTAGTTCACGTGGGCGGCCGAAGTGAGTCCGGTCATCCCGAGAGTCAGGAGCATCTGAAGCGCCAGCAGCGGGAACACCCACAGCACAGTTATGGTGAGGGCGACCTTGTAATAGAGCAGCATCCCTGCAAAGAGGAGCAGTGCGATTCCGAGGTCGAAGCTCGACGCCAGCAACACCGAGACGAGCAGCGTCTCGCGTGGGAAGTAGATCTTCCGGATGAGCGGGCTGTTGGCCACCATCGCCAGCGTTCCCCCGGTGATGGAGTTCGCGAAGAACGTCCAGAAAATCAAGCCGTTGTACGCGAAGATTGGATACGGCAGCCCGTCGCTCGGCACCTTGGCGAAGACCGAGAACACCAGGGTGAAGACCACCATGATGGACAGGGGCTGCACGATCGCCCAAGCGACACCGAGCGACGTCTGTTTATAGCGGGCCTTGATGTCCCGGAGCGTAAAGCTCAGGACCAGGTCCCAATGACGCCACGTATTGGCGACTACATCAAGCATGATGTGGCCTCGGTTGTGGCGCCGGTTCCGGCCGCCGGGTGATGAGTGCGCGTGGCCTGGCCGCGACCGGCGGGGTGGCGGCCTCCGCGATCGTCGCGGCTGCGCGCACCGAGAGAACCTTCAGGATGGTGCTGGTCCCCACCAGTAGAAAATACAGATCGAAGTACGCAAAGCTGAGGAACGCGCCCGCCACCAGGAACGGATAGAGCGCGAGCTGGTTCATCTCCGCGTAGTGCGAGAGGTAGCCATACTCGGGGTGCCCCTTCCACCTGCGTCTGACGCTCCCCAGGGTAACCAGGGCGGAGGCCATGATCGCGACGTACAGGCCGAATCCGACCAGACCGTGCTCGGACATCACCTCGAAGTACAGGCTGTGGACGTCGCGTACTACGAAGTAATTGTAGCCGAAGTACTCATTCCAGATGTCCTCGTTCCAGAGGGCCCGAAAGCCCTCACCCGCCAGAGGATGCTGGGTCGCGATCCGCCACGAGGTCGTCCAGGCCTGGATGCGTCCGGACACCGATCCGTCCCGCGTGTCCGCCGACTCCTGCTCCTTGATCGAGGCGATCCGGTCCTTCAGGGCTTGGGGCGCCAACGGGACCGCCACCAGGCTCACCACCACCACCGCCGCCGCGAACCGCAACCGCCAGGGTGACCGCCAGATCAGCACGACCAGTACGGTAGACAGGCCCAGGAAAGCGCCCCGCGAGTAGGTGAAGAGCACCGCGACGACGCTCGTCGCGAACAGCAGGCGCAGCAGCCGCTTGACCCAGAGCCGCTTCTCGTCCCGCGACAGATAGAGCATGAGGGGCAGCGCCATGCAGACCGCGAGACCGAACTCGTTGTTATCCCCGAAGAAGCTGAACTCGGGACCGGACACCGGGGAGCCGCCCGCCGTCCGCACGACGTAGAGCGCGCTCTTGAGACCCCACAACCCGAGGCAGATCGCGGGCACCATGTACAGGCTCCGCAGCCGCACCGCGTCCTGGAACAGGCACATGGTGACGAAGGTCATCAGAAAACCCTTCGCGACCCAGTTCCACTTGATCCACGACAGCTCCGGGTTGTAGGCCAGCATGGTGGTGATCGTCATGTGCACGCTGAACAGGAACATGAGGATCACCGACCAGGTCCCGGGCAGGGGCTTACGCTCCCGGCTGAACAGGAAGCCGATCAGGGTGGCCCCGCCGATGAGGGCGGCGATGGGCAACCGGCGTCCGAAGCCCCACGTGAAAGAGTGGGGAACGAAGTAGGACACCCAGAACCAGC
>WNFT01006423.1_pt1 | contig 10348 bp, 12 predicted proteins | sample 5400191 | NCBI WGS metagenome assembly WNFT01 (sample SAMN13153359, study PRJNA577476) | soil metagenome | isolation source: 80 cm saprolite under Madrone tree | place: USA:California | collected 2016-06-14 | reverse complement strand
AACCTCACGATAGTCAAAATAAATGCGTGGCTCCTCGAGGGATCGACGAATACCTGGCCGGGCTCGACGAGCCGAAGCGAACGACGCTGCAGACTTTGCGGCACGCGATCCACGCCGAAATCCCCGACGCCGAGGAATGCATCTCGTACGGCATGCCCGCGTTCCGGCTGGAAGGCAAGGTGATCGCCGGCTTCGCCGCCTTCAAGAATCACCTCGCCTATTTGCCTCACAGCGGATCGACCTTTGCGGCGCTCACCGATGATCTGGCCGGCTATGAAAGCACGCCCGGGTCGTTGCACTTCCCGATCGACAAGCCCCTTCCGAAAGCGCTGGTCAGGAAGCTCATCGCCACTCGTCTCAAGGAGGTCCGCGGGCGAGCGCATGACAAGCGTCGATAAGGTCCCGGCGGCGCGCCCGCGTTCTCTTGGCGAGACACTCTTACGGTCGTACCGGCTCGCGCACGAACGGTTGTTGAAAGCCACCGAAGAGCTGTCTCCCGAGCAATTTGCGTGGAGCGCGGGTCCAAGCCTTCACTCGGTCGCCTGGCAGCTGTGGCACGCCGCGCGTTGGGACGACGTTTTCGCCTCCTACTTTCACAGAGCCGCAGCGCAGGAACCTCGTACGCAGGTGTGGGAGCGAGAGTCGCTGGCAGATCGGTGGTCGCTGGCTTCCGGCTCGCTGGGCCGGCGCGACACTGGAACCGAGTTGTCGGACGAGGCCGCGGAAGGGATTCGGTTCCCGGCTCAGAAGGAAGTCGTCGGCTACGCCAGACTCGCCTTCGCATACGCCGATGAGGCGATCACGCTCATATCAGATGATCAGCTGCTTGCGCTTCCGAAGGTTGAACCGGATGGCGACACGAAGCTCGACAACGTCCTCATCTACCTCGAGCACCTGAGCCGCCATCTCGGGATGATCGAGTCGATTCGGGGGCTTCAGAAGTCGGTCAGGTCTTAACCCTCTTCACGATCCGGTACTTGATGTGCGTCACCCCTGGTGAAGCGACGACCTTGACCGGCTCCAGCACCGGATCGCCGACGTCTTCGAGCAGCCGCTCGCCGGCGCCAAGAATGACGGGGACGATGTGGAGGTACAGCTCGTCGAGGCTGCCGGCGGCGAGATATTGCCGGATGGTGCTGGCGCCGCCGGCGATCGCCACGTCCTTATCGCCGGCAGCAGCCTGAGCTTGCGCGAGCGCGGACTCGATCCCGTCGGTGACGAAGGTGAACGTGGTGCCGCCCAGCATCGGCAGTGGCCTGCGCGGCTGGTGCGTGAGCACGAAGACCGGCGCATGGTAAGGCGGCTCCTCGCCCCACCAACCCTTCCAATCCTGATCCCAGCGTCCTGACCCGCCCCCGAACATCTTGCGGCCCATGACGTAGGCGCCGACGCCCTGCACGACCTCGTCGACGACCTCCGAGTCGGCGCCTTCCTCCCCTCCTCCCTCTCCCTGCTGCCGGCGCCAGCTGGAGGTCGCGAACAACCAATTGTGAAGACGCATCCCGCCCTCGCCGATGGGGTTGTCAAGGCTCTGATTCGGACCGGCGACGAAACCGTCCAGCGAGATCGAGATCTGGCAGGTGACCTTGCCCATGCGCCTAGCTTGGGGCAAACAGCGATTAGTTTTGAGTCAGGGTCGGTCTAAAGGGATAGAGACCAAGAAGGAGGCTCACTCATGGCTCTCTTGCTCGGGGATCACTGGGGACGCAGCAGCTGCCCGCTGAGCAGGTTTGTCAACCATTCCTTCCACTCGGCAACTGTCCACCCGCGGCGAGTCGTGAGGTCTGCGTAAGCCTCGGTAGTGTTGACGACTCGGATGATGTCCATCGCATGCGAAGGGGTCATTCCGTCGCGCAGTGCCCCCATCGCCTCCAGGCGACCGACGAAAAAGCTGAAGAACTCATCACGGCCTCGATCTCGGGCAGCCACCGATGTTGGATCGCTCGGGAAGGCTGGTCCGAGCGCGGACACGAACGGACTGATCCGGCTCTTGATGTCCGCGTCGACCTCGACGAAGGTCGCGAGCAGTTTTCGAGGATCTGTTTCCTGCTGCACCTGTGTCACCCATGGGCGCTCGCGCCACTGCTCCGAAGGAGCGTCCCCGAGGACCACTCGGTTCAAAACCTCGGACAGGAGCCTCGCCTTGGTGCCAAAGACGAAATACACGGTCTGCACAGCGACACCCGCCGCCTCGGCGACCATCTGAATCGTGGTCGCCTCGTAACCACCTGCCAGCAGGAGGCTGTAGGCGGCCTCGAGAATGCGAACCCGGGTCTGGGCGGCCTGCTCGCGCCTGCCGGCCCTGGTGGCAACCGGCTTGACTTTCACCAAACCTAGTCTACACTAGTGGAATCACTAGTGTAACCGCTAATAAGGAAGGAGCGCCAATCGAATGAGTGCAACCATTCAGCAGGGATCGATAGTTCAACCCGATGCGGGTCGCCTGATGACCGGGCTTGGTTCGCGGGCGAAAGTCCCGGCAGAAGCGTTCGACGGCCGTATGTTCATCTTCGAGGGGACCTTCTTTCCGGGCATGTTCATTCCGCCCCACACCCACACGCGGGAGGACGAGGTGACCGTCATCCTCGCCGGTGAGCTGACAATCGACCTTGGGGGTCGGGTGTCGACCGCGGTGGCTGGCGCGTTTGTCGTCAAGCCACGAGGCGAGCATCACTCGATGTGGAACCACACTGACCAGCCCGTACGTGTGCTGGAGATCCACACGCCAGGACTGCTGGAGCCTTACTACGACGCACTCGGGGTGCTGTTCGCCGCAACCGATCTCGGCGACAGTGAGCGCGAGGCTGCGATCGGCCGCCTACACGCTAAATACGGGATTGAATACCACCCCGAGCTCATTTCGGAAGTGGTGACGGCCGATGGGCACAGGCCCCAGCGCACCCCCAGACCCTGAGATGACAGTCACCGCTCCGACCACGACCGGCGGCGCGCAGGTGTACTCGGAGGCGCCCCAGACAGTATTCGTGACTGGCGGCTCGGGATTCCTCGGGCGCAGACTGATCCCGGCCCTTATGTCGGCGGGCTATCGAGTCAGAGCGATGGCCCGCTCCGACGAGTCAGCGGCGACGGTTGAACGGTTGGGTGCTGCTGCTGCGACATGCGCCCTCACCGACTCATCAGCTGTGCTGACTGGGCAAATGCGAGGGTGCGAGATGATCGTCCACGCCGCGGGGCGGTTCCGCGAGGGTGGCGGCCATGCCGCATACGAGCGTGACAACATCGCCGGCACACAGAGGATGCTCGCGGCAGCCGAAGCAGCGGGGGTGCGGCGCTTTGTTTACGTCGGCGCGGCCGGGTGCCTCGTCGGCGGCAGGCCGGTACAGGATGCCGACGAGTCCTGGCCCCTCCAGGAACTTCCGTACTCGCCCTACTTCCGGTCCAAGACCATCGCCGATCACGCCGTGCGCGCAGCAAGCAATCCCATGTTTGCCAGCTGCGTGGTACGGCCTGGAGTGATCTGGGGCGGCCGGGACGATGTGTTCACAAAGTCCATCGCGGAGGCGACACGCGCAGGAAAGATGATGTTCATCGACGGCGGCACGCACTCGATCGTGACCTCCCACGTCGATAACACAATCAGGGGCATCCTTCTCGCACTGCAGAAGGGAGTTGGCGGTGAGGCGTATTTCGTGTTCGATGAAGGCACAATTCGGACCCGCGACTTCTTCGGGCGGCTGTTGCGAACCCAGGGCCTCGAGGCTCCGGACCGAAGCATTCCGTACGGAGTCGCATGGACGATGGCCTCGCTGGCCGAGGCGGCCTGGAAGGTGTTCCACCGTCCCGGCTCACCGCCGGTGAACCGAGAGCTGGTCAAGCTGACCGGCGGCCCGTTCGTTGTCTCCGACCGTAAAGCGCGCGCGGAGCTCGGCTACGCCCCCGTGATCAGCCGCGAAGCTGCACTCGAGGCGATGATGGAGTCAACGGCAGCCGCCAAGTAGGCGGTCGACTATCTCGCCGTGCTGCGCGAGGTGGCTCGGATGGAGTAGCCCCGGCGGGATTCGAACCCGCGATCTCAGCCTTGAGAGGGCTGCGTCCTAGTCCACTAGACGACGGGGCCACGCTCCGATGGTGGGCGGCGTTGGGTTTGAACCAACGACCTCTTGCGTGTGAGGCAAGCGCTCTCCCGCTGAGCTAGCCGCCCACGGGACTGATCATTCTACCCACCGCTCGATTCTGCTCTCCGCCCCACTCCCCTCCCCGATTGGGAGAGGGGGATACGATCATCCGGTGGCGTCCGACACCAAGCCCCTCCACGAGCGTCACTGCGTGAAATGCGAGCCGGGCACTCCCCCGCTCTCGAGCCACGAGGTCGGCCAGCTCCTGGAGCGGCTCGACGGCTGGACGGTCGAAGACGCCGACGGCCACATGCGACTCACGAAGCAGTACAAGTTCAAGGGCTTCTTGCCGGCCGTCGAGTTCGTGAACAAGATCGCCCCGATCGCCGAGGCGGAGGGCCACCATCCCGACCTGCTGGTCAGCTACGGCTCGGTTACCGTCCACCTGTTCACCCACGCCGCCGGCGGCCTCACCGACAACGACTTCATCCTCGCCTCGAAGATCGACCGCCTGCCCACCAAGTCTTAACACCCTTTCCTTTGCATTGTCGTTGACCCCCGTGTTAGCTTCTTCCGGCTCAATGGCCTACATCCTCTGCTGGCTGCTGCACCGTCGCGAGCGAGAGGTACTGCTGCAAGGGGTCCTGCCCTGGGGGATCGATGCCGTGGTTTTCTGCTGGCGCTGCGACCGCATGCGGGGCCGCGCGGTACGCGTCCTACAGCTGAACCACACGCACGCCGGCTGGTAGCCCGTCGGGCTCAGCGCCCGAGCACGACCGCGTGGTAGTAAGCAGGTAGCAACGTCCGGCGCGGGAACTCCTGCGCCGCGAGGTCGCGGAGCGTCGGGTCCACGTTCCAGCTCACGATGATGACCTCCGAGCACGCGCTCAGCTGATCGGCCGTCGTGACCACCGTGAACGCCGTCGTGTAGGCGTCGAGGATCGATTCGTCCGAATGGATCACGCAGGGATTGCCGCCGCCCGCTCGCGAAAGCGCCACAGCGTTGGCGGCCTGAGGCAAGGCAAGGGGGTCCTCTGTGTAACCCGGCACCTGGGCCGCGATCGCAAAGATCGCGCCGGCCACCACGACCGGCGCCAGCACCCACCAACGCTTGATCGCGGCTGCGATGAGGTAGGCGACGCCCGGGATGAGAAAGATGAAAAAGCGCGGGTACAGGTAGGCGGGCTGCAGGACGAGCCAGAGGATCGCGACCACGACTGCAACTACTGCCACCGCGGCCCACACCCGGGGCTCACGCCGTACCGCCCAAAGGCCCAGCCCCGCCGTGCTCAGCCACAGACCGAGGGGCAGCAACACCGGCGCGCCCACAAGAAAGAGGACGAGATACAGGGGGAAGGCGGGGTTGAACATGCTCGCCGGAAAACCGTGCTGCACGAACTCCATGAACTCGATGTTGGCGTTGGCCGCCACGCCGATCGCCAGAGCCGCGATCCAGGCGGGCGCCAGCCGGTTCATGTCGGCGCGCGACCTGCGCATCGCGATCCAGGCAACGTGAACTCCGAGCACCACGATCACAAACACGTGAGTTGCGATCGCCAGGCCGAGCAGCAACGCGTAGGCAACCCGAGCCCCGCTGTCTAAGCCTCTCCCCTTCACGGAGAGCGAACTCACGATCACCACCGTCGACAGAAGCGCCAGGAATGCGGCCAGGCTGTAGCCGCGCAGGTCGCGGCTGTTCTCCACGAACATCGGATTGGTCGCGATGAACAACCCCGCACATGCGCCGGCGAGCAGCCCGAACCGCCTCGCCAGCACCGTCGCCGAGACCCCCACCGTCCCGCCGGCGGCCAGGGCGGGCACGAGCCGGTAGGCCACCTCGCTCCGCGATCCCGTCAGCGAATAGATGACATGGCTGATGAGCGAGAGGAAGACATGGTCATTCGACGCGATGCTCTTGAGCGGCATGCTGGGCATCGCCGAGTGGACCGCAAAGGCGTCGATGAGGTTGGGAGTGGCGACGAAATTGCCGAAGGTCGCGGCCGCGTCGTATCCGAATGAGCGGCCAGAGCCGATCAGATACGCAGCCGTGGTCGCAATGCCCACGGCAGCTCCGAACACAACCGGAGCATTGGGGTGCGATAACGCCCGGCGAAGCACGGCGGGAAACTCTACAGGGCTGTAATTACACCTTCACATCTTCTGGTTCGGGGACAACGTCTTCGCCCGTGTAGGCGGACGCCTGCATGCGAAAGAGGCGGGCGTAACGGCCGTTGAGCTTCATCAGCTCCCCGTGCGTGCCTTCTTCGACCAGACGTCCGTGCTCCAGGAACACGATGCGGTCGGCGCGGCGCACGGTAGAGAACCGGTGCGAGATGTAGACGGCGGTGCGGCCCCGCGTGAGCGAACGCAGCCGTTCGAACAGGTCGTACTCGGCCTGCGCGTCGAGCGCGGACGTGGGTTCGTCGAGCAGGAGGATCTTGGCGTCACGCATGAACGCGCGCGCCAGCGCGACCTTCTGCCACTCGCCTCCGGAAAGATTCACGCCCTGGTCGAACCACTTGCCCAGCGCGGTGTCATAGCCGTCCGGAAGGCCGGAGATGAGCTCAGCCGCGCCGGCCTGGGCGCCCGCGACTTCGATCCGTTCGCGGTCGTTGATGTCCTGGACGTTGCCGAGCCCGATGTTCTCCGCCGCGGTCGCCTGGTAGGTGACGTAGTCCTGGAACATCGCACCGATCTGCGCGCGGAGCTCGTTCGCATCGAAGTCTTTGATATCGATCCCGTCGATCAGAATCCGGCCGGCGTTGGGGTCGTACAGGCGGCAGATCAGCTTGAACAACGTGGTCTTGCCGGCGCCGTTGCGGCCCACGATGGCAAGCGTCTCGCCCGGCTTGACCGTGAAGCTGAGGTCGGTCAGCGCGTTGGCCTCGGCGCCCGGGTAGGCGAATGTCACGTTGTCGAACCGGATCTCACCGCGCATCGGCTGCGGGACCTTCACCGGTGAGGGCGAGGCCTGCATCGACGGTTTCGTCTCCATGAGCTCGAACAAGTTGTTCAAATACAGGTTGTGCTCGTACATCCCCGAAAAGCCGGCGAGTATGCCCTGGATCGAGCCCTGAACCGAGGATGCGGCCGTCGTGTACAGCGTGAGGTCGCCCAGCGTGAGCCGGCCGGCGATCGCCTGCAGCGCCACATACAGATAAGTGAGTGAGGTGGCGATCGTGCTCAGGTTGCCCCACGCGAAGCCGGTCATGTAACGCCGCGCGACCTGCGCGCGCTGGGTGCCGTAGAAGGCCTTGGCGATGAGCCGGTAGCGGTCGATGAAGTACCCGCCGAGGCCGAAGAGCTTTACTTCTTTGGCATAGCTGTCGGTGGTGACGAGCGTGACCAGATAGTTCATCCGTCTGAGCAGACGCGAGCCCCAGCGGGCGATGTTGTAGCCACGCCAGCCATAGCGCGTGTCGGCGATGAACGCCGGAATCGGCGTCACCAGCGCGAGCAAGGCGAGGAGTGGGCTCACGACGAGCAGCACCGCGACCATGGTCACGAAGGTGAGCAGCGTTTGGACCAGGCCGAACGCCGTCGAGATCATCATCACCGGCCGGTTGATCGAGTCCGTCTGCGCTCGGCGGAGCAGGTCATACGACGCCGGGTCTTCGTAGAAGGCGAGGTCGAGCGAAGCCGCCTTCTCCATGACCATCAGCTGGATTCGCATCTGGACATCGTTCTGGAGCAGCTGCTGCGTGATGTTCCGCAGCGTCCCGAGCAGAGCCGTCACAGCAAAGAGCGCCAGCTGCAGAACTGCGAGCCAGACGATCCACTGCACAGCGGATAGCACCGGTGGCTGCCAGAACAACAGCGAGCCCGGGCCCCCGATTGCCTTGAGGGTCAACCTGTCCGGCTGGTGAAAGTTGTTGATGCCGATGCCCTGCACGACCGCGTTGGTCAAGAGCTTGGCGGTGAAGGCGGCCGCGGCTGGGATCACTCCGGCGATCGCGGTGGTGATGAACAGGGCCAGGGTGGTCGCCGGGCTCGCGTCCCACACCAATCTGAGGACGCGTGGCAAGGCGGACGAGGTGCCGGCGACAGACTGCTTGAAGTTCAGCCATCTGCCCCGCAGGTCCTTGGGGCCTTCCGGCACGGGCGGGAGCTCAGGCTCGGCGTCCCCGGTGAGGCCGCTGTTGGCCGGGCCCGAGTCGGCCTGCTTCCGCCGGCCCAGCCACCAGTGGATCATCGGCGGCCCGCTTCCCGGCCCGATCGTCGACATCGTTATTGCAGCTTACCCACAGGAGGCGAAAACACTCGTTCCGGGGCCACTCTTGCTTTTCGGCATTTGCCGTGTAATATTGTAATCATGGATACCAAAGAGCTCGATGCGATCAAAGGTTGGTTTGCCGGAAGGCTCCCAGACGGCTGGTTCAAGGGAGCAGAGGTCACGGTCGAGGACGACCAGATCGTGGTCCTGGGCGCGCTGCCCGAGGTTGATCTCGGCACGACGCCCGAACAGAAGGAAGGCGCCGCCGCGGGGCGCATCGCCCGCTTCCGCGAGGAGACGCGCGGAGAGCGGATCGGGATCGCCCAGGAAGCCGAGGAGCGCTTTCACAAGTACGTCACCTGGGGCGCGACGATGGGCGGCGTCACCAAGCGGTTCAACCCGGGCGGTGGCGGCCGGTCGTCCGGCGATCGCCGGGTGATGATCGGTCGGTGGTTGCGGCGTCGTGGCCGCGGCCGCGGCGCCGGCACGCCCAGCGCGCCGTCGTCGACCTCGCAAGTCTTCTAATAGCGGCATAAGAAACGCGATCCTCCCCACCCGCCGGGGCCCCGAGAGGGCCCCGGCGACCTCCCCACGTGGTGGGGAGGTGAGTCCTTGAACACATCTAGGCTCGAGGCTTTCTCTGACGGCGTCTTCGCCGTTGCCATCACGCTGCTGGTCCTGCAGTTCACTGTCCCAGAGGTTGCATCGGGGAAGCTGCTCGCCAATCTCCTCGGCCAGTGGCCGCAGCTCGTCACTTACATCGCGAGCTTTCTGACGGTGGGCGTCGTGTGGGTGAACCATCACACGATCTTCCGAAACCTGAGAACCGTCGACCGCACGATTCAGTTCATCAATCTGGTGCTACTGCTCACCGTGGTCCTGGTGCCATACCCGACCGCACTGCTCGGCCGATATCTGAACTCCGGCCTCGACGGTTCGGTGGCGGCGGCCTTCTACGCCGTGGTCATGACCGTGATGGCTATCGCATTCCAGGGCCTGGTGGGCTGGGCGCTGACACATCCAAACCTGCTGCGACCCGAGATCCAGGGTGCGCGTGCGGGGACGGTGCTTCCGCGTTTCGCGCTGGGCCTCGTGATTTATGCAGTGTCGATCGGGCTCGCCTTCGTGAGCACGTGGCTGGTGGTAGCCCTGTATGCCTTCAACGCCGTCTACTACGCGTTCAATCAACTCTCGTGGACGGAGGAGCGTAAGTAAGGGCCGAGTACATGCTGCCCAGGTAGCGGCTCGGCACCGTGCTCAGGAGCCGTGTGCGCTCGAAACCCGCATCAGCGGCCATCTGCACCCATCGTTCGTACGAGAACGGGTGCGGTACCCACGGGTTGCCGCGATCGGAGCCGTACTCCACGACGATCAGGCGGCCGCCCGGCTTCAGCATTTCGTGGACGCGTGCAAGCACAGGACGTTTGTCGCGCACGAAATGCAAGGAGTTGGCCATCACGATTCCGTCGAGCAAACTCAGCGAAATCGGGCGTGTGAAGTCCGCGACGACGACCTCGAGCTCCGTCCCTGGAAACCTATTCCCCATCTCGGCGGCGAGCCCGCGCATCGAGCCGGCGTCGCGGTCGATCGCGGTTATGTGTGCGCCTGGCCCCAGCAGGTCGGCGAGCGCCAGGGTGAAAGCGCCCTCACCCGCTCCGAGGTCCGCCCATCTCCCGCCCTTGGCAGCGACTCCGTCGCGCAGCAGGCCAACTAACTCAGTGTGATTGAGCCCCACGAACTCAGAGGCTAACGCCGTGAGTTCGCGGGGACCCCTTAAGCACGCCCAGCCGCGACCAGCTCGCGCGCCTTCGGCGCGACGTTTTCGAGAAATTCCCTCAATTCGGTTTCGACGTCCTCTTGCGTCTCGCCGATGACGAACGTGTCGAATCCATGCTCGAGCGCGAGCTCGGCGATCTCATCTGCCGCGAGGTTGGCCGCGACGTTGAGGACCCGCCGGATGACGGCCGGATCGCGACCTGCTTCGCGCGCGGCATCGTCGATCCGAGCATTGGCGTCGGGCATGGCGTCCTGCTTCAGGTGTCCGAAAGACGGCACCCAG
>WNFT01019351.1_pt1 | contig 10349 bp, 5 predicted proteins | sample 5400191 | NCBI WGS metagenome assembly WNFT01 (sample SAMN13153359, study PRJNA577476) | soil metagenome | isolation source: 80 cm saprolite under Madrone tree | place: USA:California | collected 2016-06-14 | reverse complement strand
GGTCATGCCATCCGCGAATTCGTTGAATTGGATCGCCCGGCGGTAAGTGTTGCCCCTAGAATCGCTGACGGTGAACACTTGGCTTGGCTTACCAGCGCGGACGACAACGGCGATAAAATTCCCTGCCGTGTTGTTGGAGGTGAAGGCCAGCGAGGAAGAACTGGTGAGCCCAGCATCTTTGCTGGTGTGCTGAACCAGAGCAATGGGAGCACCTGACGAGGTAACGGTGAAATTGACGCCATTACTGGCCACGCCGCCCACGGTGACAACCACGTTGCCGGTCGTCGCTCCGTTGGGAACCGGTACTACGATGCTCGGGTCGCTCCAGCTCGTGGGTGTCGCGGCCGTACCGTTAAACGTAACCGTGCTAGTGCCCTGAGTTGAACCGAAATTGGTGCCGGTGATCGTTACTGACGTGCCGAATGGTCCCGATGTGGGGCTCAAGCTAGTAATGCTGGGCGGGAGTGTGACCGTAAAGTTGATGCCATTGCTGACGATGCCACTAATGGACACCACCACGTTGCCGGTCGTGGCCCCGGCCGGCACTGGAACAAGGATTTGAGTGTCACTCCAACTATTCGTCCTCGCCGCCAGCCCGTTAAACAAGACGAGGCTGGTTCTTGTTCCGACGGTGGGCCCGAAGTTCGCTCCGTTAATCGTCACCACCGTCCCCACTGGCCCTGAGGTGGGACTCAAGCTCGTGATACTCGGCGGCGGTGTAACTGTGAAGGGCAGGCCGTTACTGGGCACCCCGGCGACGGTGACAACAACATTGACGGTACCCAAGGCAATCGCCGGCACGGGCACGTCGATGCTTGTTGAACTCCAATTGGTCGCGGTGCCCGCAGAAGTGGAGCCGAAAGTCACAGTGCTAGTCCCTTGACTGGAGCCGAAATTCACACCCGTGATCGTGACGATTGCCCCGACAGGACCCTGTGTCATGCTGAGGGTCGAAATGCTGGGACCTGGGGTGGTCACGGTGAAGGTCACACCGTTGCTGGCGACACCGCCGACTGTAACGACGACGTTGCCCGTCGTGGCGCCGTTGGGAACAGGAGCGGTGATGCTTGAGGCGATCCAACTTGTGGGCGCAGTAGCGATGCCGTTAAACGTCACAGTGCTTGAACCCTGACTGGCGCCAAAATTTGAGCCTGCGATGGTCACGGAAACCCCGATCGCTCCTGAAGTAGGATTGAGGCTGCCGATACTCGGCGGTGGAACGATTACGGTGAACGGAACGCCGTTACTGGCAACTCCGCCGACGGTAACGACGACATTGCCGGAAGTTGCGTTTGTTGGCACTGGGACCGCGATGCTAGAAGCGCCCCAGCTTGTAGGGGTTGCGGCCGTGCCATTGAACGTGACGGCGCTCGAACCCTGAGTGCCGCCAAAGTTGGTGCCGGAGATGGTCACCGAGGTTCCGACCACGCCGGAGGTGGGGTTGAGACCGGTAATACCCGGTCCAGTGCCTCCGCCGCCAGCTCCCGGCTTGAACGCGGCAAGACCCGCGCCCCATTTGTCTGAACCGCTGAGTGTCGCACTTGCAGTGGCAGCACCGGCAGTGGCTTGTACCCCATCTTCGGTGATCAGTTTGGTGTTGGGAGCGGCAGGAACGGCATCCCGAAGCGTGTAGTTTGTTCCCGCCGTAACGGTATCCCCAGCCGCAGTCATAATGGCGCCAAATAGCAAATCACCATTGGCGGTAGTGTTGACGCTGACCGTGCTCGGAGCGGTGCTAACGCTCTGATTGACAGCTGTGATGTCCAGTGAGTTTGATGTTGCGACACCGGAATACTCGAGGATGGCAAAACGCAGCGTTTTCCCGTTGATATTGTCGGCCACGGTTACGGTGTTTGCCCCGCCAGCGATGTTTTCTGCGTAGAAGACTCCGAGGGTATCTCCGTTTGGCGTATCCACCGTGACGTTGTATTGAATCGCCTGGCGATAGGTGTTTCCAAGAGAATCCGAGACCGTAAAGATTGCCCCGGAGCGCCCGGCACGAATGGCGACCGCAATGAAATTCCCCGCCGTGTTGTTAGCCGGAAAGGCCAGAGTCGCGGAAGAAGTTGACCCCGCATCCTTGCCGCCGTGCTGAATCAACTGAATAGTGGCAATGCCCGATTGAACGGTAAAAAGAACGCCATTACTGGCGATGCCGACAACGGTGACCACCACGTTGCCTGTCGCGGCACCGACGGGAACGGGCGCGATAATACTTGAGGCGCTCCAGCTCGTCGGAGTTGTGTTGACACCATTAAAGGTGACCGTACTTGTGCCCTGGGATGCCCCGAAGTTTGCCCCGGCGATAGTCACGGAGGCGCCGATTGCGCCAGCGGACGGACTGAGGCTGGTGATGCTCGGAGGAGGGGGAGTGACAGTGAAGTTGAGGCCGTTGCTGGCCATACCAGCAACGGAGACGACGACGTTCCCAGTCGTAGCGCCCGCGGGAACGGGCACGACGATGCTCGTCGCGCCCCAACTCGTCGGGAATGCACCGGTGCCATTGAACGAAACACCGCTCGCACCTTGAGACGATCCAAAGCCACTGCCGGTGATGGTTACCGAGGTACTGACCGCTCCCGACGTGGGATTGAGAGCGGTGATGCTCGGCGGAAGAACTGTGAAATTGACGCCGTTGCTGGCCACGCCGCCAGCGGTGACAACCACGTTGCCGGTGGTGGTTGTGGGAACCGGCGCGGTAATGCTAGTGGCCGTCCAGTTTGTGGGCGTCACAGAAATGCCACTAAATGTGACCGTACTGGTTCCCTGCGCCGTTCCAAAATTCGTTCCGGTGATGGTCACAGAAGTACCGACCTGTCCGGACGTGGGATTCAGGCTGGTAATGCTCGGCGGTATTGTGACCGTAAAGCTCACGCCATTGCTGGCGACGCCGCCGACAGTGATGACGACATTGCCCGTTGTTGCGCCGGTGGGAACGGGAACCGCGATGCTCGTGGCGCCCCAGCTTGTCGGCGTTGCGGCTGTGCCGTTGAAGGTGACCGTGCTCGTGCCTTGACTGCTCCCGAAGTTCGCTCCGCTGATCGTGACCGAGGTTCCTACCGTACCTGAGGTCGGATTCAGGGTGGAGATGCTGGGACCGGGTGAGGTCACGGTAAAAGCCACGCCGTTGCTGGCGACCGTTCCGACGATAACGACCACGTTGCCAGTCGTCGCTCCATTGGCAACCGGCACGGCGATGCTCGTGTCGCCCCAACTCGTCGGTGTCCCCGCGATTCCGTTAAAAGTGACCGTGCTAGAGCCCTGAGTCGCTCCAAAGCTGGAGCCAGTGATGGTAATTGGTGTGCCCAATGGACCAGAGTTCGGATTCTGCCATTCCAACTGGCCGGTGTCAGCGCAGCCCCGCCAAAGGTAACCGTGCTAGTGCCTTGTGAGGTCCCGAAATTCGCTCCCGAGATTGTTATCGACGTGCCCACCGGTCCGGATATGGGGCTCAGGCCGGTGATGCTGGGCGGGACACTAACTGTAAAGTTTACACCGTTGCTGGCAACTCCACCAACCGTGACCACAACGTTGCCCGTCGTTGCGCCCGTGGGGACGGGAACAGCGATGCTCGTGGCACTCCAGCTTGTCGGCGTCGCGGCTGTGCCGTTGAAGGTGACCGTGCTCGTCCCTTGCGTCGCTCCGAAATTGGATCCGGTGATCGTTAGTGAGGTGCCGGCGGCACCCGAAGTGGGATTCAGACTCGTGATGCTAGGAGGAGGTATGACCGTGAAGGTCGTGCCGTTGCTGGCGACGCCACCAACAGTGACGACGACGTTCCCCGTCGTTGCGCCGGTGGGAACGGGAACAGCGATGCTCGTGGCGCTCCAGCTTGTCGGCGTTGCGGCAGTGCCGTTGAACGTGACGGTGCTGGTGCCCTGCGAGGCGCCGAAATTGGCGCCCGTAATCGTGACGGACGTGCCGACCAACCCGGATGTCGGATTCAGACTGGTAATGCTTGGCGCAGGAGTCGTGACCGTAAAATTCACCGTGTTGCTGGCGACGCTTCCGACAGTGACAACTACGCCGCCGGAAGTCGCACCGGCGGGAACCGGAACGGTGATGCTAGTCGTGCCCCAGTTCGTGGGGGCCGGACGTTGGATTCAGAGAGGCAATGTTGGGCACTGTGCCGCCGCCGCTACCAGCAGCGCGGAAGGCCACCATTTGCATGATCCACGATTGGATCCTATCGAGAACGGCGGTGGCATTGTAACTGCCAGTAATGGATACAACCTGATCTTCCAGAATGTCGCCGTCCGCGGTAATACCGCGATTGGTATATCCAGCGCCCGCCGCGGTTGTGGTCGACTGCACGGTGTTTGCACCCACCAGGAGATCGTTGGGATTGGCCGTGGCGACAGGGCCGCTGTCGCTAGTCGCGGTGGTGGTGCCCTGGGCCCCGACCGAGGTGTCCAGCGGATTCAACGGGTCGAGACCGCTGTACTCAGCGATACGAATGTCAGGATGGATCGCCGCGGCAGCGAACGTTACGTTAACGGTGTTCGCGCCCGCCCCTGCCGCACCGATGTTCTTCGCATAGTAGATGGCCTGCGAGGCTGTGCCGGCCTGCACAATGGGAGCAGCCGCCAAAGCGTACGTATTCCCGACGGAATCTGTCACCGAGCTGACGGTGGCCGTCGAGTCATTCCAACCGACTACGACAACGTTTAGGTTTCCGGCCGTCTGTGCACCTGCGTATGTGACGGTCACAGAGGTAAGCGTTCCCTGCGGGGTTGCGGAATTGGTTTGCACGAAGGAGATCGCCGACACGGCTCCAACCGTAAAATTCACGCCGTTGCTGTGAACAGCGTTGACGGTGACAACGACATTACCGGTGGTGGCGCCGGTGGGCACAGGCACAACGATGCTGTTGGCGGTCCAGGAACCCGGAGTTGCCGTCGTACCGTTGAAAGTGACGCTGCTGCTTCCCTGGGTGGAACCGAAGTTCGCTCCGGTAATGGTGACGGAGGTGCCGACGGGACCTGACGTTGGATTAAGGCTGGCAATGCTGGGTGCGGGAGTACCGCCAGAGGCGGCGCGGAAGGCCACCATCTGCATGATCCACTGCTGAACTTTGTCGAGGGCTGCGGTGGCACTGTAACTCCCCGTTGCCGTCACGACACGGTCTTCGAGAATGTCGCCGTCCGGGGTAATCCCGCGGTTAGTGTAACCGGCTCCGGCAGCGGTGCTGGTGGATTGGACAAGGTTGGCGCCTATCAGAAGATCATTGGCATTCGTAGTGGTTACCGAACCGCTGCTGCTTGTCGCAGTGCTCCCCTGCGCTCCTACCGAGACGTCGAGCGGGTTTACGGTGTCGATCCCGCTGTACTCCGCGATGCGGATGTCAGGAAAACGAGCTGCTACGTTGAAGGTAACCGTCACGGTATTCGCACCAGCCGCGGCGGAAGCGATGTTCTTGGCATAGTAGATGGCTTGCGTCGCCACGCCGGACTGGACGACCGGAGGAGCCGCCACGGCGTAGGTGTTGCCTTTCGTATCCGCGACCGAACTGACCGTCGTCGTCGAATCGTTCCAGCCCACCACCACAACGTTGAGGTTGCCGAGCGTCTGCGCCGCATTGAAGGTTACCGTCACGGCCGCCTGCGGCGTCTGGGGAGTCGCGGAATTCGTTTGCACAAAGGCAACGGGAGCGGCTTGCGCCCGCCCAAGGCCGACCGCGAACAGCAGGAGGCCCAATGTGAAGGAGTGGCCAAGCAAGAACCGAAGCGTCGGCGACAGGTAACGACGCGAACCAATCAACATGAGACATCCTCCACACACTTCGACACGAATGGCATTTGGCTTTAGGAAGCACAAGTCCTACCAAAATTAATCGTCAATTACTTATAGATTTGTAAGACTTTACGGGAGATCTACAGCGAAAGCGCTGCTGGGAGTGAGAAGGATATAGGCATGATTGTGTAGGCTGCTTCCATAGAATACCTGATACAAGATTCGGTGCCTTACCCGACCCCCGACAAGGAACGACGCGATCCAATCGACGTGCTACATCCACTATGCGACAGTAATTTGCCACTTCATGGAAGTAAACCGGGACTAATTTCCCGCATCTTGGGACTAAGGCAATCTGGGCCAAGACGAGATCTACCAACATATTGATAATAAATAACTTATGCTATCTTGAAGCGCGTAGACCCGTGTAAACCTCCTGGTAAGAGACTTGCTCGCAGAATTCACATAGCACCATGGCGACGACTGCAAGCGACGGCTTAGCGCAACTGGCGGACGACCGCATTATCTACGGCGAAAGTGCGATTATGCAATCGTTGAACGCCATGGTTGCCGAGATCGCCAAAACTGATATCCCGATTCTTCTCACAGGAGAAACCGGAACGGGCAAAGAGGTCTATGCCCGGCTGATCCACCGAGTCTCAGCTCTTGGAGGAGACTCCTTGAAAAAGGTGTGCTGTGCTGCCTTAGACGCGGGGCGCTTGCTGGCAGAGGTCCGGGAGGAGTTTCTTTCCGACAATCGCAGCGGAGAAGCTGCGGCGCGGACTGTGTTTCTGGATGGTGTGCACGAACTGGATGCCGCATGTCAGAAAGTATTACTTTCATTGCTGCCGGACGGGGAACCAAAAGGTCGGAGCGGCAAGACGGCGTTGCGATTTATTTCCTCGACGTCGCGCGACTTGGAAAAGGAAGTCGAAGGAGGGCGTTTTCGCCGGGAACTGTATTTCCGAATAAACGGCGTGACTCTGCGTTTGCCGCCCCTCCGTGAACGAAAAGAAGACATTCCAGCGCTTCTGGAACACTTTCTCGCCAAACATTCAAGTGAATTGAAGAAAGACACGCCGGAATTGAACTGCGATATCCGGGAGCTGCTGCTTTCTTACGATTGGCCCGGGAACATTCGTGAGCTGGAAAACTATGCGAAAAAGATAGTTGCTGTCGGAGATCCCACGCTGGCTCTTGGCAATCTGCGCGGAAGTCCAGCGACCGAACCGACAACCGGTAAGGGTGCGCAGATATCGTCGCTGAAAGCAGCAGCACGGGCAGCATCTCGGCGAGCAGAGCGTGAGCTCATCTTGAAGGCGCTGGAACAAACTCATTGGAACCGTAAACGAGCGGCACGGGAGCTACAGATTAGCTATAAGTCCCTGCTCTACAAGATCAAACAGATCCACGTAGAAATATCAGCTTCAGGGGAGCTGTAAGGAGAACTGATGAATCTTTCCAGCTGTCTTCTCGTGGGGGCCGGGTTGCTCCTCACTTTTGGGAGTCCGCAGGAAGCCCAAAAACGAGCCGCGCCGGACGCGTCGACCCAGAAGGCCGGGGCTCCGACTGCGGGGATAACGGCGCCGCAAGTGACGGCCAATGACACCGAATACAAAATTGGCGCTCAGGATCTGTTGCGCATCGACGTATGGAAAGAAGACCAGCTTACGCGCACCGTCCCGGTGAGGCCTGATGGAAAGGTGACGTTGCCCCTCTTGAATGATGTACAAGCGGCTGGGTTGACGCCAATGCAGCTTGCCGGGGTGATCAGCGAGGGCCTAAAGAAATACGTAAACAACCCACAAGTAACGGTAACGATTACAGAGATCAACAGCCGGCGGATTTATGTCACCGGTGAAGTTGCGCGAGCGGGGGCCTTTCCATTGCTGCCAAACATGACAGTGCTGCAAGCACTTTCAAGCAGCGGGGGCTTCTCGCAGTTCGCCAGGCTAAAGAACATCTACGTTCTACGAGTGGAAAACGGCAAACAGGTGAAGCATCCCTTCAATTACAAAGAGGTAGTGAAAGGTAAGAACCCGGAACAAAATATTTTGCTGGAACCCAGCGATGTGATTGTCGTTCCCTGAGAAAACCTGATGAGACACCTGAAAACACTCTTGACTGGAACTGTTGTGATCGCTGTTCTGTGTGCTGGGACTACGATGGCGAGCGCTCAGGAGCAGGCGGAGGATAGTGGCAAGGTAAAGCCTGCCGCTCGTGTGAACCCGCTGCTAATGGGGGGCGATCAGAATCCAAGCGGCGATCAGGATTCCGGGCCAAGCCTGCAATCCGATATGCGGCCGTTGACCGGTGTTCAGAATCCGACCTTGGGTTCACCAGAGATGCGCCACAGCTATTGGGTGCCCGGCTTCCAGTACAGCAATATCGTAAGGTCGACTGCGTTGAACCAGACAACCGCTTCTGGTTGGAATTCGACGAGTTATCTTACGGGAAATGTAAGTCTCTTGGAGGCCTGGAGCCATTCGCAATTGGCCCTGAACTATACGGGAGGCGGGTTCTTTTCCACTGATATCAGCCAAGGTCGTGGATCCTTCCATCAATTCGGGCTGAATCAGAATTTCGCCTGGCGGAGATGGCAGCTTGCTTTTCTCGACCAATTTTCCTATCTACCTGAGGCATCTTTCGGATTCGGCGGTGGAACGAGTATTTCGATTCCAGGCGTAGGCGGCTCTCTCGGCCCTCCTTTGCCGGGCTTGCTGGGAAATTTTCAGCCAAATCAAACCATTCTTACGTCGTTTGGGACGCGCTATAGCAACTCGTTTACGACCCAAGCGGTCTATCAGCTCAGCCCGCGCGCGTCGATCAATGTCGCGGGATCTTACGGGATGCTGCGTTTTCTGGAGGCGGGAAATATCGAGAGCGACGATTACATCTCCAACGTTGGATATAATTATGCCCTGGGAAAGAAAGATACTCTCGGCGTGCTGTACCGCTTTAGCGCGTTCCGATATATCGGCAATCCACAGGCGCTTGATGATCACGTCGTTCAGCTATCTTATGGAAGGAAAATCACTGGCCGACTGGCTTTGCAGATGTCCGGCGGTTTTGAGAGCACTAATTTCCGCGTTCCAATCGGCAGCGCGACCAACCGCATCGGAGAATCTGCCAACATGACGCTGAACTATGCTACCGCGAAGAATAGCTTGACGTTGACTTACATCCGCGGAGTGAGCAACGGGAGCGGCGTTCAATTGGGATCGAGCACCGACCAAGTCCAGGCCGGAGTGAGCCGGCAACTTTCCCGCGAGTGGCAAGGGAATCTCCATTTTGGGTATGCGCGCAACGGCAGCCTTGGCAATTCGACGACGGGTCAGAGTTTGCAGGCCATTAATTCCTACTATATCGGCGGCGGGCTGAACCGCCCACTCGGCCGTGAAGCAAACATTTCGCTCGCGTACACCGTGCAGATGCAGGGTTCGAATCAGCCTGTCTGCGCCACCGGGACGTGCAACACAAGCTTCACGCAGCACCAGATCACGCTCGGATTCTCCTGGCATGCGCGACCTTTTGTGCTGCGATGATGCGGGATTGTAAAAAATGGCTTCCACGCGCGAGATCCGGTTTATGAGTGAGAGAATCAATGTTCCGGGCTGCGCAGCCTGAGAAACGGCGGCGGGAATCCAAAGACCATGTACAAAAGCTATTTCGGGCTGAAAGAAAATCCGTTCAACGTCAATCCAGATCCGCGCTATCTCTTTCTTACTGAAGAGATCAAGGAAGCGCTGAGCGGGTTGATGTATGGCGTTCAGAATCGGAAAGGCTTCATCACGCTCACCGGTGAAGTCGGCACGGGAAAAACTACGCTCGTAAACAGCCTTCTCGCCTGGTTGCAGCAACGGCGCGTAAGAACCGCGTTTCTTTTTAATTCCCGGATGAATACGAATCAGCTGTTCGATTTCATACTGGCGGAGTTCGGTATTTCCTGCGAGTCTCGGACCAAGAGTCAGCAGTTGATGCGGCTCAATCAATGGCTTCTCGAGCGTTACCGTGCCGGTGAAACCGCCGTGCTCATCGTGGACGAAGCACAGAACCTGACCTACCCTGTGCTCGAAGAAATTCGCTTGTTGACCAACCTCGAGACATCCACTGAGAAGCTGCTGCAGATCGTATTGTCTGGACAGCAAGAGTTGGAAGAGAAGCTGAAGCTGCCACAACTGCGACAACTCCGCCAGCGCATCATGCTGCGCTGCAAGACCACCCCTCTGACGAAAGAACAGACCCATGACTATGTCGCCGAACGGCTAAGGATCGCCGGAGCCAGCGGTGAACCGATTTTCAGCCCGAAAACGGTTGAAACGATTCATTTATATTCCATGGGCATTCCGCGCGTCGTGAATCTGCTTTGCGAACACTCGCTCATCAATGCTTTCGTCGAACAGCAGCGGCCGATCTCGCCGAAAACCGTGGAAGACGTCGCACATGAATTTCAGCTCGACGAGGTCGAACCGGCTGCGCCGGCAGGGAGCACACGTATCGACGCGGATGTCTACAATTCAGAAGCGTTCATTCAGAATCTCGGAGAAGCATTGTCTAGGTTTCGGATGAACCCCTACCTGAGTTCTTCAACGCGGGAACGGAAATAGCTGCCGCGC
>WNFT01006421.1_pt1 | contig 10351 bp, 7 predicted proteins | sample 5400191 | NCBI WGS metagenome assembly WNFT01 (sample SAMN13153359, study PRJNA577476) | soil metagenome | isolation source: 80 cm saprolite under Madrone tree | place: USA:California | collected 2016-06-14 | reverse complement strand
AAGCATTCGGAGTGTCAGCCGCAAATTCGGTATTCGGTTTCCGCAATCGCGTTAGCATTCTCTTTGTTCTTCATGATTAATGTCTGTGCTCTCCACAATCCGCAATCGGCGTTTCCGCAATGATCTTGGATGGAGCCAATGAGAATTGAGCGACATAGATGGGCAAGCCGAGAGGCCGAAGTGAGCGGGACCGAACGAGTCAACACGAGACCAAAGCGGGAGCGCTCGGGTGGATGACATTAAGGTCACCCGCAGGGCGAGATTCGCGGGCTGACGACGCTCGTCAAAATTACGCAAGGTTGCAAAAACGTTGCGCAATCCTGCATTTCACTTTGCTGCGCTGTCTTGCGCGGCCGCTTTTTCAGCTTCCGCGATGTCGGCTTCTAGCTTTTGCTCACCTTGTTTCGTTTGCTGATCGAGTTGACTGAAGACGGACTCTTGTGCCGCAGTTGGCCGATCGTAGGACAGGTCGATGTCCGCGGCGAGGTAGGCAAGATGATCGCGCAGTTTGGTTTCAAAGAGCAGGCTACCTTCGCTCGCTTTCATGGCCATCTGCGCAACGCTGTCGATGTCGCGGTTGAGAGCGGCTAGAACTCCGGCGGCCTGCGTGTCGCTCACACCGTGGGAGGAAACGGCCTTCTGTAACTTATCACGTACGGCCAGCGCCTGGTTGATGTCTTTATTCAGAGCGTCTAGGTCGGCGTGAATCTTTAAATCTAACTCCAGGCGTGCTGCCAGGTCCTGTTGCGTGACGTGGAGCCGCGGGTCGAGAGCTACCGTAAAGGTTTGTTGCGTTTTCTGTCCGCCATAATCAAGCACCACCGAATATGTCCCTGGCACGACGACGGGTCCCTCAACCGAATCCTCCAGACCACCGGCCGCGATCGGAGCATTGTAACCGGCGATCTCGGTCGCGTACGGGTAACGCAGGTCCCATTGGAGCCGATTCATACCGGGCTCGGCCGCAGCCAGCTTCGCCTCCTTTTCTCGAATTTTTTGGTCGGTGCTCTTTTCGGTTTTCTGTTCTTCGGTGCCAGCGTTTTCAAGATGCTCGCTGGTCTGTCCGACATCCGCGAAGGCCGCGGTTTCCGCCTTCGCCTTCTCCTGTTTCTCTTTCTCGGTGGCGAGGTGCAGCGGGATGCTGCGAATCACTTTCCCCTCTGAATCGGTGAATCCGAGAGTCGCTGGCGTCTTGCCATCGTAGTTCTCGGGCAAGTGAAAGAAGACGGTCGCGCCGAACGGCGGGTTATAGCCGGCATCGGGAGGACGTCTTCTGTCCGGATCGGGAAGCCCGTAATCATGAGTCAGCCATGCCTGCTGAGGAGTGAACAGAAAACTGGCGTTTGATTGCACGGATGGGTTCTTGGTCAACTGCTCAAGAAAAGTGAGATTGTCGAGGACCCAAAAGGAACGCCCGTGAGTGGCCGCAACGATCTGGCCCTGGCGTGTGTTGACGGCGACGTCGCGGACCTGCGATACGGGCAGGTTGAGTGTAAGCGGCTGCCAGTGCGCGCCCGCGTCCAGGCTGCAATAGACGGTACTGCGAGTGCCGAGGAACAGCAGCTTGGGTTCATTTGGATCCTGTCTAATATCGAAGACAAATTCGTCTTCCGACAGCCCGGCTGTAATCGCGGTCCAATGTTTGCCCAGATCGGTGGTCTTAAAGATATAGGGCTTGAAATCGTCCAACATATATCGCCGGGCCGTCAAATAGGCCGTTTGTTTGTCGGTGTGATCAGGCTCGATACAGCTGATCCAGGCGGACTCGGGCAAGCCGGGGGGAGTGATCTTCTGCCAACTCTTTCCACCGTCTGCTGTCACATGGGCAAGACCATCGTCTGATCCGGCCCAAATGAGATTGCCATCGAGCGGCGAAACCGCCAGCGCGGAAACCAGAGGATAAATTTCCGCTCCCGATTGGTCGAGATCGACCGGGCCGCCGCTCGGTCCCTCGGTACTCGGCTGGTTGCGAGTGAGATCAGGCGAGATTTGGTTCCAAGTCGCGCCATAGTCGTCACTCTTAAATACATATTGAGCGGCAGTGAAAAGTTCCTTCGGATTCGCCGGCGAAAAAAGAATCGGATGCGTCCACCCAAACCGATGCTTGAGCTCGCCTGACGATGCGCCTTCCTGATAATGCGGCCACGGGCTCACGCTTCGGTATTCGTCAGTTCGCTGATCGTGCCTCACGAAGATGCTGTAGTAACCGCTGCCGTAAGTAACTTTGGGATCTCCCGGTTGTGGCACGGTGTAAGTGCTTTCGCCATAGGCCACGCTGTGCCATGCGGCCAGTGGAATCGTCCCACCGGCATGAGCGCTCGGCCCTTCAAAAGAGCCTTCGTCCTGCTGCGCGCCGTAGATGTGATACGGAAACTGGTCGTCAAGATTAACGTGGTAGAACTGACCAGTCGGCTGATTGTGCTCGGTGCTCCACGTCTTGCCCGCATCGGTCGACACGGTCGCGCCGCCGTCGTTGCCCTCGAGCAAAATCCGGGTGTCCTCCGGATTGATCCATACTACGTGATTATCGCCATGCGGCGTTTTCAGTTTCGTGAAGGTCTTGGCGCCGTCATGTGAAACCCACAGCGCATCCACCTCCGGTGCGTAGACCGTTTCAGGATCTTTGGGGTCTGCATAAATCGTCATGTAATAAAAGGCGCGCTGCCGCAGCTTCATTTCATCGTTCACGCGCTTCCAGGTGGCCCCTGCGTCGTCGGATCGGAACACGCCCCCGTCCTTTGCCTGAATGATGCTGTAAACCGTGTCTGGCTTGCTGGCGGCGATGGACAAACCGACACGTCCCAGAACTGTCTGCTGCGGCAGACCGGGATTGCGCGTGATATTGCTCCAATGCGCACCTCCGTCGGTGGTCTTGTACATGCCGCTACCCGGGCCGCCGCTTGTAAGTCCCCAGGGCTTGCGGACAGCTTGCCACATCGCTGCGTACATCAGGTCCGGATGATTCGGGTCCATCACCAGGCAGATTGCTCCAGTGTTGTTGTCCACGAACAAAATTTTCTTCCAAGATCTGCCGCCATCGATGGACTTGAAAATGCCGCGGTTCGCATCGGGAGCGAACACGTGCCCCATCGAAGCAACGTAAACAACGTTCGGGTCTTTCGGGTCGACCAGAATTGCGCTGATCGAATGCGTATCGCGGAGGCCGACGTATTGCCACGTTTTACCGGCATCGGTGGATTTGTAAACGCCATCGCCAGGGATGACGTCGTTGCGAATATCGGCTTCGCCGGTGCCGACATAAAGAATCTTGGGATCGGAGGGCGCCACCGCGACCGCGCCGACACTCGAACTCGGACCCGGCAGTTTGCCATCGGTGATGTTTTCCCATTCAACGCCCTCATCCGTGCTTTTCCAAACGCCGCCGCCCACCGCTCCGGCGTAAAAGAGGTTGTTGTTTCCGGGGACGCCGGTCACGGTGACCACGCGTCCGCCGATGTACGGGCCGACCGATCGCCATTTGAGCTTGCTCATCAGCGCTTGCGGAGCAAGGGGCTCTGGGCCTTGAGATCTTGCAAGCGTGGGAGGCAGTGCAGCTAGAGCGAAAACAAAAAGCGCGCGGAGATTAACGAAACCAAAGATACGTCTCATGACGTCGATTCCTCTGGCGAATTTCTGCGCGTGTCAATATATATACAACCTGGACGCTCGCATTCTTGAGCTCGCGAAATATTCGCCGGTCAAAAACGTGCGTTACGTAAGTTGGGAAGACGCGTTCGATGTCGAGTTCGATGACGGTCTTTGCATTCTTGAGCCGCACTCAACAATCCGTGCAGCAAACAAGATTTCTCCGGGCGCAAAATTCGATCGTCTTGAGATCGAAGATTGGACGCCCAGCGGATCATCGCGCCATTTTTCATCGGACTGACGGAACGACGGAACCGCCAGCTCGACGCGATGAAAAAAATAACGCCCGCCGCGCGGTGAGAGTTTTCGTTTCCAGGTCCAGTCGATATGCACGGCGAGCGTGGCGCCGAGCAGAAGGATGAAAATGACGAAAGGCAAGCGGCGCTTCAAAGCACCAAACTGTAGAGCGGCGTCTGCCTGCTCGCGAAAGCTTTCGGAGTATCAGCCGCAAATTCTGAAGACCCCACGCCCCTGTCTGTGTCAGACGCCGATTGTTGACTCAGCGCGCGCGATTGCTCGCAATCACGTCGATCATCGCCCTTTCACTAGTCAGCCTGCGGCCGTCTTTCTGCTCGGCCGTAACGACTAGTTCGCCCGGTCCGTGTGCAACAGGAATGTCGATCGAAAAGGAGCCATCGTCGCGCACCGGAACGATCTTCCCGACGGGTTCACCGTCGAACAGAATTGTGACGGGCTCTCCCGCGTGCGAAGCCGGAACAAAGTTCTGGCCGATCACTCGCACCGATTCCCCGGATCCCAGTTCGGATGCTCCTGCTCTGGTCGCGTTGGAGGCGAAGACCAGGGGCGTTCGTGAAGGTGCAAACGGCAACTCCATGTCCGCGGCGATCACCGCCTTGAGCCGAGTTCCTTCCAAAATGAGTGCGCGGATTCGACGGGACCCGGTCAGCTCACCGCTCTTGATTCGACCCGTGAGTTTTCCATTGCCCGGCCGATAAACATTCGGAATAACGAGAGGAACTTCGCGCTGAGATTTGTCCAACTGCGAAATCGTTCCTCCCGAGATTGCAATTTCGCGCACGTCGTCTCCCTCCATTTGGAGATCGGTTACCCAACCATTGTGAACGACGACGATTGAGCATCCCGGACAGACCGCCGGATCGCTCACCCCCTGGAACGGTTGGCTGGAACCGGTAGCGAAATCGATCGCGACTGGCGGTACAACGGGCGGAACAACACCGCGCGGTTCGGGGAAATTGCACTTGCCGGCGTTCGCAGTTGGTCGTTTCAGATTCAAGGTCCATAAACCGCGGCCATTGGTTGAAACCCAAACCGGCCCAGTTGGCGGAAAATAGAATGAGCTGACGTAAGTGACAGCTTTCGATCCGGGAATTTGTGCCCACGTATTGCCGTTATCGGTCGATTCGATGATCCCGTTTTGGATCGTGCCCACGAGAATGTGACAGGAGTCATACGGGTCCCACGCGATTACGCTGGCGAGGGTGAGCTCGGACAATTGGAAAAGATATTGTCCGTTGGCGGTCACCGCCTGGGTCAGTTGAGGAAATTTGTGCCAGGTCGCGCCACCGTCGGCGGAGAATTTCATTTCGCCGCCATCCGCATCGGGCGCAATCAAATGATCTGGATTGTTCGGATCCGCGCCGAAGACAACATATCTTGCGATCGGAACACGGAGCGACCCGAGCGCGAGGAGTCCTCCGGCGTCGGCGCGTTTGACCATGGCCTGGCCGGCGATATTGCTGGCGCGGAAGAGTCCGAAACGCGGTCCGCCATCCGGAAGTGATCCAGCTGTTTGGACACCTTGATACGCAGTTGGATTTGCGAGCGAGCCGGCGATGGCGAGAGAGCCCTTCGGCACTTCGAGCAGCGAGAACGATTTGGACCACGCGCTGCCCGCGCTCAGAGTCAGGAAGAAATCGAACGTCAGCGGGGACGCGGTGGGGTTGGGGACATCCTGAAGGTAAGCATCGCCAACGATCAAAAAAGGTGTGTCGGCGACACTCCCGGGGTTTCCGTTCGGAGCGTTTGGCCAGGCGGTCTGATTTTGGAAGTCATCGACCGCAACGAAGTTGTCGCACGGTCCACAAGCCGATCCAGTGACCCGAGGCGGGTCGATGCTTCGCGGACTGACGCGAATGAATCGTCCCTCACAGCAGATCGAACCAGTCCACGATTGGCCGCCATCCAACGAAGCCTTGAGATCGTTATCTTGCGTGCCGTAGTAGAGATGCTGCTGCGCCGGCGGGCCGGGAAAAAACTGGCCGGTCACCTCCGAGATTTGGAGCGCATCAAATCCGCCGTAGCCGCCGCCAGTCTGTTTCCAATTCGCGCCTTGGTCGGTCGTCACATGGACGCCGCCATCAGTCGCGAGGAGAATTGGAATCCGGCGGTCCAAATCGAACGCGACGTCGGACGGATCATCGTGATCTTCGTTCAATTTGACCCAGGTGCCAGTGCCGGTCGGGCCCGCGCTCGAGAAAGTCTGGCGATTGAATTTGAATCCATTTCCATAATAGAGCTCGAACTTGGTGTCGTCTCCGGCGAGAGAGCGGGCGACGCGAACAAATGGTTCTCTAAATGCACCTGGCGGGGTTGAGATCTCGGTCCAGGTCGCTCCACTATCGGTGGAGAAAAAAAGTTTTCGGTCTTCGCTCGTGTGAAAGAAAACGTTCGAAACACCGGTAAACCACGGCGCGGCGAAGCCATGAAGGACTGGCGTGTGTCCGGTCGTTACGGTTTGCGATTTTGCCCAGTTTCCATCCGGGCCGAGGTGAAACAAACCGTTGTCCGCGGCCGCCACTCCAGATGTGCGGTTAATTACCAAGACTGAGCGAACACGGTTCCGCAAATTATTTCCGGTGGAGTTCGGATCCAACGCGATGTTCGACCACGTCGCGCCGTCATCATTGCTAATTGCTAATCCGCAATCAGTCCCCACATAAAATGTCCGGGAGAGCGGCATGTGCGAAATTCCCCACGCGCCGGGACGATCGGTGCAAACCGTGCTGGGTGACGGCGCCCAGCCTGTCGGCTGATTCCAGGTTGCGCCGCCATCGACGCTTCGCCAGATACCGCCATCGTTAACCGTTCGATACTCCGGCTGAGTGGTTGCGATGACTACGTCCGGATTTAACGACGCGATCGCCACGTCGAGCGTTTTGAAATTGGGCAGATTGTCCAGGTGTTGCCAGCTTGCTCCACCATCGAACGTTCGGAAGAGACCGCCAGTATCCGTTGCAACCACCATGCGTTTCTCGTTGTTCGACGCGACGGCAATCGATAACGCGCGCCCTCCTTGTTGGACCCGCGGCGGTGCAATCGTCACCGGCGTTGGGTTGCAACCGGCCAGGCTGGCGATCGCAACTAATCCGATGGCGATGGGGAGTCGCCGGATGAGGAGTATCATCTCAAAAGGGGGGTTTCCAGCATTCAGCCAAAAAGTGATTGTTAGGTCAAAGCAAAACGCCGTTCTTCCCAGCCCGAAGTTCTCTTCGTTATTGAGTTTGTCGAAAAAGGCGCCGAGCTTTACGCAAAATCCTGAGTCGCGCTGATGCGCACGGTGGAAACAACGCAACCGCTAGCGAAATACACAGAGAGACGATGACCGACCAAGTGAAAGGAGAAAAAACGATGACTAATCATAAGACTGGAACACGTGAAGAATGGCTTGCGGCCCGGCTCGAGGTGCTCGAGGCCGAGAAAGAATTGACTCGGCGGAGCGACGAGCTGGCAAGAAAACGGCAGGAGCTACCGTGGGTCCGGATCGATAAGGAGTACCGCTTCGAGACCGACGAAGGAAAAGCGTCCCTCGCTGATATCTTCAGAGGACGCTCGCAGCTGCTCGTGTATCACTTCATGTTCGGGCCCGACTACAAAGCAGGGTGCCCGTCGTGCTCGGCGATTGCGGACGGGTTCAACGGCATCGCCGTTCACTTGGCCAATCATGACGTGATGCTCTGGGCGGTTTCGCGCGCGCCGCTCGCGAAGTTGCAGGAATACAAACGGCGAATGGGCTGGACGTTTCCCTGGGCGTCCTCATTCGGGAGCGACTTCAACTCCGACTTCAGCGTCGGGTTCACAGAGGAACAAGAGCGCAAGGGCATCGAATACAATTATGAGCGCGAGGAACCTGTCGCCGAGATACCCTCGCGTACGACATCTGACGGGGCCGCCAAGTTTGCTGCCATGTGCGGAACGGACGTGAACACGTACATACGCGAGCGGCCGGGCATGAGCGCGTTCGCGCTCGAAGAAGGCGTCGTCTACCACACCTATTCCACCTATTCGCGCGGAGTGGACGGACTCTGGGGCATGTACCAGTGGCTCGACCGCGCACCCAAAGGGCGCAACGAGACTGGCGTCTGGTGGCGCCGCCACGACGAGTACGACAAGCGCTGAGCGAACGCGGGTGTTAGCCGCAAATTCCGAAAAGCGCGCGGCCTGCGCGCCATGGTGGGCTGGTGGCCCCGCAATTGCGGGGCGCGAAGACAAAACAACAAAATACTGACATCATGATGGCCTGTTGAGATAGCAAAGTTGCAGTCGCCCGCAGTTTGCAAATAGTCGGAGATAGTTATGACGGCCCAGAAAGGCAGCGGGCTTATCGATATACGGAGCAGCCACTCGGTGGACGAAACGGTCGAGAAGCTCAAGGGGATTCTCCAAGCGAAGGGAATTGCCCTGTTCGCGTTGGTCGACCACAGCGGAGCAGCGATAAAAGCAGGAATGAAAATGCGTCCCACGAAGCTGTTGATTTTCGGGAATCCAAAGGCAGGCACTCCGGTGATGCTGGCGGCGCCCAGCAGCGCCATCGACCTTCCTCTCAAGATTTTGATCTGGGAAGATGCTCAGGGAAAAGTTTGGGTCACTTACAACAGCCTGGCCTATTTGCAGGAGCGGCATAACCTGCCACCGGAGGTCCTGCCAAACATTAACGTAATCGAAGCATTGGCGAAGAAGGCCGCGGAATAGTGGACGAAATTCTGAGATCTGCAATGATCTTGAATGGAGCCGACGGGATGAGGCGACATAGACGGGCAAGTCCGAGAGGGCGAGAGCGTGGGCAACGCTTGAGTCAATTTGTCGAGAAAGGCGCCGAAGTTTACGCTAAGGCGTAATCTGACGCCGATGACCGACCGACTGAAAGAAAAGAAAAACGATGACTAATCGTAAGACTGGAACACGCAAAGAGTGGCTTGCGGCACGGCTGAAGTTGCTCAAGGCGGAGAAGGAGCTAACGCGGCAGATTACTGAAGACGTCCGCAAGTATGCGGCGGAACAGAGAATCACCGAAAACGAAGCGCTCGAGAACCGGCTGAAAGAAAAATCAGCGGAATTTGTTGAAAAAGGCGCTGAAGCCTACGCGAAGGCGTAGCCCACTCGCCCTAGAAATATATGGCGACGATGTCGAGACAGACGCTGCAGGCTGTGATGGATGAAGACCTCCGAGATTTGCTTAAATCAATCGGGCAATTGGAAGCTATCGAGACAGGACAACGCTTTTGTAGCGTGTGCAACAAACCCATAAGCTTGGACAATCTGCAGATAATCGTTCCCCTCGAAGGCGGGGGGTTCGCATTTGTATGCGACGCACCTGAGTGCAACGCTGCGAGCCACGAAAAGCTCTAAAGATGGAACAGATCCTAATCGAGCTCTTGAAGAGCGCGTTCAAGGTTGGTGGGACTCTGCTCGTATCCATCATAATTGTACTCTTCCTGCTTGGACAGTTCCCGCACTTAAAACTGTTGGTTAGTTTCGTCCTCAGATGGTTTGGAGGTGTTGGAAAATGGGTCCGTCGTCGCGCGCTCGAAACTGAGATAGAAGGCGCCGTCAATTCCTTTTCCAAATCTTTCAATCGAAACTATTCATTCGAATTAATGCCTGAGTGCGATGTTCAGTGGGTCACTGCTCGAAATCAATGCACTGTGCTCAGACCGGGAAAAGCGATTGTTAAACTCAGCTTTAGCCGGCATGACCATGACCTTAACTTCTACAACGCCGCTCAGGCTTACGTAGAAACGGGACTATTACCGGAAGCGCGACCGTTTCTTGTTAGGGCAACAGCGAAGGGGATCGACCTCCTAATGGTTAGAACCCTAATCCTTCAAGGCAGAAGAGAAGCCTTACGAATTTTCAACAGCAAGTTTTCTGAGCAAGAGGCGGACGTACGAACCGTCTACGCAAAGCTTGCCGAAAGTGATGAACGAGGACTGTTTCGCCAACTCTTCTTGCCCGAAATGCATCTTTTCGGGGAAGCGGTATCACAGAAAACGCCAACCCCTGAAATCGCAGTAGAAACAGAACAATTCGTCGATTGGTTCTACGAGTTAGCAACTCGAATGACCGGAGAATTCACCAAGCTTGGCTTCGAAAGCGATAACATTAAGGTGGGAGTGATTCTGGTAGCTGATCAGGAGACATACGATCAGTACGGTCTGCGTCCATATTTGAGACGAGCAAATCTCTACGCATCGCGAGATTTTCATTGTGTCTATGTCTTAGCGCGAGGAAGGCGTCGCGCAAGCATTGCATCGACGATCGCGGATAGACTTTGTCGAACAGGCGGATATTCGGTCCTGAGTAAGCGCACGGCGACGGTAAAGGGCGTCCTGGATGACGATGTTCTAATTACTTGTATCGCGCTCAAGCCGGATATTACGACGATCATTTTCAACGCGTGGCAGAAGTTGGGTGAGGATTTCAGTGCTGCACGCGTGGTGACAGGAAC
>WNFT01016223.1_pt1 | contig 10352 bp, 15 predicted proteins | sample 5400191 | NCBI WGS metagenome assembly WNFT01 (sample SAMN13153359, study PRJNA577476) | soil metagenome | isolation source: 80 cm saprolite under Madrone tree | place: USA:California | collected 2016-06-14 | reverse complement strand
TAACCCGGCATTCCACCCGACTGGCTTCAACGTGGTCGGTCCTCGCGTGAGTTGCTGCGGCGGCGGTTGAGCGCGAGGGGCGGCGTTATCGAAGGAGGATTTCGTGGCGGAACCAAAAGAAGCGGGGATTGGAAGAGAATGCTGCGTCTATGGCCGTGCTTCTTGCCGTGCCGGTGACTTCCTTCGAGGTTGGTCAGCGAGTTCTTTTGCAGATTTAACTCAGACTGGCGCGCTGAAGCGACGCTGGTTGATCACGGCGGACAAAGGCTTCGCCGATTTGCGCGAACATCCGCCTGGAACCACGCCGACATGATCCTGCGGCGGTCACAGGAAAATCGGTGCAGAAATATAACTCCGGCAGGAATATTTGACGCGGTGCAGATGCACTTCAGGCGCACTCAATCCTCAAGTTGGTGGACCATGAAGCATGGATACCCTATCGCAAACCGAGGTTGAGGTCCCATATCGGCAGCTTCCGCTGGAAATTGTGGTGCGTCACGAAGCGGGCCATGCGGTGATGGCTCACGGTTGCGGTGGCGTTGTCCAGCGCATCATCTTCGGCCGAAGGATTTCTGGTGAGAACTACGGGAGATCATTCTGGGCTGTTCCCGATCGAGACAAATATCTGCTCGTATTGTCCGGCGGCGCGTTGGCCCTCTATCTACACGAGCGCCCGTCGGGGGCGACGTTTCAGTCGTTTATCGAATGGGTTTCGACCACAGACGGTTACACCATGGCCATATCTGCGGCTAGCGATTGGTCGGAAATTCTCAGGCTCACCCAACAGCCACGCGGCTACGGCATGGACGATTTTCTTGAGCGCGCGGTGCGTCCTTACTTTCACGAAGCAATCGGGCTTCTTGCCGGCGCGCGTGACCGGCTCGACGGACTTACAGAGTTTCTTCTCGCACAACCGCCAGGGCTCGGACCTCGATCATTAAAACTCTTCTTCGCCGGCAAGCGGCGCACCCGCCTTGCTGAGTGGATTGATCGCCCGCGTGTCGTTTGGGCAGCGTACGCGGAGCGCAGTACCAGCGAAACCTAACGACTCAGTGCGCGCTCTTGCGCGCCTCGTCACGCAGCACGCTCGCGTGGCTGAACCTCGCGCTCGATGCGCTCCTCGAACTCCTCCTGGGCCTTTTCCAGATCGTAGTCGCTCTGCAGACCGAGCCAGAATTCCCTGTCACGCCGGCCGGAATCAAGTAGTCTTCGCGCAGCACCTCGCCGGGATGGACCGGCGGGAGCTTCTTCTTCTTTGCCATCGTTGCTCTCCTCGGGTTCCGAGCTCAGTGGTAATCGACAATCTCGACCTCGCGGGCATCGCCCTTGTCCCACACAAAACAGACCCGGTACTGGTCGTTGATCCTGATGCTGTGCTGTCCGCTTCGGTCGGCCTTGAGCGCCTCGAGGCGGTTGCCGGGCAGCGAAAGGTCGCGCAGGCTGCGCGCCTGATGAATCGACCTGAGCTTGCGTCGCGCCACCCTGGCAATGCTCTGAAACTTGAGCACTGGCTCGCCATTGAAGATCGCCTCCGTGTCCCTGTCGCGGAAGCTCTTGATCATTGCTCAGCCTACTCTGCTGTTCGGTTACTGGCAAGCGGTAAGCGTGCGCCGGTCAGCCACCTTACACGAAAGAGCGCCGATCAGGAAGCATGAGCTTAGCGCTCCAGCCCCTCGTCGCGGTCGAGGTCCTTGCCCTTGTCGCGCCCGCGTTCTCGCTCGGCCTGGCGGACGAAGTTTCTTACCTGCGGCGCAATGCCTTCACGCTCGGCGGCGCGCATGCGCGCCGGGTCTCTCGCGATCTCCTGGGACGCCCGCTTCATTTCCTCGCGCAGCTCGCCGGCGCGTGCCTTCGCCTTCGGATCGAAGTCGGCCGTGCCGGCGACTTGGATGAATTCCTTTTGTGCCTGCTTGAAGCGCGCCACGGGATCGTCCTGCGCTGCTTCTGCCTGCCGCTCCTGACCTTGCGCCTCTGTTTCCTGCTTCGGTCGCCGCGTCTGCTCCCGCTGCCGGTTCATAGGGGTCTGTTACCTTCGCAACGATGCTGTCCGGCGTCATGCAGTTTCAGAGCGGTTCTCCGCGGGGGCAAAGTGCTGCACCAAGTGCGTGTGGAAATCGTCTCCGATCTTCCGCGTCAGTAGGCATTTTCCGTTCTCGGCAATCGTGCAGAAGACGTGCTTTGCCACCTGTTGATACGCCCGCACCGCGACTCCATAGGGATGCCCGTATGGATTGTCGACGCCGGCGCTGATGAGCACAGTGTTGGGGTTGACGAGTAGGAGGGTTTTTGGATTGAGCCCGGTGCGTGCGCCGTGATGGGGAGCGGCCATTACGTCGGAAGCGAGATATTTGCCGAAATATCGGTTGATGCTATCCCACCGTTCTGTCTCGGTATCCCCGGGTATCAGATAGCGGAATCCAGTCTGATCCAGCCCTACCAGCTTGAACACGATGCTGCTGTTATTCGAGTTATCCATGTCGTCCATGTGGGGCGAGAACAGTTCGAAGGTGAAGTAAGACGCCAGTCCGGTGAGATTGCGGGATTCGAGAGCGGCCAATTTCGCGCCGAGCTCTACCATCGGCTTAACGTCTTCGGGCTGAGCATCCCGCCACTACGCGAGCGCCTCGAAGACTTGGAGCTGCTGGTGACCCATTTCGTCCCGGAAGTGAACAGGGAGCAAGCCAAGGAAGCGGACGGTCCCGACGCGCAGTGCCTCGCGGCTCTGAGAGCTTACACTTGGCCGGGTAATGTTCGGCAGTTACGGAATGCGATCGAGCGCGCCGTAATCACGCGTGAGCGCGGCCGGATCACTATCGCCGACCTACCGGATGAAATCGTTAAGGTGCAGCACAATGGAGATCAGTTTATCGTCCGCGTCGGTTCGACGCTGGAATCCGTCGTGAAGGAGCTTGTTACGCGGACACTGGAGGCGACGGGAAACAATCGCAGCCGCGCTGCTGAAATACTCGGCCTGACAAGAAAACAGTTCTACGCCGTGTCCCACAAGAACGGCTTCAAGCCGAGAGCACCGAGGTTCGGCAGGCCTGAGGCTCACGGTCGTCGATCGTGAGCGGGGATCGACGAGCTCAGTTGAAGGTCAAGATCTCGACGGAAACGGCATGCCGCCAGTTTTAGGACCAGACTGCGGGGGTTCCTGCGCCGCTAGGCGCGCCTTCAAATCGACCGCGACGTTCTCGCCCGCATCAATGCACTGAACCAGCTGAGCCGGAATGGCATTCGCTGCCCAGCCGTCTGCGGACGCGCGAGTGATTCCAGGATTCGCCGCGTAGTAGGCTCTAGCGGCGTCGTCTGGGTTCAGGAGCCGAACTGGGCCGCCGGGAAAGAGGCTGAGAGAGTTTTGAAAATCGGCGGTCGCCGTCAGAGTGGTCTTGCCGGCGCCGTTTGGTCCGGCAATGAGAATGAACCAAGGCAAGAGCGGACGCTTAGCTCAATCGGTGCCTCGGATCTTCGTCGGCGGACGACGGATCTTCCGGATCTATCCCGAGTGTCCGCAGTCGGGCTTTGGCGGCTTCAATAGCGCGGTTGGCGACCGTCGTCAGCCAAGCGGCCCCCGCGCTTGAGAATAGGGCGGCAAACGTGCGACTGTCGTCGGCTCGGCGTTCCGCCGTTTCCCTTCCACGGCTCGACCGCGCCTCCCTTGTCGAGAAGGAACTCACAGCACCTCTATGATATCTCAATCGCGAAGACCTGGACAGAGCCCTTTTCTCCCTTCGGCAATCATCGAGGTCGAGCCCGGCGCGCAATTTCCTGCCAGAAGCTGATAGCGGCACGTTCGTATATCAGTCCCATTTTTAACGGACCCAAGCTCGCCTTCCATTGACGATCGATACCCAGCCTAGTTGCTTCGGCTTCCAATGCGGAGAGACGCTGGCCGTGCGTGCTCTCCTGCCTTTTCGCAAGGGCCATCAGTTCATTAGGCGCTAGCAAGTCCGCGAAGAACAGCCGCAAGAAGCCTGGTTCGCGAAGTTCGCGCGACTCCGAGGCCGGTTCCGAAAGCCACCTTTTGAGAGCTGCTCAGCCTGCCGCCCGACCGTTCATACGACTGGCGCGGGGCGCGAACCCATGCGCTCGTCACAACCATCTGGTATCCAGCCGCGGCAGGTTCAGTGGAACAACCCCAGTGGGACGGACCTCCTGATGCGCCACTTTTTGCCGCCGAGAAAGCCGCGCCGAACACGGCAATGGCGGCGACTCCGGCTAGATTTGCCATCATTCTGCTTTCGCACGGCGCTGGGGGGACGGCGCTGGGTATGGCGTGGCTCGGAGCGAGTCTCGCGGCGCACGGGTATGTCGTTGCTGCCGTGAACCACCCTGGTAACAACGCCCTCGAGCTATACACTACGCGCGGTTTCGCCGAGTGGTCGGTGCGAGCGACTGATCTGAGCCGCGTTCTGGATGCGATGCTAGTGGACCCGGAGTTCGGATCGAGAATCGACAAGGCCAGGATTGGTGCGGCTGGTTTTTCGATCGGTGGGCATACAGTGATCGATCTGGCCAGAGGCGTCGGCACTCTCGATAACTTCAGGGCGTTCTGCAGCTCTCCGCGCGCCGACGACACGTGCAAGGACATCCCGGAATTCCCCCACATGGAAGCTTGGGCTGTGATGAATTACATCTTCAGACCGAGCTTTAGAGCAGCGCTAGCGGACGAACACAATTCGCATCGCGATTTACGTTTTCGTGCGGTCTTCGCGATCGCTCCCGCATTAGGCCCTGCTTTTTCCGTTGATAGCCTCGAACGGATCTCGGTTCCGGTCGAAATGGTTGCCGGCGGAGGCGACCCGATCGAGCCTGTACGCACCAACGCCGAGTATCTCGCGACGCACATCCCTCACGCACGGCTGACTGTCTATCCGGGTGGCGTCAGTCATTACACCTTCCTCGGCGTTTGCACCAAGAATGGAGAGAAACGTCTACCCGAGCTCTGCCACGATGCGCCGGGCGTCGGTCGAACTGCGATTCATCAGGAGACGGCTCAGAAGGCTGTCGACTTTTTCGACGCGAGTCTGCGGAGGTAGAAATTGAGAGGACTTCGAATCGGCCGCATACGGCCGGTTACGAATAGCGGCGCTCGCGCATCGCGCGAGCGCCGCGCAATTATCAGGCGGCGCTGGCTCGTCCGAGAATGTAATCTGCGGCCTTCTGCGCCTGAGCGGGTGCATGAATCAGAAGCGTGCGATCGTTTGAAAGCCGCGCCAGCCAACCAGAGAGGTACGCCGCTTGGTTCTGAACGACGGCATTTGAGATTCCGGCTTCGGCGCACAGGTAGGCGGCTCCAAATTCCGCCGTCAGCTCTTCCGCAGAATAGACGGGTGAACCAAAAGGCGCGGCTTCCGTGATCGACTTCCTGTCGAGCCGCTTGCGCGAACCTGTCGAATGCGAATATTCGTGCAGTTTCGTGGCGCTCTCCTCGTCCGCACTGATGAAGAGCTCGCGCGGCGGAAGCGTAATGCGATCCGTGATCGGCGAGTAAAACGCTTTCGAGCCTGCACGCACTATCTCCGGCGGGTTGGGCATTCCCGCGATGATCTTCTCTACAGCTTCGATCTGATCGTGCTGATGCGTCTCGGTCTTCGGCAACTTGTCGAGGACAGCTTTTGGGAGTTCGCATTGTTCCAGATTGAAGACGCGATATTGCCTGAGCAGGAATCGTCGGCGCGTTTTCTCTTCGCTCTCCTCGCCATCTTCCGGTCTCTGCTCCGCGTTATCGATTTTCCAATAGATGACTACCGTACTCTCCTCGCCCTTGCGCACGTGCCCACCTAATTGGTTAGCCTGGTGGAGGGTGAGCCAGAACGGTGAAACGTACTTCGACGCTGAAAGCAGGAAAAAATTTAGTCCACGATACGGCTTCTTGCTCACAAGATTGCGCGGCAGTCCGGTCGAGGTCCACGGCCTGCGCCACGGCACTATTCCTTGTTCGAGCAGCTTCACGATCTTCTCGGTCACGATTTCGTAAACGTTCATTACGGTAATCTCCGATTATGGTTTGGATGGTGCGGGAGAACCGCTTGCGCGGTTCTCCCGTTCTGGTTGGGAACTAAAAGGGGATGTCGCCGGAAGCTTCTGCCTTGGGCGTGGCGGCGCGATTGCCGAGCAGGCGGAGTTGACGCGCCACGATTTCAGTCCGGTAGCGTTTGCCGCTCCCGTCCTTCGCTTCGTACTGGCGGGTCGTCAGCCTACCCTCGATGTAAACCTGACGGCCTTTGCTCAGGAACCGTTCGCACGTATCGGCCAGCCTTCCGAAAGCGACGATCCGATGCCAGTCGGTGCGCTCCTGCTTCGCGCCGTTGCGGTCCGTAAACCGCTCCGTGGTCCCCAGCGAGAAATTCGCGACGTTCTGCCCAGACGGAAGGGCACGAATCGCAGGGTTAGCTCCCAGATTGCCGATTACGATCACCTTGTTGATTGTCATTGCCGTTACCTCCATCTCCTTTTGCTTCGCCCGCTTCCGCTTTTGCGGCAGGGCGTGCTGCGCTTTGCTTTCATCACCGCGCAACTTTTTTCCGCGCGGGCCTCTCAAACAGAACTGGAGGCCCGTGCGCAGATTTCCAGATGCGCGAAGCGAAGTGCTGCACGGACGTGACAAGCGAAGCGTTCGGCGTAGCCGATGGCGCGGACGTGCCAATGGAGCGAGTGCCACCAATGAGAGCGGCGGTGAAGCGGAGATCGCAGGCGGAGTTGGGTTGCGGCGTGAGGTCGCGACGCGGAGTTTACGGAGCGCTCGTGGGGCGGCTCACAGCGGAGCCGCCGTTGTACGGCTTAAGACTGGGACCGAATCGAACTTGGTGACCAGTGGGAAGTTTTCCGGATGGGTAAGCGGCGGCAGGGTTTAATTAACGGCCGCGGCCAAAACTACGGGATCGTGATCGCGTTTTCGGCGGAAGAGTGGAGCGCGCGCGGCGAGCTGATGGACAAGGTCCTGACCCTGCCCGAACTGCGACCCACCCTGGAGGATTCGGTGCCGGCCAACGGGAAGATTTGAGGTCAGGCCATCCCCCGAAGGGCGGGGTCATCAGCAGTCGCGTGGCACGTTTACCGCGCGAGACGTGAGCGGAGGTCATGCATGGGAGCAGAACTTCCGACGGGTGTCCTGGATAAGCTGCATGTGCCGTCCCACGCCGGCGTTCGCGCTTGCGGTTCGATAAGCTGATCGCGATGGTGACTCGCGAGATTTTGCGGTTGGAAATGAACATGACACGCTGAGAGCACCCGATGTCATGTCGCAAGATCTGTTACGGGGCCGGTCTTCAGGTCGGCGGCGAAGCAGGCTTCAGTTAGATGTGCTGATTTTCTCTTAACATTGCCTTCAGCTCTTGCCGTAGCGCGGTGTTGGAGCTAAGTTACGTTCCTCTGTTCTTTTAACTAATTGTCGTTCGTGCCGCCGGGTTACCGGCGGCGGCCAAGTCAAGCGAATCGTCGGAGCTTGTTCCCAGTGCTCGTGCGCCATGGAGGCGTGCGACGGGGAACTCAGCGAAAGGACGGGCGGATATGGCATCGAACGGCAACTGCATCATCTGCGGTCAATCTCTCCCACCGCGACACGGCAAGTACTGTTCGACGCACTCGACTAGCGCGAGTCTGCTGTGGAAGCGGCAAGCGCGCAAGGCGGAAGCTGGTGAGCCTTACTATCTCGATTGGTGGCTCAAGGCCAGCGGCGATCTGGAAGGGGCGCGCCGGGCATACAACGAGTACATGAGCGGCTATATGCGCCGACGGCGGTTGCGCGAGCGTGGGCGGCCAACTCGCAGGATTGCTGACGGCACGCTTTTCGCTCAGGTCGTATAGCAGCGTCTCCGAGTTGCAACCGGAGTGCGTTTGAGGCCGAACGAACCCGGCTCTTGCAGGCATGGAGTGAGGAGGTGCGCTTGAGGGTCAGCAATCGTGAGCTTCCGCCGGCGGGCGAACTGCTTGAAACTGCAAAGCTTTTCGGCCTCGATGGCGAACTCGCGTGGGAGGTCATCAAGCAGGTTAGCGCAACTCTTGGCGGCCCGAGTTTCGTGACGCGGTCGTTGAGGTTGCAGAAGATCTCCGGGAATTCAGCTCGCGTGGTTGAAGCCACGAGGCTATACGGCACTGGTTCCTCCGGGGAGAGAGTGAAGGCAGCAAATGAAGAAGAGATCGGACAACGCTTCGTGGGTGATTCCAAAGCTCGACGCTGCACGGTCATGCGCCGAACGTTTCAGTCACATGGATGATACCAGCAGTATCGGAAATCGAAAGTGCAGCGTGGAAACCGTCACGCGAGGCACATTGCAATGGTAGGTGGCACGGGAGCGTGGATGGCAAATTCGATTCAGACCAGTAGGCACGAAAATTGAGGTTAGCGAGCGTCTTGAAAACCGGAGGCGAGTGACTATGGGCGGCATGTGAGACGAATCGAGTTCCTGACTGAGCCTCGGGGCAGGCGCCCGGCCTGGCAACAGAACTTCGGGCGTCCGACACGGTTTCCGAACAACACGCCGACAGGAGACTCGACGCGCATGGGATTCATCTGGTGGTTCATACCCGACCAAGCACTGCCGCTGGTCTTCATCGCAGGATGCCTCCTGCTGATGCTCGGTTGGCGCGGGACCGGCGCAAGTCTGATGGCATCGGCTTTGTTGCTGCCGGTGTTGTCGCCCTTCGTGGAAGCTTTCATGGCCGCTATGCCTCCGTGGATTGCTCTCGCGATCCTCGTCGTGGTCGCGCTTTCGTTCATGCGTGGATTGGCCGCGTTGCTGTTGGGCGAAGTCGCGGCCGGACACATGATTGGCGCGTTAGCTGCTGACGTTGTCCGTTGGACGTTCCTCGCACTTTTCGTGATGCCATTCCGGCTTGCCTTCGGGGCGCTACGAGCGGCGTCTTCGACGCCCGCCTTTCGCCCGCGTTTTGGCTCTGGAGAAGACTTGGAGCCGCGAGAACGGAACAGTCTGCGCAGGAGAAGACAGGGAGAATGAAATTGGGAAAGTCTCTCGTAAAGATCCTTTTTCTCGCCTGCTCGTTTTTGCTCGCGGGCCCGGCTCCGCAAGCAGCCGCCGGAATCTTCGGGGCGCTTGGGCGTGGAGCGGAACGCAGCGTGATGCGAAGCGTCGGGCGTTCCGAGGCGAAAGCGGCCGAGCGAGCGACGGTTCGGGCGTTCAGCAAAGACGCGGCACGCGACGCGAGCACGGCAGCGAAGCGGTTGTCGAGGCCGAAGACGGTCTTCCGATATGTACCTGCGAAGACCGCCAAACACGAAATGGGTTTGGGTATTCCCGCCAGGACGCATATGACGGCTGTCGGCGGTCCCGGTCGTCCTATGGGGGCCGGCAAAGCGATGGGCCGATACGGTTTGAATCGGAGACCAGGGGTCCGGGAAACGGTTCGGCTGCCCAAGAGATTTCCTGTGCGATTCAACCGCGCTGTGCTCGGCGAGCCGGGCGTTGGCGAGCTGACTTCGCCTAAGCGCATACCGGGAAAGGCAATCGTCAAGGCGGTCCGGCTCCACTGAGAACATACGAGGGGCGCGGAAACAGGAATCAGCGACTGGAAGACTCGGCAGATATGGCCACGATGGAGAATCGAGATGCGCGTTTACGGCTGGTTTGGAACGCCGATCAGCTACGAGGGGAGAAGTCGAGAGAGACCTCTGATGCTGTTTGTATTGGGACGAAGCAAGGCAGGCGGGGGATGGAGTCGGTGAGCCTGAGCGAGGCCGGCCTAAATCGCGGGGTCTACATCTCCGGTAAGCCGCGGACTGGAAAGTCGACGGCGATTCTCAATCTTGTACTGGACGACTTCAGACACGGAAGAGCGGCGGCCGTGATCGATCCGCACGGGGAATTGATCGCCGCAATCCTCAAATACGTTCGGCTCGAGAACGAGCGGGACGAGCAGCGCGTCGTAGTTGTGGACCCATGCAACCTTGATTGGCCTATCGGCATCGATCTGTTGGAGGCACGTGACCAATTCGAAGAGGACTTGGCCATCCAGTTCATGATCGAGCTGATTGAAAGGATTACACCAGCGTTCGCACGCGGGCCGGTTCTGTACCAGGGCGTGCGTAACTCGATGCGGCTTGTGTTCGACTACGGTGGGCGGCTCACGGATATTCCCGAGTTGCTGACCAACCGCGCGTTCCGCCTCAGCCGACTGGCGGCCGCCAGCGATCCATGGTTGTACCGGTACTGGAGCAGTGTCTTTCCGGACCTGGTGAAGAGCACTGAAGATGGTGGCTTCGTCGCCTATGTCACTTCAAAATTCAGCCAGTTCCTGGAGGACCGTTGTCTCAGAAACATATTTGGTCAGCGGGGTGGGCTGGACTTCGGTCGCGCCATCGAGACGGGCGAGTTTCTTCTATTTGATCTGCG
>WNFT01008554.1_pt1 | contig 10352 bp, 7 predicted proteins | sample 5400191 | NCBI WGS metagenome assembly WNFT01 (sample SAMN13153359, study PRJNA577476) | soil metagenome | isolation source: 80 cm saprolite under Madrone tree | place: USA:California | collected 2016-06-14 | reverse complement strand
GCGTTCGCTTGGTTGCGGCGACGTCGGCTGCCTGTGAGTCGAGGCCATATTGGACGGCGATCACCTGGTGGCCTTCGGCCTGAAGTGTCGGAATCAGCTTGTTAAAACACGAACCGTCGGCCCAGATCCCGTGGCAGAAAACGATGCTTGGTTTGGTTTGCGTAAGATTCATTTTATTCTCCTTTGGTTGAATGATTACTGATTGGATATCGAGGAAGTGGCAGCCTCTTCAATGAGCTTGGCTGTTTCCTTTGGATGAGAGATGTAGGCCACATGGCTAGAATTTACCTCAATCGTCTTGGCATTGGCGCGCTTCGCCATCATGCGCTCCTGGTCCGGGTTGATCGATCGGTCTGCGGTGGCCACCATGTACCAACTGGGTTTCGACTTCCAGGCCGGAGTCCTAACGGGGGACGTGAACGAGTCGCCTGAGATCAAAACCTGCGACTCAGCCATGAACGCCGCCTTAGCCGCCGGAACGTCCGCTGCGAAGTCGACCGCAAAGACTGCCGGGTCAATGTAGAAGTAGCCATCGTCGGTAGGCTTGATCCCTTTGGTGGCCGGCGGCAAGGCTTTCTCGATCGTGGCGCAGCTTTCCCCATTGTCCAGCTCAAAAGCGGCAATATAGACAAGCGCCGCGACCTTTGGATCGTTGCCGGCTTCAGTGATAACTGCCCCGCCGTAGCTGTGGCCCACCAGAACCACCGGCCCGGACTGTCGATCGATCACCGCCTTCGTAAACTTGATGTCTTCGGCGTACGAGGTCTCTGGGTGCTGCACCACCGACACCGTGTACCCGTCCTTCTTGAGGATGTAGGCGACCGCTTCCCAGCCGGAGCCATCGGCGAATGCACCGTGCACCAGAACCACGTTCTTGATGCCGGTTGGCGACGCCGCAGCAGCAACTTTAACAGTTCTCTCCAGCAGCAGAGTCACGCCCATCAGCATAGCAGCGAGCGCTACAACCCCGTAAATACTCTTCATGATTTTTTTTCTCCTTTTCTTTGATAGCTGGTATGGATTCTGTCGACTTCCGCTGAACCCCTTTCCCGTCTACAGGGGCCGATGGTGCCGCGACTCTCTACACCTGAACAACCCTAAATGGAGGTTTCACGGATTCACTAGAAGGGGATGATTGCGAACAACTCTTTCGAGGGGGAACAGCCCTAATCGTTCTGAATCTGGATGCGCTTTCGTCCGTAAAGTTTTGCGTCGACGGAATGAGAACCAGGCCCCAAAGCGGCCATCCACAATTCAATAAGTACGATGACCAGCCCGGCTATCGGCGTCCACAGCCCTGCAAGTAGCAACAGTGCCGCTGGAAGCGCGATCGTCTGCAAAATGAGCGTTTGTGCACGAGGTGCTCCGGCGATTGTTGTTACGGCGCCAGCAATTATGAGGACGCCACAAACCAGGCGCAGAAGGAGAAGTCCTGCTCCGGGCAAACTATTCGGAAACATGGAGAAAAGGCGTTGCAGGGCGGACCTCATCGCCAAGGATAGAATCTGATGAACATGAGGAGACAGCCCCAATACAGGGGTCCAGATTCGCCTCTTTGGAGGGGTCACAGTTCGATGATTCCGCGCCTCAGCGCAATGGTGACTGCGTGCGTCCGGTCGCTCGCGCCCAGTTTGGAGAGGATACTCTTTACATGGCCTTTGACCGTTTCTTCGGTTATGGAGAGATCGCTCGCAACCAATTTGTTGGCCTTCCCGGCAGCAATTAACCGGAGCACTTCTATCTCTCGTGAGGTCAATGAGTCGTCAGCGGCATGTTCTGCAAGCTGCGTGGCGACCTCAGGGGGAATTCGCCTCTGCCCTTTATGGACCGCACGAATGGTGTCCAGCAGTTCCCGGCGCAACATACTCTTTAACAGATATGCCTGAGCGCCAGCCTTAAGAGCACGAAGTATCTGCGCATCACCGGTGTACGTAGTTAGGACGACAATTCTGGCCTCGGGAAATTCGCCGCGAATGGCAAGGATAGCGTCAATTCCGTTCATTTCCGGCATCTGCAAGTCCAACAGAGTGACGTCCGGGTGGTGTTTACGGAATTGATCGATGGCTTCACGCCCGTTGGAAGCTTCGCCCACCAGCGCCATGTCTGGTTGATCCGCCACCAACCCAGCGACTCCGTCGCGGAGCAAGGCGTGATCGTCCGCTAAGAGAATGCGGATTGAACTAGGATTGGTCGTGGTCATGTTATCAAGCGCCCTTCCCATCGGCTTTGTAGGCGATCCTGTCGGGAACTCGCAACTCAATTTCTGTGCCAGCTCTGTCTTGGCTCCACACCTCCAATTGCGCTCCAATGTGCTTAGCCCGCTCGCGCATGCCTTTCAAACCATAGTGCCCGCCTAGGCCGGCTTCTCCAAGATGTGTTTCATTGATGCCGATCCCGTCATCGCGGATTCGCACTCTCAATAGCTTTTCCTCGTATCTGATTTCAGCTTCGATGTGTCGCGCCTGTGCGTGGGCATAGGCATTTCGCAACGCCTCACTCGCGACTCGGAAAATTTCATCCCGCACGCTTGGCCGGATCGCTTTGGGATTGCCCTCAACCACTACGTGGAAAACAGGCGAGTCCGAAGGTCCGTTAGCCGACGCCAGTTCTGCTCCCAGCGCCGAAAGTTCGGCCGCAACGTCTCGATCTGCAGGCCCGGAAACCCGAATGTCATGGATCGCGTCACGGCCTTCCATGATTGCGCGTTCTGCTCGGTCGAGGGCAGTGTCGAGGGATTCCATTGCTTGGTCCGGTCGTGCTGGCAGGAGATTGCGCGCCCTTTGGAATTTCAAGATAAGCCCCTGGAAACTTTGCAGCAGGGTATCGTGGAGTTCCCGCGCGATTCGGGCACGCTCCGAGAGGCGCTCCTCCATTTGCAGGCGGGCTCGTGCCTCGACCTGCCGCAAGCGCCATTGAAAGGCCGCCCAGGCCAGCGCGAGCAGGACGATTCCGCAGAGCAGGATGAACCAAGTGGTCTGGTAAAACGCAGGCGCGACGCCAAATTGGAAGGAAGCGCCCTCACTGTTCCAAACACCATCGTTGTTGGAAGCCGTTACACGAAAAGTGTAGCGGCCCGGAGAGAGGTTGGTATAAAAGGCTTGGCGCCTCGAACCAGGCTCTTGCCAATCTTTGTCGACGCCTTCGAGCTTATAGCGAAAGCGTACTCGCTCAGGAATAGCGAGACTCAGTGCGGTGTAGTCGATTTCCAGATTCTGTGTATGCTTTGGAAGGGTAAGATTCGAAATTCCTGAATACGCTTTGCCATTTACGATGATGGTCGTTACAAAGACGGGCGGCGGAATCGAATTGTGGATTCGCGCCAATGCGTTCTCGTCCAGCCAGGCTATCCCTTTCATCGTCGCAAACCATATGCGGCCATCGCTCCCCTCGACGACCGACGGCTCGGGAAAACGCTCGGCCGAAAAGCCGGGTAAGCCATCGAACGCGTCTAAATGATCTCCTGCGACTTTGGATGTCGGATCTTTGATCCACCGAGCCAGTTCGTCCGCAGAGACGTGCGTGATTCCTGTAAAGCCGTTTGCCCAGAGGTCACCCTTTTCCGTCTCAACGATTCCCGATACGCGGCCGGGAAGTTTCGGGTCGATGAAATCCATCAGATAGAAATTGCCGCGCGTGAACAACGCGATCCCGCCTGTCCCTGCAAGCCACACGTGATCGCCACGAGCAGCCATGGTCCCAACAGAAACATCGAAGCGGCTGTCCGTGAACGAATATTTTTGATAAAAGGCTCCGTCCCACCGTACCAGGTATCCGCGAGTTCTTGACTGCCCGCCTAGATTCGTAAAAGCAATCCAAACGATTCCATCACTGTCGTTGACCATCGCCCCCAAGATGCCGATGTTCTTGCCAATTGCTTCGTTCTCATTCCTCCAAGCTCCGTACGACAGGTGGAAAGTTGTTCCCGGCCGGATGTTGATCCACGGTTCATTGTTTCGATCCACGGCCAGCGAGACGATGCGCGCCATTTTTTCTTCAGGATAGCGAACCTGTGAGAAGTCTCCCAGCGAAGAGCGCCAAAGCTGGTTTGGCCCCTCGGCAGCGGACCAGATCGTTCCTTTGTGATCGCGTCGAATGCAAACCACGTTGTGAGATTTGTCGAAGCGAATGAAACGCCCGTCTGGATAGAGGCGCGTGACCGGCAGGGTTGCATTTCCCGTCCAGACCGACCCACTGTCGCCTGCAGCCAGACTGAACTCGCGCTCTTCGGCAGGCAACAGGATCGTTTTGAACGCCGTTGCGCGAACGCTGTCAAGACCCGAGTTCGTTCCAATCCAAACGGTATCTTCACGGTCTACGTTCAGGTTCCATATGGCGTTCGAACTCAGTTCTTCGAAGCGGCTGGCGCTGTCCGCGTCGCCGGCGCTGACAGTGCCCTTGGGGCCCCACGTCGTTTTGTCAAATCGCGAAATTCCCTTGTCGACGACCGACCACAGAGATCCGTCACCTCCAAAGGCAAAATCTCCAAAGTGCAGACCACGCAAGCGGCCGATGACAGGGGTTTGCCGTCCCGTCTGATTCAATCGGCGAAGTCCATCCTCATCAGAGAGCCAAATGCTCCCGTCCGGCCCTTCATGCAGGAAGGCGGGCTGCGAGGTTGGCGACGAAACATATTGGCTGAGCTCGAACTTGGAGTCGTTCTTTCGTCGAAAAAGCAGTGCCCCAGACGGCGCCTTCACCCAAACAGTTCCGTGACGGTCGACGAGGATTGCTGCGGGGAATCCTCCAGGATAACCACCGGCTTCAGTGACCTGCTCGCAGGAAAAACCTCGCAGATGATATAGGCCGCTCAACGCCTTGATCCAAAGAGAGCCGTCGGGGTCTTCGGCCATTCCGCCGTTTGCCGCGACAGAAATGCACCTCCTATCGGAGGAATAAACGCCCGTGTGACCGCTTTCCAGCAATATTAGTCCGGCCGTCCGCGTAGTAAACCAAATGCGCCCTGAAGGAGCTATATAGGCGGCCCTAATATCTGAGCTGCGCAGCGCGTTGTTCGTTGCATCCTCAAGAGACTGAAAACGGACTCCGTCAAACCTGACCACTCCATTGGCGGTGTTCAGCCATAGATATCCATTCGAGTCTTGTTGTATTTCAAAAACCGCGCTGACGCCTTTCTCTGACGTCCAAGAACCATGGTGAATGCCTCTCACCGCGTATCGACCTTCCTTAGCAAAGCATCCGCCCGACAGTGTCAATGTCAAAATAGACACCGCGCAGACGAGCCGAACGAAGCGGTTTGCAATTATCCACATAGAAGCCCGCTGCCCCGGTCTAAGCATACGCTTTGTACGCCGAGATGGGCGCGCCAGCCTTGTACACGTGCGAGCATCATTCGGGGTACGACCTGGGACCCGAAAAACGTCGCCTCCGACCTCGCGCCCCCTTCGGACAATATTCGGCTGATGATGGAACAAAATGAACGAGTCGCCGAAACGTGCAACAATGACCAATCGTGTCAATGACAAGGTAACGCCAAAGATCGGTGCTCATGGTGTGATCCTGCAAGTCGCAGCAAAAACCAAATCTTGTCATTGGCATGGCGCAAGAGTTCGTCGCGGTCTCCGTCACTATGCCGACACGAGCGTCGTGCCGGGAACCCTGGTAGTGCAACAGGCTTTTCGACGCATCGATTGCCGTTCTGACCCTCAGTTATTAGTTTGAATGTATAAGTCGAAGGAGGAGCGCATGGTGTACATCATGGAAGTCGGATAAACATCCTTCTGAGGAGCAGCGCCACAATTCGCGCTCGGTCATCCAAAGAGCTCCCTGAGACATTTGATTCAGGACGGCGTAGGACGTAGCGGTGATCCGAGGTTGGTTCGCGGGGGCGTAGTTCAGTTGGTTAGAATGCCTGCCTGTCACGCAGGAAGTCACTCTTCGCGCCGCCCAAACCGATCCACTCGTCGCTCTCCGTTATGAGTAATTTTTTTAAGTCGGAGGCTCACAGAAAATGACGTCTGAGAAATCTACCGACGAAGCCGGATCTAGGTACAATAAGGGACGATAAGAAGTGACATCCGGTACCTTGTGGTATCAAAAGATGTCCGCCGACACCGTTTGATATCAAGCGATTACGTCAAAACACTGCGCTGTCACGGCAGAGGTCGCGAGTTCGAGTCCCGTCGTCCCCGCCAATTTTTCGAGCACTTGCGACCCTGAGCCCCAACAAATCAGCGCATCAGTCCAGATTGGAGTCTTGGCCCCTCACAATCCAAACAGAGTTCTCATCTTTGCAAACAGCGCCTGCCGAACGGGAACTGCTCGACGGAAAGCAATACACCTGCACGGTCAGCGTTCCAGGGACGAAATGACAAGCAGTTCCTCTGCCTCTTCGTTGACCGCTCTGCATTCGGCCTGCTTCTTGGATCGGCCCAGAAAGTATAGGTAGGCAAGAACCATCGCTGGCGCAACCTGAAGGGAACTCCGCCACGCGGTCGTTGTCGAGAATGAACCACTAATCAGTCCGGTTACGACAATTCCGAACACAAAATACGGGAAGGCCCATTCGTAACAACGTTGACACACCTGTTTTATCGGTTGTTGCTCCGTAAGGCCCACTACTATCGAAACGAGGGCGGTGTTCATGGAAAGGTAAAAAGTGCCGGCAAGAAGCACGAGCGCCACTGCGCTGTTGTTGTCGAACGGGCGAACAACAAGATGGGCAGCTGTGAATGCGAAGGCGCTGCTGAGCACGAGCGCTGCCGCACTGAATAGGACCTGGACCATCTGGGGCCGGCTTTTGGGTCGCCAAAATGATTGCATGAGAGCCGCGCCCGCTGTCGCCACGATCACTTGGGAGAAGCTGAAGAAAGCTATGGCGATGAGGAGGAATGCGAAATTGGGGGATATGGTACTGGTCATCCCAGGAATGCGAACCTTCAGCGTAGAGGCGAACAGAGTAAAGCATAGCAATGCAGCGAACTGCGTGAGGCTTGCCGAGGACCACCATCTTGCCGCAAGCAGCAAGATCACGGTCCCAGAAGCTACTACCAGAGCGATGTACCACCTTGCGACACTTGACATTGTTGTTCCTTCCGTCAAGAATTCCGCCGCCATCTACTGATTCAAATCCCCATCGTCTCCATCGCTTAGGGTCTGTATCAGGCTATTTCCCCAAACCACGGAGTTGCCCCACACCACGCTATATGCACTGCTCAGGGTGTTGCCCCACACCACGGAGTTGCCCCACACCACCGATTCGCCGGTAACCAGTGTGCCCGACAGAACGCTATTGCCCCAAACCACCGAGTTGCCCCATACAACGGAGGTGTTCCAAACGCTCGAAGGATCCGCAACGATATAAATCTGGTGGGTGAGCGGATCTTGCATAGCCAAAGGCGACTTTGCGTTCCCGATAGTCGCCGGAGCCAAGTCGTTGCTGGAAAGAGCGGCCTCAACATCGAGGTAACCTGCGCCTACAGCAAAGAGGTCATGCTGCAGGTTGTAGGTCCTTCCGTGAGTATCGTGCGCGCTGTAATACTGCCCATACCCTTTCCACGCCGTCTTCATGAGACGCGCTTTTACCTGGTCCGGAGTGAGCAGGGCATTCTGCTGCAGTAGGAGCGCGGCCGCCGCACTGACCGCCGGCGTGGCCATGCTCGTGCCGCTCAGACGGAAATACTTGGCGGGTCCGTACTGACTGCCACAGATCGTGTCCGAACTGTCGCAGGGATAGACATAATATAGGGGATAGGTGTTCGGCAGAGTCGTGCTCGCCGCGAGTAGCGATACCACGCGGTTGCCAGGCGCCACCAGGTCGGGTTTGACGACATGGTCAAGCAGCGTCGGCCCCTTGGAGCTGTAGCTGGTCACCGTCTGAGCCGTCTGCGAGCCGGTGCCATGAAGGTCCGAAGCGCCGACCGTGATGACGTACGGGTCATTTGCCGGCGCGCCAATCGTACCGTAGCCATTCGTGCCCAGCGTAGTGTCCCGTCCGGAGTTGCCGGCGGCAACTACCACCACGATGCCGGCATTCCAGGCGGCTTCTACCGCTTGGCAAAGGGGATCAACGGTATAGCTTTCGTAGACTTGGCGGCCTAACGAGAGGTTAATAACCCGAATGTTGTACGTACTTCGCAGCGCGATGGCCTGCTGAATAGCGGCAATGACCGTGCTGTCCGTTCCCGAGCCGGTGCTGTCCAGCGCACGAAGGTTGATGATTTGCGCTTCTGGAGCGACACCTCGATAAACGCCTTTATATCCGGTCGTCGAATCGTAAGCATTCCCAGCGATAATTCCCGCGACGTGCGTTCCGTGGCCGTAGCCATCCGCCGTGCTCGTATCGCCGGTAAGAAAGCTTTGGCTGTACACGACTCGAGAAGGCTGGACATTGCCATCGGAATTCAGGTCGTCCACGCTGCCAACGCCGCTATCGACGATGGCAACTCCGACTCCCGCGCCGTTCCAACCATGCCCATACGCGATATCCGCGTTGATGGCGGTAACAACATGATCCAGGCTGCCCTTCACTCCGCGATTTGGCGAGATATACACAACGTTGGCATGGGACGCCAGGCTGGAGAGATTCGCTCCCTTTACGCTTACCAGTTCCGCCTTTACCAGCGGCAGCTCGGCCTTTTTGTTTACGTCCTCGCCTAACAGGTCGGCGTCGGAGGGAGGCCGATGGAATTGTACGATTACGTCGACCGAAGCTTCAGGCTTCACGCTCTTCAGGTCAGGAGAGATCTTCCGAGCTGCGAGAGCGCTCTTGGCTTCATCAGACTCCTGGGCTCCAAATGATGGACTTTGGTTGGAGTCCTCAAGATGAGAGGCAGGCTTCAAGGCGCTTCCTGCCGTCAACGCCTCGCTGGCAGGTGATTGCATCTGCGCGGAGAGCACCGCGTTCTTGTTGGCGGCTGCCTTAGAGGCGCTAAATGGGTTGAGCCTAGAGGCATGCTTCAGGGCGTCGGTAAAGAAAGATTCGTGCTTCGGAGCGGCTTGGGCTGGATTCGGCGACGAATCCTCAACAGGGCCATCAAGTGCGACGCTGGCTTGCCCATCCTCGTTATGAGCCAACCGCGTATAGCTAGAGACACCCCAAGCGACCGCTGCAAGCGAAAGGGCGATGAGCGCTCCCCATGTCGTCGTCTTGAGAAAGCCACCTTCGCCGACGTTGTGACCCTTTGAAGTGCTCATATGGAACCGTCTCCTCTAACTGAACTCTGGCCCCGGGGACGCTCTTTAGGAAAATCTGATGTTTTCGTCTGGAACAGTTTTAGGTCAGGGCCAGGATCCGCGTCGATAGTACAGGGGTGGGGCCGCACTAGTACCAAAGTGCCGTCGGTTTTGGGACACGGTCAGGTGGGTCTGAAAACGGGAATTCTACCCGCCGAGCCCGTTGGGAAGGGGTTCCTCTTGGGACAAACCCTTCCGTGAGTACCATTTCCAAACACCACCAGGAATTCCAAGCTGTTTAGTAATCTGCCGCCTTACCGGACGGCAGGCAGCGGTCGGGCCATCTCAACCGAAGACTGTTCAATTGGTTGTACGAAGCGGGCGATCTTCGCGCGGTTAGCCGTGGAGGGGTCCTGCCTCAATGACCAAGCAAGTACGGCAATGAAAAGATGGAAGAAAATCTGGAGTATCCCCGGCAAAGACGGGGAGTTCCTCGGCTGGCCGGCCGTCGCCTTCATCATCGTGCAATTGGTGATCGGTGCCCCGCTTTTGCCTTACGCGCTTTTGCATTGGCAATCTGCTGACTCGATACGCTTCGCCTGCTTCATGGTGGTTGCTTTAGGAGCCTCCCTTTTCAAAGTTCGCTTGCCAGGAATCCAGGCGACCATGTCTGCGAATTTTCTATTCATCCTCGTCGGGATTCTGGACCTTTCCTATTCAGAAACTCTCTTGATGGGGTGCCTCGGAGGGCTTCTGCAGTCTCTTTGGCAGGCTAAACCCCGCCCGAGATTGATCCAACTTCTGTTCAATTTCGCCAACCTGGCAATTTCGATCACGGCCGCAAACGCAGTTTTCCATAGTTACTACGCTGCTCGTATCGGCCTGAATTGGCCTCTTTTGTTGGCTGCGGCTTCAACGACGTATTTCGCGGTAAATACCATGTCCGTATCTGGAGTGATCGCGATTACCGAGCGGCGCAGCCCGATAAAAGTATGGAAAGACTGTTATCTGTGGTCATTCCCCTACTATTTGTTAGGGGCAGTCATAGCCGGCGGAGTTAGCGTCATCAATCGCATCTTTGGCTGGCAGGTGTCCATACTGGTTTTGCCCATCGTTTACTGGATATATCGATCCTATCGGACTTATCTGGATCGCCTGGAAGGAGAAAAGAAGCACACCGAAGAGATTGCGGCTCTCCATCTGCGAACCATCGAAGCACT
>WNFT01016081.1_pt1 | contig 10353 bp, 9 predicted proteins | sample 5400191 | NCBI WGS metagenome assembly WNFT01 (sample SAMN13153359, study PRJNA577476) | soil metagenome | isolation source: 80 cm saprolite under Madrone tree | place: USA:California | collected 2016-06-14 | reverse complement strand
CTCTTAATTGCGAAAGGAACGCGTATCGGCAGACGCAAACCTTTCGTACTTCGATTTGCGTTCTGCGGATCGATGGTGAGCGCCTCGCCGCCCTGCTCAACCGAAATCTGGTAACGCTGCGGCGCAGTGGGATTCAAATGATAGCCGGCAGGCAATTCAACGTTGATTGAGAGCGCACTATCGCCGGCGCGGATTTTCTGCGGCGCTAGCTTGATTTCCTCGGCGTTCGGGGTAACCTCAACGGCCGCAGCGGCCGTTTGATTTGAAGCAGGCGGTTGCAGTCCCTTGATGGGCAGTGTCTTGGTTTCTTTTGTTTTCAAATCGACAACGCGAATAGCGTGATTGTTCGTATCGGCGACGTACAATTTATCGCCGGCGACAGTCAGGCCTCCCGGTTCGTAAAACGAAGGCAAGGCGCCGTCGGCTTGCCCTGGCTTTCCGCTGCCGGCAAACGTATTGACACTGCGAGCCTTCGGATCGAGCAGTTTGATCTTGTGATTATAAGTGTCGGCGATCAGTAAGTGTCCCTGCCAGAAGCTGATGCCGAGTGGATGCTGTAAACGGACGCTGTCGCCGCTTCCATCTTTGTCGCCGAATTCAAACAGATCTCCGCCCGCCAGCGTGCGCACGCGACCTTCCGGTCCAAGGTCGGTGGCCCGAATGATGTTCGCTTCGCTGTCCGCCGAGTAAAGCGTCTGCCCATCCGTGGCCAGTCCCGAGGGCTGCGCGAATTCCGCTTTGAGGAGCGAGCTGTCGTGACGTCCTTCGCGGCCCGAACCCGCGAAGACCGAAATCTCACGCGAGACAAGGTCGAGTTTCCAAATCTGATGGGGGCCAGCCATGGCGATGTAGAGCGCCCGTCCGACCAACTGCAAATCCCAAGGCGAATTCAACGCGGTGGCGCGCGCCATTCCGACTTCCGGCTCGCGAGACTGCCGTCCGGTTCCTGCGACGGTCGTAACAGTCTTCGATTTCAGATCGACTGCGCGAATCAAATGGTTCTCCGTGTCGGCAACGTAAAGTGTGTCGCCGTCAAGCGCCATTCCCTGCGGTCGAAAGAAAGTTGCGCGATCGAAGGATCCATCATCTGCTCCGTGCGTTCCCGTGCCGATGGTTTCAAGCAAAGTTCCGTCCAGCTTCGCGATTACGATGCGATTGTGATCCGAGTCGGCAATGAAAAGGCGATCGTTTTTTGCGTCGGCCAGGATTTTGCCGGGAAAAGCCAACGGCAGATCGCCAATCTTCGCGCGTTCCAGCACAAGTTTCAGTGGCGCTTCATTCAATTTTCCGCGTTTGCGAAACTCTGCAATCGTATCGCTGATAGCTTTGTCGATTACTTCATAGCGACCTTCGCCGGACAATCGGCCAATGATGTAGCCGGCCGGATCGATTAGATATCGGGTCGGCCAGGCATTGACCGCATAAGCATTCCAGATCGCAAAGTCCGCGTCGTTGACCACCGGATGCTCGATCTCGTAACGCAGAACGATGCGGCGAATATTCTCGGTCTCCTTTTCATTCGCGAATTTCGCGGAATGCACGCCGATGACTACCAGTTCATTTGGGTACTTGCGCTCGAGCCGCTTCAGATCGGGAATGATGTGCATGCAGTTGATGCAGCCGTAAGTCCAGAAGTCGAGCAGCACGACTTTGCCCTTCAAGGCCGAAAGCGTTAGCGGTTTGTCCGTATTAAGCCAGCCGCGCGCGCCGGTCAGTTCGGGCGCGCGAATCCGATCACCATCTTGGGTCGCCATTTCCAGACCTTCCTGTGAAGCGCGGACCTTAGATCTCCCGCCAACGCCGAGCACCGGAGATAGAATGAGAATTAACCACAGAGACACTGAGATCACACAGAGGGCCACAAAGCTCTTCTCCGTGAATCTCTGTGCGATCTCGGTGTCTCTGTGGTGAAATCTCATCGTTTAATACTCAACCCGCAAGAACTTGATCAAGCCTGTCAACCGCTCTTCTTAGATGCGGAATCGTGATCGATCCGCCTACGATCAGCGCGACATTGAATGCATCCATGAATTGTTCGCGCGTCACGCCGGTGTCCGCGCACTGCTTGATGTGATAAGTGATGCAATCATCGCATCGCAGCACAATCGAACCTACCAGACCCATTAGTTCCTTTGTCCTTTTATCCAGGGCGCCGTCTTCATAGGCTTGCGTATCGAGCGCGAAAAATCTCTTGATGCCGAGATGCCCACTACCCAAAAGTTTCTCATTCATCTCAGCGCGATAATGATCAAAATCGTCCATCAGATTGAGCCTTTCAAAATCGCTTAACTTTCGATTGAATGTATCACACACTGAATGTGTTGCCTTAATCTGGGATGAGAGCAGCACCTGAACATCCGTTTGCCGTTTGCTACTCATTCTATTGACACTCCACGGGTCCCGTGGTTTCATTGCGTAGCCTCTACGCGCGCGACCACAGAATGAACAGTTCCGAGCCTCAACCAGATATTCTCAGGCAAGTGATAGCAAACGCCAGCGACGTATCGCCAGGTACCCAACTTCGAGACCTGGTCCCCTTTGTGGCCGGTAGCAGAACGTTTGCCGTTTTTGCGGAACATGTGGAAGGAACCGCCGAAGCGAAAATGCCCGCGGCCTTGCCGTGCGCGCCGGCGGCCGTTCTGGGTGTCGTATGCGCGCGAGGTCGGATGCTCACCGTGCTCGATCCGCTTGCTCTTGTCGGCGGCGAAGCCCATGGCTGGCCCAGGAGTCTGCCTTGCGTGATCGCTCTGCGTGGCGACGAACAGTTGGCATTGGCTGCCGAAGAATCGCGCGACGCAATCACGATCGCGGCGGTCGACATTCAACGATCGACGAAATCTGAAGCTGATGGTGTGGCGAATGTCATCCTTGGAATCGCCCGGTACGGCGGCGAAGAAATTACCGTCCTCAACGTCGATCAACTGTTCACGGCGGCGGTGCGGCGCAAAGAGCGTCGTCGTCGTCGTTTCTAAAAAGACCCCTCTGTTTCCCGCCTTTTTCAACCATTCGCGACCGAGCCTATGACTCTACTTTGAATTGGTCTTGCGCTTCCCAGCGATCATCGTTCATACTCTGGCTTTGTTAGTTCCTGCTCTCGCGCTACACCGACGGTAGCGCCTGTCCGTGCCGCTAAGCGACGACGTTCGGCTGAAGAGAGAGTGAGGTCGTTGTCAACTTGTTAGGAGCCGCTCTTGCCAGAGCATCGGGTGCGTCGCGTTTGACCGCAGAAGGTCACGGCCTTTGATCAGCGATCGAGAAACCAGCCCGCGCTTCCGTTAGCATCAGAGGATTAGGGATAGAAATGGCTACAAGACTTTATGTCGGGAACCTTTCGTTCCAGACTTCCAGCGATGACCTGCGGGATCACTTTGCGAAAATAGGCAATGTTGAGTCAGCGCAGATTGTCGAAGATCGCATGACAGGTCGCTCGCGAGGCTTTGCCTTTGTCGAGATGACCTCGCCGGAAGAGGCGGCCGCCGCAATCGATCAGCTTAATGGCAAAGAGTTCGGTGGTCGTAACCTGAGCCGTGATCGAGACCGCGATCGTCGCCCCAGCCGCAACGACCGCGAACCAAGGTGGTAGAGTCAGTGCCGCGTGCGTTAGCGGGCGGTTGATCTCAACGGGTAATAAACAAGGCAAGAAGTTTCGATGGTGGAGGTGCGTCCATTTCAACTCTTGCCTTTTTATGTGGAGGGCGGCAGAGCGAAGCGGCGACGCCGCTTTGGATTGCGATAAGCCTCACAATTTGTCGCTGATCCTGGAGTTCCAGTGCAATTGATCGTTCACGACAAGCTGAAGCTTATCGGACAACGATCCAAAGCGCCGTCACGGCCGGCGAAACTCCAAATTACTTTCTCGCTGCCGGCGTAATCTTTAACGTCAAGCGTTCGCTTCCGCGCACAATCTCGACTTCATACTCCTGCCCGGCTTTCATTTCGCCCAGCGCGTAAGTGTAATCATAGACATTCTTCACTTCGCGACCAGCCATCTTCACGATTTTGTCATCGGCTTTCAACCCTGCTTTCGACGCTGGGGAATCGTCGCGCACGCCGTCCAGTTTCAAACCGTCATTCGAATCCGCGTAATTCGGAATCGTGCCAAGGTAAACGCGAAAACCCGTCGAACGTCCCTGCGAATCGCTTTTCGCCACGGTGTAAGTGGGCCGTTTGTCGAACCGATCAAGACCGCCGATAACCTTCGCGATGAACGAGACCACGCGCGCTTCGCCTACGTAGTTGATTCTGTCCGCCGTATCAGAAGGCTTGTGATAGTCCTCATGATTGCCCGTCCAAAAAAAGAGCACTGGAACCTGCTTGGCGTAGAAGGATGAGTGATCGCTGGGGCCGTAGCCGTCTTCGTTGAGGGTCAGAGAAAACCCTGTCGTCTCGCCAAGAGTTTCATTTACCGATTTACGATTGAAACCCTGGACTGGCAGACTCGCTAATCCTCCGAAAGTGTTGGCATTCTCGATCCATGTGCGCAATTCCTGCGCTGTGCCAACTCCACCAATAATGATCTTGTTATCTTTCAACCGCCCGATCATATCCATATTGATCATGGCTACGCTATTAGACAGTGGCACGACCGGATGTTTGACGTAATAGCTTGATCCGATCAGCCCTTCCTCTTCACCACTGAACGCGATGAACACAATAGTGCGCCGCGGTTTCGGATTTTGAGTCGAAAGCCTGCGAGCGAGTTCGATCAAACCTGCCACCCCCGACGCATTATCATCCGCGCCGTGATGAATCTCCCCTTCGCGCGGCGCCAAACTGCCTTCACCACCGCGCCCCAGATGATCGTAATGCGCGCCGATCACGATGGCTTCGTCTTTCAATTTCGGATCGCTGCCGGACAAAATGCCGACGACATTAAATGAAGGTGCTTGGCGCCGAATGACATTGACCGAAATATTGAATGACAATTGCGCGACAGGAACGATGTTGGAATCTGGCATCGCAGCGAGACCGTACGCGGCATTTTCTTTCGCCAACTGTTGAGCGAGGACCTTACCGTAAGCAGTTTCGAGTTCGGTGATTTTGGCTACGTCGTTACCACCCAACAGGCGTATCGCCATTTTGCGCGATACGACAATTACCGGAATTCCAGCTTCGCCCCCGCTGTTGTCGAAATGAAGGCGCGATAGCGGATCATCCTTGAGACCCGCTTCGCTACTAATGATGAGAATCCCACGCGCTCCCGCATTCTTGGCTGCTATTGCTTTCCAACGAACTTCTTGATATCGCGCGAATTTACCGTGAGGATTGTCCCCGTCGGGCGTCCCGGAAATCGCGAGTGCTATCTTTCCACTTGTGACCGCAGGATAGTCGTTGTATTGAAGCGCGGCGTCTGTAATGCCGTAGCCGACAAACACAGCTGCGGATGATTTCAAGTCACCATTCGACGAAAACCCTAGCGGCATCCAGTCCTCACCGACGATGAACTGCGCGATGTCATCAGCCTTGCCGGGATTGACGGCGATGAAAGTATTCTTTCCCAGTTCAACGCCTGCGATGTAAGGAAACGGTTGTAGATAGCGCGCCTGGTTCTCGCCGCGCGTGCGCGCGGGTCGTGCCATCTGCATTCCCGGCCGCAGGCCGTACCGATTGAATTCACCGGCGATGTAATGCGCCGCGTCGTTCGCACCTGGCGTACCAGTGCGCCGGCCTTCGAGCGCGTCAGACGCGAGATACTCGATGACCTGGTGTATGCGATCGACGCTGGGTTGGCTCGAACTAGTTTGCTGCGCGAACGCGGCGGCAAAAGCCAGCGCGGTTATTAATAAGACGGAAAAGAATCTGCGACGTATATTCACCTCAAGTAACCTCTTACTTAAACTCCGCAGCGAAACTCGCGCGGATTGGCCTTGCCTTTACGAAACCGAATCTCGTTGATCGGAATTGTAGGCCGTGCAACGGGCAACGAAGCGCCGGATGGAATAATCCAGATCTCAACGCGCCACTCTTCTGCGTATCCTCCATCAATTACGGCAACTTGTTCGGCTGCTACGCCGCGCCGGTTCACCAGGTATGGCTTCAATCGAGCGGCTCGCGCTGCCGCATCGCCGCGTCGCGGCAATTTGCCTCTGAATGTTTTTCCGCCATAGAAGATGATGACGCCCCTGGCTTTTGGTTCGCGTTGTAATTGAATCGCAAAGTTATCCAACCGAGCCATTTCATCTTCACATTTAATATCTCCGAATTCGTCGAACTTCCGAATTGGACTTATGAGACCCAACCCTCTCACGAACATAGTCGGTGAAAGTAGAAAGACAAGGACTGCTAATTTGACCAGCTGGGACAAAGCTTCACTCCGCCCAATCAGCGATAAAAATATTCGTGTCGCCCGGTTTTGCATCATGACGGTTGGAAGCAAATACGAGTTTCTTTCCGTCGGGTGAAAACATCGGAAAGCCGTCGAAGGTGTCATTGTAAGTGATGCGCTCCAGACGAGCGCCGTCCGTCTTAATCGTGTAGAGATCGAAGTCGCGGCCCTTCGGATCGGCAACATTCGACGCGAAAATTATCCGTTGGCCGTCGGGAAAGAAATAGGGTGCGAAGCTCGCTTTGTTCAGATGGGTTACTTGTCTCTTGTTCTTGCCGTCGGCATTCATCACCCAAATCTCCAGCACGGTTGGCCGAATTAAATTCTGCTTGAGCAGGGCGACGTAATCAGCTTTCTCTTTCTCGGTTTGCGGATGATAAGCACGATAGACGATCTGCTTGCCGTCATAAGACCAGAATGGACCGCCATCGTAACCAAGCTCATTCGTCAAACGTTTCACATTCTTTCCGTCTCGATCCATCGTATAGATGTCGAGATCGCCGTCGCGCTTTGAAGTAAACACCAACTTCCCGTCGTGCGAGATCGTCGTTTCGGCATCGTAGCCCCGCGTGTTCGTCAGTTGCTTCAGATCGGATCCGTCAGGCTTCGCCGTGAAAATGTCAAACGTGTCGTAGACCGCCCACACGTAACCCTGCGAAAAGTCAGGCCGCGGCGGACATTGTTTTCCGCCCAGATGCGTCGATGAATAGAGAATGCGTTTGTCGCCGGGAAAGAAGTAAGAGCACGTCGTGCGGCCTTCGCCGGTCGAAACCATCTTCACGTCCGACCCGTCGATGTTCATCGTGTAAATCTGATCGCACTCGTGACCATCGCGCGTCGATTGAAAGATCAGCTTCTTACCGTCGGCGGAAAAATAAGCCTCGGCATTCTCACCACCGAACGTGAGCTGCTTCATATTGCGGAGATGTTTTTCCTGTGGGAGCGCAAGAGCTGCGGTTTGCGTCGAAGCGCTCTTGCGATTGAGAACGATGAGCGAAAACAGTAATAACGTGAGCACGAGTAAGGATTTCATCATCAATGTATTCAGTTCAGTGCAAGATATTTCAAAGATAGATAAGCCGGGCAGGAACTATTTGTGAGCTTCTCGTTTGGCACTCTTCGGCAAAGCGGTGATTAGCGCCCGAAGCACCGCATTGACGGACTCGGAATCGGTAAAAACTTTCGACACTTCAGGATCCAAAAGCACCACGAGCGATCCCTCGCTATCCGGCCCGCAAACCGGTTAGGCTTGGCCTTTGTATAATCGAAGTCATATTCTGGCTCAATGTCCGCGTGCGGTTTCCCGCGAGATTTACTCCGTCGGTCCTTCGTCAAATAAGTTCCTCTCTGATTCAGATTAAAGGCTTCACTTCGGCGATCACGTTCATGGTCACAAAGAAACTTCCCACTGTCAATTCGCTTTGAGTCAGCCAATTTTTTCACCTCCAGGATTGGTTTCCGAACTGGGGGCGATCTCGTTGATCTCATCGATGAGGACCGGAAGGTTTGGACGCTCAAAGCTCATGTTCGGCGCGGGAATTCGATTGTGTTTGATATCCGGCGGAACGTGCTTGTGATGAGGCATAGTAGCGGCCAACTTGGGGTCGTTCGGATGGGGAAAGTCGTCGTACCAATACAATCGATCTTCGCCACGATAGACTTCATAACCGTAAGAGATGATCAGGCCGGCGGCTAGATCGACTTCTTCGCGCATCCGTAGACGCAAACGATTCGTAAAAAGCACTTCGCCTTCCGCCACGCTCGTGTAGGGACTATCAGACCAGACTGAGACTGTCGAACTTTCGACATTTGAACGTCCGAGCAAATCTGCGACAAAGCGGCTGTAGTCGCTCAGTGACTTCAACGGATTCTGAGTCATTAGTAGGCGGGTTGAACGCGGAGGACTTCGGACAGTTCACGTCCTTCAAGTTGCTTTCGGTAAGCTTCCTTGCGCCGACGCAGAGTCTCGTAGATACCCTTCCACCGGCTGAAATCAGCGCGCGATTCGTCGTAAGCGTCATAGTCTGACAATTCACCGGCCATGAGCGCCGCGTAGAAGTCTTCACTGAGAACGCCGTACTTCTCCTCATAAAGCGTGAGACGACGCTCCAGCAATTTCATGTCAATGACTAATTCGTGGACTTCCATCGGTGTTGCTCCCTGGGTCGGACAATTCTACTACTGGTTGCTTCTAGATTCGCGAGCAGTCGTAACGGATGCGTTAGCCAATTCGTTAATCTTGTTAACGATTAGGTCCAACCGCATGGCCAAAAAGTAATCGAAGTCATCTAATAGTAGTCCTGAGTCCTCAAGTGGAGGGATGAGGTTACTAGCCAAGATTTGATCGAAGACTACAGGGCCGTGCTCTTCTCTCAGACGCGCCATATATACACTCGGTCTCTCTGAAGAGATCTGTTTGTTCGGAGCTGACGGCAAAAGCATAATGTTTGCGATATCGCTCTGACGCTTCCGATAGTCCTCCGAGCAAGTAGCCAAATAGCCTTTTGGGAAGATGTGATGAAACTCGCGCTGATTTTCCCAAGCTAGCGAACCTTCGACATCAATAGGAGCCCCGTCCAACAGCCCCAGCGGGCGACATGTTGCCAGCAGCGCGACGAACGCGTGGCTGACGGCTGTGCCCTTGCGGAAGTCCCTGGTCTTGAGGTCATCTTCTACTACTTTCCTTACTGACATGATCTGTCCGCTTCCATTAACGAACGGTGAGCAGCGTTCAATGTCACTATCCAGAACGCTGTCGGAAGCGCCGCGGTAATGCTCATGAAATGATGAGAGCCAAAACCAACTTCGAAGCGCCGCACGCTGGTCAGGGGTCAGCAGATCTTTGCGTAAACTAAATACGCGGCTCAACACTGTGAGTTGCGCCTCGTAGGGCAGGAAGTCCGATGATGCGACCCCGACTTCCGTCCGTAAGAAATCTATAGTCTTTTCTAGGGCTCTTTGTATCGCCTGGAGATCGCTACGTAGTTCATCTCGAGGAACTTTGCGAAGCGCAAGGATGGCCTTCTTCTTGACAGACTTTCCTCGAAGGGCCGAAAGTGTTCTCAAGATGCTATCCCCATCGATACGAAAGCTGCTGGGCTCCAGCGCTTTCGCGACAGCCTGCACCTCATCGTTAAGATCGAAGTCTTCTGAAAACGTGGCCGCAACCATTAAGTCGTAGACGGTAAGTTTTGTTCCGGTGCTGTTGATTCGCTCAAATATCGGACACACCTCATCTAGCGTCCTTTCGGTTAGGGTTACGACTGGTACCTGATACTCCCGAAAGGTTTCATTAACTCGAAGCGCTTCAGCGTTGAGTTCGTTTCCATCAGTTAGGACGGTAAGACTTTGCTGATATTGATTAAACAGAGCGAAGTCGAACATGACGTTCAAGGGTATACACCACGGTTTTTCGGTCGGCTGACGGTGACGTAACTGTTTCTCGCGAAGGTCGTAAACGATACTCAGTATATGTGGTTGATCGACCGGCCCTTTGTAATTTAGGGCGCCATAGATCGTCGTCAGGCGCTGTTGTCCATCAAGAACGTAGTTAGTCGGGTACTTGTCCGGCGTAGGAGGCAACGCAAAACCCTCAATGTCTCTCTCGCTTTTGAGCTTCTGTTCGGTGCGCCAAAAGAGAAGACTGCCAATGGGATATCCTTGAAGAATACTCTCTAATAGATCGAGGATATCAGGTCGCCGCCAGACGAAGCCTCGCTGGAATTTGGGAATCTTAATCTCGCCTGCGTTGATTCGTTCGACAAGGCGATTTAGTCGTTCAGGTTCGGCCTTCGGTGGGGTGTTGATAGTAACTGGCATTCCAGACTCCCTCCTAACAAGAAGCGCTAAGAGCTTCGCTTCAGCTTACATTCGTTGCAACTGCGTGTGGCCTACGGTGCACGCGCATTCCGAGCCCTTAACTATACGACTTCCGCGTGAACCCAGCCACTGCAACTGAACGGCTCTTAATTGACTATCACCCATTCTTCTTCTCGAACTCTTTCATAAACTCAACCAGCGCTTCACAT
>WNFT01014880.1_pt1 | contig 10353 bp, 8 predicted proteins | sample 5400191 | NCBI WGS metagenome assembly WNFT01 (sample SAMN13153359, study PRJNA577476) | soil metagenome | isolation source: 80 cm saprolite under Madrone tree | place: USA:California | collected 2016-06-14 | reverse complement strand
GACACGTAACGAGCAAAATCTACGGTCGCTGCCCAAGCTGGAAGAGGATCCTTCCAATCAAAATAATCATACCTTATTTAGGAACGAAGAAGGAAGTGCAGAAATCAAGTATTGCTGGGCCGGTGGTCAGAATATCCTTGGCTCATGGAGGTATACCTTCCCTAAAATACGCGGCTTCAACCAGTCCGAACATCCGCAGATGTGCTCATGGGAATCGCCTCCTTATCAAACTTTAGGAATATACCTCATCTTCACGTTCATGCATGTGGTGACCCAACGCTGAAGCTTCCTCTGCACCGGTCGAGACGTGCATAGCTTCAACTGGCGCAAAGACCTTGCGCACGTTGCGCAAGGTCCAGCGGCTATACAAATAGGCAAATGGCCCATACAGCATCCCTTTCAGTTCAAGGATGGTCAGCTCTTTTGGATAATGTGGCGACTTCTTGCCGTTCTTTGACGAGCGCGGGCTCAAAGTAAAAACCAGGCCATAGGGCAGCTTGGAGATGAAATCGAAGAGCAGGCGAGGGTTATCGAGCAAAATCTTCGTCAGGTAGGCTGTCAAACCAACTCCATTGCGGTACATTTGTCTCCGCAGGACCATGTAGTCGTGGTAATGGGGATGATAGACTATCGCTGCCGGTGCATACGCTAGCCTGTAGCCTCGTGTGATTACCTGGAAGAATATCGCCAGGTCTTCCCCACCCTGTGCAGGGCTGCCAGCTCCGAGGGCGGGGTCAAAACCACCGACGCTTCGTAAGAATGCCGCTCTAAAGGCCATACTCGCACCAGTGCCAAAGTGTCCAGCGGTGTAGGGATGCAGGGAAGTCTTCGGATGGTTCTCCCTCATATCGAAGAGCCGAAGGGCGAAACCCTTGCAAAACCCACCCCACTCCTCGAGCCAGAACTGTGAAGGTGTCTCAAGCTCTAGTGGCAAGACGAGACCCGTCACGCATGCCACTTCATCAGCACGGCTGAACCCCCTGACCAACTCAACCAACCAGTAACGATCGATCGCGACATCATCATCGATAAACGCCAGGATCTCTCCCTGAGCTGCCATCATCCCGCTGTTGAGCGCCAGGCTACGGCCCGGACGGTCTTCACAGATGTAGCGCACTCGCGGTATACCACCGTAGGTCTGCCGAATAAAATCTGCCGTCGCACTTGTACTGGGGGCGTTGTCTACAACAATGATCTCATACTGTAGGTAGTGCAGGGTCATCAGCGACTGTAAGCAGCGTCGTATCTGCTCTGGACGATCACGCGTGGGAACGATAACGCTCACAAAGGGGGCGCGGGCTAAAAACTGCTCGCGCTCCTCAAGACAGGCAGGGGTAGCAGGTTCGAACAAACCCGTTACATCAAGTCCGGTCAACGCGGGCAGGCCATCCTGCCGCAGATGTTCATTGATTCTCTCGCTAAAAGTGTGCCAGATATGGGAGGCGCACTCCTCCGGGCTCACCCCGTGCTCGCCTAGCCGTAATTCCATCAGACCCACGGGCTGGGTATGCAAACGCACCAGGCACAGAGCGCGCTGATAGTGTTGACCGGTCTTCTCATCTATGGCTGGCACATCCGGCAAAGGCTGCCCCACTTCGATTTCGAGGATGCGAACGGGCGCAAGATCTGGTATCTGGGCTGCGGAAACCTCCAGTTTTCTCGTTAACGTATGCCTATCCATTTATCTTTTTGACCTATCCTTTCAGTGCAATGCCTGCCTTCACGTACATCGATATATGCGAAAGCCGTTCGAGGGTTCTAATCGCCCTGGCACCTGGTTAACATCGAGAAAGACACTTTGTTCTAGCAACCCTCCAGCCTCCCGCGTAGCTGCCGGGTCACTGATGCTGAGCAACGACGGACAAGCCGCCATCCCAAAGTCCGGAAGCGTTTATAAATCGTTGTTCCAACCGATGGAACAGGTTGGGCAAGCAATGCGGCTAAAACATCCAGGCTCGTATCTGCTGCCACCCGAAGGCGTGCTAAAGCGAAAGGATCGGCTGTCGTCGAACTCATGGCATAACCAACGACGCAAGCAGATGTGTATCCCGCCTCCCGAACCAGTCGCTTAATGGCGGCGCTATGATAACCGTGGGGGTAAGCAAAACTCGAAACCTTTTGACCTGAGTGGTCTTCCAAGAGCTTCTTGCAGCGCACAATTTCGTCTCGCGCTTCGGCTAGAGGAAGTGTATCGAGTTGGGGATGCCAATGAGTATGCCCGCCGCACTCTATGCCGCATGCACCAATCTCGTTTACCTGGGCCCAGGTAAGCATCGGGCGTGTAGCCTCCCCTTCACGCGCCAGCCACCGGCTCGTGCTGCCAATAAAGCCGGTGGCAATATACAGGGTCGCCGTAAAGCCGCACTGCTGGAGTACCGGAAGAGCGTTTGTATAAAAATCAGCGAAACCGTCATCAAACGTTAAAACCACAGGTCGTTCAGGCAGCGCAAATTTCCCTTGCGAGAGCATACATACTAGCTGTGTGACATTGATGGGAGTATATGAGTGCTGACGTAGATAAGTCATATGCTCAGCAAATAATGCGGGAGGCACAGCGAACTGCTTGAATTTCGGATTGGTGGACTGTGCGATGCTGTGGTACATGAGGATAGGTATTTGTTTTTTCTCCTGTTTAACAAGCATCATATACCTCTTGTATTGAACGAGCTAGTGTCAGGATCTTTACCAAGCTCATCTCTTTCGTCGACCTTGAACTTTGACGGCATATGGTATCTGGAACGGCGGAGAAGCCCGCTTTGCACCCCGACCATGCTCCTGTCCTGCCGAGAATGCATCGTCCGGTACACTGTGACCGACATATAGACCGCCTCGATCGTCTGTGCCAGAACCCAGCCCAGGCTAAGCCCAGCTAAATTGCCCAGGTAAGCCCCTATTATAGGACCGGCCAGTTCAAGCAAGGCGCCGATTGCGATGGGTTTTATAGCGTAGGTCATCCTGTTATGAATACGGGAGATAGCTATATAGTGGTCCTTGATGATCACCGGAAACGCACTGAGTCCCAGGATACGCAGGCTCCACACAGCCTGCTGGGCATAAGCGGGACCAAACAGGCTCAGGATCTGCCTGGCGCCAAAAAACAACACGCAATTTGCCAGAATACTGATCGCGATTGAAAGACTCAACGTCAGGCGGATCTGCCGGGCGATTCTGGCAGGTTCCGCAGCGCTCATGGCATAGAGCACGGTTGTGAGCGCAAACAGAACAATGGACACAAAATTTGCCAGTGTAGAGGAGACATAGAACCACGCGTTCAGGGGCCATAATGGTCAGGTTGAGGATATGGTGCTGCAAGGCGGCGAACCTGAGCCTGCTCAGCAATCCCCACTGTGGTAGACAGGCCTTCAGCGACCACCTCCCCTTTACAAGAGCGTATCCGAATAGTGCTATTAATGAGAGAAGATTTCCTAGCGCCCACGTAGCATAGATGGTCAGCCCTACTCTGTTGGCTAAATAGAGGCCGACAGCTAGAAGCGCCACGAGTTTTGTCGCTGCGAAGAGGGCGTTGCGCCATAACTGCAGTCCACCTCGCAATAATCCGATCAATGCCTGGTCAAGGACGAAAGTGACAGCAGCGAGGCTGACACCAGACGCGAAAAGAGCAACACCTCCAGGACTTGCTCTGAGACTTTGTAAGTCCTTCGATACCAGGGGTGCAAACATAGCAAAAACGATGCCAGCGAGGCCTCCCGCTCCCCCAACCAGGAGCATAGCCGTACTTATAAGCGGTCGTTCTTTGCCAGGCCGTCGGGGCAGCTCACCGATCAACAGGGAGCCGAACCCCAACAGGGAGATTGTTGCCAGCAGCGCCATAGCCGAGATCGCTGCTGAAGCAAGGCCTACAGCTTCCGGTGAAAACAGGCGGGCGGCCAACCACCAGTACATGAAACCCAGGGCTGACGTGATGAGACTTGTGCAGACTAAAGACGCGGTATTGGTCAACATAACGCGGTTCGTCTTCACCCACAGGAAGAGCACTGCTCTCATTGTGCGAAATTGCTCTAGAACCATTTCTTCACAATACTCTCCAGTTTATCTCTTGGCTCTGCGCATGCCACGAGTAATGCAAGAGTCGCGCAAACTCATCCAGGTCCCCGCGCTCCAGGCACGCCTGCATCCCGGCAGCTATTTGTTTAATCGTGTGCAGCGCCCGCGGGACCGACTCATCGTGTTCCTGGGTAGATCTGCGCTGGTGCTCGAGAATGGTCGTGGATTCCCGCGAACTACCCGTGAAGAAGAGCATCAACCTCCGCTCCAGGGTTCGCTCGACATCGGGAGCGATTTTAATCGGCTCTACGGTGACCCCCTCCCTGCTGAAGGTGATTTTGTTTAGCCCGCCAAAGGCCGAGGCGTACTGATCCTGCTTGCCGATAGGCATATCCATTTTGTCAATCTCGACGTAACAGGCCAGTTCCGCAACCTGCTGCCTGGTCAACGTTTGCCCCAGGAGGGTAGAGATCGCCAGAATCATGGTTACGGCGGCGGCACTCGATGACCCCAGGCCGGTGCCGGGGGGAACTTCGCTGGCAACGAAGAGATTGGTGCCGCGGCGAATACCAAAATGGTGCAGAACGGCCTTGGGCAGTGCGAGATCGCCATCCCAGAAAAGGTCATTATAGGGAGAGTGACGGAACAGCGAACGGTAATCTGCGGAGATGACCTGAAGGTCATCGGACTCATCGGTCGTAATGACGGCATAGAAATGTTTATTGATGGTTGTACTGATCACCAGGCCACCGTATTTGGCGTAGTACGCCTCCAGGTCGGTACCGCCGCCGCCGAAGCTGATACGCATGGGAGCCCGTGCAATGAGCATTTTCTACCTCGTCTTTCATAAAGTTGTAATAAATCTATTGTCCAAGACCCGTTTCGTTTACGCGTATGATCAAGACTCTCACCCGGGCAGTTCCCTTTCCAGAGCGATGCCCTCCCCAACGTCGGAGCCGTGATGGTCTTTTTTCCCAGTGACAACGTCCTTTGCTGCTGCTCGCACAAGGAGGCTACCTGCCAGAAAGCCCGCCGTCGTCGCCGCCAACCCGACTATGATGGTGGCGGCACGGGCCAGCCCGGCCGGGTCACGGTGAAAGAGGGTATCAGTCAAGCTCCGCATAACCCCCAAGAGCAGTATTTTGAACGTATAGGTTCGCTCGGACGATAAGCCTGCTCGTATCCCGTGCAACCTGACAATTGTGGACTTACCTAGCCCTTCGTCATAGCAGCGCCACAAAAAATATGTCCAGCGTGTCCGCTGCACGGGGACGCGGTGCTGGATGGTCGCCGAGGGGGTGTAGAGCCATACAGCATCTGGCCATTGTCGCGTGGCACGAATGCAAAACTCGGTCTCTTCATCGCCTGCATGATGCTGGAGCCACTTAGGGCCGACAAATGCTACGCCCTTCTCAGTAGTATTGTGGTTACAGCCAAAGGATTCCCGAAAGCCGCCTACAACCATCAGAGTGTGCCGGCGCACGGACATATTTGCGCCGATGGGGTTGCGGATCGGCTGAACGGCTTCAGGCATGCCGCGGTAGGTGCAGCCAACGACCCAGTAAAATTCTTCTGGTAACCAGGCCGGGCGCATCCCAAGCCAGAGCGGTTCGATCTTCCCGCCGACACCAAGCACGTGAGGGTCGGTATAACAGGCCGCCAGGTGCTCTAACCAGTTCATTTCTGCGATGGCGTCATCGTCCAGGAAAGCAATCACCGCCCCTTGCGCTACAGTCACCCCGCTGTTGCGCGCCCCGGACAATCCCTTTACCTCCCGGTTTTCGACCGCAAGTACGCCCGCTATATGTTCCCGCACTCGCTTCAGTAAATTCGGATTGTGGTCGACGACCACAATGATCTCTTTCGGCGAGAGGGTCTGCTGCTGCACCGACTCTACTGACGCTACGAGGTCATCCCACCGGTCCTCGGTATAGGCGCAGATAATCACGGAAATATCGTATACTGTTTGAGCCATGTTACCTCTCTTTAAACATGCCATCTAGGCATCAGCCTTTACAGAACAATCTTCTCTGGTACCGAATGGGGGTCATTTACGATGTAGGGGTTCGCAGGGGAGCGTGATCGTGTTTGAGGCGAATAGCTCTGGCTACGTTCCCTCACAATCGTTAGCACCACACTCCAGCCGTCGCTGAACGCTTTTAAGTTACTTTTGCCATAAATACGCCGGTATTCGATGCTGGGAACCTCGATAATTTTCAGGTGAGCTTTGTGGATACGCAGGTGGATGAGTGTTTCAACTTCGAAGCCATCGCGATCAATTTCTTCTATATAGTCAAGGCAATACTTCCAAAATGCGTTGTAGCCGTAACACAGATCACTGAACCGCGCCCGGAAAAGTATGTTCACTAACTTACGCAGTCCGTAGTTACCCAGTCGACGCAGGAGAGTAAAATCATGACTACCCCCACCTAAAACACAGCGTGAGCCTTTGGCGAAATCATTTCCTCTAAGGAGGGCTTCAACAAAAAGTGGGATCTCTCTGGGATCGGTTGACCCATCGGCATCGAGAGTCACGATGATATCACCCACACTAGCAGCAAAACCAACTCGTAGGGCATCACCCTTACCTTTTCCTGTCTGTTTGATGATATGAATAGGCGGCCGAATAGCGGGACCTAGTTGCTGTACTACTGCGATGGTATCATCGGTTGAGTGTCCATCAACCAGAACGATCTCAGTGACAACGGGTGGAATGAGCGGCAGCACATGACGAAGGTTTTGAGCTTCGTTCAGCGCCGGGATAACAACACTGACGCGAGGTGCTTGGTATTTCTCTTCCATGAGCGCTACCCTAATTGGTAAATATCGATGTGTAAACAATGAGAAAGACTACGACGTAACCCCAAACATGGGCATAGCCCGAAGCGGGAACTCATACTCACTCCCTTTCAATATGAGTCAAAGAAACTTAGCATCGACTAGATGCCGATCGATCGTCCTCAATCAAAGTAGTTGCCTGCGCCTTGCTCAGACATGCACCCAAACGTTCAGCCAAGACGTGAAGATACCTGGTTCTACTGGCCAATTGTGAACCAGGAAGAACGTGGACCTCCACCTCGTTAACTTCAGTTACTTTGCGCCAACCCGCTTTATAGGGCTCTTCGCTATCCCAAAAGAATGTGATCTTGCCAGGATAAAAGTCATCCGGGACATAACGCATAGCAATCCAGTCGTATACGCCTGGATAATCCTGGCGGAGAACTTCAGTCGTAGGGAAAAATGGATCGGGGAAGATCGAATCGAGCCTCGGGAGTCTAAAGCCTACTTTGTTATGTACGTGTCCAGGCTCAACCCGTTCGTTGGTTTCCGTGCGCTCTATGCCCAAACTTAGTTTGTATTCATACAGTGTTTTCAACCTCTGAATGGTACTGTATGCACCAGGAGAATGAGCTGGCGCGATTGCACCTCCATGCGGATTCACCGGCCTCGCTTTCAGCTCAGTTTTCAACCTCCTGTAGTGTGGATATCGTAGATATCGATAGAGGTGTTGCAGATAGTTATATATATATCGCTGAAGTACGTACAGATTCAACTGCTTCTCCTGGTCGAGTCGCATCAGGGACCCAAAGAGCGTGACCAGGCCGTTAGCTAATCTATTATGGAGGGGATAGACAAGACCCATCGGATCCATGAGTACCAGTAGGTCAACCCTGTGCCCTTGCGTGTGTAGTTGTCGGGCCATTTCATAAGCCAGCAAGGCTCCGTTACAAAAGCCCCCTAGGAGGTAAGGCCCCTCTGGCTGCACACTACGTAGCGACTTAAGATGTGCGGCCGCTATAGCTTCGAATTTGGGCGGAACCGGCATCCCATCAAAACTATAAGGCTCGAGCGCATAAAATGGTTGGTCCGATCCCAGCTCGTGCGCTAAAGGGAAGCACCAGTAAGCGCCGTCTATCCAATCCCCATGTAAAAAGAAAAAAGGTCGCTTAGAGCCGCCGATCTGAATCGTCACCACACATTCGCGCGGGGTAGCCACGTCCGCTTCAGCGTACTGGGTGACAGCTCTTGTAGCCACTGCAATCTGCGGGACATCTCCACGTACATACTTTTCAAGCAAGGTACGCCTTGCCTCTGAGAGTTCGGATGTATCTGACATGACATCGCTTCCATTCATAGACATCATGGGGGTCACTCGCCATCATTCCCGCAGCGCTCTCTGACCCCCACGGTCAAACACTCCGGGATAGGGATACTAAAACGTGACTGGCAGAGTCTTCAGGCCACGAAAACCCAGGTTTTCTCGCCAACGCACCGGGCCAGACTCCAGGCTCAGTTGGGGCATGCGGCTCAAGATCGACTCGAACGCCACCTGGCCTTCGAGCCGTGCCAGCGGCGCGCCAAAGCAGAAGTGGGCAGCCCACGCGAAGGCCAGGTGCCGGTTCTCCTGCCGACCGATGTCGAGTCGATCCGGGTCGGAGAAACGCTCTGGGTCGCGGTTGGCGGCACCCATCACTGCGATGACCGCCTGGCGCTGGCGGATCGTTTTCCCACCCATCTGGACATCTTCAGGAGCCAGGCGTGAGGTGTACTGGATGGGGCTTTCGTAGCGCAGCAGTTCCTCAATGGCAGTAGGAATCAGCGTATGGTCCGCCCGCAATTGCTCGAGCTGGTCCGGATGGTGCAGCAGGGTGAGTATGCCGTTGCCAATCAGGTTGGTGGTGGTCTCCTGTCCACCAGTCATGAGCATGATACTATTGGCAATTACTTCTTCCTCGCTCAGGCTATCTCCCTCCACTTCGGCAGTCAGCAGAGCGCTCACCAGGTCATCACGCGGATGCTGCTGGTGCTCCCGAACTGCATCACGGAAGTAGGCGCACATCTCTTCCAGGCTCTGCAACACACGCGAGGCACGATCCGGGTTATGCTGGAAGTTGCCCAGCGCCTCGGCGAAGTCCGCTGACCACGCGGTCAATTGCTCCCAGTCAGAGGTCGGCAAGCCCAGTATTTCTGCCGTCACAATGGCCGGCAAAGGATAAGCCAGGTCGGCGATCACGTCCATATGACCGTTGGCCTGCACCGCATCTAAGAGGTTATTCGTGATGTCCTGGATATGCAAATGCAGCTCCTCCACCCTGCGGGGTGTAAAGGCTCCCGCTGCCAGTCCGCGTATGCGCGCATGCGCGGGTGCGTCCAGAAATAGCATCTGGCGCACCAGTACCTCCGCCAGCGGCACCAGGCCCGGCAGGCCGAGCGCTGTGAGCTGTTCGGGGGTAGGCGTGCGGCGGGCTGAAAAATGCTGAAGTACCGTCACCACATCTTCGTAGCGCGTCACAACCCAGGTATGCAGAAAGGGATCCCAGTGAACCGGGTCGCTGCTGCGAAGCCGGTGGTACAAGGGATAGGGATTGGCGAGTACTTCAGGATCAAGCAGGTGATAAAGACTCAGCATTGGCTCGGGTGGACCAGCCATAGACGATGCTTCCATAGGTATAGTGATCCTCGTTCCTTCTTGGTGCCAGGCAAGCTGGCAAGGTCAGGCGCCTAACTCCCATTGAAGCAGGCGCAAGACCTCGTCATCGCTCATCATTTCCAACCGGGCGACAATACATCGTTCAATCTCAACGGATAATAATCGTAGGGTGGGAGATTCGAACAAGGTACGCAGAGGGAGTTCGACCCCGAATGCTTCGGCCACCCGCACAATAACCTGTGTGCCCATCAAGGATGTTCCGCCAAGTAAGAAGATGTTGTCATCTATGCCGATCTGCTCCAGGCCCAAGAGGGGGGCGACGATCCCGTTCAGCCGCTTTTGTATCGGCGTGCTGGGCAAAGCCTCGACTGCATCCTGCAAGGTATTGGTCGCACCTGGCGCGGGCAGGGCGGCGCGATCCACCTTGCCGTTGGGGGTCACTGGCAGCGCTTCCAACAGCACGAAAGTCGCCGGAACCATGTAGTCTGGTAAGCGCTTCGCAAGCATCTCGCGCAGGGAACCGGCGCTGATGTGCGCTCCTGGAACAGGCACAACGTAAGCCACCAGCCGCTTATCGCCAGGGGTATCTTCACGGGCGATTACCAGGCTCATCCGTACAGCCGATTGTTCGTTAAGTACAGACATGATCTCATCCGGTTCGATGCGATAGCCACGGATCTTCATCTGGTAGTCGATGCGTCCCATAAAGGCGATCTGCCCATCTGGCAGGTAACGGGCCAGGTCCCCTGTCTTGTAGAGGCGCGCGCCCGGTTCGGAACTCCACGGGTGCGGGATGAACTTTTCCGCCGTCAGTTCAGGCTGGTTGAGGTAGCCTTTGGCCAGACCTGCTCCTCCAATGCAGAGTTCGCCCGGGGTCCCGATTGGCACCTGTCGCAGGTGCTCATCCAAGATATAGA
>WNFT01006420.1_pt1 | contig 10353 bp, 11 predicted proteins | sample 5400191 | NCBI WGS metagenome assembly WNFT01 (sample SAMN13153359, study PRJNA577476) | soil metagenome | isolation source: 80 cm saprolite under Madrone tree | place: USA:California | collected 2016-06-14 | reverse complement strand
TGGATCGACATCGAACCAACCGGCGAAGTGTTAAAGCTGGCAGATGTAGATGTCGATCTTCCGGTGGCGCCATCAAAATTGATCGCGGTCGGATTAAATTACGCGGACCACATCGCGGAGATGAAGCGCACGCCGCTCGGGTCACCGCTGATTTGGTTTAAAGCGCAAAGCTCGATTTTGCGGCACAATGGGACAATCGAGATCGCATTTCCGGAACATCAAACCGATTTTGAGGTTGAGCTTGCAATAGTCATCGGTTCGACCGCGAAAAATGTCTCTTCCGAAAGCGCGCTCAATCATGTTTTCGGTTACACGATCGGGCTGGACGTCAGCGACCGCGATTTGCAGAAGAGCGAAAAACAATTTGGGCGCTGCAAATCGTTCGACACCTACACGCCGATCGGGCCGTTTGTGTATGCCGATGTCGATGTGAAGGATCTCTCGATCGAGCTCCGCCACAATGGGGAAATCAAACAGCGCGCGAGAACCAGCCAGATGATTTATTCTGTGGCGCAAATTGTCTCTTTTGCCAGTCAGTCGCTCACGCTCGCGCCAGGCGATGTCCTTTTGACCGGAACGCCGTCCGGCGTCGGGCCAATTCGGGACGGTGATGAACTGGAAGCGAAGATCGACAATTGGCTACCGCTGCGAAACGGTGTGAAAAACGCGCGTGGATAGCGGATTTAGCGCTCAACCAGACATTTTTTTTAACTGCGCGCGTCGATTTACTGAGCTTGCCTTACATCCTGCGGATGAAGATAATTCGAAAATAGAAGAGCAATCTTCGAGAAACGAAGCGTTAAAAATAAAAGAAAGATGAAAGTTTTGCTGGACTCGCCATAAACCTGTTTGGGATAAAGAGATGTCCATAGAAACCGAGCTCGTAACTTAATCTTGGCCGCAATTATGAAAACATTACTTACTCTCTGTCTCAGTATAATCGCGTTGACTGCGTTTGCTCAGAATAAGCCGGCTGCGCCGCCGCCGGCGAACGCGCCCGCGACTGCCGCACCGCAAATCTCCGCTGCACCGCCGAATCCGGCAGCGCCGATTCCGCCGCCTGCCGCTGGCATGTCGCCGGCGCTGGCTCCCGGGACATCTCCGGCCGGGCCGGCCGGCGCTTCGCCTGCGCCAGGAACGACGGTCTCCGCTACGCTAAGCGCATCACCGGCAACAACTGCTTCACCCGCTGCGTCTCCGGCTCCCGAAATGAAGGCCACCGGCATGTTCACGGGTAATTTTCTCATCGATAATTTTCGCAAAGGCGGCCCCATCATGTGGCCGATCCTCATTGTGTCGATCATCGGTCTCACAGTCGTAATTGAGCGAATCTTTTGGTGGGGAGGTCGCTGGTTCCGGCGCGATCCCAAGCTGATCGAGAAGGTATTTACCGCGATTGAAACCGGCGATGTGGCCGAAGCGTCCAGGCTCTCCCGCGGTTCGCGCGATCCGGTTTTGCGCATGATGTGGAACGGTCTCAATCACCAACACGCTTCGCTGCAAGGCGCATTGCAAGTCGCTGCCGGCATCGAAATCAAGCGTGCCGGCCGGTTTCTCGTGGTCATGGACACACTGGTCACCCTGGCGCCGTTGCTCGGTTTGTTGGGCACGATCACAGGTCTAATTCGATCGTTCAGCTTTCTGGGCAACGAAGAGCTCGCCGTGCAAGCGGTCACCGGCGGTATCGCGGAAGCGCTGATTGCCACCGCGTGCGGCCTTGGCATCGCGATCTTCTCGTTGGTGCCCTTTAACTTTTTCACTTCCAGAGTGTCTAACTTAGAGTTCGAACTGCAGACGGCAGCCACGAACCTGGAAGTTATGTTAGGAGCACAAAGCGCGGCGCGCGAGGTGGAGATCGCGGGGGGAGCCCAAGCCTCTGGGAAAGGCGCGTCGATCTAAAGCCATCCAATGGACATAAGCTCACCCATCCCGCACAAGAAAGCGCGGATCGAGATCATTCCGTTGATCGACGTCATGTTCTTTCTCCTCGCCAGCTTCATGATGGTGAGCCTGAGCCAGGTGCACATGAAAGGCATCAACGTCAATCTGCCCACGGGCGTCTCGGGTGAGACGCAGTCGAAGAAGGATTACATCAGCGTCTCCGTCGATAAAGACGGGCACTACTTCTTCGACAAGCAGGAGGTGGGCTGGGATGAAATGCTGCCGCGCTTGCAAAAGGTGTATCAGGAAAACCCCGAAGCGAAGGTGTTTCTCCGCGGCGATCGCGGCACCGTCCATGGCAATGTCATTCATTTGCTCGATATCCTGCGCGCTGCCGGCTTCTACAAGATCGCGTTTGAGATCAAGAGCGAGGCTGCCAAGGGAGTTCCGCCGGCGCCGATACCACACTAGGGAAAATTTATGGCTAAACCACTGCTCTTCCGACCGCCTCCCAGATGGCATCTGTGGACCGCTCTTGGTGGCGCAGTCGTGATACACATCGGAGCCGTGGTTGCAGCGATGAAACGCGAGCCGCCGCCAGTCGATCTTTCCGATATTCCGACAGCTGTGGTCGAGGCGACGATGGAGGCGCCGCCGGAACCGACGCCGCCACCACAGGAGGTTCCGGTCGCGACGCCTCCGCCGGCGCCGCCTGAGGTCAAGCCCGAGTATGTCGAAGAAAGGACGCCGCCGCCGCGCCAGCCAAGGCCGGTGAGAGTAGTACCAATCAAAGCGCCCGGCCCGATGTCGATATCCAGCGCCAAGGCTCTGGCCACTTTCGCGCCGCGTCCCCAATATCCTTATGAGGCGCGTTCGCGCCACGTTACCGGCAGCGGAGTGTGCGTGGTCACGGTCGATACCGCGAGCGGCAGCGTCACCGATGCCACCATGGCGCAAAGCATCGGCAATCCGATATTGGATAGCGCCGCAACGAGCGCGTTCAGGCAGTGGCGATTTCGACCTGGCACGGTCTCGAAAGTAAAAATTCCCATCACCTTCACCATGACCGGCGCATCCTACTGATTTAGCCATGCGTATCTCTTCGCCAATTCCACACAAGAAAGCCCGCATCGAGATCATTCCATTGATCGACGTCATGTTCTTTCTCCTCGCCAGTTTCATGATGGTCAGCTTGAGCCAGACCCACATGAAAGGCATCAAGGTCAATCTGCCGGCGATGATGGCGCTGCCGCCAACCGAGGTAAAAGATTACGTTTCTATAAAGGTGCTCGAGGGGAATACGGTTACTTTTGACGATCAGGTTGTGCCAGACGACCAAGTGCTGCCGCGTCTTTATCAGCTTCATCAGGCGAACCCGGACATCAAAGTCTCAATTAGCGGAGACATGATGGCCATGCACGGCGATGTAATTACGGTGCTCGACAAGGTGCGCTCCGTCGGGATCAAGAAAGTAGGCTATCAGATCAGAGCGGCGGCGGCTGCTAGCGCTCCGGCTGCTCCGGGCGGTCAGCCCCCCGGCCCTCCACCCCCGCCTGCCAAGCCCTGATCGCCGCGCTCAAGCGCGGGCAGCCGAGCACGAAGCGCGCGAATCGCTTGCGCCCGGTGACTGATCCGGTTTTTCAATTCCGAAGGCAATTGGGCAAAAGTTTGGTCGAATCCATTCGGAACAAAAATCGGATCGTAGCCGAAACCGCTTGTGCCGCGCGCTACATTGACAATTGTCCCGTCGATGAGTCCCTCGAAAGTGCCGAGCAATTTGCCACCGCGCGCCAGTGCGAGCACACAGCGAAAGCGCGCTGATCGAAGCGTTCGATCCGGATCGGTGCGTGCAAGCGCGCGCAGCAACTTGTCGATATTGTCGCGCGCAGTCGCGTTCTGACCGGCGTAACGAGCGGACCGAATTCCCGGCGCACCGCCCAGCGCATCCACTTCCAATCCGGAATCTTCCCCCACGACAAGATCGACAACTGCCGGTGAGACATTGACCGCTTTGGCGATCGCGTTTTCCGCAAAAGTGCGGCCTGTCTCTCTAATTTCCGGAATATTTTGAGCCTCCAAAAGATCACTCACATGAAACTCGTCTCCAAGAATTTCCGCAAACTCGCGCGTCTTATACGCATTACGCGTGGCGAGAAGAAGAGGTTTCACATTGAAATGAAATCTGGAAACGAGAAATCGAAGATAAAATTTTAGTTTCTTTTCCTGGGTTCCTGGGTTCCTGATTCATCTGTATGAGCGAGCGGCGCAAATCTTATCCCTTCGACCAGATCGAACCCAAATGGCAGGCGATCTGGGACGAGCGGCAAATGTTTCATGCGCCGAATCCGGGTGAGAAACATTTCGATCCGGCCAAGCCGAAATTCTATATCCTCGACATGTTCCCTTATCCGAGCGGGGCCGGCCTGCATGTCGGACATCCGGAAGGTTACACCGCGACCGACATTATCGCGCGCTACAAACGGATGCATGGCTTCAACGTTCTGCATCCGATGGGCTGGGACGCGTTCGGTTTGCCGGCGGAACAATACGCGATCAAAAGCGGCCAGCATCCGGCAATCACAACGCGCGAGAACGTGGCGAAATTCAAATCGCAACTTAAACGCATCGGTTTTTCCTACGATTGGCAGCGCGAGATCAACACCACCGATCCACATTATTATAAATGGACGCAGTGGATTTTTCTGCAGCTTTACCATTCCTGGTTCAATCCGAAATCGAACAAAGCCGAGCCGATCTCAACCTACCGCGGTGAAAATCCGGATAACGTGCGGCTCGCCTACGTTGCAGATGTTCCGGTGAACTGGTGCGCGGAGCTCGGAACTGTTTTGGCGAATGAAGAAGTTGTCGATGGGAAAAGTGAGATTGGCGGATTCCCGGTTGTGCGGCGGCCGATGCGGCAATGGATGTTGCGTATCACGAAATTTGCGCAGCGATTGCTTGAGGAACTGGAAGCGCTTGATTGGCCGGACGGAATCAAACTGCTTCAGCGCAATTGGATCGGTCGCAGCGAAGGCGCAGAAATCGATTTCAAGATCGACGGTGGCGAACAAAAAATTCGCGTTTTCACGACGCGCCCCTACACACTTTACGGCGCGACTTACATGGTGCTCGCGCCCGAGCATTCACTTGTCGATCTTGTCGTCACCGAGGAACAATGGTCGGCCGTGCGCGAATACCGCGAACGCGCGGCGCGCAAGAGCGATCTCGAGCGCACCGATCTCGCCAAAGAGAAAACCGGCGTGTTCACTGGCGCCTATGCGATCAATCCGGCAAACAACAAAAAAATTCCGATCTGGACCGCCGATTATGTTCTGCTCGGTTACGGCACGGGCGCAATCATGGGCGTACCGGCACACGACGCGCGCGATCTCGAGTTTGCGCGCAAGTTCGGATTGAAGATTGTCAATGTTGTCCAGCCGTCCGGCGACGAACCGCCCACTGGATTTGTCGGCGACGGCGTCGCGATCAACTCGCCGATTATCGACGGGTTGCCGACACGGGAAGCGAAAAAGAAAATAATTGGCTGGCTCGAGGAGCACGGCCATGGCTGGCGCGAAGTGAATTACAAATTGCGCGACTGGCTGTTTTCCCGGCAGCGTTATTGGGGCGAACCGTTCCCTATCGTTTGGGAGAATGAAAAACATCGCGCGCTTGAGGAGAGCGAGTTGCCGGTGATTCCTCCGGCGCTTGACGATTTCAAACCGACTGGAACGGGCGAGCCGCCACTGGCGAAAGCGAAGGAGTGGATTCGTTATTCAAAAAAGGCGAGACGTGAAACGAACACGATGCCGCAATGGGCCGGATCGTGCTGGTATTATTTGAGATTTTGCGATCCGCTGAATGAGGAGCGTTTCGTCGGCGAGAAAGCGGACCGGTATTGGAACGGCGGCGATGGACTAGGCGGGGTCGATCTATACATCGGCGGAACGGAACACGCGGTGCTGCATCTTTTGTATGCGCGCTTCTGGCACAAAGTGCTTTTCGATCTTGGCTACTTGTCCAAACCGGAGCCGTTTCAGCGTTTGGTGAACCAAGGGGTCATTCTCGGCGAAGATAATCAGAAAATGTCGAAGTCGCGCGGGAACATCGTGAATCCCGATGACGTGATCGATCAATACGGCGCCGATGCCTTTCGTTGTTACGAAATGTTCATGGGCCCGCTCGAGCAGATGAAGCCCTGGAGCATGCGCGGTGTGGAAGGAGTTTCGCGATTCCTGGCACGCGTCTGGCGATTAATGATGCGCGAAAATCAGGCCGGCGAATGGGAATTGTCGCCTGCGGTGCAAGATGTCGATCTTATCAAGGCGCAGCAGAAGATCGTGCACGCCACGATCAAGAAGGTGACCGAGGACATCGAAGCGCTTTCGTTTAACACTGCAATCTCGCAAATGATGATTTTTGTGAATGCGTTTACCAATGCGGAATCGATTCCCGTTTCGGCGGTGCGGGCGTTTTTGGTTTTGCTCAATCCATTTGCGCCGCACGTTACTTCCGAGCTTTGGGAAAAAGTAAACGCCAGGTTTAAAGATGTGCGCGGGGACATCACGGACCAAAAGTGGCCGGCTTATCACGAACAGTTACTTGTTGAAGATGAGGTCGAGATCGTTGTGCAAATAAACGGTAAGGTGCGCGCTAGAATCAGGTTGTCGATCTTAGCTACTGAAGACGAAATTAAAACCGCCGCTCTGGCAAACCCGAAAGTTCAACAACTCATCGCCGGCAGCACGATCAGAAAAATTGTGGTCGTGCCGAAAAAACTCATCAATATCGTGATATGAGCTGGTTCGGACACGTTTGGAAAGAATTCAAAGAATTTGTCGTCAAAGGCAACGCGGTTGATCTCGCCATCGGCGTGATCATCGGCGCAGCCTTCGGCGCGATCGTTAATTCACTGGTTAAGGATCTTATCATGCCGCCAATCAGCCTCCTCAGTGGCGGGCTCGATTTCTCGAATAAATTTATCGTGTTGCGCGCAGCGAAGGACGGCAGCGCAGCCTTTCATACACCGGCGGACGCGGCGAAAGTAGGCGCAATTACTTGGAATTACGGCAACTTCATCACGCTCGCGATCAATTTTCTAATCGTTGCAGGGGCAGTTTTCCTCCTCGTCCGCGGGATCAATAGGCTCAAGAGTTCGGCGCACGCAGAACCGGTCTCGAAGGAATGTCCCGCGTGCGCGATGACTATCCCAATCAAGGCGACACGCTGTCCGCATTGCACGTCGAACCTGACGGAAAGCGCGCTGCATTAGGCCGCCGGCTCGTTTCGATTCGAACAAATCGAACCTCGCTTGCCAGGAGCCGACATTCTTTCGGTCAACTAGAACATTTCCTGCTGCGATAAGCTGGCCCAATGATGACAAGCGCCCAGCAAAGATCGACCATAGCCCGGCAATTATCGCTTGCCAGGTAGCGCATCGATGCTATTGAGGGCGCGGTGCTGCAAATGCCTAAACGCCTTAATCTTACCCTCACAGTAATCGCCGCCTGCTTCTTCGCCAGTTGCGCCCAGCAGCCGAAGGCAAAGCTAGTTTCCGCTGCCAGCGCGCGTCACATGCAAAAAGTGCGGACGACGGCTTACACACATAGCGAAAGAGGCGGACGTCGCAACGCACTGGGCGCTCGTTTGTCCAGTCGCCGCCTGATGAGTGCCGCGTCTGATTGGTCCCGCTTCCCGCTCGGGACGCGCTTCCGCATCGTCGATACAAGAGAAGAGTACATAATCGACGATTATGGGACCGCTCTGATTGGAACGAGCACAATCGATTTGTATAAGCCGACCCGGCTGGAAATGAAACGTTGGGGCGTGCGCAATGTGGATATAGACATCCTCCAATGGGGTTCGGAGACACAAAGTTTGAAAGTCCTCGGTCCGCGCGTCAAGCATCGCTGCGTCCGGCGGATGATCGCTGGGTTGCAGAGGAAGACGCCCGTGCCCGTGCAAGTTTCCAATCCTGCGAAGATTTCCGCGCAGGCTCCCATTCGCAACATTGATTAACGGTCCGGCCTCGCGACTTTCCCGGGAATGAAAATTCTCGTTGTTGGCGGCGCCGGCTACATCGGCAGCATCTGTGCGGAGTTGCTTCTCGATGAAGAGCACCAGGTCGCCATTTTCGATAATCTGAGCGAGGGACATCGCGGCGCCGTTGACCCGCGGGCCGAATTTTTCGAGGGCGATTTGTCGGATGCGGCGAAAATAAGATCGACAATCGCCCAATCGAAACCCGATGCGGTCATGCATTTTGCCGCCAGCGCTCTGGTAGGCGAATCGATGCGGAATCCGTCCAAATATTTTTTCAACAACATCGCCAGCGGCTTGAACCTTCTCGATGCCATGATCGCGTCCGGTGTCCAGCGTCTCATTTTTTCCTCGACCTGCGCAATCTTTGGGCCGCCTGAGCGTTTGCCCATCGATGAAACCTTGCCGCCGCGCCCAATCAATCCCTACGGCGAGTCAAAGCTGGCTTTCGAGAAAATTTTGCACTGGTACGATCAGATCCATCGTCTCAAATTTGTTTCGCTGCGCTATTTCAACGCGGCCGGCGCGTCGGCGAAATTCGGCGAAGACCACCGGCAGGAAACGCATTTGATTCCAAACGTGCTCAAAGTCGCGCTTGGACAGAAGCGGCACGTGGAGCTCTTCGGCACTGATTATGAGACACCGGATGGGACTTGCATCCGCGATTACATTCACATTGTCGATCTTGCCCGGGCGCATATTCTCGCACTCAAGTCTCCGAAAAGTGAATTTTACAATCTCGGCACGGGCGGCGGCTCAAGCGTGCGCGAGGTGATCGCAGCCTGCCGTGAAATCACCGGCCGCAAGATCGACATCGTGGAAAAGCCGCGCCGCCCCGGCGATCCGCCGCGGTTGATTGCATCGTCAGAAAAAATCAAGCGCGAGCTTGGTTGGCAACCGAAGTTTCAATCGTTGGAGGCCATAATCGAGAGCGCCTGGAAATGGCACGAGAAATTTCCGGACGGGTACGCCAATTGATACTGTAGCGGCGGTCTATGACCGCCGATGAAATTAAGAATGCGACGCTTGTAGAGCGCCGCTACAGAAAAGCAAAAAGCGCTCGTGGAACAAAATCCCACGGGCGCTTTTGATTGTTCGCTCGACTGCGAACGGCCTTTGCTTACGGCTTGGTCGTCGTAGTCGTGGTCTCTTTTTTCTCGTAGACCGCGGCAGGCTTGGTCAACACGATCTTGCGCACGATCATGCGATCGCCTTCGCGCACATAATAGACCGTCGCGGGCAGATCTGGTCGAACGGCCGACCAGGTTACGGTGTTGCCTTCCGGATCCAGAATTGTCGTGTCTTTGCTGTAGTAATACTTCACCGGCGCCGCGTCGGTGGTCGTTCGGAAAGAGATGTAATCCGAATCTGGTGTGTAGGCTGTGATGGTTCCTGCGCTGGTCGTGGTCGACGAGGTAGTCGTACCAGTGGCAGCGTTCGTTGTCGTGCTCGTTGTGGTTTCCTGCGCCAGTGCCAGGCTAAGCGCGGCTGCGCAAGCCGCGCCAGCAACCAACATTTTCACTAATCTTGTTTCTTTCATGTTTATCCTTTGCTTTGGTTAAACGGATGCTCTCCGCCGTGTTTATCTCTGACTTGTCCCAGCAGGAGTTTATTCAACTCCAATTATCTTTCGTAAGCTCGACCGTGTGTGGTTGCATCGTCATCTGATTGTCATGCAAGCGTTACCCGGATTTCGCGATTTTTTGCCGAGCGATTGCGCAGCGCGGAATTACATCTTCGCGAAATGGCGCGAGGTCGCACGTCGCTACGGTTTCGTCGAATGGGACGGGCCTGTCCTCGAACCAACTGAGCTTTACCAAAAGAAAAGCGGCGACGAGATCGTCGGTCAGCTTTTCAATTTCGTCGACAAAGGCGAGCGTGAAGTCGCGCTGCGTCCCGAGCTCACGCCGACCCTCGCGCGGGTGATCGCCGCGCACGAGCGCGAATTCAAAAAACCCCTCAAGTGGTTTTCCATCGGTCAATTTTTCCGTTACGAAAAACAACAGCGCGGCAGATTACGCGAGCATTACCAATTCAATGCAGACATCGTTGGCGAACAAGTCTCTCCATCCGGCGGAGACGGAGAATCGATTGCTCTTTCTATTGATTTGCTTCGCAGCTTCGGGTTCACCGAAGCCGATTTTGTCGTGCGGGTGGGCTCTCGGGATGTTTGGGTTCTGAATTTTCTTAAGAATTTAAGCGACCCTCCAATGATTCCGCATCTTCAAACCCAGACTGAGTTTTTCCAAATACTCGACAAGTTCGAGCAAGAGCCTGAAGAACTAATCAACAATCGACTAACGCGTCTTAACACTTCGTTTGCCGATGTTAGGGATTTCATTAAAACGACGAAAGAAAAGCTTTCGTCTGGAAGAGTTGATGCCAACAACCCTTCGTTAAAGCGGGTCGACTATCTTTATCGCGATCTTGAAG
>WNFT01006419.1_pt1 | contig 10353 bp, 8 predicted proteins | sample 5400191 | NCBI WGS metagenome assembly WNFT01 (sample SAMN13153359, study PRJNA577476) | soil metagenome | isolation source: 80 cm saprolite under Madrone tree | place: USA:California | collected 2016-06-14 | reverse complement strand
GCGCGTTGGTCCGCTCGCTGACGCGCTCTTCCAGGGAATCGCGCGCTTCCCATAACTCTTGATTTCCCGCCTCAATCACCACCAGCATGTGATTGAAGTCTCTCCCAAGCTGCCCAAGTTCTGCGCCTCCCAGATCTGGCGCGCGCAGGGCGTAGTTTTTCCGGTCCGCCACTTCTCGCGCCACGCTCGCCAATTGCTGAATCGGCCCGGTCAGCGAACCTCTCAAGAAGAAGGTCAACAAGTAGACGACCAGAAGCGCCAGCGCGAACGCGGGAATTCTCAACAGGAAAGAATCCCGTCTCGCCTCCTGAAGGTCCCCAAGTGAGGCCTCGAGATATATCGCTCCAATCTTCCGATCCTCGAGTTCAAGAGGCCGGAGGAGTACCAGACTGTTCTTGTTCCACTGAATGGTTTCCGACTGTGGATTGTTTAGGTCCGGCAGCTCGCCTTGGAATCCGGCGCTTCGATAGCGCGCCACTAATTTTCCATCTGCGCCATATAGCACACACTGGCGAATATTCCTGCGCGTATGCAGGGCCTGGAGAATCCGCGCTCCCTCCTCTTCATCCTCGAAGACCAGCGCCGCCACGCTGTTCGTGCCGATCAGGTCGGCCGCGGACCGGAGTTCCTCAACTTTGTCTTCGCGGATCCGGCGATCGTTGTAAATGAAGAGCAGCGTCATGGCCACGAACATGCCGATGCCACTGCTGGCCATTGTCAGCAGCATCAGCCGCCAGTGAAGCGAAATGTTTCTCCAGCGCAACATTTCAGATCCCGGTCGCCTCCTTTTCCGTCAGCACCCTCTGCGCAAGAGCAAGCAACCGCGCGTCGATTTTCAGGCCCGCGCGTTTCGCGGCCGCCAGATTGACAGCAAATTGAATGGTGTTCCCGGCATAGGCGAACTCCAGAATCCCTCCGGCTTCGAGAAAGCCGGCATCATCACCAACGGTCAACACTTGCGCCCCCTTCGCGGACTCCAGAAGTCTTGCGCGCAGCTTCGGCTCCGGCGAACCGATAAACAGTACCTGGCAATTTTTTAAGCTGTCTTCCTTGCGAACCATCTGCATGTCGATTTTTCGCCCCTTCACTTTGATTCCACGCAACTCTTCCGAAAGGGGGAAGGCAATCTTGTAATCGGCGGCAACGCAGACCCGAAACGGTTCGTCTGAAACTCCGGCACCGGACGGCCACTCCACAAAACTCAAGATTCTTTTCAAAAAGAGCGCTTCGGCACGGTCGACATCCGAAGGCGTACGACAGTCGGTTTGCCAGGGAATTGATCCGCCGATCAACGCCAAAACGAGGATGGGCCGGGTCCACCGCGCAATTCCCGGTTCGTTGGATTGCCTCGCTCTTTGTTTCACGGGATCGCCGTCTCTTTCGTTGAAGGGGTTTTTCCGCAACGCCTCAACACAAGCGGCAAGAAACCCCCGGAAGAATATGTGCACGGCGCACGCCATCTTTCTTATGGAACGGGCTGATTTTTTGTGTGGATTGAACGACTTGTGAGGTTAGAGTTCTCTAGGGTGGCACAACAGTTTCATAGCGGAACATTCCGGCGAGGGAGGATTCACTTCCGTGCATTTCTTCATCGACAATTCCCACACATCCTTCCACACCGGGCGGACAGGCCACAAGACACACTGCCATTGGAATTGGTTAGATACAGGCTGGGGATTAGAAATAGTGGGGAAAAAATCAGTATTTCGGACTGTTGGAGGCGCGGGTGGGAATCGAACCCACGCATAAAGGTTTTGCAGACCTCTCCCTTACCACTTGGGTACCGCGCCTCAATCCTTAATTATATCGAAAATCTTCGCCATGTGTCAGGCGAATCAGACCGCTATTACGCCATAGCTGCCCGAAAAGCATCTTTCCCGGCTCGGAAACGCTTTCTTCCGAATTCACTTTTTAACGGGTTCTTCGATCTGCGCTTCCCGCAGGAATCGCGCCGCCTCTTCGGGGGGCGTCGGGTTGATGTAGAAGCCCGTGCCCCATTCGAAGCCCGCTACCTTGGTTAACTTGGGAATGATTTCAATGTGCCAGTGGTAATGATCATTGATCTCTTCGCCGATGGGCGAGGTGTGAATCATGAAGTTGTACGCCGGCCGGTCCAGTACCGCGTCCATACGCATCAGCGTGTCCTTCAGCATGTTGGCCAGCGCGCTGTACATGCTGCTTTGGTTGTTCTCGTAGGCCGAACTGTGGACCTTTGGCAGCAGCCACATCTCAAACGGAAATCGCGACGCATAGGGGGCAAGCGTGATGAAGTGGTCGTTTTCACCGACGACCCTCTCACCGGTGTCGCGCTCCTGCCGGATGATGTCGCAGAAAATGCAGCGTTCTTTTTCGTCGTAGTAGTGCCAGCAGTTGTCCACTTCTTCGCGCACGCGGCGCGGCACGATCGGCAGCGCGATTAACTGCGAGTGTGGGTGCTCCACCGAAGCGCCCGCGCCTTCCCCATGATTCTTGAAAATCAACACGTAGCGGAAGCGTTTGTCGTTTTTCAGGTCCAGCATCCGGTCGCGGTAGGCCCACAACACGTCTTCGATCGATTTTTGCGGCAATTGCGCCAGCGTCGTCTGGTGTTGCGGCGTCTCGATTACCACCTCATGCGCGCCAATGCCGTTCATCTTGTCGAACAGGCCTTCGCCCTCGCGGTCCAGCTCGCCTTCAATTCCAAGCGCCGGAAAACGGTTCGGCACCACGCGGATATTCCATCCTGGCGTGTTCGCCCCGGTTCCATTCCGCCCGTACGCCAGAATTTCCGGTGGGGTTTTCCCTTCATTCCCCGGGCAGAAGGGGCAATTCTGCGGCGGTTTGGGAAAGACGCTCTCGCGCAGAAAATCGTTGGGTCGTTTTCCACGGTCGGTTGAAATAATCACCCACCGGCCCGTGATTGGGTCTTTGCGTAACTCCGGCAATGCATTTCCCCCAGACGGATTCTCGCAGGGTGCTCTCTGTAAGCGCCCCAGGCTAGTTAGCTATTGTACCGCGAATGGTTCTTCGACCTGTAGCTCCGGCCTTTAGGCCTGAGGGTTTTCATTACTGGGGCACGATTTTACTGGGGCCCGATTTTGCCGCCGCAGTGGAAACCCTCACCCCTGAAGGGGTGAGCTACAGGAACCGGCGTGGCGTCAAGCCCGGGGGCTGAGGGCATCCTTATGCAGCCGCACCACCGGCGGCTTTCCGGGTGTGTTGTCAATCGCGACGACATCGAACCGGACAGGACATTTCTTCACATGGCGCTCCCTCAGAAAAGCGTGAGCAGTGCGCACCAGCACCTGGTGTTTCTCCTTGCTGATACTTAATTCCGGCAGAGCGATTTTCCCTTTCGCAGCCGCGCGCGTCCTAACTTCCACAAACGCCAGCGTATCGCCGTCAAATCCCACCAGATCCAGTTCGCCCTTCTCCCGCGCCGGCTCGTAATTCTTCGCGATGAACACATACCCGTGCCGGCGCAAATACCAGTAAGCGTATGTTTCTCCGCGCACCCCCACACGCAGCGCCTCCTGCTTCCGGTCTTCATCCTTCACTGGGGCAACATCGCGGAGCCCGTAGCGCGACTTCCACTTCACCCACGCATAGCCGATTCGCGTCAGCATTCCCATGGCTAATTACCTTCTGTAAATAGTACCGCAAAGTATAAAGAAAATCCCGCAGCCGGCATGTCTTACCGGCTACGGGATCTAGTTCTTGTTTCCTGTTACCTGATCGCTGCCAACCGTTCGCCGTCTCCTAAATCTTCTTCTCCGCCTCCCGGATCGACTCTTCCATAATCCGGATTGCACAATCCGCCTGCTCTTCGTCAATGATCAGCGGAGGCGAAATCCGGATGGAGTTCTCGCCCGAGCCGAGCGTAAGCAATCCCCGGTGAAAGGCGTTGTCCACTACGGCATCGCGCAAATCCGCAGCGCGCTCCTTGGTGCGTTGATCGCGCACGATTTCCACGCCGATCATCAGGCCCTTGCCGCGGACATCGCCCACGATCTTGAAACGGTTCGGCCAGTCGCTGATTTTGCTGAAGATGTAATTCCCCACCTTCTCGGCGTTGGCCATCAACCCACCTTCAATCAGGTCGAACGTGGCTGTCGCGGCGGCCAGGCAGACCGGATTGCCGCCGTAGGTCGTGCCGTGCGAACCGACCTTCCAGTCCATCACGCTTTCTTTCGCGATAAACGCCGCTACCGGCATGCCGCTGGCAATTCCCTTCGCGGTCAGCACCATGTCCGGCGTGATGCCGGCATGGTCATAAGCCCACCACTTTCCGGTACGTCCCATGCCTGCCTGCACTTCATCAAGAATCAGCATGATGCCGTGCTTGTTGCAGATGCGCTGAAGTTCCTGCAGGAAAAACAGCGGCGCCGGGATGAAGCCGCCTTCGCCCTGCACTGGCTCCACAATGATCGCCGCAACTTCTTCCGGCGCGAATAGCCGCTTGAAGATTTGCTGCTCCAGCAGTTCGATGATTTCGCCGCCGCAGGTTTCCTTGGTGTGGCCCAGCGCGCAGCGATACGCATAGGGATACGGAATGTGCTCGACGCCGCCGAGCAGCGTTCCAAAATTCTTGCGCTGCGTACTCTTCGAAGCCGTCAGCGAAAGCGATCCTAGCGTGCGCCCGTGAAAGCATCCGTAAAACGCGATCAGTTTGTCGCGCTTGGTGTGGTAGCGAGCCAGCTTGATGGCGCCCTCCACTGCTTCCGTTCCGGAATTCCCGAAAAACACTTTCCACTTCTCTGATTTCGGCATCGTCGAAACCAGCTTTTCCGCGAACTCCGGCATGTGCCGGTGATAAAAATCCGTTCCGGCGATGTGAATCAGTTCGCCGGCCTGTTTCTGAATGGCCGCCACCACCTTCGGGTGGCAGTGCCCCGTCGAACAAACCGCAATGCCCGCGGCGAAATCCAGGAAGGTATTTCCGTCCGCGTCTTCCACAATGGCGCCCGAAGCGCGCTCCGCCACCAGCGGGTAATCGCGCGTCAGCGAGGGCGACATATACTTCGCGTCATACGCGATCACGTCTTTCGCCTTGGGCCCGGGCAATGCCGTCTTGATTTTGGGTAGTTTGGTTTCCGTGGCCGTAATCATGATCTCTCCAGGGTGCGTTTCGCCGGGGATTCGCAGGAAAAGTGTTGTTGCGGAAGGGAGGGAAACTGCAGGCTTGTGGACCGCCGAAACCTGCGAGAAACGCTACTTAATCGACGCTATAAAGCCCGGGACGAAGATTCGCCGGGCGAAATTTGCGAGGCACACGAGGACCAACGGCTACGCGATCGTGTTTGAGGAAGTGAAAGTGCTTCATTTGCGTTTCCAGCGGACTTTTCCATCCTTCGTGTCTTCCAGAATTATACCACGGTCGGAGAGCTCTTTTCGCACCCTGTCGGAGACCGCAAAATCGCGTCGCGCACGCGCCGCCTGGCGTTCTTCGACCAGTTTTTCGATTTCCGTGTCGCTCAGTCCACCGTCGTCGCCGCCAAACCCGATCACTTTCAGTTTCTCGGCGTCGTTGTCCTCAAGCACGGCAAACACCTTGTCAAAGTTGGCCAGAAACTCCACCGCCGCCGCAACGTCGCCCTGCCGGAACTCGCCCTTGTCCATCGCGGTGTTGGCTTCGCGGACAAAATCGAAGACCGCCGCCAGTGCCTGCGCCGTGTTCAAATCATCGGAAAGCCCCTCGTCGAAGTCGTCCGCCGCTTTCGCAATCCGCGCTGCCATTCCCTGTTGATTGCCACCCGGGAATTTTTCATTCTTCAATCGCGCCGCAAAATTTCGCAGCCGTTCCACGGAACTCGTCGCTTGCTGCAATCCATCGAATGTGAAATTGAGCTGCCGGCGGTACGGAACACTTGCCAGCGCAAAACGCAGAGCCGAAGGTTTGTATCCCTTCGCGAAGAGATCCCGCAGGGTGAAAAAATTCCCAAGCGACTTGGACATCTTCTCGCCTTCCACCAGCAGATGCTCGGCGTGCAACCAATAACGCACGAACTGCTTCCCCGTCGCCGCTTCGCTCTGCGCAATTTCGTTCTCGTGGTGCGGGAAGGCGAGATCAACGCCGCCGGTGTGAATATCCAGCGTGTCGCCAAGATATTTCATCGCCATCGCCGAGCATTCGATGTGCCAGCCCGGCCGGCCCGCCCCAATCGGCGTCTCCCAGAAATGCTCGCCCGGCTTCGGCGCCTTCCACAATGCGAAATCCCGGGCGCTTTCTTTTTCGTAACGGTCGTTGTCCACGCGAGCGCCGGCCTGAATGCCGGACAAGTCCACCTTGGAAAGTTTCCCGTAATCCTTGAACTTCATGATGCGGTAATAGATCGAGCCTTCGCTCGGATACGTGTACGTATTTTTTTGCAGCTTCTCGATGAGAGCAACCATATCGTCAATATGATCCGTCGCCCGAATCCAGTGCTCCGGCGACTCGATGCTCAGCGTCTTGCAATCCGTAAAAAAAGCCTGCACGAACTTTTCGGTGTAGTCCCGGATGCCCAGGCCGGCCGCCGCTGCATTGGCGATGATGCGGTCGTCCACGTCGGTCAGGTTCATCACGTGGTTCAGCTTGAATCCCCGCAGCCTCAGGAAACGCCGCAAAATGTCCTGGAAAACGAAGGTTCGGTAATTGCCGATGTGCGCGTAGTCGTAGACTGTCGGCCCGCAGGTATACATCCCCACCTGCCCGGGTTTCAGCGGCACAAACGGTTCGATTTTTCCTGAAAGGGTGTTGTGCAGCTGGATTTCGTGCATCGCGTCTCGGCTAGGCCTTTCTGGCAACAAGCAAATAAGCGATTGTATCCGAGCCTCCGCCAGCGCTGCAATGACGGGTCCCGCAGATTACGCAGGGTTCTGGAAAACCGGCAGATTGTTAAGACATAGGGCAACGGCCGGGCCCGTTGCCCTCAATGAAGGAAGGTGCGCCCTTCTACAAGAGCACCCCAAGTGTTGCCGTCCGAATCGTGCCGTTGTACCTGGCCGAGATCGTGGACGAAGTTGAAAGGAGCACGATCGACGTATTGACCGTGAAGCTGGCGCTGCTGGCGCCCGCGGGAATGAATACGCTGCCCGGCACGCTGGCCGCTCCGTTGCTGCTGGAGAGGCTGACTTGCACGCCTCCCGCAGGAGCAGGTGCGCTCAGGGATACTGTGCCCATGGAAGACTGCAAGCCGCCAATCACGCTTGCGGGGCTAAGCGTCAATGAAGTCAGCGTTGGGACCGGAAGAGGCGCAGGGTTCACGGTGAGAGAAGCAGATCGGCTTGCGCCACTGTAGGATCCAGAGATGGTAACCGCAGTCGATGCGACGACGGGACTGGTGCTGACGGTAAACGTAGCGCTGCTGGCTCCAGCGGTGATCGTCACACTAGAGGGCACACGGGCTACTAGTGTGTTGCTGCTGGAAAGCGCGACTTGCGCTCCGCCAGCCGGGGCAGGGCCGCTCAACGTCACCGTGCCGGTTGATGAATTTCCGCCCGTAACGCTCGTCGAGCTCAACGTCAGCGAAGCAAGCGTGGGAGCCGGCGGAGGCGCCGGCGTCACAGTGAGAGAAGCAGACCGGGTGGCACCCGCGTAATCCGCAGAGATCGTGACCGCGGTCGACGCGGAGACCGCACTAGTGGTGACCGTAAATGCCGCACTGGTAGCTCCGGCTGCAATCGTCACGCTGGCAGGTACCCTGGCCACCGTTGTATTGCTGCTGGAAAGCGCGACTTGTGCTCCGCCAGCCGGGGCGGGACCGCTCAGTGTCACTATTCCCGTCGACGAATTCCCGCCGACCACGATTGTGGGATTCAGCGTCAGCGTCGAAAGTGAAACTGAAGCCGTCCCACTCGGAGCGAGTTCGAACACGAGGATGGCGGGATTCGGATCGTTCAGCGAAATGCCCACGAATTTCGAAGGAGTAATCATGTAGACCAGGGCGTTGCCTCCGGTACCGGAAGTGACCGTCATGGTCCCCCTGCCGTTGGTTGGCGAAGGCGATACGGAGTAGGTAGCTCTGAACGCTTCGCCCGAAACGGGCCCGCTGGGTGCGCCGATATCTTCCGCGCCGGTCATATTGCCCGTTGGAGTAGCGCCGTCCGCCGTAAACACGCTGGAGAAAACAACCACCGCGAAGTCCGCCGGGTTGGTCGTGAAGCCGGCATACGTCCCCTTCAACGCACTATTGGTAAACGAAACGGCCGCTTGGGGCTCGCCGGGTCCGAACAGAACGTTGGAATCAGAGACGAAAAGGAAAACCTGATTCGTTTTCTCCAGATACGCAACCAGTCGATAGCCTCCGATCGCGATCGCTGCCCGGCCGTTGGCGTCCACGCTGTATGTTCCCGCGGCAGCGGTGACGGAATTGGGGGCCCGGCAATAATTCTCGTCGTAAGTCAGGGAAAGCGCGCCGGCTCCGTTGGCGGTAAGCAAACCCGCGACCGCTTTGGGCACGCCCGATCCGCTGCCACACACGGAAGATCCCGTGAGGTAAATCACCATATTGCCGTTCAACGAGGAGTTCGTGAATCCTCCCGCCGGAGTTTGTTGCTGCACGACCGCGCCGTTCAGCAGCGGAGTTGCGGTGGTCACCACGTCATTCTCCATCGCAAAGAATTTCCCCGCATTCACCACGTACAACACAAAATTCAAGCTTCCGGCGCCTCCGCCGAACGTAAACGTAAAGTGCATCGTGCCGCGCCCCGTGGCAGCGTTGGACACGGTGTAATTCGCGGCGCTGAAGGTCATGGGGTAGTCAGTGCCGTACGCGTTGACATCCCCGGCTGCGTTGCTCAAAGTGCCCGTCCCGTTCGAAGTGAACCGCCCTTCGATCGCGATGCGATTGTTTGCATTGTCAAATCCGCCGGCGCCGAACGCGTAGTCGCCGGTGATTCCGGCTGTGCTATACGCACTGGAGTCCGCTTTTTCGATGGTCCCAGAGCCGATGGTTCCCGCCCCTCCCGAGGCGTCGAACTCAATGAAATGTGCGTTGCCATTCGCCAGCATTGCGAAGGCAAACCTCAGCGATCCGCCCGGGCCAGTGAATGTCATCACTCCTCTGTGGTCTGCGCCGATTGAGTAGGTTCCCGTGAAAGCTTGGGCGACGAACGCGCCGATGCCCACGCCGTTGGTATCCAGCTCACCGTTTGTGATATTGCCGGCCCCGTCCGCGGTGAATCTTCCCACGGCCGCATAAGTGGACGCGACGCTCGCATTCCCGTGAATCCCGCTGAAGCTAAACGCGTAGTTGCCATTCAATTCGGCGTCGTTCACGCCGCTGATACTCTGCCCCTGGACGGCCGAACCAAGAAGCAGCAGAAAACACAGCAACAGCAAAACACTTACTTTGCGCATATTTCCTCCACTTGCCGGATGCAAGTCTGAAGTTTCTTTATCATCACGATGGTGCGGCGGACGATTGCGACGCACGGGGAGGGAAACGTGCCACGCTGTAGAGGAGCTCAATGGTCAGGTTCGAGGACGGCCCGGAGTTTGCCCGCGCAGATATACACGTTCCCGAAACCCAGAACACAAACTTGAGTTTCCAAAGTTCTTATTCACGCGCCTTGCGGGGAACCTGCAGCCTTTCCTGCACTGGTCAACCTTCGAGGCGACGCACCGCCGCATTGGTTATGCCTTTTCCACGCCGGAAGAACAATCGGGTGGATGCTGCAAAGCCTGCTCGGGGAATCCCTGTAGGGTGGAAATCAGCGCGCTCGCTCTGGCGACTGAGAGGCTAAGTAGCGGTCTGCAAATATCTTACAGATCAAATGGCTGGACGGGAACGAAACCTGATGAATGATAGCAGTTAGAGGCGGTTACAAACTTCACCTGACGTGTTGCGAGTGGGCCCGCTATTCTTTTCCCAAATAGTCGGCGATCGCCTTGGCGCAGCCTTCGATAAATTCCCGGTCCGATTTGCCGAACGTGTCGGCGAAATAGCTTTCGATGTCGAGCTCAGCCGCAAGTTTCTTCTTCGCGTAAATGGGAACAACAATTTCAGACTTCACCAAAGACGAGCCCGCTAGATACCGCGGATCTTTGGAGACGTCCTGCACGACTACCACCTGACCGCTGCTGGCCGCCGCGCCGCAGAGCCCCTTGCTGAGAGGTATGCGCGCGTTGGGTGTAAAGCTGCCGGCATAGGGCCCGACGATCAGGTAGCCTGCGTCCGCTGGATCCACGAGATAGAAACCTACCCAGTTGTAGCGCGCCATGTTTTCGTGCAGCCGTTTGGCGATCTGCTCCATGGCGGCCCGTGCCGTGGGAGCAGCCAAGGTATAGCGTTGAAGTTCCTGGAGAAGCTCTTTCGGCGTCAGCGCCAAGTTTTCGACCTCGGGTTGAGAGTCAGGAACCAACCTCACGGAAAACTACTTCAGGGCGGACTT
>WNFT01006414.1_pt1 | contig 10356 bp, 8 predicted proteins | sample 5400191 | NCBI WGS metagenome assembly WNFT01 (sample SAMN13153359, study PRJNA577476) | soil metagenome | isolation source: 80 cm saprolite under Madrone tree | place: USA:California | collected 2016-06-14 | reverse complement strand
AAGTACGCTCCCAGCCGGATCGTGGTCTGGGCCGTGTCATCGAGCGTCAACTCGCGCGCCACGGCAAGGGCGCGCTGCGCCACACGCTCACAGTGACCGAACGTGTAGCTGTCCGCCGATTCGATCGACTGCCCCCACTCGCGCACCACGTTGAAGTAGGTGGTCTCGAGCTCCGAGACTTTGCCGCCGACATAGATCAGGTCGACCCGGGCGTCAAGCCGGCTAAACAGGCGGTGCGCGGTGTTCAGCAGGGTCAGCGCATCCTGATTGCGGCCCATGGCCTGCATCAGCAGCGCCAGCTCGCGTGCGGCTTCCGCCTCGTTCAGCACTGAGCCGGCGCTGACGGCCAACTCGATCGCGGTCCGCAGGCGCGACTCGGCGAGCGCCGGCCGGCCGGTTTCGCGGTACACTATCCCGATGACCTTGTAGGCTTCGGACTTGTCGGCGGGGGAATCGAGCTGATCGAAAATCGCGAGCGCGGCTTCGGCCATGCGGCGCGCTTCTTCGTAGCGGTCGCGCAGGAAATGCGCTTCGGAATGGTTCACGAGGCATATGCCCTGGAGGTGCGCGTCGCCCGCCCGCTCGGCGATCTCGAGGCTCTTGCTGAAGTAGCTGTCGGCCCAGTCGTACTGCCGCAGGTCGGTGTGCGCGATGCCGAGATTCACGTACGCCGTCGCGCAGCCATGCTCGTCGTTGGTGGCGCGATACGATTCCACCGAGCGCTCATAGTGCGCAACCGCGTCGACCAGCTCGCCCCGGATGTTCGACAGCACGCCGAGATTCAGCTCGACCCGCGCCCGCAGTTCCCGCGCGTGACCGCCCCGCTCGAGCGCGTGCCGGAAATGGGCCCGCGCGTCTTCGACGTCCCCCGTACGCACCGCCAGCCCGCCCATCGTGTTGAGGGCCTCGGCCGCGAGAATGTCGTTCTTGAGATCGCACGCGACCGTGTAGCTGCGCTTGCACAGCTCGCGCGCCCGGGCCGACTCATTGCGATGATGGAGCACGACGGCGAGCCGCCGCAACGCCTCGCCGAGAATGGCGTTCTCGCCGTTCCGCTCTGCGGCGGCGATCGAAGCCTCATAGCACCGGATGGCTTCGGGGATGCACGCGGCTCGCTCACGGGCGCGCGCCTCATGCAACAAATCCGCGGCGGAGCGCGCGGCTATTACCATGCGATAGCGTAAGCCGAGAAGTGATTGACCCGCCCCGTGACGCTTTTTGAGAAGATGTTGTCGAGGGACAGGATGTAATACAGGATGTCGAGACTAGACGAGGTGTACGCGATGCGCTTGGGCAGCAGCTTGCCGAGCAAGCTGCAGTTCGAGTAACTCATCGTGAGCGAAGCGGGCGTCTTGAATTGCAGACCTTCGGGCTGGAACTTGACGGCGTTTACGCCGAGCCCGGTGGGCGCGGTCATGGTGATCGTCGTTGGCGCGCTGAGGGCACCGGCAGGAATGACGAGGGTATGGGGGCCGGCGCTGATCGAGCCGCCGTTCGGCCCGATCAGCGCCGTTGACGACGCATACGGCAGAGCGGAGCACTTGAGGAGTCCGGTCGGTGCGAGCAACGAGCCAATCAGATCGGCCTGCGGCTGCGGTGCGACAGAAGTCGGAGTGCGGTCCGTACAAGCCAGAGCAACGATCAGCAACAGCGCGGGCGCGATGAGGCGACGGGCCTTCATGACGGGCTTTCCTCATTATAGAGGTTTTGAAGGGGACTTTACTGGGGTACAAGATGGGACTCACACGGGGTCCATGCCGTGAGAAATATCACAAAGTGACATCTCGGGACCTGTCCGGTTCCCTCAACGCGGAGTTATAGTACCCGCCGATGATTGACACCCTCTCAGGGCTCAGCAAGGCGCTCGGCGCCAAGTACGAAGTGAAGCGGCTGGTCGGCTCGGGCGGCTTCGCGGAAGTCTACGAGGTGTGGGACAAGGACTTAGAGCGCCGGCTGGCGGTGAAGGTGCTGCGGCCGGACGTGGCCTGGACTGCCGGCATGATCGAGCGCTTTCAGCGCGAGACCCGCGCGGCAGCCCGGCTCGAGCACCCCAATATCCTGCCGATTCACTTTGTGGGAGAGGGAGAAGGCCTCGTCTATTACGCGATGCCCTTCGTCGATGGGATGTCGTTGGGGGAATTACTGAAGCGATCTGGAGCCCTGCCGCCCGAGCGCGCGCTCGCGATCATCATCCCGATTCTCGATGCGCTCGATCACGCCCACAAAGCCGGTCTGATCCACCGCGACATCAAGCCCGACAACATCATGCTCGACACCGCGCGCGGCCGGCCGCTGCTCGTCGACTTCGGCATCGCGCGGCGACTCGACAGCGCGGCCGGCGCGGCCCTCACACAGACCGGTCTCGTGATCGGTACGCCGCACTACATGAGTCCCGAGCAGGCGCTGGGCGACCCGAACCTGGGACCCCGCTCGGATCTCTATTCGCTCGGGTGCGTGCTGTTTCAAATGGTGACGGGCAGCCCGCCGTTCGACGGCGAGTCGTCGCAGCAGGTCGTCGGCAAGCATATCGCCGAGCCGCCCCCCGCCGCGTCGGATGTGAACCCCAACGTGCCGCGCGAAATGTCGGACGTGATCCTGCGCTGCCTCGCGAAACAACCGGCCGATCGCTTTCAATCGGCAGGCGAGGTGATCGCGGCACTCGAGAGCGACCACAAACCCAGCACGGTGCGCTCGCGGGCTAGCGCGGCGGCTGCTGCTACTGAACTGCTAGTCAGTGGCGCCCGAACGGCTCCAACGGCACGTCGGCAGACCGGCCCGTCGGCACGACCGAGGCGTGTTGGATGGGTCATTCTCGCCATCGCGCTCCCCGTGCTCGCGCTCGGCGCCGGCGCGTTCTTCTTCCGGCAGCCAACATTAGTCTTCGAGAATCGTCTGACAGACATGGTGGCTGTCCAGGTCGGCGGTGAGGAGCGACGCATTCTGCCCGGGGGCTCGTTCAGTCTGAAACTCGAGCGGGGGCGCCGGCTCGACCTGTCGTGGCAGCTGGTCTCGCGGCTGGGCGTGTCGCTCGGCGACACGATCGCGCTCGCGCAGCCACGCGGGACGGTGCGGCTCGCGGCGACGGCGCGGCCAACGCATGGCGCCTACTTCGCCCCGGTCGTTACGAATGAAACGGGCCGACCACTCGCGATCACGGTCAACGCAGGACTGGCCGGCTCAATGCGCTGTGGCTGCACGGTGCCGCCGGGCGCGGTGCGCATGGGGATCGGGTACTATCCGCTGTTCGCGAACTCAACCGTGCGCGCCGAGGACAACGCCGGTCATTCTGCAACATTCAGGGACCTCGGGCGGCAAGTCGAGGCGTTCCGTGGGGTAGTAGGACTCCTGTTTCGCGCGGGAGACATGCAGTAAGATTGCAGGAAGGAGCTTCTATGATACTTGCCCTAGCATTGACGCTTGCCGTTCAAGGTTCCGATCCACCTGTCACAGTCAAAATCAATCACGATCAGTTTTCGAGCGGCGATCATGCGCGCGTGTACGTCGAAACCGCGCAGGATGGCTACCTAGTCGTGCTGCACGCCGATCCCGATGGCCGGATCCGCGTGCTGTTTCCCACCGACCCCCGGGACGACGACTTTATCCGCGGTGGCCGGCGGTTCGAAGTGCGGGGCCGCGGCGATCGCGAAGCCTTCCAGGTCGAGGGCGACGAGGGATCCGGCACGGTGCTGGCCGCCGTATCGTCCGACCCACTCACCTTCGAGGCATTCGTCCGCAACGATCATTGGGATTTCCGCACCCTCGGCGGCCCGTCGCGAACCGTAACCGACGACCCGCTCGCGAAGCTGCTCGACATCGTGCAGCGCATGTCGGGTGACTCGAGCGGACGGTTCGATTACGACCAGGCGACGTACGTGGTCCGATCCTACCGGTACGCTTCGCGCGACGGTTACGGCTACGGATATGATGACCCGTATCGCTTCGGCCTCGGACTCTCGTTCGGGTATCCGTACGGCTTCGGCTACTACAACGCGTTCTACAACCCCTTCTGCGATCCGTTCTGGGGCTGCTACGGCGGATTCGGTTATCCGTACGGCTACGGATTCGGGTACGGCTTCATTTACCGAACTCGCATTTATCGGCCGCGTCCGCTCGTGTTCGACAACTTCGGTAGACAGTTCGCCACGACTCGGACACTCGTGATACCGGCGAGCGGCGACCGTCCGGTATCGTTCCCAGTGCGTCCCCGGACCGAACGCCCCGAGCCGGTGCCGATTCGGAATCGCGGGATCGACTCCCCCGCGCCGCGCATTGCGCCGCGCCCCTCCAGCAGCCCGCGCAGCAGGCCGAGCATCTCACGCGGGTGGAGCGGTGGCGGGGGGAGCGGTGGCGGCTCGCGTCGGGCGCCGCGCCCATCCGGCGGTAGCCGGAGCGGTGGTGGAGGCGGACGGCGGCACTAACAACTCGCTGACATCGTTCGCTCTTGTGGACGGTGGTACGCCCGGGCAGGCTCCAGCAATCCTTGTCCGGAGCCGACATGCCCGCCCAGTACCGCCCGCTGCTCGCCGTCGCAACCGCAGTTCTGCTGTCATCCTGTGGCGCTGCACCCGCTACAACTGATCGCAATCTCGCCGCACTCGATGGCGTGACGAGCGCCATCGGTGGGACGCCGCTCACGACGTCGTCCGCCGATGCCCGCAACCATTACCTCCAGGGACAACGCGAGCTCGATCTCGCGCGTCCCTTCGATGCGCTCGAGCATTTCAAGCGAGCGGTTGCCGCGGACTCGAACTTCGCCATCGCCTATCTCGCCCTGGCCAACACCGGCAACTCCCTCGCGGAGTTCAAGACCAATCTCGCCCGCGCCGAGCAGCTCGCGTCAAAGGCGTCCGAAGCCGAGCAGCTCCAGATCCAGATGGCGCGCAAGGCGTTCGACAACGACATCAGCGGCCAGCTCGCCGCAGCGCAGCAGCTGGTCGATAAGAATCTGCTGAGCGCGAGGGCCTATGACGCGTTGGCCGGCGTGCAGTCGGGATTGAATCGCAACGTGGACGCTCGCGTGTCGCTCGAGAAGGCGTTGTCCATCGCGCCGCGCTTCCTGCTGGCGCACACCGACCTCGGCAACTCCTATCTCCTGAGCGAGCCGAAGGATTTCCAGAAGGCGCTCGAGCACTTCCAGGCCGCCGAGGCGCTCGCCCCGAGCGAGCCGGCGATGCACGACTTTTTGGGCGATGCGCAGCGGGCGCTGAACAACCTGCCGGCGGCGCGCGCCGAGTATACGCGGGGCCATGAGCTGAATCCGCGCGATGCGGGGTTACTGCAGCAGCGCGGTCACGTCAATTCGTTTGCGGGCGACTGGGCCGCCGCGCGCGCCGACTACGACTCGGCGCTCGCGCTCGGCCGCGGCAACGAGAAAGGCTTCTTTGCGCCCTTCCGCGCCTACGTCAGTGCGTATGCCGGCGATCCCGCGGCGGCGATCACCGAGCTCAACAAGCTCGTCACCGATGTGGATGGCATGGGTATTCCGGAGCCGCGCGGCACCAAAATCAACGCGCTCAGCAGTGTCGCGCTGATTGCGATTCACACCAAGGACTTCTACGCGGCGGACGCGGCACTCAAGGCCCGCACGCCGTTGATGATGCAGCAAGCCGATCAGGTCGGGAGCCCCGCCTTTCGGCGCGCCCAGGAAGCGAACGTCGCCTACTTCGAGGCCTGGCTCGCCGCGCGTCGCGGGGACTACGCGACCGCGCAGCACAGCGCCGATCGGATGGCCGCGCTGGTCGCGCCGGACGCGAATCCCCGCAAGATGGAGCCGTACCACCAGCTGAAGGGATTCATCGCGCTGTATCAGGGGAATGCAAAGGACGCAGCGGCGCACTTTGCGGAAGGCAACCTCCAGGATCCGTACATCGAATACAACTACGCGGTCGCCCTGGAGGGCTCCGGGCAGGCGGACAAGGCGAAGCCGATGTTCCAGGCGCTCGCGGTTTACAACTTCAACAGCCTCGGCTATGCACTGATAAGGAAGGAAGCGCAGCAGAAGGCTTCCTAACTCATCGACGCGTCAGCGCGATCACTCTATCGGGTTCCGAGCTATTCCCCGGGAGGGTAAGGCTCGAGCCCGTGATCGCGACTGGGGCGCCGTTGGGCCATAGCCTCGCCTTCCAGCGACCTGACAGCGCGGGCAGCGCCAGCACCGGATCACTCCAGTCCAGCACATGCACGAAGACCGTGTCGCCGCGCTGCGTCGTGACGCCCCAGCTCCGCGGCGCAATCGGGCCAGCGCGGGTGCCATAGATCGAGCCTCCGTACTTCGCCATCCAATCGCCCAGCGCGCGCAGTCGTTCTTCGGCCTCCGGCGGGATCGTGCCGTCGGGACGTGGCCCGATGTTGAGCAACAGATTGGCGCCCTGCCCCGCGGCCTTGACCAAATAGTGAATCAGATCGCGCACCGACTTGTAGGTGTGGTCGGTGAGATTGAATCCCCAGGAGTCGTTCATCGTCAGCGACGTCTCGAGCGGCAATCCCCCGATCGTTCGAGTGTTGAACCCGGCGGTGTTGGCGCCGGGGAGATCCTGCTCGAACGTCTGTACATCCTCGCCCGGCAGCGGCGCCTGGTGATGATTGGGCACGATCAGCGCCGCGGGCTGCAGCCGGTGAATCAGCGCGTAGGTCTGGGGCAGCCGCCAGTCGGCGTCCGGTTTGTCCCACATCCCGTCGAACCAGATGCCACCCACCGCTCCGTAATTCGTGAGCAGCTCGGAGAGCTGGGCATCGAGAAAATCGAGGTAGTGGCTCCACTCGCCGTTCTCGGGCCGGCCGGTGCGGTGGCCCGTGGAGCCGCGCGGCCAGTAGTCGGGGTGATGCCAGTCGAGCTGTGAGTAATAGAAGAACAGCTTGATGCCCTGGCGCCGGCACTCGTCCGCCAGCTCCTTGAGCGGATCGCGCTGGAACGGCGTCCAGTCCACGATGTTGTAGCGGGTCGCGTGCGTCGCGAACATCGAGAACCCGTCGTGGTGGCGCGAGGTGATCGTGATGTATTTCATGCCCGCCGCCTTGGCGAGCGTCACCCACGCGTGCGCATCGAACCTGGTGGGATTGAAGGTCGAGGCGAGCCACTCATAGTCGGGCACGGCAATCGGCCGATTCTGCATCACCCATTCGCCCTGGCCCAGCAGGCTGTACACACCCCAGTGGATGAACATCCCGAACTTCGCGTCGCGATACCACTCGCGCGCGACGAGCCGCTGCGCCGGCACGGAGTCCTTGCCCTGCGAGAGGGCGAGCGTGAGCGCTACGACGGCTCGGAGAATAGCCCCAGCTCCGCGATCGCCGGACAGGCCGACGCCTGCGTGACCCGCAGCCGGACCCGCGACGTCGTAATGCGGGGACCCCGGATCAATCGGCAGCTGCCGATGCTCGTCGCCTGGCCGAACTCGACCCATCCCCCATCGCGCCACATATCAACAATTATGGATATGACGCGCTGACCCAGGGGCAGCGACTCGCGCACGCGAACGACGTTGAATGTCGTTTCGCGCCGCAATTCTATGGTCAAGGTCGGCGTTTTTATGTCATCATCCGTCGCCCAGTATGTGTCCCGACGACCATCGAGCACATTGGCAGGAGCAAACCGCCGGTCGCGCCCGCGCCAGTTGCTCGCCGTGACGCGCGCACCGGCGGCGAGATCGGCCCTAAACGTCGTATCGATGATGCGGTGAAAGCCCTGCAGCGCCGCGACGTCGGTGTCGGGAATCCGGCCGCGGCGATCGGGCGGGAGATTGAGCAGGAACGAAGCGCCCCGTCCCACCGACGAATAGTAGAGATCGACCAGCTGCTGCGGCGTCTTGACCTGGCCATCCTCGTGCTTGTGGTAGAACCAGCCGGGCCGGATCGACACGTCGCACTCGGCGGGCACCCAGTGCGTGCCCGGACGGTCGCCGCGATTGAGCCGCGCTTCGTCGGCGTGCCCGGGCGCAAAGTCTTCGCTGTTCTGCGTCGCCCAGCACGTCTCGCCCGCGATGCCGCGCTCGTTGCCGACCCACCGGATGTCCGGCCCGGCGTCGCTGAACAGCACCGTGTTCGGCTGGAGATCGCGCACGATCTGCCACGTGTTGGGCCAGTCGTAGTACGTGCGATTGTCGATCTCCCGCCGCTCGTACGCGCCGCCGTAATAGCCATCACCGCCGTTCGCGCCGTCGAAGAAGATCTCGAACACCGGGCCGTACTCGGTCAGCAGCTCGCGGAGCTGATTGCGGTAGTAGACCAGGTACGCAGAGGTGCCGTAATCCTTGTGATTGCGATCCCACGGTGAGAGATAGACACCGAATTTCAATCCAGCCCTCGCACACGCCTCGGAAATCTCCTTTACGACGTCGCGCTTGAACGGGCTGTTCTTGACCGAGTGCTCGGTGTAGCGCGAGGGCCAGAGGCAGAAGCCGTCGTGGTGCTTGCAGGTGAGGATCAGCCCCTTCATCCCGCCGTCCTTCGCCGCGTTCACGATCTGGTCCGCGTCCAGGTCCGTGGGGTTGAAAATCGCCGGCGACTCGTCGCCGTCGCCCCACTCGCGGTTGGTGAACGTGTTGACCGTGAAATGAAGGAAGCCGTAGAACTCGAGCTCGTGCCAGGCTAACTGGCGGGGACTGGGGACGGGGGAGTAGGGGACGGGAGGTTCGACGAGTGGAATCGGCAGCGGCATCCCGGCGAGACCAGCTCCCGCGCCGAGTGTCGTGGTAATGAAATCGCGGCGAATCACGCGTGAACCTGCAGCGCCTCCAGCAAGGACTCGCGTTCCCATGCGCCGTCATACCGCACGCCATTGATGAAGAACGTCGGCGTGCCGTTGACGCCGCTCTTCACGCCGCTCATGAAGTCGTCGCGCACTCGTGCGGCATGGGTTCCAGCATCCAGCTCACCGCGCAGCCGGTCGGCATCGAGCCCGAGATCGGCGGCGTATTCCACGAGACGGTCGTCGTCCAATGCGAATTGCCGTTCGAACAGCCGATCGTGCATCGGCCAGAAGGCGCCCTGGGCTGCGGCAGCCTCGGCGGCCTCGGCCGCATGTTCCGCTTCGGGATGCATCCTCGTCAGGGGAAAGTTGCGGAAGACAAATCGCAGCTGCGAGCCGAGTGTCCGCTGCACTTCCTTTATGATCGGATATGCCCTCCCACAGTGCGGACACTGGTAGTCGCCGTATTCAACCAACGTCAGCGGGGCATTGGCCGGACCGGCGGCGTGGTCGTGCGGTCCCACCGGCGGCGTCAGCTGCGCGCGGTCGTCACGCTGGCTCATGAACACCTCCCGACTGCAATTCTTCCAGCGCCTTGAGAATGCCGTCGGCGCCTGGGTTCACGCGCGGATCGGAGACGTAGCGCCAACGGATGTTGCCGTCGCCATCCAGCACGAACAACGCGCGCTCGGTCGTTCCCGCACGAGCGTCGTACACCCCGTACGACCGCGCCACCGCTCCCTTGGGCTCGAAGTCTGCGAGGAGCGGAAACCGCAGCTTGCGGGAGTCGGCATAGGCCGCGTGACACCACGAGCCGTCGACCGAAATGCCGACGAGCCGCGCCCCGTACTTCTCGAACTCGGGCAGGACCTCGTTGTAGAGCGCCAGCTGATCGCCGCACACGGGACTCCAGTCCGCCGGATAGAACACGAGAACCACCGGCCGCCCACGCAGCTCTTCGAGAGACAAATACTTGCCGGGGGCACTCGGCAAACGGAAATCGGGGGCGCGTTTCATTGCGGATGACCTCCATCCTGGCTTGAGCCTGAAAGTATGTCGCAGCGAATGGGCGCCGCCAAGGCGGAGTGGGTGAGCGCACCGATCGCAATCAGCGAAGCCCCCGCCTCGGCATAGGCGCGCGCCGTACCAGCCGTAATACCGCCCGAAGCCTGGATCGTCACGGCAGGCCCCGCGCGCCGAGCCCAAGCGGCAAGCCGATCGGGTGTCTGGTTGTCCACCAGCAAATGTGTGACCCCCGCCGCGAGTGCCGCCTCGACCTGCTGGTCGGATTCGACCTCGACGATGACCGGCAGGCCGGCCGGCGCGTCACGCAGCGCGTCGCGCAGCGAACGGCCGTTGCCGTTCAGCAATGCCCAGTGGTTGTCCTTCCAGAGGATCGCATCGGCGAGCGAGGCGCGGTTCTCCACGCCGCCCCCGATGCGGACAGCGTACAGCTCGAGGTTGCGGAGTCCGGGGGTCGTCTTGCGCGTGTGCGTGATTTTCGCGCGCGTGCCCGTCACGGCATCCACCGCCTGACGGGTGAGCGTCGCCACGCCTGACAATCGTTGCAGGAAGTTCAGCGCCACGCGCTCACCCGCGAGCAATGCGTCGGCGGCACCGCGCACCGTCGCGACCGTCGCTCCAGGTCGAGCCCACGATCCCTCTGAGAT
>WNFT01027628.1_pt1 | contig 10357 bp, 7 predicted proteins | sample 5400191 | NCBI WGS metagenome assembly WNFT01 (sample SAMN13153359, study PRJNA577476) | soil metagenome | isolation source: 80 cm saprolite under Madrone tree | place: USA:California | collected 2016-06-14 | reverse complement strand
AGTGTCGCCGTTTACCACTCCATGCCCAGTCAGATTAGACAGCGCCGTGAATATCGATCGCGTGTACGGCTTCATTGACACCCCTCGGTTGCCATCACCGTCGCTTCAGGCAATAGAAGCTATGTGAAGTCGCCTCGGCACACCATTGGACCTTGGTCCCGTGGGGCTGCGTGCAACCGGCGGGCCGCCGAACTGGCTTAAATGCCCAGATTGGCCCTAGCGGGAAGCCCTACCGTGCCGGCAGCATTGCCCAAAAGCTGCCGGGGCAGATGGGATGGGATGACTCTAGAAGCCAGCCCGAAGGCCCCACGGGCGCGTCGACCCACCGGCCAGAGTAGTAGGCACAGGCAGCGGCACCGATGCCCACGGTCACCACTGCGGGGCGGTATGTCACGCCGACGAAGTAGGCAGTGGCACCGATGACGGCGATCACCACGGCGGTGGCGCGGACGACTCTGAGTTGCGCCCATATCTATCGGCGAAAGGCGATTATATACGTAAGAACATCATGACTGAGCGCCGACCATGCCGACCGTGCTGGTCACAATCATCGGCACGGTGCCGACGTCCCCATGGTGGCCATCCCGTGTCTGTGGAAGGATGAGGGCGCGAATGGCACCGACGACCATGGCAGAATGCTGGCGGCTGGCCATGGGGCGCGGCTGTGGGGGAGGGCGATGATCCGGACATTGGCGGCGGGTACCAGTCGTCAGACCCTCGGCATGCTAAGCGTGGCCGCTGGCGTCTCTATATTTTCGTTGCAGGACGCCATCGTGAAAGGGATGAGCGCCAGCTTCCCCGTGCATGAGATCGTGTTCGTGCGCAGCCTCGTCGCCTTTCCCCTGTTGTTGTTCGCGACCGTCGCGGAAGCGCGGGGCTGGCCGGCATTCAGGCGCCTCGGCCTACATTTCCTGCGCGGCCTGCTGATGTACGTCGCCTTCACGGCCTACTATCTGGCCATCGCCCATCTCCAGATCGCCGAGACGGTCGCCCTCTTCTTCGTGGCACCCCTGCTCGTCGCTGCCTTGAGCCCCCCGGTGCTGGGCGAACGGGTCACGCCCCGCAGCTGGATTGCGATCGCGATCGGCGGGGCGGGCATGTTGGTGATCCTTCGGCCGGGGCTCGAAGCGCCGGACCCGGCCCTTTTCCTGCCCCTGTTCGCGGCCCTCGCCTACGCGCTCTCGGTCCTCTGCGGTCGGCGCCTCGGCCAGAGCCAGAGCGGCGCTGCCATGGCGCTTTCGGCCACCGTCGTCTACGTCCTTGCGAGCGGGGCCATGGCCATTGCGCTGGCCGGCAAGCCGCCGCCGGCGGGCGCCGATGCCAGCATCAAGTTCCTGCTCAGTCCGTGGGTTTGGGCAGGCGCCAGGGACCTCGGCCTCATGGCCGCCTGCGGCGCGATCTCGGCCGCCGCCTTCTTCTTCCTTGGCCAGGGCTATCGCATGGCTGAGGCCAACCGGGCGGCGCCGTTCGAATATGCCTCGCTGCCCTGGAGCATCCTCTGGGGCTATCTGTTCTTCGGCAATTTGCCGGATCTGCCGACCCTGCTGGGCGCTGTGGTGATCGTCTATGGCGGGATTTATGCGCTCCGGCTCGAGGGTGGGGCCTGGCCGCGCAAAGCGGCACTCGTCATCCTCTCCGACGAGGACAAACCATGACGTCAGCGTCGGTCAGCGTCCTAATCATTGGCGCCGGCCCGACGGGCCTAGTCCTGGCGCTCTGGCTCACCAAGCTCGGCGTAAAGGTGCGCATCATTGATAAGACTGCAGAGTCCGGCACCACCTCGCGAGCCTTGGCGGTTCAAGCGCGAACGCTCGAATTATATCGGCAACTCGACCTCGCTGACTTCGTGGTTGAGCATGGCCACAAGGTTCCTGCGATCAATCTGTGGGTGAAGGGCGAACCGGCGGCTCGGCTTGCTTTCGAGGCTATCGGCAAGGATCTGACGGCCTATCCTTTTCTGGAAATCTTTCCCCAGGACGAACACGAGCGGCTATTGATCGAGCGGCTCGAGAAGTTCGGCGTCTCGGTGGAGCGGCGGACTGAGCTCATGCATTTCAAGGATGAAGGCGGCCGCGTCATCGCGCGCCTGCGCGGATCCGACGGGCATGAAGAGGACTGCCAAGCGCAGTATATCGCTGGCTGCGATGGCGCTCGTTCGGTCGTGCGTGAGATCCTCGGCACAGGCTATCCAGGCGGAACCTATCGGCAGATCTTCTACGTCGCCGATGTCGAAGCGGCTGGTCCAGCCGTCAATGGCGAGTTGCACGCCGACCTTGACGAAGCCGATTTCCTGGCCGTTTTCCCTCTGGCCGGCCAAGGCCGGGCTCGTCTAATCGGGACGGTGCGGGATGAGCGCGCCGACCACGCCGAAAGGCTCAAGTTCGAGGACGTCAGCAGCCGGGCGATAGAGCACCTTAAGGTCCAGGTCAAGAAAGTGAACTGGTTTTCGACCTATCACGTGCATCATCGAGTGGCCGAGCATTTCCGCAAGGGGCGCGCTTTCCTGCTCGGCGACGCTGCGCATATTCACAGCCCTGCCGGCGGACAGGGAATGAACACCGGCATCGGCGACGCGGTCAATCTGGCCTGGAAACTGGCAGCCGTACTGGCCGACCGCGCGCCGGACAGCCTATTGGACACATATGAGGCTGAACGCATCGGCTTCGCCAAGCGACTCGTGGCAACGACCGATCGCGTGTTCAGCTTTGTGAGCGCCGAAGGGCGGATCGCCGACTTCGTGCGCACCCGCCTCGCGCCCCTGATCTTCCCGAAGATCGTCGCGCTTGGACCGGTTCGCGAGTACATCTTCCGAACAGTATCGCAGATCACCCTGAACTATCGCGGGACGCCGCTTAGCGCCGGCTCTGCCGGTCACGTGCATGGCGGCGACCGGCTTCCGTGGGCACCGATCGAGGGCATGGATAATGTTGCCGCCCTCTCGGCGATGACGTGGCAGGTCCATGTCTACGGCACGGCAAGAGCCGAACTGGTCGCCTGGTGCGCAGAGCGCGGCGTGCCGCTGCACGTGTTCGACTGGAGGCCTAAGCATGGGGCGGCAGGCTTGGCGCGCGACGCCCTCTATCTCCTGAGGCCCGACACATACGTGGCACTCGCCGACGTCTCGGGCGTCCCCAAGGCCCTCGACCGCTATTGTGCCGCGCGCGGGCTCCAGCTCGGGGGCCCATCGCTCAGCTGAGCCTGTGAGAAAATCTCCCGCTTAGACTTCCGCTTTGGCTCCAAAAGCGGTCTCCTCTCACCGTGAGCCGCACTTCCGAGAAGTGCCAGAAGCTGACTCCAGCAAGACACCGAGCCACCTACAGAGGCCGTTACTCTGGCAGCCCCGCCTTGCGTAGACCATCAAGGAAGCGCTGCAAATCGACCTCGTTCTTGTAGGGTTGCCTCTTGCCCCACGCGCTGACGGAAAAATCTGGCCTTGCTTGCAGGGCCAGGGCCGCCTGTGCCTGCGCCTCCTCCTTCTGCCCTAGCTCGGCATAGCAGGCTGCGACATAGGCATGGTAGAAAGAGGGGCGGTTGGCGATTCGCGCGTACGCATCCAGCGCCTCCGCATAGTGCCCCGCTTCATGCAGCACTCGGGCCACCGACAACCAGTACCAGTTGGGGTGATAGGGATTGAGATGCATCGCTCGACGGGCCCACTTGACAGCCTCCTCCGGCCGTCCGATTTCCCGCAGCACGGCGGCTTGGCCAAGCGCTGCGAGCGCATCGTTGGGGTTGAGGGTAATGCTACGCTCGGAATGGAATTCGGCGCGATCGAATTGCCGTAGGTGCGCGTAAATGTAACTCAGGATCCGGTGGCAACGGCTATCGCTCTCATCCAGTGCGAGCGCTCGACGCGCGCTGGCGAGCGCGAGTTCAAGTCTCGCCGGGGCGCGGTCTGCGCCGACAGCCCACTGGACATAAACTGCCAAACCCAGATAGGCGTGGCCGACCGCGTATTCCGGGTCAAGTTCGACCGCCTTCTCGAACAACCGGCGAGCTTCAGCATTATGCCCCTCTCCCTCAAGGTTCAGCTGCTCCAACCCCCGCAGGACGTAGTCGTAGGCGACCATGCTCTCAGGCAACTTGCGTTTGGCGACCTGGGCGCCGGCCACTTGCATCTGTCCGGCCACACTCGCCACAACGGTGCGCACGACTTCATCCTGAACAGCGAATATATCTGCCAACTCCCGATCGTACCGGTCAGCCCAGATATGGGCTCCGGTCCCTCCGTCGATAAGCTGGGCGGTGATGCGCACCCGATTCCCTACCCGCCGAACGCTCCCTTCCATGACATATTGCACACCCAGTCTGCGCGCGATTTCGACTACGTCGATCCGCTCGCCTCGAAATGCGAAGGAAGAATTGCGGGCGATGACGAACAGCGAGCGGAAGCGGGAGAGTTCGGTGATAATGTCCTCGGTGACGCCGTCGCTGAAATATGCCTGCTCGGGTTCGCCACTTAGATTCGCAAAGGGCAGCACGGCGATCGATGGTTTCGAGCTAGGCGCTGCCTCGCCTAACTTGATCGGGCCGGGCAGGATGGGGATGGCAGACATCCTATAGACGTGCACCGGTTCCGCCATGTTCTTCAGGCTGTGCTCGCCACGGTCCTCGAAATCAAACTGGACCTTACCGCGCACATGATTGACCACCGTCTGGGACAGGAAAACGCTGCCCGGCTCAGCCAACGCTTCCAGCCGCGCTGCGATATTGACGCCGTCGCCGTAGAGGTCGCTGCCCTCGACAATCACGTCCCCAAGGTTAACGCCGACCCGGAGTACAATCCGCCTATTCTCGGGGATGTCGCGGTTGGCGGCAGCCATTGCTTCCTGCAACTCCACGGCGCATTGGACGGCGTTGACGGCGCTGGCGAACTCCACCAGCGCCCCGTCGCCCATCAGTTTGACGATCCGTCCACTATGCTTGGCCACCAGCGGCTGGAGGACATCTCTGCGCCGCGCCTTCAGAGCCGACAAGGTGCCGGCTTCGTCTGCCTGCATCAGCCGGCTGTAGCCGACGACGTCGACGGCAAGGATGGCGGCGAGGCGGCGCTGGGCGCGTTCTTCGGCCATCTGGCGCAATTGCTTTCAGAGAACGCAGTGGTTCAGATTGTATGGGCAGTCCGTTCAGGAGTCGGGTCAAACTGCGACATGGCTGGCGGGCGAACAAACGTCCGGTAAGGACGCAGAACCGGACCCACGCTGGCCGAGTTGGTTTGTCGCACATGTGCCAGGAGCGGCCATATCAACCAATTGAAAGGTGGCGGATCGTGGTCATATTGGGAGGCCGGCCTTGCGCAAGCCGTCACAGAGGTGATCCAGGTCGCGCCGATCCATGTAGGGATTTGGACGGTGCAGATAATTCATCCACGCCTGGGGATTTTGGCCGGGGAAGTGGGCCATATCGCGCTCCGCAAGGCGCAGGAACTCCTGCAGTTTGGCCCTTGCCTCGGCGGCGCGGCCCGCGTGGGCGTAACTCGCCGCCAGCCAATAATTGATCTCATGATTTGGGTCGTGGATCTGGTTGAACGAGTCAATAGCCTCGCCGTAGCGGCGGGCGGTGAAGTACGCAATGCCCTTCACCCAAGGCAGCCAGGAGATGTCGAAGGGATTGTGGCGTTTGGCGATCTCGAATTGCTCCAATGCCTTTTCAGACTCTCCGATCCACGTGAGAAAGAGCCCGTAGACTGCTCTCGCCTCGGTATCGTTGGCATTGAGTTCGATCGCCTTCTCGATATGAACGCGCGCGTCCTCGTAGTTGCGCATCAATAGATGCGCCAAGGATAGAATCCATCGGGCGGCGCTGTCGGCATCGTCAAGGGTGACCGCCTGTTTCGCGAACTCAAGCGCTGTTTTCAGAGCCTGGTCGAGATCCGCAACCCAATCGAAATTGTAATCCATATAGCAGTATTGAGAGTAGTAGGCCTTGATTAGCGCGTTCATCGGATCGATCGCCATTGCCTGCTGGGCCAGGATTCGCGCCCGTTCATTGTCACTCTTGGTGAACTTGAGGTAGCAGGCTTTGGCGCGCAAATGGAGATCATAGGCCTTGAGACCGGCGGGGCTGAGACGCGCCGATCGTTCGCGGCCGGCCATATCTATTCTCCCGCCCACGGTGGCGGCGACCGCGTGGGCCAACTCGTCCTGCACGGCAAAGATATCGCGCGCGTCGCGGTCGTAGCGCTCGGCCCATATATTATTGCCTGTGTCGGCTTCGACTAGCTGAGCGGTAACTCGCAACCTTTCGCCGGAGCGGCGGATACTTCCCTCGACCAAGTATTGAACACCGAGTTCGCGGCCAATACGCTTCAAATCGACAGCCCTGTTGCGGAACTGAAACGAAGAGTTGCGCGCGATCACGAATAGGGAACGGAAGCGCGACAGCTCAGTAATGATGTCCTCGGTGATGCCGTCGGAGAAATACTGCTGTTCCGCGTCGCCGGACATATTGGTGAAGGGCAGCACGGCGATGGAGGGTTTGTCGGTCGTGGCCTTGGCTGGCGTGATCGTGACGACCGGCGTGCCAGTGACGCGATAGGCGCGAACCGGCTCGGCGATGTTCTTTAGATTCTGGGCACCCAGGTCGTCGAAGGCGACTTTGACCTTGTTCTTCACTTGGTCATAAGCAGTACCCGAAATGACGATCGAGCCCGGTTCGGCGATGGTCTCGAGGCGCGCGGCAATGTTCACGCCATCGCCGTAGAGATCGCCTCCCTCGACCATAACATCGCCAAGATTCACGCCAATGCGAAGAATGATATGGCGATCTTCGGGCTGATCGCTGTTGGCGACCGACATACCTTGTTGCAGATCGACGGCGCATTGAACGGCGTTGACGGCGCTTGCGAACTCGACCAGTACACCGTCGCCGATGACCTTGAAGACGCGACCGCGATGTTTGGCGACCAGCGGTTCCAGAACATCATGGCGCCGCGCCTTGAGGACAGCCAGTGTGCCGGCTTCGTCAGCCTCCATCAGCCGACTGTAGCCCACTACATCAGCAGCAAGGATCGCAGCGATGTGGCGTTCCATCGCAGGATGCTCTGGCAACTACGACGTTTCGACCGCGAAATCCTAGGCCCGAAACGACGCATTGGCGAGTCCGGTGTGGGTCAAACTCAGCCGAGGCGGTTCGCTCCGTTAACAATGCGATGTCCGGTCCGCCCCTGAAGCAGACTTGAGATCAACGGCTTAGCGGATGCGCGGCGCATGCCGCTCAGTCCCACCAACTGAGGAGAATGACCATGCAAGCTCCTGCCGAAGACGCCCAAACAACTCAGCGTCGCGAGCCCTGGAACAAGCGCAAGCTGATCGGGGCTAAGCCTCCCTTACGGTCAAAGCATGTTTGGTCGATCCGGACCAAGCTCCAGGTCGAAGGACAAACGCGAGACTTGGCAATGTTCAACCTCGCTATCGACAGCAAATAGCGCGATTGTGATGTCGTCGCTCTCAAGGTCGAGGATGTTGCCCCGAGTGGGTACGCCGTCGATCGGGCGACGGTCCGACAGAAGAAGACCGGGCAGACGGTCCGGTTCGAGATGACCGAGCAGACCCGGCAGGCAGTCGATGACTACATCCGTGCGGCTAACAAGAAGCCCGGCGAATTCTTGTTCACCGGACGACGTGGCGCGGGGCAGTGCATGACAACTCGGCAATACGCCCGTCTCGTGTCGGAGTGGGTCGGCAGCATTGGGTTGGACCCGAGGCTGTTCGGAACACATTCATTGCGTCGAACTAAATCCACGCTGATCTATCGCCGAACCGGAAATCTGAGAGCGGTGCAGTTGCTACTCGGGCACACGAAGATCGAGAGCACCGTGCGCTATCTCGGCATCGAGGTCGACGAACACGAAGATCGAGAGCACCGTGCGCTATCTCGGCATCGAGGTCGACGACGCCCTCGCCATAGCAGAACAAATTGATGTCTGATGTACCCGGGCAGAGCGGACACGCTCTGCCTGTCTCATCATGGCAGCTTGGTGCCATAAGCGGAAGTTTAACGCTTGTGCCCTCAATAGCCGTGCCGATCAGGCTGATCGGGATGGCAAGGATGCGGAGAACGCGGCTGGTTTGCCGCACGCCGCCTCACGACAGGTGGTGCACCGGCCCTATGCCGTACACGGGCGTCGGGATGCCCTCCAGGCGTGCCTTCAACTGCAGCGACAGGAACTGCGAGTAATGGCGTGACTGGTGCAGGTTTCCGCCATGGAACCACAGCGCTTCCTGGTGCGTAGGTTTCCACATATTGCGCAACTCGCCCTCCCACGGCCCGGGGTCCTTGCGCGTATCCGAGCCGAGACCCCAGCACTTGCCGACCTTGTCGGCCACCTGCTTGCTGATGAGTTGCGCGGCCCAGCCGTTCATAGAACCGTAGCCGGTGGCGAAGACGATCAGGTCGGCAGGCAGTTCGCTGCCATCGCTGAAGACAATCGAGTGTTCCTTGATGCGTTCGACGCCGACCCCGCTCTTGAGCTTGATCTTGCCGTCGGCCACGAGGTCGCTCGCGCCGACGTCGATGTAGTAACCCGAGCCGCGACGCAGGTACTTGAGAAACAGACCCGACCCGTCGTCGCCGAAGTCGAGCATGAAGCCCACCTTCTCGAGCCGCGCATAGAAGCCGGCGTCGCGCTTCTTCATCTCCTCGTAAACCGGAACTTGCAGCGACGGCAGCACCTTGTACGGCAGTGAGGCGAAGATGAGATCGGCCTTGTCGGTGGTGATGCCGGCCTTCAGCGCCGCTTCGGAGTACAGGCCTCCGAGTGCCAGGTCCATCAACGTGTCGCTGCGCGAAATGTGCGTTGAACTGCGCTGCACCATTGTCACGTCGGCACCCTGTTCCCACAGCGCGGCGCAGATGTCGTGCGCCGAATTGTTGGAGCCGACTACCACCGCCTTCTTGCCCTTGTAGCCATCAGGCCCCGGGTGTCGGCTGCTGTGATGCAGGTCGCCCTTGAACGTCTCCATGCCGGGAATCGACGGCATGTTCGGCACGGCCGACATGCCCGTGGCGAGAACGAGCTGCCGTGGCCGCAGCGTCATCGGCTCGCCGTTGCGCACCACCTCGACCGCCCATTCCTTCTTCGCCTCGTCGTAGCGCGCGCTCCTGCACTCGGTACCGCCCCAGTAGTTTAGTTCCATTACCTTGGTGTACATCTCGAGCCAGTCGCCGATCTTGTCCTTCGGGCTGAACACCGGCCAGTGCTCGGGAAACGGCAGGTAAGGCAGGTGGTCGTACCAGACCGGGTCGTGCAGGCACAGGCTCTTATAGCGCTTGCGCCAGGAATCGCCGGGCCGTTCGTTCTTCTCGACAACGATCGCCGGCACGTTCAGCCGCCTCAGCCGCGCGCCGAGGGCGATTCCGCCCTGCCCGCCACCGACGATCACGACATAGGGCTGCGTGGTCACGCCGAGTCCGGTCTCCTCCTGGCGCCGGCGCTCGAGCCAGGTCTTGCGGCCCGGGTGCACGCCGTGCTCGACGCCCTTGTCGCGCATCGGACCTTTGTGCTCCTCGAAACCCTTCAGCTCGGTCATCGTGGTCAGCAGGGTCCAGGCCTTGCCGCCGACGAGCCGCAGGTGGCCGTAACCGCGAGCCACGCCGGTCTCGAACCGGATCCAGCCCTCAATCACGTCACCGGCTTCGGTCGCGTCGCCTTCGAGCTGCCAGCCAGAAGGCCTGGCCGGGATCACCGCGCGTTCGATCAATTCGCGCACCTTGGCGTTGCCCTCGGCAGTCGTGATGTTCCAGGTGAACGACACCAGGTCGCGCCAGTAGCTGTCATCGTTGAACAGCGCCGCGGCGCCGGCAGCGTCGCCGCGTCCGAGTGCCGCATCGAGTGCAGCCAGCCACTCCGACACCTGCCGAGTCGGCATGTTCTCGCTCATCGCTAGCCTCCTGCTTGCGGTTGGGTTGGCGGCCCGCCGGGCATGGGCCGCTGACACGCTCAGTTTTGCATCGAGTCGCGAAGATGTGAAGCGCCGCGTGTTCGGCCGAAGCGCCCGGACCTTTTCGCCTGCGCACAAGTCTCGATTTTCTACCCGTCCCTCCGGCAGTTGCGTCTGTTTCGGGTCAAACGCGTCGATTTCGCGATGTCTGCCATAGGTCGGCTGACCCTCTAATAGCAGACGTGCTGTTTGGCCATTGATCTCTTGGTCCAGAGCGTGATTCAAGGCCCCAAACGGGAGCTTCGATTCATGCGCTACGAACTCAGTGACTGCGAATGGAGCGTCATCAAAGCGATGCTCCCGAACAAGCCGCGCGGTCGAGGGCCAACGGAAATTTTGTCATTGACATACATAGGAAAGAAGTCCTATATATAAATATACACTGCCGCAAAGCTCGAAACGGCGCGACGCCCCTC
>WNFT01011318.1_pt1 | contig 10357 bp, 7 predicted proteins | sample 5400191 | NCBI WGS metagenome assembly WNFT01 (sample SAMN13153359, study PRJNA577476) | soil metagenome | isolation source: 80 cm saprolite under Madrone tree | place: USA:California | collected 2016-06-14 | reverse complement strand
CGATGCGTTCGTGTGCTGTCTCGATCTCTTCGCGGCATAACTCGATTTTTACCCTGGAGGCACCCTCCTGGAGCCTCAAATCCTCGAGTTCGCGCAAGATATTGGCCTCACCTTCTTGCTGCATTTCACGCTTGCAGCGATCACGCAATGCTATCAGGGCTTCGGCGAATGGATTCGGGGGAACAATCCAACTGCCAAGGGAGGTGCTGAATTTTGCCAATCGGCGGTAATCTTCGGAAAGTGATTCCTGGTGATCCTTTAGAAGAACGGTATAGGTGGCATGGCGATTTTCAAGCTCTATCTTGCTGCCAAGCGTGATATGCAACAACTCCAGTTGCTTACGAGCGCTAGCCTCAGCACTGTTGATAGCCGCCTGGCCAAACGAGACGCCGAGGGGCTGTACGCGCTTGCGTAAGGAATCCTGCAAACTGCGGAGCGCATCTCGCAGGGCAAACTGTTGCTCGCGTGCGCGTTCGATTTGCTGCATAGGGGAATTGCCCTGGTAGCGTTCATAACCAACCAGCAACGCCTGTTTACGAGCGAGCAATACATCCAGTGCATCCTGGTAGACGTTGACCTGGGTAGCCAGGTTCGGGAGGGATGCCAATTTACCATCCAGCACGGCAATTTCCCGCTCAGTCGATTTGATGGCTTCCTCGACAATCGTCTCGTAGGGTTCCTCCTGATCTTGCCGACCTTCCGCAGGTGCATTGAATGCTGCCCCTACAGGCAGAGGCAGACCTTCATTACCGGCGGCAGTCACAATCTCCTTTTGTATTTGTTGGATGGAGACCTGCCTGGAACGCAGCTTTTCATCGATGGCTTCCTGGCTTTCCTTCTTGTTCAGTTCCTGCAGGCGCGCACGCTCTTTGCGGGCCGCGGCTACCGCTTCCATGGTAACATTCACCTGGTTACGAGCAGCCAGTGCCTTGTTACGGCTCTCGTTCATCTGCTGCTGGATATCGGCGAGGCTCTCATCGGAGGTAGAAAGCTGTTGCAGCAGGTTTTGCGCTTCCTCTAAAGAGTGCGGCACGGCACCACCAAGTGAACGAATCTCATGCTCCACCTGATCAAGCGCTTCGTGGCTGCCTCCCGGCCCGCCGCTCATTCGCATGGCGGCTTCTCGCGCGGCCACCATCATGCCCACGCGGCTGACGGCATCCTGCATTTGCCGATCGGCCTCCTGTTCCTTTTTATGGGTCTTGCCATACGTTTGCAGGCTAAAGCCTGCCCCGGCGGCTAATAATAAGGCGACCATGCCCGCGATAGTAGCGAAAATGTACGACTTGTGCAGGGCCTCGACAAGTGCTGCACCACCACAGAGAAGCACCAGGACGATACAAGCGATAAAAAGGCCGAGCTGAATTGTTGCCGCACGACGTTGGGCGAGGGCCTCGAGTGTCAAGTGTTCCTGGTGCTGATGCGCAGCCATCACGTGTTGCTCAGCTTCCGTCAGGCCTTGTGCCAGGCCTTTTAAGCGCTGCCACTCCTCCAATTGGCGATGTATGCTGAGCTTGCGCCAGCGTTTCTCGATGTCATCGGCTTGCTGCTGGAGTTGTTGCGCTTCATTTTGGACGAGCGTCAGTTCCTGCTCGGTTTCTTGCAGTTCTTGCTCAATTTTTTTAAGCTGCGCGAGGTTTTCTTGCGGCTGCCCCCGCTGCGCCACGATCTGCTTATGTTCTTCCTCCGCCTGCCGCAGCGTCTTTAGTTGTTGTGCTAATACGCGTAAACGCCGGAGACGATCCGCCAGTTGAGGTTTCGCTGAGCGCTGCTGCTCCTCCATCTCGTGTTGAGCCTGCTGGGCCTCTTCCACACGCAGGCGGGCATGGATAATGCGCTCGTCCAGTTCCTCAATATCGCTCTGGAGTCGTTCATACTCTTTGAGTTCTTGCTCCAATTCTTTGATGGTACTGACCGATGTCAGCAGGTCGGCAGCCATGCGCTCGAGCGTACCGAAAGACCGGGTTAGTTCGGATAAATCGCGAACACGTTGTTCGAGGGAGGGCAATTCTTCACGTTCACGGCGTTCGAGCTCGGCAATCTGATGCTCAAGTTCAGGTATAGAACGCTGGGCTTCCGCGATGGCATCATATGATGCAATGATTTCGCCGAGTGTGGCGTCGGCTTTCTTTAATTGCTGAATGCGATGCTGGCGCGCCCTGAGCTGGCCGCGCTTTACCTCGATCTGCTCTCGTGAGATCTGCTGTTCGACAATCTCTGCTTCTTGCCGGTTGACCTCGGCTAAATTTTCGGTGATGGACACGGCATCGAGTGCGGCATCGATCTGCCCTAACTGCATACTTAGCTCAGGAATACGCGCCTGGACTTCGGCCAAGTTCAGGCGTTCACGGCTTGCGCTGAGGAGTTGCTCATCCTGGTCAGTTAACTTGAATTGTTCGGACAGGCGCGTAAGCTTTTCCAGTCCAAGCAGATTGCGCAGGACTGCTTCACGCTCATGGCCATCCATATGCTCCAACCGTGCCAGCCCTTTCTGTTCTATGAAGCAGGAACTGCGCAGCGTCTCACCATCGATGCGTCCCAACTCGGCAATAATGCGCTCGTTGGCCGTCCTCAGGTTCGTGATGGGTTGTTCTTCCGGCATGCCCAACCGGCGTACCCGTAAGCTCACATTTTGTCCCTTGCCGCGCTCGATGGTGCGTGTAATCGATAGTTCTGTAGCGCCAATCGATAAGGTAAGCGATACGGAGGCAAGTGTCTCACCATAGAGTATCAAATCATCCAGATTGCGGCCCGCACGTTTCCGGCGTTCGGAAGCCAGAGCTTCCCCATAGAGAGCAAAGTAGATGCTTTCAAATACTGTTGATTTGCCCGCTTCGTTTGGCCCTTGAATAAGGACGCTCCCACGTTGCGGAAAATGCAGATCAATCTCTCGCAAGATCCTGAAACGTTCGACCGTTAGATGCTTAAGGATAATCATTTGTTTACTCCATAGGCGCGGGATCTATCCGTCTTGCCTGGCACCTGCCCTTCCCTGGGCGACCACGAGGGCCGCCCTTAAGGGCAAGACGATAGGAGTTGACAATCTAAAAGTTCATTTTCGCCGCGCCCTCTGCACACCTGCATTGAGAGCGGCCAGTAGTTCTTCCTTTGTTATCTGTAAGGCCTGCCGCTCCTGTTCATCCTGAGCGGCGGCTATCCATTCGTCAGCAAGGGCCACAAGTTCTTCACGAGGAGAAAAGCGCTCTTCCACTCTCGTAGGATCGGCTTCTCGAGCTGTGAGAGGTGACTCAGCGGACGAAAATGAAAGATCGCTATCGTCAATTACCAGGGCGAAACAAAGTTCCTCGCCATAGTGCCGGACCTGGTTGAGATCCAACTGATGATACTGACTGCGCGTCAATTCACCCTTAATCCGGAGCTGCACGATGGTATCCGCATGACACAATGGTTCGAGGCGCTGAAGAATGAGATCGGTGATGGTATGATCGCCGGCATCTGAGCCTTGCGGCCAGAGTTCAGCCGTGTCGATGACCAGGCGGCGCAATTTGAGCGCATCTACAGGAATATGGCGACACCAGCGTATTCCATCGGCAGCTATCCCCAGGAAGATAAAGCCAGGGTCGGCATCAGGCTCACTGAAGTCGATGTGTTGTGTTGCCCCGGCCACAATGATATCAGTTTGACCGATATGCAATTGATGATGGCTATGGTGGTAACCGGCTAAGATATAACGAAATGCGGTCTGATTGGCGATGCTGGCATTGCTAACTTGAGCACGCATATCGTCCGGGGGTTGTTTTTGCCCATGTGATAAATCCGTGGGCGTGGGCGCGATAAATCTGGCCACTACGGATTCAAGCGGGGCGTGCAATACGAGCAGTGAGATGTCGGCGCGTTCGATGTCGCTGTCTACACGCACGTGTGCCAGCAGGTCCCCTTCCTGGCCTGCCAGCACGCCCAGGCCACAGATACTGAGCAATGTACCGCGCACATTGACCATGACAGGTTCCAGAAAAGTGCCTCGTACTGCCGATCCGTCGGATTGCTCGCTTGCCGGGCGTGTAATTCCGCCTGGTTGAAGATAGTGCAGCGCCCCCAGGTGCGCATAGCTGATCTGGGGTGGAAAGGCATGGCCTGCGGAGATCTCGGCATCCTGGGATACATGGGCGTTGACGGGTGTATCATGAATACCGCCAAGGGCAAATGTACGAATACCGGCCTGGCGCAATTGTGCCAGGCGTTCGGCCACAAAACTACGATCTTCCTCGTCGGGATTGGTTGTGTCAAACAGATCACCGGCCTGCACAAAGAGGTCAACGCCTTGCCCTACAGCAAAATCGGTAGCCTGCTGAAAAGCATGGCGCAGGCGCTGCCGACCCTGTTCGCGTTTATGAGGATTTTGACTAAAGGCGGTATGACCAAGGTGGTTGTCGGCGGTTAAAACAATGGTGATTATGCCGCTTTGCCGGTTACCATCAAGGGGTTCATTTTCACTATTTAGTTGCTCGATGGCAGGATTTTGCTCTATACCTTGTTCCATAATTTTTCTCTGGCTCTGGGAGCCGCACCGCCCGTGGGTGACCATAAAAGGTACCTCACCCGTTACGGGTGCGTGGGCACCTGGCTCCCGCAAGGGTTGCCACTACATTTCCATTATATAAGAGGAATCTATCGTGAAGTACCCCGGCGCAAAAGTGCTGGGCTTCGTCTGTAGTATATCAACTTGGTGAGAGTTTGAAAATGGAGCATCAACTACGTCATACTTTAGTACTGGTGAAGCTTGATGTTGAGACAAATAACGCTGCCAGGCAGTAATTATTATAGGGTCAGGAATTGCAACCAGAAGTCCCAACATTTTGACCCCGGACATGGTTATTGCTATGATGTGTATGTGCGAAAAACTGAACCTGTATGCGTCTTTAGAAGAACACGTATCAAGAAGAAATATGGTACAAATACCATATACTGTAGCGGCCTTCCACAAACGAATGTGGTGTTACCAATGGAACTCACGAAAAACAGGAAAACACAACGGGCTTGTAGATCAAGTGGAGAGAAGTGGTGGCAATAAGACGTTTTGACCAGGAAAAAGAGAATCGGCAGGTGCTGCTGTCGTTTGCTAAAAGTATCCAGGAACGCGACATTGTGACATATGAACACTCGCGGAGGGTTGGGACATATGCGCAGCGGCTGGCGCGTTACCTGGGCTGGAGCAGGAGCGAGGCCCGCGACCTGGCATTGGCGGCGCTGGTGCATGATCTTGGAAAAACCTGGATTGCGAATGCTATTCTGATGAAGTCGGCGGCTCTTTCAGACGAGGAACGGCGTACGATGGAGCGCCACCCAATAATAGGCGCGCGTATTCTGATTGGCTGCGACGTGCATCCTTTTTATGTAGAAACGGTACTTTATCATCACGAGGCCTGGGATGGACGTGGCTACCCCACGGGGTTAAAAGGCGAGGAGATTCCGCTGAGCGCACGTATTCTGACCGTTGCGGATGTTTATGATGTGTTGACATCACAGCGACCCTATAAGGTTGCACTTACGGAGGAGGCTGCACGCGAGCGCTTGCTGCTGGGCTCCGGGCGAAGTTTTGATCCGATGGTCGTGCGAGCCTTCCTGTACCTGCTGGATACTACCCCCAATTTCACGCTGCCCCAGCGTATCTGCGCGCTACCTGAAGCCACGAGGCGGAAGTTCCATTCTGTCAATATGGTGGGGGTGTGAGATCACCGGATCATGCCCAGGAATGTGCGAGTCCGTTCGTTTTGAGCGTTGTCAAAAATCTGTTCCGGCGGCCCCTGTTCTACGATGACAGCTTTATCCATGAAGATGACGTGGTCGGCCACGTCGCGGGCGAATCCCATTTCGTGCGTTACGACGGCCATGGTCATGCCTTCGTCGGCGAGCTGGCGCATGACTTTGAGTACCTCACCGACGAGTTCGGGATCAAGCGCGGAGGTGGCTTCGTCAAAAAGCATGAGTTTGGGGTTCATGGCGAGGGCGCGGGCAATAGCGACGCGCTGCTGCTGACCACCGGAAAGTTTGTGCGGAAAGGCGTTGGCTTTTTCGGAGAGGCCGACTTTGGCGAGTAAGGCCATGGCACGCTCGGTGACTTCTTTACGCGGCTGATGCAGGACGTGAATGGGGGCTTCAATGATATTTTCCAGGGCCGTCATATGGGGGAAGAGGTTGAAGCGCTGGAAGACGAAGCCGATCTGGGAGCGAATGCGGGCGATAGTGGCCTCGCGATCTTCCACCAGCTTGCCGTTCACCTCGCGATAGCCGATCATTTCTCCCTCGATATAGATGTGCCCACTGTCGATTTTCTCAAGATGATTAATGCAGCGCAACAGTGTTGTTTTGCCGGAGCCGCTGGGGCCGATGATGACGACGACCTGCCCGCGCTTGACGGAGAGGTCGACGCCGTTGAGGACGGTGAGGTTGCCGAAGCTCTTGACGATCTTCTCGGCGCGCACCATTTCGTCGCTGCGTGAAATGTTCTTGCCATTTGTCGATGTTATGCTCATGATTTTATGCTCCTTGCTCCGTGGGCGGCCCTTATGGCCGCCCCTACGGGTCTAACGCCCACTGACGAGGGTGCCACCGCCGTTATGTGAACCAAAGCCAAGCATGCGCGCGGTGAAGCTCTTTCTGTCCTGCAAATCGTACTTCGATGAGCGATTGGGATCCAGGCGATTCTCAATCCAGCCCTGGACAAAGCTCCACAAAGTCGTAAGAAGTAGATAGTAGAAAGTGGCAACGATGAGCAATTCGAAAATGCTGAAGGTTGGCGAACCGAAGATCTCGGCGGTACCTGTCAGTTCTTGGAGGCCAATCACAGAGGCAATTGACGTGGTCTTGAGCATATTATTAAATTCGTTGCCCAGCGGCGGCACAATCACACGCGCCGCCTGTGGCAGTACAATACGACGCATAGCCAGGGAATAGCGCATCCCTAACGATTTTGCTGCTTCCATTTGACCTGGATCTACCGAGGTAATGCCAGCACGAATAATCTCTGCCATATACGCGCCTTCATTGAACGAGAAGGCAACCAGTATTACAGCAAAGTCAGGCAGCAACAGGCTAGGTACAAGTTTTGGAAGACCGTCCCAAAGGAGCAAAACCTGTACCAGGAGCGGACTACCACGAAAGAACCAGGTGTAAGCACGAGCAAATCCTGATAGAAGTGGAAAACGTGACATGCGCATCAGCGCAATAAAGAGGCCCAAGACGACCCCACAAGACTGAGCAACAACAGATATCCACAAAGTCGTCCAGGCAGCCTGGAAAATAAAACTGGAGAAGAGAAACTGCCAGACAATGTCCCAACGAAACACGGTGGACCTCCTTTATTAAGGAAAGAATTTGTAGGAGCACGATCAAATAAATCGTGCTCCTACCGATGAAGTCTCATCTTCAGGCATTGATTGTCCGGCGATCAACCAAAGAGATTTCTCCGGTGGTCAGTCCCCATTTCGAAACGAGGGAGTGATAGGTCCCATCGGCCTTCAACTGGTTAAAGGCTGTCTGGATGGCATTAAACATCGAGGTATCGCCCTTGCGTATGGCAATACCCTCCGTGGTATAATTGACCACCACACCTCCAATGGAAAACTGGCCGGGATTCAGCTTGTTGTAGTAGTCAGTGACCGGGGTGTCTTGATAGGTCGCAACTACGCGATGATTTGCCAGCAACTGTATTACAGCGGTCTGATCTTGCAAGACGGTAACGTGAATAGCAGGCTTACTTGCTTTTACGCAGGCATCACTGGCAGCTTTCAACTCATCCTGCTCTGCTGTGCCAGTCTGCACGCCGGCATTTCGGCCACACAGGTCAGCTAAGCTCTTAATATTCAAGGGATTCCCGGCCTGAACTAAGAGCGACTCGCCCAATTTTTGCCTTCAAGCCCATACGCTGAGCAATCGCTGTGATCAGATCAATGTCGAAACCCTTGGCCTGACCTGTAGCAGTATCAATGTATTCCTGCGGCGGATAGGTTGTATCACTGCCAACAGTCAAGGTGCCAGGGGTGATGAGATCGCTAGGAGGGGTGACAGTAGGTGTTTTAGGGTTGGGGGTGGGAACATTACTACTGCCGGTGGAAGTGCTGTTGCCACAAGCAGCAAGCAGCAATGTGAGTGCTAGCAGAACTCCCATGAACATCATGCCTGCTGAACTGCGTCGCCTCCGTTTTCGCGAGGAAAAAGATACCATAAAACCTCCTGTAATAAATAAAGAGACGTGCCTGTAAATAAATGTAGTTTAACACAGTAGCACATCTATAACAAGCGAAAATGTAGCCGCGGATGCTTCTGTTTGAAACTACGTTGCTTACAAGCTGTGTATTATAATTGACGAGTAAGTGCTGTGCGTTGTATCACAATTCGATCACAATTTCCGGCAATGTGTCACAGTCGGCTCTCAGATGTACAAATATATAAATAAATATGGTGTTTCCCGTTCTCGTGTGATAGACTATGTGGTGGGAGAGAAACCATTTTCGTTTGGCACAAACCACGCCGCCAACGCGGGCGACCACAAGGGTCTACAGCGTCGGGCGGCGTGTAACGATTGGGAAACTTGTCCACACGCCATCAACGCGGGCGACCACGAGGGTCGCCCCTACAGCGTCAAGCGGCGTGTAACGATTAGAAATTTGTCCACACGTAGATACTAACTAACCAACTCTTAAGAGGGCGAGGGATTTATGCCCATTACACTTGGCCGCAGTGTCTGCTGTGATTTTAATGAGACGATTACGCGTGAGTGGCTGATTACGAATGGCCTGGGAGGATACGCGGCAGGTACGGTTCCGGGTACGCTGACACGTATGCAACACGGTCTGCTGGTGGCGCCACTACGTGATGAAACGATACCACGATTGTTGCTGGCGAAGATTGACGAGGAAGTTGTCTTTGACCGGCGCACTTACTATCTTGGCACGAATGAGTACCAGGATGGAACGCTCAATCCTGCAGGCTTTGTGCATCTTGAAACGTTCCGCCTTGAGGAAGGCTTTCCCGTTTTTACCTACCGGCTGGGCGGGCTTGATGGCATTATGCTGGAAAAACGCATCTGGATGCCCTATGGCCTGAATACTACCTACATTCAGTATCGCGTCCTACGCACAGCCACACCGCAGGAGTTCGCTTACAGAAATACCGGTACCGGGCGACCACAAAGGATTGCCCCTTCAACCGATAAATTATCGTATGGATATGGACGCAACAACGGCTATGCCGCGGGTGAGCAGCGCACGCTGGCACTTACGCTGCTGCCTTTTGTGTCCTATCGTCCTTATAATTTACCGCAATATGGCAACCTGGATCGGCAATTCCAGGTTGAAACGCACTCGCCAGAACTCGATACCGGTGAGGGCGACCCGGGGGTACCTGTGCCCCAGACAGGATTCCCCACCCCCAGGCGACCACAAGGGTCTCCCCTACAGCTTCCAAAAGGTGTGATGGGCTGCACCATTCGTGCCTGGGAGGGAGCGTTTCCTTACTCCATTTTTGCCGTTGGTCATGCCGAAAGTGAAACAACCTTTATACCCACCGGCGTCTGGTACTGGCACTTCTTGCGCAGGCACCAGCAGGCAGCAGGTCTCGCCGCAATAGATGATCTCTACCTTCCGGGGGTCATTCGTGCCAAACTCTGGCCTGGTGAGGATTCTACATTAACGATTATCGTTACTGCCGAGGAGCTTTCGTCTTTGACGTTCAATGAGAGCCAGATTGCGCACTCATATACTCTGGCGGTAGAGCACGCGCGCAGTTTTTTACAACCCCAACGTTACTTTGGCGAGGGGGGTGAAACAGTGCAAACGCTCCCGGTACTGCCGTTCACAGCTACTCCTGATTTCCAGGTTGATGGAGATGAGTTTTTACGACTTCTGCTCCAGGCAGGAGATCGTTTTGTAGCGCAGCGCACCTTGCCGCGCAGCAACGAATACAGGAATGGTTCACCGTTCTTTCCCGATACAGAGACGGTCCCGGTAGTTATTCCCGGCTATTATTCCACACAGGACTGTACGCGACAGACGTTGATTGCCCTTCCAGGGCTGACTCTAGCGACAAGGCGTTATGGCGATGCTCAGCGCATGCTGCGCAGCCTGGCACGCCATTTTCGACAGGGGGTGTTGCCGGACCGTTTGCCGGCGCGCGACGCGCCGTTAACAGAGGAGGACTATGGCGGAGTAGATACTGCGCTATGGTATTTCTATGCTCTTGACCACTACTTGCAGCTGACACGGGATTATCAACTCCTGGATGATCTCTATCCACGCCTCGTCGATAGCATTTCATGGTATACCCAGGGCACCTATAATGGTGTCCGGGTTGATCCTGAGGATGGCTTGCTGCAAGCGCGGCGGGCCGGAAAAGCATT
>WNFT01038473.1_pt1 | contig 10358 bp, 8 predicted proteins | sample 5400191 | NCBI WGS metagenome assembly WNFT01 (sample SAMN13153359, study PRJNA577476) | soil metagenome | isolation source: 80 cm saprolite under Madrone tree | place: USA:California | collected 2016-06-14 | reverse complement strand
GCGGTCCTCCGGAGCGACGGCGCCCGACTGCCGTGCGACGTCGCGCTCGTCGCCGCGGGTGCGTGGAGCGCGCCGCTGCTCGCGAATATCGGCGTGCGCCTTCCGCTCCGCGGGCGCGGGCTCCAGATGCTGCTGACCGACGCCGCGCCCGCGACCCTGACGCCGGTCGTGGGCTGCTTCGGCCGTCCGCTGAGCCTCAAGCAGCTCGCCGACGGCGCCTATCTCATCGGCGGGGGGTGGCCCGCGCGCGTGCCCGACGAGGCCCTGAACCGCTGGGAGGTGCTGGACGACAGCGTCCGCGGAAGCCTCGAGGTCGCGCGCGCCGTCTACCCGCCGCTCGCCACGCGCACGGTCGCTCGGAGCTGGGCGGGCATCGAGGCGTTCACGCCCGACGATCTGCCGGTGCTCGGTCCCGTGGCCGGCGTGGACGGTCTGCTGGTCGCGGCCGGTTTCTCGGGCCACGGATTCGCGCTGGTCCCCACGGTCGGCGACGTCCTCGCCCGTCTAGCGCTCGGGCTCGATCCACTCGCCCGTCTCTGGCGGGGTCTCGGCGCGGACCGGCTCTCATGAGCACTCCGGTCATCGACGTCCGCGACCTGAGAACCCACATCGTGACCCGCTGGGGCACGATCAAGGCGGTGGACGGCGTGTCGTTCTCGGTGTCCGAGGGCGAGACGCTCGGTCTGGTCGGCGAGTCGGGCTCGGGCAAGAGCATGACGTGCCTCTCGATCCTGAGACTCGTGCCGCGGCCGGCGGCGCGCATCCTCGGCGGCGAGGTGCGGCTCGACGGCGACGACTTGCTGAAGAAGAGCGAGCGCGAGATGCAGCGGATACGCGGCAAGCGGGTCGCGATGATCCTGCAGGACCCGATGAGCAGCCTGAACCCAGTCTTCTCCATCGGGATGCAGGTCCGCGAGCCGCTCTCGAGCTACCACGGCGTCTCCGGCAAGGCGCTCGCGCGCCGCGCGGTCGAGCTGCTCGCGTCCGTCGGAATCTCATCGCCCGCGGCGCGGCTGCGCGCCTTCCCACACCAGCTCTCGGGCGGCATGCGCCAGCGCGTCGTCGGCGCCATGGCCATCTCGGCGCCGCCGCGGCTCCTGATCGCGGACGAGCCGACGACGAGCCTCGACCTCACGATCCAGGCCCAGTATCTTCGGCTGCTCAAGGATCTGCAGGAGCGCTACCGCCTCGCGATGATCTTCGTCACGCACAACCTCGGCATCGTCGCGAAGATGTGCGACCGGGTGGCGGTGATGTACGCCGGACGCATCGTGGAGGCCGGGCCAGTCGGGACGATCTTCGGCGCGCCCCGACATCCCTACACGCGGGCGCTGCTCGAGTCGGTGCCGCGGCTCGGCGCCCAGCCCGAGTGGCTCACGGCCATCGAGGGTCAGCCGCCCGATCTGGCGGCGCTACCGGCGGGCTGCGCGTTCGCGCCGCGCTGCGCGCACGCGATGGAGCGCTGCCGCGCCGAGGAGCCGCCCGAGTTCGCGCTCGGCGCCGGACACACGAGCCGGTGCTGGCTCGACGCGCCGGCATGAGCGGCGCGCTCCTCGAGGCGGAGGCGCTCACCAAGCACTTTCCCGTTCGGCGGGGCCTCCTCGGACGCACGACCGGGCTCGTGCGCGCCGTCGACTCCGTCTCGTTCACGATCGAGGCGGGCCGGACCCTCGGCCTCGTCGGCGAATCGGGCTGCGGCAAGACGACGACCTCGCGGATGATCCTCAACGTCGAGCCGCCGACGAGCGGCGCGATCCGCTTCGACGGCGCGCCGCTGTCCGCGCTGGACCGCCACGGCCTCTCCCGCTATCGACGCGCCGTGCAGGCCGTCTTCCAGGACCCGTACGGGTCGCTCGACCCGCGGATGCGGGTCGGCTCGATCGTGGGCGAGCCGCTGGTCATCAACGAGCGGCCATCCGCTTCGGCGCTGCGAAAACGTGTGCTGGAGCTTCTCGACCTGGTCGGGCTTCCCGAGCGTGCCGCCGAGCTCTTTCCCCACGAGTTCTCAGGCGGCCAGCGTCAGCGCATCGCGATCGCGCGGGCCCTGGCACTCTCGCCCAAGCTGGTCGTGCTCGACGAGCCGGTGTCGGCGCTCGACGTCTCGATCCGCGCCCAGATCTTGAACCTCTTGCGCGATCTCCAGCGAAGACTCGGCGTCGCCTATCTCTTCATCGCCCACGATCTCGCCGCGGTGGCGCACATGAGCCACACGATCGCCGTCATGTACCTGGGCAAGATTGTCGAGCTCGGCGCGGCCGCCGAGGTGGCGTTGCGCCCCAAGCATCCGTACACCCAGGCGCTGTTCTCGGCGGCGCTGCCGCTCGACCCGGGCGAGCGCCGGGAGGAGATCATCCTGAGCGGCGAGATTCCGAGCCCGCTCGATCCGCCGCCGGGCTGTCGCTTCCATACGCGCTGTCACCACGTGATGGAGCGATGCCGCCGAGACGAGCCGCCGCTGGCGCCGGAGGGCGGCCGGCTCGTCGCCTGCCACCTCTACCCGAGTTGACAACGCTCGACATCCGCGGATAATCGTCGCCACTTTCGGGTTCCGTTCGTCGGCCCTCGGCTTCGCTCCCAAAACGATTTCGCGAACGCAGAGGAGGATTCCTCATGACCGAACGGGTGCCGCTCCGACCGGTTTTCCTCTCCGCGCTCATCCTGGCCGTGCTGCTGCTCCTGGGCCTGATCGTCCCGACCGAGGCGCGCGCGGAAGCGCCGGCAGGACAGCTCACGTGGGCCGTGCACATCTCACTCGCGCCCGGCTGGTTCGACCCGGCCGAGACGACCGGCATCATCACGCCGTTCATGCTGCTCTACGCCCTCCACGACGCGCTCGTGAAGCCGATGCCCGGCAATCCGATGGCCCCGAGCCTGGCCGAGTCGTGGACGATGTCGCCGGACGGCCTCAGCTACGAGTTCGTGCTGCGGCGAGGCGTGAAATTCCACAACGGCGAGCCGGTGACCGCCGAGGACGTGAAGTTTTCCATGGAGCGCTATCGGGGCGCGGCCTCGGGCCCGTACAAGGCGCGGATCGCCTCGATCGACGTGATCGACCCGCAGCGCGTCCGCTTCCGCTTCAAGCATCCGTGGCCCGACTTCATGACCTTCTACGGGACGATGGCCACGGGCGCGGGCTGGATCGTGCCCAAGAAATACGTCGAGAAGGTCGGCGACGACGGCTTCAAGCGAGCGCCCGTCGGCGCGGGCCCGTACAAGTTCGTCTCGTTCACGCCCGGGATCGAGCTCGTGCTCGAGGCCAACGAGCAGTACTGGCGCGAGACGCCGAGCGTGAAGCGCCTCGTTTTCAAGTCGATCCCCGACGAGTCGACACGCCTGGCCATGCTCAAGCGGGGCGAAGCCGACATCGCCTACTCGATCCGCGGCGCGCTCGCCGAGGAGCTCAAGCGGACTCCGGGGCTCACGCTCAAGCCCAACTATCCGCCGGGCACCTTCTGGCTCGTCTTCCCCGAGCAGTGGACGGACGCGAAGTCGCCCTGGGCCGACAAGCGCGTGCGGCTCGCCGCGAGCTACGCCATCGACCGGCCCGCGATCAACCGGGCCGAGACCCTCGGCTTCTCACGGATCACCGGCAGCATGATCCCCCATACGTTCGAGTTCTACTGGCCGGCGCCGATGCCGGTCTACGACGTCAAGAAGGCGCGACAGCTTCTGACCGAGGCCGGATATCCCAACGGCTTCGACGCGGGGGAATACTTCTGCGACGCGTCGTACGCGAATCTCGGCGAGGGCGTGGTGAACTACCTCCAAACGGCCGGCATCCGGACGCAGCTGCGTCCGCTCGAGCGCGCCGCGTTCATTCAGCAGAACAGCCAGAAGAAGCTGAAGAACATCATCCAGACCGCGAGTGGCGCGTTCGGCAACACCGCCACCCGGCTCGACGCCTTCGTGGCGGCGGGCGGCACCTTCACCTACGGGACGTACCCGGACATCGAGGGGCTCCTCGCCGAGCAGGCGAGTGAGATGGATCCCAAGAAGCGGGAAGTCGTCCTGCACCGGATCCAGCAGCTCATCCACGAGAAAGCGATGATCGCCCCGATCTGGGAGCTCGCGTTCATCAATGGGCACGGGCCACGTGTCGTGGAGTCAGGGCTCACGCTCATCACGAGCCACGCGTACTCGAGCCCGTACGAGGACTTGAAGCTGACGGCGCGCTGAGGGTTCTAGGGCTACCGGGACTGACTGAGGGCCTTTCGAGCCTCGAGGTATGTGGTCGTGAGCGCCTCGATCTGCTCGGATCGGCGGAGGACTTTGTAGGCCATGAAGCAGCAGACGCCTGCTTCGAGCCCGACGCGGGCCTCCGTCAACGCCGAGAATCGGATACCGTTTAGACGGGTGAGCTAGGCCCACTCCGGATACGTCTGAGGCGAGAGCGCGTCGGCGTCGCGGCCGGCCCAGTCGAAGGGGCCCATCCGCGGCCACATGCGCTCGCCCCCGGCCTGGAGCGCCGCGAAGATGGCGCGCTCGTCCGCCGCCCGCACGCGCCCGCCGTCGACCACGAGACGGCCGTTGACCCAGACGCGATCGACGTCCTCGGCGGTCGCGTTGTAGACGATGTTCTTCACCGGATCGCGGAGCGGCGTCATGCCCCACGAGGCGCCCTTCCACAAGACCAAATCGGCCCTGGCGCCCGGCGCGATGCGACCGAGGTCGTCGCGCCCGAGGGCCCGGGCGCCGCCGAGGGTCGCGGCGTCGAAGACGTGCGCGGCGGTCGTCGCCTCGGTGTTGCGCTCGACGATCTTCGAGACCACGGCCGCCCAGCGCATGGCCTCGATGACGGACTGCGGATTCGTATCGGTGCCGAGCGACATGTTCACGCCGGCGCGTCGATAGCCGGCGAACGACTCCATCACGACGCCGCGCCGCGCGAAGACCCAGACCGCGTGGGCGACGGAGCAGCCCGCGTCGGCCATGATCGCGACGTCACCGGCCGGATAGTTGGTCCAGGAGGAGCCACCGATGACAATCGCGTGGCCGAGGATCGCGTTCGGGCCGAGCACGCCAAGGTCCCGAAGCCAGGCGACCGGCGTCTTGCCGTGGCGGCCCAGCATCTCGTTGAACTCGACGACGGACTGCGAGGTGTGAAGCTGCCAGGGGCACTGGCGCTCGTCGGCGGCGCGCTTGGAAGCCTGGAGCAGGTCGGGCGTGCACGTGTCGACCTGAGCCGGCGAGAAGAAGCAGCGGACGAGGTCGCCGTGGGCGCCGTCATGGCGCTTGTGGAGCTCGATGGCCCGGGCGAGACCCTGGCGGCCTTGCTCCTCGTCCCACTCCCACTCGACCCGCCGCCCGTCGCGCGTGAGCCAGCGGCCGGAGCGGAAGGCGAGGCCCACGTACACGCGCAAGCCGAAATCCGCGGCCCGCGCGACGACGTACTCGCTTGCGCCGCCGATCTCCATCACCGTAGTCACGCCCCCGCGGAGCAGCTCGGCCATGGAAAAATCGACGCACGCCCGGGTCGCTTCCTCGTCCTGCGCGGCGCCGCGCACCGGCAGGAGCTCGAACAGGCCGGAGTAGAAGAACTGGGGATTGCCGCGGTCCTCGATGAACGAGCGGTCGAGCGGCGAGCCGCCGATGTGGGCGTGGGTCGAGATGAGCCCCGGCGTCAGGATCGCGTCGCGGGCCTCGATGGTCTCGAGGTCAGCCCCGACCGATGCGGCCTGTCGCGGGCCGACCGAGACGATGCGATCGCCGTCGACGATCACGATGCCGTCGCGCAACAGGCGGTGTCCGCGGCCGTCGAAGGCGATCACGTGACCGGCGTGGATGGCGGTGCGACAGGGCATGGTCGGCCCTCCTCAGGCGAGCGATCCTAACGCGGTTCGGCCCGTCTTGACAGGTTGTGCACGGCATGGTCTGCTCCGGGCACCATGCGGATCCCGGCGCTGGGCCTCAGGCGCAAGCAGTGGGAACCCTTGGCCTTCGCTTCACCCTCGATGGCCCTGATCGGCTTTGTCATCCTCTTTCCGCTCGCGTACTCCTTCTATCTGTCGTTCCGGAACTTCGACCTCTCGGTCGGCCCCGAGCACGAGTTCGTCGGCGTGAAGAACTACAGCGAGGCGCTCTTCAGAGACGAGCGCTTCATGGGCTCGGTCTGGAACACCGCGCTGCTCATCGCTCCGTCCCTGCTCCTCGAGCTCTTGCTGGGGCTCGGGATCGCGCTCCTGCTGAGCCGCGTGCTCCGCGGGCGGCCCATCATCACCGCGCTCCTGGTCGTCCCGTCGATGGTCTCCCCGGTGATGGCGGCGATGGCGTGGCGGATGATGTACGGCGTCAAGTACGGCGCGATCAACAACCTGGGGCGCCAGCTTGGGATCATCGACGTCTATTTCGATTGGTTCTCGTCGCCCCTGGTGTCGATCATCGCCGTCGTGCTGGTCGAGGTCTGGCACAACACGCCCTTCATGATGCTGGTGCTGCTGGCCGGCTTGCAGTCGATCCCGACCGAGCTCTACGAGGCGGCCCGGGCCGACGGCGCCAGCGCCTGGCAGCGCTTCTGGTCGATCACGTTGCCGCTGCTCAAGTTCACGATGGCGGTGGGCGTAATGATCAGGCTCATCGATCTGACCAAGCTGTTCGGGCTGATCTTCGTGCTCACCTTCGGCGGCCCCGGCGGCGCCACCGAGACGGTCGCGTTCACGACGTACCTGATGGGCTTCAAGGACTTCCGCATGAGCTACGCCGCGGCGCTCTCCTACGTGATCGTCGGCGGGGTGCTGGTCCTGACCCTGGTCTTCATGTGGATCCAGCGGGTCCGGGAAACCCGGGCGGCGGCCTGATGGCGATCGCGCTCGAGCGCAGCGCTGTCGGCGCCCGGCGGGCGAAGCGCCACCGCCTGTGGCAGCGCGTCGGCCACGCGATGACCTACGTCGGGCTCTTCGCGGCGCTCGTGTTCTTCCTGGGGCCCTTCTTCTGGATCGTGACCACGTCCCTCAAGGGCAACGAGGACTTCTTCGCGTTCCCGCCGGTGTGGATCCCGGCGGAGCCATCGCTCAAGCACTACGTCGCGCTGTTCACGCGGTCGAGCGGGGCGCGATACTTCATGAACAGCCTCGTGCTCTCGACGCTCAGCATGATCTCCGCGCTGGTGGTCAGCTTGCCGACGGCGTACTCGATCGCACGGTGGCGCTTCGGCGGCGGCCTCCTGTCGATCTTCCTGCTCGTGCTGCGGATGCTGCCGGCCATCGCGCTCATCATCCCGATCTACATCGTCTACAAGATGCTCGGGATCACGAACAACTACCTGGCGCTGGTCGTCATCTACACCGTGCTCTACATCCCGTTCGCGGTGTGGCTCCTGGTCGGCTTCCTCCGTGATTTTCCCGTGGAGATCGAGGAGGCAGCGATGATCGACGGCTGCTCGCGCCTCAGGGCGCTCGTTCAGGTGGTCGTGCCGATCATCGCGCCGGGCATGGCCGTCGTCGCGCTGTTCGCGTTCATCGCCACCTGGAACGAGTTTCTGTTCGCGATCGTGCTGACCGGTATCGAGACCAAGACGATGATGGTCCTGGTCACCTCGTTCACGTCAGGCGGCACCGACATGTTCTACGGCGAGGCGTCGGCCTCGGTCGTGCTGGGCGTGCTGCCCGCGTTCGTGATCGCTTTCATGCTCCAGCGCTACCTGGTCAAGGGCCTGGCGCTCGGCGGGACGAAGGGCTGAGAAACGAAAACAAGGGAGATCCCATGAGACGGTTCTGGTCGGCGACTTCGGTCGCCTTGCTGCTCGGTGGCTTCGTCACGATCGGCTGGCTCACGTGGCCGCAGCCCGCGCCGGCGGCGCGGCCGTACGAAGGACAGACGATCCGCGCGGTGGTGAACGCGGAGTTCGTGAAGTACTCGCTCACCCTCATCGAGCAGGACCTTTACGACAAGCTGGGAGTCAAGCTCGAGACCGAGGTGATTCCCGCCGACGCCTTCGTCGCGAAGACCTTGCTCGAGTTGCCGTGGATCGAGAAGATGAAGCTCGATTTCGCGATGGACGACATCGTTCCCGTGTTCGCCAAGGTGATGCTGCGCTACCAGGGCAAGCTCGTCAGCATGCCGTACGACGGCGACATCCACATCATGTACTGGAACAAGCCCGCCTTCGAGCGCACCGAGAACAAGGCCAAGTTCAAGGCCAAGTACAAGTACGATCTGCAGCCGCCGAAGACGTGGAAACAGTGGGACGACGCCGCCGAGTTCTTCCACGGCTGGGGCTGGGACGGCAGCCAGGCGAAGCTCTTCGGCGCCGGCGCCTCGTACAAACCCTCCGGCAGCGGGTACTCGTATCACTGGTGGCGTTCCCGATTCTTTTCCTACGGCGGGAACTACTTCGACGCGAACATGAAGCCGCTCATCGCTACCGCGGCCGGCGTGCGCGCGCTCGAGGAGATGGTCAAGACGATGCCGTACTATCCACCGGGCGTGCTCCTCTTCGAGTCGGAGGAGCCGAAGACCATGCTGGTCAAAGGTGAGGTTCCGCTGCTCTATTCGTGGACCTCCACCGGCAAGCGCGTGGGCAATCCCGCCGAGTCGGTGATCGTCGGCAAGGCCGGCTTCGGTCTGGTGCCCGGCGCCGACATCGACGGCAAGATCGTCAATCGTCCGGCCATTACGCCCGGCCGCGGCATGGCGGTCTCGAAGTACTCGAAGAAGAAGGAAGTCACGATGAAGGTCCTGGAGTTCATCTCGAATCCCGACCAGAGCCTCAAGATCGTGATGGACGCCAAGACGATCATGGACCCCTGGCGTGTCAGCCACCTGCGCTCGGAAAAGTTCCGCAAGCTGTTCCCTGACGCGGACAAGTATCTCGACGCCATCCAGCAGAGCTTCCCGTACCTCGTGCCCGATCCGGTCATTCCGGCCGCCGACGAGTACCAGCGCAAGCTCTCGTTCGAGATCACCGAAGCGCTGGCCAAGCGCAAGGCTCCGAAGGACGCGCTCGATTCGGCCGCCAAGGAGTGGGACAAGATCACCGAGCGGCGCGGCCCGGACAAGCAGAAGGCCGCCTGGGGCGAGAAGCTCGCGGAGATGAAGTCGCTCGGCATCGAGTATCACCCGGAGTGGGCGGCGAAGGCCAAGTGAGCGAAGCCGGCTGCGTCTTCTGTACGGTCGTCGCGGCGCTCGAGCGATCGGATACCTGCCCGGCGGGAGAAGCCGGGCAGGTGCTCAGGAAGGTGCGAGACCTGCCGGCGTCGATCGCGCTCCTGGCGCCCGATCAGTACTACAAGGGCTACACGATGGTCGTGTCGAAGACGCACGCCATCGAGCTCTACGAGCTTCCCGAGCGGCAGAGCACCCAGTACTTCCAGGACATGCTGGCCGTCGCGAAGGCGATCGCGACCGCCTTCCGGCCGCGCAAGATGAACTACGAGGTGCTCGGTAACACCGTCGGCCACCTGCACTGGCATCTCTTCCCGCGCTACGAGTGGGACCCGAACCCGAAGCGTCCGACCTGGGAGACGAATCATCCGCCTCGTCTGCCGAGCCCTGAAGAGTACGCGGACATCCTCGCGGCGATTCGCCGCCATCTTGCCTGAGTCGTACGGCCCCGAAGGCCGGGAGCAGTCATCATGATCGTGCCCCTCACCCTGGCTGATTTCCTGGACCGCGCCGAGCACGTCTATGGCGACCGCGAGGCGATCGTCGACGAGCCCAACCCGCCAGGCGGCGGGCTCGGCCGCATCACCTACTCGGAGTTCGCGGCGATGGCGCGCAGCCTGGCGGCCGCGCTCGACGACCTGGGCGTGCGCGAGGGCGAGCGAATCGCGATCGTCTCGCCGAACGCGGCGCGCTTCCTGGTGAGCCTCTTCGGCGTGAGCGTCTTCGGGCGCGTGATCGTTCCGGTGAACTTCCGGCTGAACGCGGAGGAGGTTCGCTACATCGTCGAGCACTCCGGCTCCACCGTCGCGCTGATCGATCCCGAGCTCGAGGAGTCGCTCCAGCAGCTCAACGTCAAGCATCGCTTCGTGCTCGGCGCGTCGAGTGACACGCAGCTGTTCGGGCGGCGCGACGCGGCGCCGCGGGGCCGGGTGACCGACGAGAACGCGACGGTGTCGATCAACTACACGTCGGGCACCACCGCCCGGCCCAAGGGCGTGCAACTGACTCATCGAGGCTGCTGGCTGAACGCGGTGACGTTCGGCTGGCACCTCGGCCTCTCCGACCGTGACGTGTACCTGCACACCTTGCCGATGTTTCACTGCAACGGCTGGGGCATGCCCTACGCGGTCACCGCGATCGGCGCGCGTCAGGTGATCATCCGCAAGATCGACGGCGAGGAGATCCTCCGCCGCGTCGACGCCCACGGAGTGACCCTCTTCAACTGCGCGCCGGCGGTGATCGCCGCGGTCCTCGACGCG
>WNFT01006411.1_pt1 | contig 10358 bp, 6 predicted proteins | sample 5400191 | NCBI WGS metagenome assembly WNFT01 (sample SAMN13153359, study PRJNA577476) | soil metagenome | isolation source: 80 cm saprolite under Madrone tree | place: USA:California | collected 2016-06-14 | reverse complement strand
CGGGCGAGTCATAGGGGATGCCGCTGCGCATGAGCACGGTGCCCATGTTGGCGTAGCCGAGCCCCAGGGTCCGGAAGTCCCAGCTCTTCTGGGCGATGGTGGGGCTCGGGTAGGCGCCCATGAGCACGCTGATCTCGAGCACGATCGTCCACAGCCGGCAGGCGTGACGGAAGCCCTCGATGTCGAAGCTGCCGTCCTCGCGCAGGAACTTGACCAGGTTGATCGAGGCGAGGTTGCAGGCGGTGTCGTCGAGGAACATGTACTCTGAGCAATTGTGGACGACGAGCCCGCCGGCCACGAAGTGATGCGTGGCCTCCTCGGTGAGGTCGAACACGTCCGCCTCGCCAGCAGGCTCGACGGAAGCGACCGCGTCAGTGAGTTCGTCGCGGTAGGTGGCGACTTCGGCGTTCAGCTGCGCCAGCGCGGTGGCCTTAGTGCTCTTGGGGTGGAAGCCTATCTCGCGTTCGAAGAGGACGCGCGAGGACCGGCTGATCCGGAGCGAGAACACCGGCTGGATGGGATATGACCGCATGCCTCCGCGGCCGTCCGGAAGGAGCGAGCTGGTTTTCTCGCCTTGCCGATTCGCGTACAGCTTGGACTTGATTCCAAAGGATAGCAGCAGCATCTGCACCTGGCGTAGGAGCTCCTCCGACGTGGAGTCGAGGCCCACGTACTGAGACTTGTCCCCGTAATTGGCGACGGTACCGTCAGCCGTGAAGAGGCCCCGAAGAACCGCTGCGACGGCGGGTCGATCAAGCTCGAACACTTCCTGCGTGAAACGTTTTGCCTCGGATCCCTCGTCCAGTACCGCGAACTGACGGAAGAGATCAACGACTGGACCGGAGCCGAACGCTAACCGCGTCCCAGTGGTGCCCCGGACTACCTGTACACCGTCGTTCCGGCCAACCGAGCCCACCACCTTGAGTGCGGCCTTCGACGCATTGACAGCTTCGGCGACCGAAGCCAGGACACCCACCTCATTGGCGTGCATGGTCAGGACGATCGTCCTGAGCTCTCGGCCCTTGATGACCGAACGCGTCAGGCAACCGTCGCCCGTCGCCACTCCGATTCCAAGCGCGAGATCCGTTGGCAGCGTGCGCCTGCCGAACCCGGGGCCGCAAAGCATCAGCCGGTCACCGGCCTGGAGGTCCTTGACCGGCACATCACCACGGTTCACCGTGAGCACCCGGTGGTCGCCGGTGATCCGCACTCGGTAGCCGGCGCGCGTGGTTAGGCAGAAGATGGGCTTGCGGCCAGTGGGAAAGACCTGGGTTACGAGATGCGGCTGACCGTCAGCGCCGATGATCTGGACCGACTTGCCCACAAGGCTATCGATTGGTTGCCAGCCGTCGGCCGTCGCCACGAGCGTGTCACCCGTCACGCACGGGTTCGAGGCGTTGATCCGTCCGTCCTCGGGGCAGGTGTGCCACTCGTTGATGGTCGTGTCGTACTGCACGCCCGGATCGGCGCAGGCCCAGGCCGCGTAGGCGATCTCGTTCCACATGTCCTCGGCCGGGACCTTCTTCGAGGTCTTTCCGTCTGTCCGGCGCCGGAGGTCCCAGTCACCGCCTCGGTCGAGAACCTCGAAGAAGCTGTTGGGGACGCGGACCGAGTTGTTCGAGTTCTGGCCGGAGACCGTGAGGTAGGCCTCACTGTCCCAGTCGGTATCGTATTCGGGGAACACGAGCTCGGTCTCGCCGCCGGCGGCGAGCTGGAGCGTCTTCTGGATATAGGCCTCGGGCACAAAGGCCGCCCGCGCCTCGCGCATGGCCGCCCGCAGCCCGGGGTTCTGCTTGGGATCGGCCTCGATGCGCTCGCCGATGCGGCAGGCTTGTAGCACCGCCTGCAGCCGTCGCTTCCCGATTCGCGAGCCGGTAACCAGCGCCGCCACCTTCTGCTCCTCGACCACCTTCCAGCGAATGAACTGGATGACATCAGGATGATCGAGGTCGAGGCACACCATCTTGGCCGCCCGCCGCGTGGTGCCGCCCGACTTGATCGCTCCCGCCGCGCGGTCGCCGATCTTGAGAAAGGACATGAGCCCCGAGGACTTGCCGCCGCCCGACAACGGCTCGTTCTCGCCGCGAAGCCCCGAGAAATTGGAGCCGCTGCCGGAGCCGTACTTGAAGATGCGGGCCTCCCGGGTCCAGAGGTCCATGATTCCGCCGTCATTGACGAGATCGTCGGACACGGATTGGATGAAGCACGCAGAAGGCTGCGGCCGCTCGTAGGCGCTGCTCGCCCGCGTCAGCGCCCCCGTGTCGGGATCGACGTAGTAGTGCCCCTGGGCGGGGCCGCTGAGGTTGTAGGCGTGGTGCAATCCCGTGTTAAACCATTGTGGCGAGTTGGGCGCCGCGACCTGGCGCGCCAGCATGTGGCAGATCTCTTCGTAGAAGGCCCGGGCATCGGCTGGTCCATCGAAGTAGCCGTACTTCTCCCCCCACTGAGTCCAGCAGCCGGCCATCCGGTGGAAGACCTGCCGGGCATCCCGCTCGCCCCCAAGCACCGGCCGGCCGTCTCCGTCCAGGAGCGGCCGGCCATCAGGGCCGAGCTGGGGTACCCCTGACTTCCGGAAGTACTTCTGGGCCAGGATGTCCACGGCCACCGATGACCACTCGGCGGGCACCGCGATACCCTCCTGGCGGAAGACCGTGGTCCCATCCGGGTTCCTGATCTCGGAATTGCGCTCGACGAACTCGATCCCGGTGTAGGGGGTCTGGTCTTCCGTGGTGAACCGGCGCGAGATTCTCATGCATGCCTCCTCTTCTGAACCGCCGACTCTAAGCTGACGACTCCTCGCCTACCGCGAACGGCCCTCGCGCGGGGAGCGCGAAGGCCGCGAATTATCAGTGTCTACGTGGACCCTGTCGTCGGGAGCATCGGGTAAGCTCGACAGCGCGTGACGCACAACATATTGTGGTCGGCCGGCCAAGTCAATCTTTATTTGGTGGTTTCTCCTGCCGGCTGTTAGCGCGCCGCGTTGTGACTGGCCAACCGTACAATTAAGCCGTCATGCGATGGCTCATCGACGGCTACAACGTGATCCGACGCTCGCCAGAGCTCAGCTCGCGAGAGATGGTCAGCCTGGAAGAAGGCCGCCAGGCGCTTTGCGAGCTTCTGAGCGCGACCGCGCGCGCCTCGGGTGATGCGTTCACGGTGGTCTTCGACGGCGCGGGCGCCGGCGGCACGGGCTCCGGCAGGGTCGGAGTCACCGTGGTGTTCTCGAGCGCCCGCGAGAATGCCGATCGCGTGCTGATTCGCCTCGCCCGCCAGGGCGGCGCCGTCGTCTCCAATGACCGCGAGGTGCGCCAGAGCGTCGCGCGCGCGGGGGCCGTGGTCGTCACCACCGACGAGTTCCTGGCCCGTCTCGGCAGGCGGAGGCGCGCGCCCGACGTTTCCGATGCGGAAGCGCCCGACGCGAGCCTGCCCGACGCGAACCTAAAAGACGAAGAGGAAACGCCACGCGGGCCCCGCAAGGGCAATCCCAGGCGGCTCGGAAAGAAGGCGCGGGCCGCCCGGCGCGCCCTGGGACGTCTGGGCCCGGGTCGCCTACCTTAGGTCGCCATCTTGAAGGAGTGTGACCGACGCTCTACGAACGGACGGGACAAACGAGGACGGGATGGACCGGGCTCCGCGACGAGCCCAGGACGTGCGACTCGGCTACTTACTCGTCTCCCTTGATCAACCGCTCGCGACGCTGGAGGTAGCCGTTACGGACCGAGCTGTACAGGTCGATCGTCGTGTCCTCGAATCCCTGGAAGAGGTCGAGGTTCAACGAGCGCTGGTTGAGCTGGTCGCCCGCGCCCATGGCGAATCTGTCCGGGAAGAAGGGAAGGTAGTAGTTCAGTGGGCTCATGGCTCCGTCGACGGCGAAGCCGATACCGTCACGGACGGTCAGGGGGGGCAGGAAGGGTAGCACCAGATACGGACCGGGCCCCGCTCCCCACTTGCCGAGCGTCTGCCCGAAATCCGCCTTCTGGGGCTCAAGCTTGAATTCCTGCTTGGCCACGTCGAAGAGACCTGCAATGCCCAGGGTCGAGTTGATGAGGAAGCGGCCCATCTCGATGGACGCGTCCTTGAGCTTCCACTGCAAGACCTTGTTCACGAAGCGGCGGGGCATGTTCAGGTTGGTGAAGGCATTGTCGATCATCTGCTGGACGATGTCCGGCGTGATCGCGTTATAGCCCTTGGCGGCCGGCTTGAAGACGTACTTGTCGAAGTTGTAGTTGAAGCTGAACATCTTCTCGTTGAACTTCTCCCACGGATCGTACTCTTCGACGTCGTAGTCGGGCGGGGTGGCCTCGGGCGTGCCGCGCAACGCCGCGTCCACGGGCCCGGCCAGGGCCACGACCCAGGAGGGGGCGTTGTCGGACGTCATCGCCTCTACCGTGATCGAGGACGGCGCGACAGATGCGACGGCCTCGGGCGCGGAGAATTCATCGACGATCTGCGACTCGGGCGCGGCCGGAGAATCCACCACTGCGGTGCTCTGCGCGCGCGCGGCCAGGACGGCGGATTCCGTGCGCAGGCTCGGCGACAGCGAGCCGCAGCCCCCCAGCACGAGGGCCAGAGTGCCGAACACGAGCAGCGCCGACCACGTCCCCATTCTCGAGCCCACCGTGCCTCCTTGCCTCATGTCAGCGGTTCCGGCCGTGTTCGCTGCTTGCGCCCGAATGCACACGGTCGAAAGCCTAGCTTGAAATCCCGCATTGCGCCAGACTTTTTTGAGCTTTGCCCTCGGTCCAACGGGCCCCGTGTCGAGGCGCCCGCGGCGTTCTGGAAACCGCCGCGGCGCTCCCGCACGTCGAGAGCGCGCCACGCGGTACCAGGAGCAAGGCGGGTGCCATGGAGATCGTCGCGGGAGCATATCCCGGCAAATGCTTGTTGGCAAAGAAATTTCCAGGAAAGCTCGCGACGGTGCGCCCCGAAAAGTGGGCGGCGGGCAAGCGCAAATTGTCAAATTCTCGGAGACCGAATACCCAAAGTCGGTGGTGGAGGTCTGCAGACACACGGACGGGGGTGGGCAGCAGTTGCCTGCTCCCCGAGCCCCCGTGATGTGTGCGCAACCTCGGTTGCGCGTCCCGGCAAGAGTCGGGACCCTGATCCTGCGCGCCGGCGCCGCGAGGGCCGTGCTGCGTCGTGCCCGTCACCCGGCGGCGCCTATGGCTGGTCCGGTGGCGTGTCCACCATGGCGCAATCTGAATCCCGATGAGGGCGGCTGTCAAGCCGCTCTGCGCCGCCGCAGCGAGCCAAGTCAGCCCGCGAAGTGTAATATCCCTGAGCGATGAGTCGACGCGACCTGCGGGCACTTCTCCTGGTGATCCTCCTCGGGGCAGGCGTGTGACGCCCGCCGCCCTCGAGCACCTCGCGCTCAGGGATCCGATCATGCGGCGGGTCATCCGGACCATCGGACCCTGCACGCTCGAGCCGCAGGCGCGCCGCTCACCCTACGAGGCCCTGGTGCGAGCCGTGGTCTACCAGCAGCTCCACGGCCGCGCCGCCGCGGCCATCCTCGGCCGCTTCATCGCGCTCTTCGGCGGCAAGACCTTCCCGCGACCGCGAGCCGTGCTCGCCATGAGCACGCGCAAGATGCGCGGGGCAGGGCTCTCGCGCGCCAAGGTGCGGGCGATCAAGGACATCGCCAAGCGCGCGGCGGCGCGCCAGATCCCCTCGCGCGGGGCCGCGCTCCGCATGACCGACGAGGAGCTCGTCATCAAGCTGACGGCGGCGCGAGGGGTGGGACGGTGGACGGTCGAGATGCTGCTCATCGGCACGCTCGGCCGTGAGGATATCCTGCCCGTCGACGATTTCGGAATCCGGGAGGGGTTTCGCGTCGCCTATGGGCTGCGAAAGCACCCCCGACCCAAGGCCGTCCACGCGCACGGGGAGCGGTGGCGACCGCATCGGACGACGGCCGCGTGGTACCTGTGGCGAGTGGCTGATCGCGCGAAGCGGGTGGCTGTCGCGAAGCGGTAGCGTTGATGTGCCGGCAATGCAGTGTGCCGGCAATGCGGCGGGTGGGGCCGGGGGCATCCCCCGTAGACCACGCTGACTCGCGGCCCGGTGCGACGTCTCGTATGGAGCCACGAGACTCTCGTCTTTGGCTTCGATTGCGCGCAGAAGATACGGGTCTACGGGGGATGCCCCCGGCCCCACCCGCCGCCGCGAGCTTGCGAGCTTCGGCTAGCGGGAGATGGTCAGGCGTTCTCTTCCGTAGTTGTGCTCGTCGACCCAGGGCGTGCCTTCGGCGAAGCGGGTCGAGCGGAAGCGGGAGAGATCGGCGGTCTCCGGCTTGCCCTTGACGATCCACTCGGCGAGGCAGCGCCCGATGGCGGGCGAGGTCTTGAAGGACGTGCCCGAGTCGCCGAGCATGACCCAGAGGCCGGGCACCGAGGGGATCTGGTCGATGACCGGGCGTCCGTCAGGGCTCATCATGATCATGCCCGCCCAGCCGCCTCTCATGGTCGAGTGCTGGAAGACGGGGAAGCGCGTGGCCAGCTTTTCCCGGCACAGCGCCACGTAGTCCTCGTCGACGCCCTCGTGGAACTTCTCCGGGTCGGCGTGCGCCGCCCCCAGCTCGACGCCGATGAAGGTGGAGCTCGCGCCCTCGGGGCGCATCCACGCCTTGTGGAAGGCGTCGATCACGACGGGATGGCCGCCCTGGAAGCCCGCCGGCCAGCGAAAGACGGAGATCTGGATGCGGTAGGGCTCGAGCCCGAAGTCGAGCCCGAGCGGTCCCAGGAGCGTACCCGCCCAGGCGCCGGGGACCGCGACCACCACCGGCGCGGCGATCCTGCCGTGGCTCGTCTCGACCCCGGCCACCCTCCCGCCCTCGGTGACGATGCGAAGCGCCTCGCACTCGGTCTCGATGGTGGCGCCCAGCCGGCGCGCGGCCTCGGCGAAGCCGAAGGTCGTCGCGTTCGGATCGGCAAAGCCCGAGCCCGGCTCCCAGCAGGCCGCGCCGATATCGTCCACGCGCATGGCGGGGACGAGCCGGCGGAGATCGTCCTTGGCGATCGGCTGCGTCTCGATGCCGATCCGCTGCTGCATGGCGACGTTGGCGTGCAGGGCCTTCTCGTACCCGGGGGCCACCACCTGGACGAAGCCGATCGGCTGAAAGCCGCAGTCCCCGCCCACGATCCGGGAGAAGTCACGGAAGACCTTGAGGCTCTCGAAGGCCAGCCGGGCCTCGGCGTCGTTGGTGTAGTGCATGCGGACGAGCGAGCCGGACTTGCCGCTGGCCCCGGCGGCGAGGTGGCGCCGCTCGACGAGGGTGATCCGCTTGACCCCGAGGCTCGCCAGGTTGAAGGCCGTGCTCGCCCCGTTGACGCCACCTCCGATCACCACCACGTCCGCGCTGCGCATGTGGGCATTGTGACATGCTTGACAGGCTCCGTGGAAGGCCCTATAACCATCGCCACACACCGCCGTGGCAGCAGCAAGCCGTGCCCGATCCAACTCATGGAGGTGCATTCCCTATGGAGGTCACTCGACGCGAGTTGCTCAAGGGCGCGGCAGTCCTTGGGGCGGCCGGGGCGCTGTCGCACGCGCGGCCGGGCTCGGCCCAGGCGCAGACCACGCAGAAGAAGGAGCTGGTCGTCGCCCAGGGCGGAGACATCGCGAGGTTCGATCCGCACTACAGCACGTCCTCGAATGACATTCGCTGGAGCTTCAACATCTTCGACAACCTGACCTCGCGCCACCCCGACGGCAAGCTCCATCCGGGGCTGGCCACCGAGTGGAAGCTGCAGAACCAGACGCAGTGGACCTTCAAGCTGCGCCAAGGGGTCAAGTTCCACAACGGAGACCCCTTCACGTCGGCCGACGCCAAGTTCAGCCTCGAGCGCACGTACGATCCCAACGTCAAGACCATGGTCGCCACCGTCTTCACGACCATCGACCGCATCGAGGCGCTGGATCCCACCACGCTCGTCATCCATACCAAGAAGCCCGATCCGCTCCTGCCCGCTCGCCTCGCCTTCTACGGGGGCCAGATCGTGCCGAAGAAGTACGTGGAAGCGTCGGGCAACGACACCTTCAATGCCAAGCCCGTCGGAACGGGCCCGGTGCGCTTCGTCTCCTGGGTCAAGGACGACAAGCTCACCGTGGAGGCCAATCCCGACTATTTCGGCGGCAAGCCCGATTTCGACCGGCTCATCGTCCGCGCGATTCCCGAGACGGCCCCCCGTGTCGCCGCCCTTCTCAAGGGCGAAATCGACATCATCACCCAGCTTCCGCCGGACCAGGGCGAGCGGGTCGCGGCCAACTCGACAACGCGTGTCGCGGGCGCCCTCTACGCGGGCCTCTATGTCCTGGGCGTGAACAGCAAGCGGCCGCCGCTGGACAATCCGCTCGTCAAGCAGGCCCTGTCACTCGCCATCGATCGCGAGCTCATCGTCAAGGAGCTGTGGAAGGGGCGGGGCATCGTGCCCAGCGGCCCCATCGCCAAGGGCGACAACCACTTCGACCCGAAGCTCGCCCCCCTCGCCTACAACCCCAAGGAGGCGCGCGAGCGTCTGAAGAAGGCCGGGTACAAGGGCGAGGAGATCTTCATCGAGACCACCGTGGCGTATGTCTCCCAGGACAAGGCCATGTCCGAAGCCATCGCGGCCATGTGGAAGGACGTGGGCGTCAACGTCAAGGTCGAGGTGATCGAGTACTCCGTGCGCGCCCAGAAGAATCGCGAGAAGAGCTTCAAGGGCGTGTGGTGGGCCGATCCGACCTCGACCCTCGGCGATCCGGATGGGATGATGTGGCGGCTGCTCGGCCCGGGCGGCATCATGGACTACTGGCGCGATCCCAAGTTCGACGAGCTCGGCAACTCCGCGCGCTTCTCCGTGGACGAGAAGTTCCGCGGCGATGCCTATCGCGAGATGACCAAGGTCTTCCTCGAGAACTTCCCGTGGCTGATCGTGATCCAGCCCTACGAGGACTACGGGCTGCAGAAGTACGTGGAGTTCACGCCCAACCCGAATCAGCAGTTCGAGATCCGGCGCTTCAACTTCAAGTTCCGCCGAGCCTAGAGCCGTCCCGCCCTGCCTCTCCCGCGACGGGGGAGAGGCAGGGGCGAGGGGGCTTCCCCCATGCGAGGTCTCCTCCCGTTCCTCAGCCAGCGCCTCCTGAGAGCGCTCATCGCGCTCTGGCTGGTCTCCACCGTGGTCTTCGTCGTGATGCGGCTGTCGGGCGATCCGGTACCCCTGCTCCTTCCGCCCGACGCGCCCACGAGCGAGATCATGCGCGTCCGGAAGGACCTGGGCCTCGACCGCCCGCTCCCCGTGCAGTACGCGGTCTTTCTCAAGAACATCGTCCGGGGCGACTTCGGACGCTCGCTCCACTTCCGCGAGCCGGCGTTCTCCGTCGTGCGCGGCTACCTCGGGGCGACGCTCGAGCTCGGTCTCACCGCCTTCTTCTTCGCGGCCCTCGTGGCCGTCCCCGTGGGCCTGCTGTCGGCCATGAAGCGGAATACCCTCCTCGATCAGGCGGCCATGGGGGTGGCCCTCATCGGCCAGTCGGCGCCCACCTTCTTCCTGGGAATCCTGTTCATCCTGCTCCTCTCGCTCAAGGCGGATCTCTTTCCGACCTCGGGGCGCGGAGACTGGAAGAACCTCGTCTTGCCCGCCATGACGCTGGGCGCCTTTACCATGGCCTCGATCGCGCGGCTCACGCGCTCGGCCGTACTCGAGGTGCTTCGCGCCGACTATATCCGCACCGCGCGCGCCAAAGGCCTCGGCGAGGTGATGGTGGTGGCCAAGCACACCCTGCGTAATGCCGCCATTCCCATCGTCACCATCACCGCACTCCAGTTCGGCACCTTGCTCGGCGGCGCCGTGGTGACGGAGACGGTCTTCTCCTGGCCCGGCATCGGGCGCCTCGCCGTGCAGTCGATCTACAATCGCGACTATCCGGTGGTGCAGTGCACGGTCTTCATCGCCGCCGTCCTGTTCATCGTCATCAACTTTGCCGTGGACCTTCTCTATGGCTTCCTCGATCCCCGCGCCCGCGCCGGCTGAGCTGGCCACCGCGATCGTCGAGGCGATGCCGCGCCCTCGCGGGCGACGGGCGCCCTGGCTGATCCGGCTGGGCGTGGCGTTCGTCCTGCTCCTGGCCGTGGGGGCGGTGGTGGCGCCGTGGGTGCTGCCGCAGGATCCGGAGCGCCAGTCGCTCCGCGCGCGCCTCAAGCCGCCGGCCCTCGAAGGCGCCGACGGCCGCGCGCATCTCCTCGGCACCGATCATCTGGGCCGCGACGTCTTCACGCGGGTGATCTACGGCTCGCGCGTCTCGCTCGTGATCGGGCTGGCCGCCGTGCTCGTCGGAGGTTTCATCGGCTCGTCGCTCGGCTTGCTCGCGGGCTATCGGGG
>WNFT01006410.1_pt1 | contig 10358 bp, 9 predicted proteins | sample 5400191 | NCBI WGS metagenome assembly WNFT01 (sample SAMN13153359, study PRJNA577476) | soil metagenome | isolation source: 80 cm saprolite under Madrone tree | place: USA:California | collected 2016-06-14 | reverse complement strand
CGATCCTCCCCGGCCCGAGCACGGCGGCATGAGTCGTCGAGGCGCTCATCGATTCTCGCGGCCGTAGATCATGACGACGTGCTCGCCCATCCCGCTGTTGTTGTGAGTCAGGCCGATAGACGCATCCGGCACCTGGCGGGCGCCCGCCTCGCCGCGGAGCTGAGAGAACACCTCGGCGGCCTGGGCCACTCCGGTCGCGCCTAGCGGATGACCGCAGCCCATCAGCCCGCCCCGCGGGTTCACGACGACATCGCCGCCGTAGTCGCTCCGGCCTGCCGCGACGAACGCGCCGGCCTCGCCCTTCTCGCAGAAGCCCAGCTCCTCGTACGCGATCAGCTCGGCGATCGCGAAACAGTCGTGGACCTCGGCGACGTCGACGTCCCGCGCGCCGACGCCGGCCATCTCATATGCGGACTGCCCCGCACGCGCGAGAGCCGGCCAGTGCGCGTAATCCTCGTGGAGCGACGTCAGCTGGAAGCCGTCGAGCGCCTGGCCGGTGCCGCGGATCCAGACCGGCTGGTCGGTGAGGCTCCGCGCGCGCTCCTCCGAGGCGACCAGCACCGCCGCGGCCCCGTCGGTGATCGGCGAGCACATGAAGAGCCGGAGCGGCGACGAGATCATTCGCGAGCCGAGCACCTGCTCGAGCGTCGCGCCGCGCTGGAAGTGCGCGTTGGGGTTCTTCGAGGCGTGCGTGTGGTTCTTCACGCCCACCAGCGCGAGCTGCTCCTCGGTCGTGCCGTACTCGGCCATGTGGCGCTGCGCGGCCAGCGCGAAGCAGGGCGGCGCGGTGAGCCCGAACGAGGCCTCCCACTCACGATCGACGCCGGTCCCCATGTTGAGGATCGCCTCGTCACCACTGGGCTGATTGAGCTTCTCGACGCCGAGCACCATGACGAGGTCGGCGAGCCCCGCGGCGATGAACGCGTACGCGTAGCGGATGCCCACCGTGCCGGAGGCGCACATGTGCTCCGTGCGCGCGCTCAAGGCGCTCGGCCTGATCCCGAGCGCCTCGGCGGCCATCGACGAGATGTGGGACTGGAACGCGGTCCGCTCCGGCATCACCGAGCCCACCACGAGGCCTTGGACGTCCTTCGGCTTGACGGCCGGCACCGAGTCGAAACACGCCTTCCCGGCCTCCCAGATCAGGTCGCGATAGCTCGCCTTGCGCACGCCGAACTTCGAGACACCAGCCCCCACCAGTGCGACCTTCTTCATGACCGCCTCTCAGATTCCGACGGACATCCCGACGTCGCCGAACTCGCGATCTCGTCGGGCGACGCGATCCGCCCCACCGGCACCTCGCGCCCGAAGCGGCGGGCGGTCGCCGCGCCGATCCCGCCGGCGGCACCGGTGACCAGCACGACCTTGTCTCGAAGCCTCACCCGCGCCTCCGCATCAGGACGTTCTCCTCGTAGGTGCAGACCACCTCGTCGCGCTGGTTCTTCACGACCACGTCGAAGGTGACGACGCCGCGGTCGGTCTTGGACGACTCGCGGGCTTGCTTCACGGTCATCTCGGTGTGGATCGTGTCGCCGAACTTCACCGGCGCCGTGAAGCGGAGCCGGTCCAGGCCGAGGAGCGCCAGCGCCGTCCCCTCGAACCAGCCCGAGAGGTTCTGCTGGCCGTTGGACACCGCGAGAGTCAGGATACCGTGGGCCACGCGCGCGCCGAACGGCGTCTGCTTCGCGAACACGTCGTCGGTGTGGAGCGGGTTGAAGTCGCCGGTGAGGCCGGCGAAGCGCGAGACGTCGCCGCCTTCCACCGTCCGGCGGCCCGTCACGAGCACCTCCCCCACCTTGAAATCCTCGAAGTAGCGTCCGCGCGATTGCATCGTCCCTCCCTGTAATGAGTCGGCGCGCACGGCCCATTCATAGGCGCGCCGCGACAGCCTGCAGCGCGCGCGGCTGTCAGGCGAATGCCGGGCCCCGGTCCCAGTCGAGATCGCGCCCGATGATCACGCGCAGGATCTCGGAGGTGCCTCCCCCCGGCAGGAGAAAGCGCGCGTCCCGGAAGTAGCGCTGGACCGGGTACTCCATCGCGAGCCCGTACGAGGCGAAGATGCGGGCCGCCTCGTCGGTGATCCTGACCGCGGTCTCCGAGGCGAAGAGCTTCGCCATCGCCGCCTCGCGCGTGATGACCCGACCACGGTCGAGCTGCGCGGCCGCCTGGTAGGTCACGAGGATCGCCGCGTGGAGCGCGGTCAGCATGTCGGCGAGCTTGAAGCCGATCGCCTGGTGCTCGGCGATCGGCTTGCCGAACGCCTGCCGCTCGCGCGCGTAGACGAGCGCCGCCTGGTACGCGGCGCGGGCCAGCCCCACCGAGATCGCCGCGGTCATCACCCGGATCTCCGAGAGAATGCCCCCGATCTTCTCGACCCCGCCGGTCTCGCCGCCGAGCAGGTGCTCGGCTGGAACCTCCACGTCCTCGAGCAGGATCTCGCCGGTCACCGAGCCGCGCACCGACATCTTCTCGATCGACTTGCCGAGCGTGATCCCGCGCATCGTGGCACGGTCCAGCAGGAAGAGCGCGATGCTCTTCATGCCGCGCTCGCCCGACGTCTTCGCGGCGACCGTCAGGAGATCGGCGACCGGCGCGCTGGTGACCCACGTCTTGGTGCCGCGCAGCACGTAACGATCGCCGCGCCGCTGGGCCAGCGTCGTGATGTTGGCGACGTCCGAGCCGGCGTTCGGCTCGGTCAGCGCAAACGTCGCGATCAGATCGCCGCGGAGGGCCGGCACCAGGTAGCGCTCGCGCAGCGTTTCGGAGCCGTACTTGTAGACGAAGTAGGTCCCCATCAGCGACTGCATCGCCGCCGCCGCGGCGACCGACAGCGAGCCCCGCGCCAGCTCCTCGGCGCACAGACAGTACGTCACCATGTCGGCGTCGGCGCCGCCGTACTTCTCGGGATAGCGAAGACCGAGATAGCCGAGCTCGCCGATGCGCTTGAAGAGCTTGGTCGGAAACTCGGCGCGCTCGTCGATCGTCTCCGCCGCCGGGACCACCTCGGCGTCGACGAACCGCGCGACGGCCTTGCGGAACTCTTCCTGCTCGGCGGTGAACTGGATCATGACCGCGCCGTCCTCATCTCCCCCCGAAGGCGCCGCGTCGCGTCCGGGTCGACCGACCGCGCGGCGCCGGTGCCCGCGATCACCACGCCGTACTCGCGGCGCGCCGCGTCGATCGACACGTAGTCGTCCAGGACGTCCTCGAGGACGCGCCCGGGGTCGCGCTCGAGCGGATCACCGTAGCCACCGGCGCCCGACTGCTGGAACGAGACGACGTCGCCGTAGGTGAACTCGCGCGACTGCTTGCCGTGGACGATCTGCTCGCCTGGGCCGGGGTTGATGACGGTCCGGCCGAGGCGGCCGGGGCGGCCGCCGCGGAGGCCGTAGGGCGCGAACTTCTGCCGATCCGAGAGATTCGTCAGCTTGCCTTCGTCGCCGAGCAGACGCAGGTCGCGACGGACGCCGCAGCCGCCGCGGAATTTGCCGGCACCGGCGGAATCGCCGATCAGCTCAAAGCGCTCGACGACGATCGGCTGGTTGGCTTCCTGGGACTCGACCGGAATGTTGGCGGCGTTGAACGCCCACGACATCGCCTCGCAGCCGTCCTTCGTGGCGCGAGCTCCCGTCCCGGAGAGCACCAGCTCGTAGGCGACGAAGCGCCGCTTCCGCGCGCGATCCCAGCCGCCGAAGGTCGGGTTGGCCATGTGCGAGGCCGCCGCCGTGACCCGGTCCGGCAAGGCCGGCGCGAGCGCCCCCAGCACCGACTCGAACGTTCGATAGCAGATGATCGCGCGCGGTCCCCCGCCCGCGGGCGGCCGCGGATTGAGGAAGGAGCCTTCGGGCGCCTCGACGGTGATGGGCCGCAGCGCGCCTTCGTTCATCGGGCCGAGCGGGTCGGTCAGACATTTCACCGCGGCGTAGGAATACGAGCGGGTGTAGTTGATGTAGGAATTCATGCCCGACGCGGTTTGCGGGCTCGAGCCCCCGTAGTCGATGACCATCGCGGTGCCGTCCACGGTCACCGTGACGGCCACGCGGAGCGGCTCGGTGCCGGGACCGCAGTCATCCATGAAATCCTCGAAGCGGTAGACGCCATCCGGAATCTTCTGGATCGCGGCGCGCATGCTCGCCTCGGTGCGCGCGATGATCTCGTCCATTCCGGCCAGGAGGGTCTCACGACCGTAGCGGGCGGCCAATTCTTGCAGCCGGAGCTCGCCCACGCGCAGAGCGCTTCGCTGCGCGCGGAGATCGCCGAGCACCTTGTCGGGTGTGCGCGTGTTCGCCGCGATGATCCCGACGATGCCTTCCTGCTCCTGATATTCCTTCCAGACTTTCGTCGGCGGAATGCGGAGCCCTTCCTGGAAGTAGTCGAAGATCCCTTCGACGCCCTGGCTGCCCGGCCGCTGACCGCCGACGTCGGTGTGGTGCAGGATGTTCACGGCGAAGCCGACCAGCGCGCCGTCGTGGAAGGCGGGCTGGGTGATGAAGAAGTCGGGGAGATGGCCGGAGCCGAGGAGCGGGTCGTTCAAGAGGATGGCGTCACCGGGTCGTAGCGTCTGGACCGGGTGAGCCGCGAGGGCGTTTCGCACCGCGAACGACATCGCGCCCATGTGCCCGGGCGAGTACGGGCCCTGGGCCACCATTCGCCCGCTCGGATCGAACACCGCGACCGAGAAGTCCTGCCCCTCGCGCGCCTGCTCGGAATAGGCCGTCCGGTGCACGGTCGTCCCGATCTCCACGGCGATCGACTGCAGGGCGCCCCAGATGACGCCGAGGGTGATCGGATCGACTCGGCTCATGCCGGGCGCGTCTCCGCGATCAGGCTCGCGTATTCGTCGACCGTCGCCGTCACACCCGGCGGCAGGACGGTCGTCGACTCGCGCTCCTCGACGATCGCCGGACCGGTGAGCGACGTGCCCGCCGCGAGCTCGTAGCGGTCGTACACGGGCGTGTCGGTGTAACCGCGAGCCTCAGGGAAATACGCGCGACGCGTCCCCTTGCGCCGCACGTCCGCCGAGCTCGCGCCCGCCTTGGCGAGCGCGATGCGCGGCGAGCCGCCGACGGCCGAGAGCTTCCACGTGACGATCTCGACAGGCTCCGCCGGGTTCGCGTAGCCGTAGCGGGCCGCGTAGACCTGGTGGAAGCTCACCTGGACGCGGCCGAGCGCGGCGGCGTCGAGCCGGCCCTGGGGAATCGGCACGGTGACCTCGTAGCCCTGGCCGACGTAGCGGGCGTCGGCCGAGCGCGCGACCACCACCTCGCCGGCAACGGCGGACTCGTGGACGACCGCGACCGCCTGAGCGCTCATCTCGTCGTACATCGTGTCAAGGAACGCGCCGTCGACCGAGTCGAGGCGGCGCACGTACGTGCGCGCGACGTCGAACTTCACCTCGGCGGCGAGCAGGCCGATCGCCGCCGTCACGCCGGCGGACGCCGGCAGCACGATGCGCGGAATGCCGAGCGCCTGAGCGAGCCGGCAGCCGTGCACCGGCCCCGAGCCGCCGAAGGCGACCAGCGTGAGATCGCGCGGGTCGCGGCCGCGCTCGATCGACACCACGCGCGTCGCCAGCTCCATGTTGGTGTTGACGATCGTGTGGATGCCCCAGGCGGCGTCCTCGATCGACAGCCCCAGTGGCCGCGCGACTCGCGCCTCGATCGCGCGTGCCGCGGCGCCCGGCTGGAGCCTGATCGAGCCGCCCGCGAAGTAGTCGGGATTGAGGTAGCCGAGCACGAGATCGGCGTCGGTGACGGTGGGCGCCACGCCGCCGCGCCCGTAGCAGACCGGCCCCGGCGTCGACGAGGCGCTCTCGGGCCCGACCGCGATGACGCCGAGCCTGGCCTCTGCGATCGAGCCGCCTCCCGCGCCGATCTCGACCAGGTCGATCGCCTGGATGTTCATCGGAAGGCCGCTCCCGGGCGCGTTGTTCACGCGATGAAGCTCGAAGGCCGTCGTGGTCGCGGGCCGGCCGTTCTCGATGAGCGCGAGCTTGGCGGTGGTGCCGCCCATGTCGAAGGCGATCAGGTCGTGGTGGCCGGTGAGCTCGCCGTACGCCGCCGCCATCAAGGCCCCGGCCGCGGGACCCGACTCGATCATCCTGACCGGATACCGCTGCATCGCCTCCGCCGTCGCGATGCCGCCGGAGGACTGCATCACGAACAGCCGGCCGCGGTAGCCGCGCCCGGCCATCGCCGTCGCGAGGCCGCGCAGATACTCGCGGACGATCGACATCACGTAGGCGTTCACGACCGTCGTCGACGTCCGCTCGTATTCCCGGAAGGTCGGCGACACCTCGTGGGAGAGCGTGACCGTGACGTGCGGCGCTTCCTCGGCGACGAGGGCCGCGATGCGGCGCTCGTGCGCGGGATTCAGGTAGGCGTGCAGCAGGCACACCGCGAGCGTGGTCACCCCGCGGCCCGCCAGCTCGCGGATCGAACGCCGCGCGTCGGCCTCGTCGAGCGGCGTTCGCACGGTGCCGTCGGCCAGGACTCGCTCGGTGACCTCACCGATGAGCCGGCGCGGAATCAGCGAGGCGGGCTTCTCGATCTGGAGATCGTAGACCTGATAGCGCTTCTCGCGGCCGATGATCAGCACGTCGCGAAAGCCGCGGGTCGTCAGGAGCCCGACCCCGCGCGCCTTGCGCTCGATGACGACGTTGGAGCCGAGCGTGGTGCCGTGGACCGCCTGGGCCACGTCGCTCCACGGGACGCCGCCCTGCGCCAGGAGCGCGTCGAGGCCGGCCAGGCAGGCCTCCGACGGGTCGGGATACGTCGTGAGCCGCTTGCCGGTGGACAGCTCGCCGGAGGGCGACTGGAGGACGAAGTCGGTGAACGTTCCGCCGACGTCGAACCCGACGCGATAGGGCACTGTCAGTTCCGGCGCTCCGCGCGCGAGAGCACGATGCGGTACGGGTAGCGGCGCCCGGTTTGCCACGAGATCGTGTGCTCGACGGGCTCGCCGCTCAGCGCGAAGTAGGTGCGCTCGAAGAAGAGCAGCGGCGATCGCGCGCGGATCTGCAGCTGCTCGGCCACCTGCCGCGGCGCGAGCGCGGCGTCCACGACCTGCTCCATCAGCTTGATCGGAATGCCGAGCAACCGCTCGATCGCGCCGATCATCGAGGTCTTCGAGAGGTCTTCGTCGGAGAGCGCGGTGCCGATCGTCAGCGGCATGTAGGCCGTCACGTGCTGGAAGGGCCCGGCCTCCGAGTGGCGCACCCCGACGATGCAATACGCCGACGAGCGCGGCGGCAGGCGCAGGGCTTGCGCGATGTTCGCCGGCAGGAGCACGACTTCGCGCGACACGAACTTGAACCACGTCTCGTCGCCCAGCGCCATCATGTCGCCGACCGAGCCGATCACCCGAAGCTTCCGATCGCCGCCCGCGGCCGGTGTCGCGAACGTCCCGCGGCCGGCATGGCGATAGAGTCGACCCTCCTGGACCAGGACGTCGAGCGCCTGGCGGATGGTCGGCCGGCTCACCTTGAAGCGGGCGCAGAGCGCGTGCTCCGAGGCGATCCGCTCCCCCTCGTCGCGGAGCTCGTGGCGGATGGTGTCGGCGATCTGCAGATAGCGGGGAATACCGGGGCGGTAATTCAAAGGGAACGCCCTCCTGCTGTCAAGATGTCTAGACACGTACCACCCTGGAGCGGGTGCCGTCAAATCTCGTGTTCGCGAGGGCGGAACTACCCGGTCGTGAACCGGCGCGCGTTGCCCATGTGGGCCCAGGCGGCCGCCTGAACGTTGGCCAGCATTTGACGGAAATGGTTCCGGTCGTGGTGGACCCACTCGTGCAGCAGGTCGCTCACCCGTAGGTGGCCGACCTTCGGATGCTGTCCGCCGCGTCGCAGGTCGGCGGCGCGCAGACCGGCGACCAGGACGACGCTGTCCCGCCGGAGCGTATCGAACTGGGCGACCAGGCCCGCCGCCGGCCGCTCGCAGTCGCGCCGCGCCCGGGCGACCTCGCCCTGATCCCAGCCTTCCAGGCCGGGCTCGTCGCCGGCCAGAATGAGGCGGATCCGGCCCGCGAAGCCCCGGCGCTCGCTCTCGATGAGATGACCGAGCACTTCCTTCGCGCACCACTCGCCGGGAGCCGGATGCCACCCGAGGACGTCGTCGGTCAGCGCCGCGAGCTCGGCGCGGATCGCCGCCGCCGCGCTCTCGAGCAGCCGCGCGACCTCGCCCGGCGTGAGTGGTCTCGGGTCTTGCGTCACCGGCCGGCCCCGCGCGCGAGCTCTCGCGCGATGACGACCCGCTGGATCTGATTCGTGCCCTCGTAGATCTGGGTGATCTTGGCGTCGCGCATGAAGCGCTCGACTGGATACTCGCGCGTGTAGCCGTATCCGCCGAAGATCTGCACCGCGTCGGTCGCGACCTTCATGGCGGTGTCGGCGGCGAAGCATTTGGCCATCGACGATTCGAGGGCCGTCGCGACGGCCCCGCGGTCGACCAGCGCCGCGGCGTGATGAACGAGGAGCCTGGCGCCGTGGACGGCGATCGCCATGTCCGCCAGCATGAACTGGACGCCCTGGAACGCGCCGATCGGCTGGCCGAACTGCTGGCGCTCCTTGGCGTAGCCCACCGCCGCGTCGAGCGCGGCCTGGCCGATACCCACCGCCTCGGCGCCGACCGCCGGGCGCGAGCCGTCGAGAACTCGAAGCGCGATCTTGTAGCCCTCGCCTTCCTCACCCAGGCGATTCTCCACGGGTACTTCGCAGTCGGACAGATGGAGCGCCGCGGTCGGCGACCCGCGGATCCCGAGCTTGCGCTCGAGCTTGCCGATGGCGAAGCCGGCGAACGTCGGCTCCACGAGAAAGGCCGTCACACCGCCTTTGCCGCGGCCTTTGTCGACGGTCGCGAAGAGCGTGATGACCGACGCCTTGCTCCCGTTGGTCACCCAGAGCTTGACGCCGTTCAGCACGTAGCGGTCGTCCTTGCGAACGGCGCGCGTGGTGATCGAGGCCGCGTCGGAACCCGCTCCCGGCTCCGAGAGCGAGAAGGCCGCCGTGATCTCGCCCGAGGCGAGGCGCGGGAGATAGCGCCGCTTCTGCTCCTCGCTGCCCACCGCGACGATCGGCCAGCCCCCCGCGTACTGGACGAGATAGATGGTGGCCGACGACGCACACGCCCAGGCGATCTCCTCGACGGCGAGGCAGAACGCCAGGGTGCCCATGTCGGTCCCGCCGTAGGCCTCGGGGATGTAGAGCCCCATGAGCCCCTGGTCGCCGAGGAGCTTGAGCGACCCGTCGGGATAGGCCTCGGCCTCGTCGACATGGGCGGCCAGCGGCGCGATCCGGTCGCGCGCGATCGTCCGCACCAGATTGCGCATCTCGCGCTGCTCGGCCGTCAGATAGAAGTCGTCACGGGCCATCACGAATGGGCTCGCCCCCAGTTAGCTTGAGGCTACTCTGCGCTCGAGGCGCGCCGCTGACAATTCTCGTCACGCTCGTCTACGAATTTTTGTAGCGAAATAGTCCGGATATCGCGGCGAGGCACCGCAAGTGCGCGAGATTGCGACGCGCCACCACCTGGCATCGTCGGTGCACCTCGGGGGCGCCATGCACACGTCGGAGAAGGTCGTGGTCGTGATGCCGGCCTACAACGCGGGGCGTACGCTCCGTCTCACATACGAGGAGCTGCCGAAGGACACGGTCAGCCTCGTGATCCTGGTGGACGACGGGTCCACCGATGGAACGCTCGAGGTCGCTCGGCAGCTCGGCCTCGAGATCTTCGTGCATAACCGGAACTACGGCTACGGCGCGAACCAGAAGACGTGCTACGCGGAAGCGCTGCGGGCGAGAGCGGACATCGTCGTGATGGTCCATCCCGACTATCAGTACGATCCGCGGCTGGTTCCGCAGATCATCGATCCGATCGTCCGTGGGGAGGCCGACGTCGTGTTCGGCTCGCGACTGAAGAGCGGTTCGGCGCTGGCCCAGGGGATGCCCTGGTGGAAGTATTTCTCGAACCGCTTCCTCACGAACCTCGAGAACCGGACGTTCGATCTGTCGCTCTCCGAGTTCCACACGGGCTACCGTGCCTTCCGCCGGGAGGTGCTGGAGACCGTCAACCTCGCGCTGAACTCGGACGGCTTCATCTTCGATCAGGAGATCGTCGCGCAAGTCGTGGCGTCCGGCTTCCGCATCGGCGAGATCAGCGTGCCCACGCGCTACTTCCCGGAAGCGTCGTCGGCCAGCCTCACGGCGTCGTCCGTGTACGGGCTGAAGATTCTCGGGCTCGTCGGCCGCTATCTGCTTCACACGCGGGGCGTCGTTCGTTCACTGACGTTCGAGAGCCTGCGCGCCCGCTACACGCGGCTGGCGGCGTCACGCGCGCCTCACGCCGCGTAGTAGGGCGCCC
>WNFT01017953.1_pt1 | contig 10359 bp, 7 predicted proteins | sample 5400191 | NCBI WGS metagenome assembly WNFT01 (sample SAMN13153359, study PRJNA577476) | soil metagenome | isolation source: 80 cm saprolite under Madrone tree | place: USA:California | collected 2016-06-14 | reverse complement strand
CTCTGCCCGAACGCGGGTCAACACTGATTGCCTAGGGATGGTGGGATGGTTAGCAAGGCGGCGAATACGGCTGAGGTGACAGAAACCCGTGAGGAGGCAGCGGAGACCCCGTTGCTCGATACTCTTGCCGCGGCGATCAAGAAGATGCTGGCCCGCGGCAAGGAGCGAGGCTACCTGACCTATGACGAGTTGAACGCGGCTCTGCCGCAGGATCAAGTGTCCTCGGAGCAGATCGAGGACACCATGACGATGCTCTCCGAGCTCGGGGTCAATGTGATCGAGAGCGAGGAGAGCGACGAGCCAACTGCCGTCGAGGGAGAGGAGGCCGACAGCGAAGTCCGCGGTAACCTCGATGACGACGATATCGGCCGCACCGACGATCCCGTTCGCATGTATCTGCGCGAGATGGGGTCGGTCGAGCTGCTGTCGCGCGAGGGCGAAATCGCGATCGCCAAGCGCATCGAGGCTGGCCGCGAGATGATGATCGGCGGCATCTGCGAGAATCCGTTGACGGTTCGTGCCATCATCGGTTGGCGCGACGCCCTCAACGAAGAAAAAATGTTGCTGCGCGACATTATCGATCTCGACGCCACATACGGCAGCGGCGGGTTTGAGCAAGTACCGGCAGAGGCGGTCGGCCCCACGCCCCCCGAAGCTGGCTCGCAAGCTGACGCTGGCTCGCAAGCTAATGGCGAGGCCGGCAATGAGGAAGATGCACCGAGTGAGGAGGATGCCGCGGCTGAGCTTGCGGGGATCGAGAGTGACATCGCCGTCGAGGAGGCCGATGGCGAGGAGAGTTCGATCTCGCTTGCCGCTATGGAAGCTCAGTTAAAGCCGGGTGTACTCGCGACGTTTGATGCGATCGCCGAGATCCACAAGAAGCTGCAGAGGCTCCAGGATCAGCGGATCAATGCCCTGTACAAGGGCGAAGATTTGCCGCGGGCGACGGAACGCCGCTACGAAAAGCTCAAGGCGGCAATGATCGAGAACATCAAGCGGGTGCGCCTCAACAATACGCGCATCGAACATCTCGTCGAGCAGCTCTACGACGTAAATCGCCGGCTGGTCGCCGAAGAAGGAAAATTGTTGCGAATGGCCGAGAGCAGCGGGATCAAGCGCTCGGAATTTCTTCAGCACTACATCGGCAGCGAGCTCGCTGCCGATTGGCTCGATCGTGCCCGAATACTGCCCGCCCGCGGTTGGGCAAAACTGGACGAAAGGCATGCAGGCGACGTCGCAAAGCTGCGCGGCGCCATCGTTCAGATCGCCGCCGAGACGAAGCTACCGATCAATGAGTTCCGCCGGGTCGTGCAGACCGTTCAGCGAGGTGAACGCGAGGCGAGCCGAGCCAAGAAGGAGATGGTCGAGGCCAATCTGCGGCTCGTGATCTCGATCGCCAAGAAATACACCAACCGTGGGCTGCAATTTCTGGATCTGATCCAGGAGGGCAATATCGGTTTGATGAAAGCCGTCGACAAATTCGAGTACCGCCGCGGCTACAAGTTCTCCACCTATGCAACTTGGTGGATCCGCCAGGCGATCACCCGGTCGATCGCCGATCAGGCGCGCACCATCCGCATCCCGGTGCACATGATCGAGACGATCAACAAGCTGGTGCGCACTTCGCGGCAGATGCTGCACGAGATCGGCCGCGAGCCGACACCGGAGGAGCTCGCCGAAAAGCTCGCGATGCCGCTCGAAAAGGTGCGCAAGGTCCTAAAGATCGCCAAGGAGCCGATCAGCCTCGAGACGCCGATCGGTGACGAGGAGGATTCGCATCTCGGCGATTTCATCGAAGACAAGAACGCGGTATTGCCGCTCGATGCGGCGATTCAGGCCAATCTGCGTGAGACGACGACGCGTGTCTTGGCTTCGCTGACGGCGCGCGAGGAGCGCGTCTTGCGTATGCGCTTCGGTATCGGCATGAACACCGATCACACCCTCGAAGAGGTCGGCCAGCAATTCTCGGTGACCCGCGAGCGCATCCGTCAAATCGAGGCGAAGGCATTGAGAAAGCTGAAGCATCCGAGCCGCTCGCGGAAATTGCGCAGCTTCCTCGACACTTGAGAGTGCCGGGGGCCCGTAGTTCAGCTGGTTAGAACACGCCGCTCATAACGGTGTAGTCGCAGGTTCGAATCCTGCCGGGCCTACCACAGTTCTCGTCTGGCTCTATGCTTGCCAAACCTGCAAAGGCGAATGGCCGTTGTCGAGAGCACCGCAATCGTGTCCATTTGGCGCTGGTGAAGGCAGGCCGGATGCACCGTTTTCCATCGATGAGCCGGCGGTAATCGCGCTCCTCCCTGCGGCCCGTTTGCCACGGCCGAGTTAGTCGGGAGCTTGCGCTAAGGCGAGCGGCTTGGGAAGGTCGGCCGCGCTCGACGGAACGCGCGGGAGGCTTCCGGAGACTTCACGAGACCTGCGCAATCTCTCGCACCCGGGTCGACCGAGTAGCGGCGAGGTGGTCCTTCGCCAGCACTGTGTAAACCGCCGGCAGCACAAACAGCGTGAAAAGCGTGCCGACAGACATGCCGGCGACAACCACAACGCCGATCGAGAAGCGGCTGGCGGCGCCGGCGCCGGTCGCGATCAGCAACGGCACGAGCCCGACAACCATCGCCGCCGTCGTCATCAAGATCGGCCGCAACCGCACTCGGGCGGCCTGCTCGATTGCGCGCCGCCGGTCGAGGTTCTCGCGCACCTGCAGCGTATTGGCGAATTCCACCATCAGGATGCCGTGCTTGCTGATCAGGCCGATCAAGGTGACCAGCCCCACCTGTGTATAGATGTTCATCGTCGCCAAGCCGAAGAACAGCGGCATCAGCGCTCCGCACATCGACATCGGCACGCTGACGAGGATCACCAGCGGATCACGCAGGCTTTCGAACTGCGCCGCCAGCACGAGAAAGATCACGATCAGCGCGAAAACGAAGGTGATCGTCAGCTGATTGCCTTCCCGCACGAATTGGCGCGTATCGGAGAGGTAGTCGTGGCTGAAGCCGGCCGGCAGGTTCTTAGTCTGCTGCTCGAGAAAATCGACCGCCAGGCCCATTGTCACTCCTGGCATCGGCACAGCTTGGAAAGTCGCAGAGTTCAGCTGGTTGTACTGGGTTAGGGAATTGGGCTGAGTGTCGACGTCGAGGGACACGAGGTTGGACAGCGGCACCGGCTGCCCCGACGGCGCACTAACGTAATATTGTGTCAACGTATCCGGCGTCAGGCGGTCCACCCGTGTGACTTGCGGTATCACTTCATAGGACCGGCCGCCGAGATTGAAGCGGTTGACGTAATTCTCGCCGACCAGCAGTGCCAATGTATCGCCGATCGACTGCATGGTCAGCCCGAGCTCGTTGACCTTGGATCGGTCTACTTTGACCTGGATGGTCGGCTGGTTGAAATCGAGATCGCTGTCGGTGACGATGAACAGCCCGCTCTTCCGTGCCGCCGCCTTGATCTTGTCCATTGCCAAGTAGATGTCCTTGTAGTCGCCAGTCGAGTAGATCACCATCTGCACCGGCAGCCCGCCGATCGATCCGGGCAATGGCGGCAGCGAGAAGACGAAGGCGTTCATTCCTTCGACCGCCGCCGCCTTGCGTTGCATCAAGGGCTTCAGTTGCTGCGCCGAACGCGAGCGCTCGCCCCAGGGTTTGAGGATCGCACCGGCAATGCCTTGGTTGGGCCCGAACCTGCCGTTGACGATAAAGCGCAGATCGGTCTCGGGGAATGAGCCGAAGGCTTGGTCGAGCTTGTCGGTATAGGCCTCCTGGTAGTCGAGATTGGAATATTGCGGCGCTTTGGTCAGAGCGAACAGAACCCCCTGATCCTCTTCGGGGGCGAGCTCGGCCTTCGTGTTCATGTACATGAAGACGAGGCTGGCAAAGACGGCCGCGGCGAACAGCGCGGTCACCGGACGATAGTCCAGCGACCGCTCCAGCTTGCGCCCATACCACTCCGTCACGCGGGAAAAGACGACGTCGATCAGGTGGACGAAACGGCCGCGCAGCATCTCGCGAGACAGCAGAAGCGAGCACATCATCGGCGACAAGGTTACCGCGACTACGCCCGAAATGATGACGGCGCCCGCCAGGGTGAATGCGAATTCGCGGAACAAAGCACCGGTGACGCCACCGAGAAAACCGATTGGTGCGTACACCGCCGCCAAGGTCAGGGTCATCGAAATGACCGGCCCCGCGATCTCGCGGGCGCCGATCAGGGCGGCCTGCGCCGGGGTGCGGCCCTCTTCGATATGGCGATAGACGTTCTCGAGGACGACTATCGCGTCGTCGACGACAAGCCCGATCGCGAGCACCATCGCTAGCAAAGTCAATAGGTTCAGGCTGAACCCGAGCGCCGCCATGATGATCCCGGCGCCGACCAACGACAGCGGTATTGTTACGACCGGGATCAGCACCGCCCGCAGGCTGCCGAGGAACAGAAAGATCACGCCGATGACGATAACGACCGCAGCGGCGAGCGTAAATTTGACCTCGTCGATCGAGGCCTGAATGAATTTAGTCGAATCGTATGCGACCTGCATTTTGACCGACGGCGGCAGGTTACGCTCGATTTCGGGCAACAACGACCGAATACCCGCGACCAGCGACAAGGGATTGCCGGTCGGGGTCGCCTGGACGCCGATGAACACGGCATGCTGGCCGTTCATCTCGATGCTCTGGGTCCAGCTCTGGGCATTGAGATCGACACTGGCGATGTCTTCCATCCGCACCACCGCCCCGTCCTTCGCCTTGACCACCATCTTGGTGAACTGCTCGACACTGGCGAGCCCGGTATCGGCATTGACGTTGGTGACCGTGAAATAGCCTTTGGCCTGGCCCGGCGCCGATTGGAAGTTATTGGCGCGGATTGCCGCAGCAACGTCGCTCGCTGAGATCCCGCGTGCAGCCATCCGTGTCGGGTCGAGCCAGAGCCGCATTGCAAAGGTCTGCCCGCCAAGGATATCCGCCGAGGAGACACCGTCGACGGTGGCGAGCAGCGGCTGCACGACGCGGGTCAGATAATCGGAGATCGCCGCGCTCGACAATTCCGGGCTGGCGAAGCCGATGTACATGACTGCCGTGGTCTGCCCGGTCGCTTTTATGATGACCGGGTCCTGCGATTCTTTCGGAAGCTGGAACTTGACCTGCTGAACCTTGGCCATGATGTCGGTCAATGCCTGGCTCGGATCGTAATTGAGCCGGATGTAGGCGGTGACCGTGCTCGTCCCCTGAATCGATGACGCGGTCAGGTAGTCGATGCCTTCGGCGGTCGACACCGCTTGCGAGATCGGCGTCGTGATGAAGCCCTGCATCAAATCGGGCGAGGCGCCGGGGTAGATCGTCGTGACCGTAATCGTCGTGTTCGACAGCTTGGGGTACTGGCGGATCTGCAGCCCGGTCATCGCCTTCAGACCGATCAGCAGGATCAGCAGACTGACCACCAGCGCCAGCACCGGCCGGCGGATGAAGATGTCGGTAAAGGACATGTCTCAGTTCCGCGTCAGTGCCGGCGGCGGTTGCGGCGCGGGCGAGTTGCTGATTGCGACCGGCGCGCCGTTCTGGACCTTGACCTGACCCGCGGCGACGACACGATCGCCAGGTTTGAGCCCGTCGAGGATCGTCACCTTGTTGCCCCATCGCACCCCGGTTTTTATTGGAGTGCGCACCGCCTTGAGGATCGGATCGCCCTTGGCGTCCTTGCCGTCCTCGCGGATCACGTAAACGCTGTCACCGTAGAGCGTATAGTCAACGGCGGTCTCGGGCAGCACGACCATATCGGTTTGCGGCGGCAACACCACGGCGGCATTGACGAACATGCCGGGCAGTAGAGCGTCGTCCGGGTTCGGCATCGTTGCCTGGATCGCCATCGTCCGGGTATCGGCGCTGATCTGCGGCTCGATCGTCGTGATCTCCGCGCTGAACGTGCGGCCGGGGAACGCGTCGGCCGTGACGTTCGCCCGCTGGCCGACCGAGATCTGCGCGCGCATCTGCGACGGCAGGGTGAAATTTACGTATAGCGTCGACAGATCAGTCAAGGTAGCGATCCGGGCGCCCGGGTTAAGGTATTGCCCGACCTCGATTTGGCGCATGCCTAGCTGACCGGAAAACGGGGCGCGGATCTGCTTTTGCTCGATCAGCGCCTGGGTCTTGATGATTTGTGCCCTGGCTTGGTCGAGCTGGCTCTGTTTCTGATCGACTGTCTCGCGTGCTTCGTCGGCTCGAAAAAGATCTTGGTGACGCGTCCACCCACCTCGGGGTTGATTGTGACCTGATGCACTGCGGCGACCGAACCGATCCCGGCGGCAAACCGCGGTACCGATTCGGTTTTTGCCTCGACCGCGCTGATTTGCGCCAGTGGCGGCTTGTTATTGGCGAAATAGCTCGCGATCGCTTGCTCGCGAAACCGGTTGAAGCCGTAAACTCCGCCGAGCACGACTGCAAGCAGCACCGCCATGATGGCAAACCAGCGGACCGTGTTCGGTCGCCTTGCAGTCGCGTTGCCGATCTCCCCGCGCTCATGCAAGGGCTGATTAGGGCTCAGCGCCTCGGCGGTCGTACCGGCTGTCCATTCGCCGTCCATGAGGGCGTCCTCTACCGCTAGGCTGAAGGGAACTCGAGAGGGCTCTGGGCGCAGGTGGCGAGCGCAGATGCGATCACCGCGTCTTTCATCCCCATTCCGCGAAGGATGAACCAGCTTGCCTCTTCGACTAATGCTGCGAGCGCTCCCTGGTATAGGATCGAAGCTCGGCCAGGAAGAAAGCCGAACGCCACCATCGCGGCAACATGATGGCCGAACCAAAAGCGGTTCGCCGAGGCTATCGTGCCGAGGGCCAAATCACCTGCTGCTGCCGCTGCCTCGAGCGACGCCGCAAAGAGCGGATGAACCTGCTCGAAGATCCGCTCGAACGCCTCGCGTGCGTAATCCCCGTCCTCGAGCAGGCTGTGGAGGACGAGGCGAAGCCGCGTATCAAGCTCGCTCCGGTCGGCTCCGCCTCCGAGCAGGAAGTACCGCACCATGAAGTGGGTCATTTGGACAAGCGTAGCTGTCGAGGGCTCGAGAGCGGCGAGACGTTCGAGAGCTGGATCGCCCTCACAGCCCAGTCGTAAAATCTCGCTGTAAAGCTGCTTCTTGCTTGGGAAGTGGCGAAACAGCAGCGCCTCCGAGATCCCCGCCGCCTCCGCCAGTTCCTTCGTTGTAGTCCCAGCAAATCCTTTGCGGGCAAAAAGCGGCACCCCCGCCGCGACGATCGCTTTGCGGCGCTCGTCGCTATACAGTCGAGTCATCGCCATGGCGGGTGGGAAGTAAGCACTTACTAACAGGCCTGTCAAGCGCGCAGGCCCGCCAACAAGTCCGATCGACCGGTTTCGTCAGGGCTACTCTCGTCGTAAATATGGGTCCGCAGGGAGCAGCAGGTCGGCGATCTGCCCAGCCTTGACGATGCGAATCATCGCGTCCGGGCTCGTTCCGCTCTCACCGGGGCATTAAGAGGTCTCCATGCCAGCTTACCAGTACATCTACGTGATGAAGGGCCTCAGCAAGACCTATCCGGGCGGCCGCGAGGTTCTAAAGGACATCTGGCTGTCCTTCCTGCCCGGCGCCAAGATCGGGGTGCTGGGCGCAAACGGCGCCGGCAAATCGACCCTGCTGCGGATCATGGCGGGTGACGAGCGGGATTTCGCCGGCGAGGCCTGGGCGGCTGAGGGGGCGCGGGTGGGTTACCTGCCGCAGGAGCCTGCGCTCGATACGACAAAGGACATCTTCGGCAATATCATCGCGGGGCTCGCCGAGACCAAGGCTTTGCTCGATCGCTTCGAGGCAGTCAGCGCCCGCTTTGCCGAAGACCTCTCGGAAGCAGAGATGGATGCGCTGATCGCCGAGCAAGGCGAACTCCAAGAGAAGATCGACCAGGCCAATGCATGGGAACTCGACCGCACCATCGAGATCGCGATGGACGCGTTGCGCTGCCCGCCGGGTGATGCGGACGTCGCCACCCTGTCGGGCGGCGAACGGCGGCGCGTGGCCCTATGCCGGCTGCTGCTTCAACGCCCGGACCTTCTATTGCTCGACGAGCCGACCAATCATCTCGACGCCGAGTCGGTCGCTTGGTTGCAGCGCTTTCTCGAGGATTACCCGGGAACGGTTGTGACCGTCACCCACGACCGCTATTTCCTTGACGAGGTCGCCGGCTGGATCCTCGAACTCGATCGCGGCCGGGGTATCCCCTACGAGGGCAATTATTCGGGCTGGCTGGAGCAAAAGCAGAAGCGTCTCGAGCAGGAAGGCCGGCTGGAGGCGGCGCGCCGGCAAACCCTCGAACGTGAGCTCGAATGGGTAAGGCAGAGCCCGCGTGCGCGGCAAGCCAAGAGCAAGGCCCGTCTTTCTGCATATGAGACCCTGGTCGCCCAGAGCCGGGAAAAAGCCCCAGAGACAGCCCAGATCGTGCTGCCCCCAGGGCCACGGCTCGGCGATCTGGTGATCGAGGCACAGCACGTTGCCAAAGGCTTTGGCGACATGCTGTTGATCGAGGCCCTCGATTTCCGCGTGCCTGCGGGCGGCATCGTCGGGGTGATCGGCCCGAACGGCGCCGGTAAGACAACGCTCTTTCGCATGGTCACTGGCCAGGATGCGCCGGACGACGGCCGGTTCCGGATCGGCGACACCGTCAAGCTCGGCTATGTCGATCAGTCCCGCGACGCCCTCGTCGCGTCCAGCACGGTATGGCAGGAGATCTCGGAGGGCCAGGACGAAATCGACCTCGGCCGCCGTAAGATGGCGAGCCGCGCCTATTGTGCGTTATTCAATTTCCGCGGCGCCGACCAGCAAAAGAAGGTGGGGCAGCTGTCAGGCGGTGAGCGCAACCGTGTCCACCTCGCGAAAATGCTGAAAACCGGCGCCAACGTGTTGCTGCTCGACGAGCCGACCAACGATCTAGATGTCGACACATTGCGGGCACTCGAAGAGGCGCTGCTCGACTTTCCTGGTTGCGCGGTCATCATCACACACGATCGCTGGTTCCTCGATCGCGTGGCCACCCACATCCTCGCCTTCGAGGGCGACAGCCAAGTCGTTTGGTTCGAAGGCAACTATGCCGATTACGAAGCCGACCGCCGCCGGCGCCTCGGCGCCGAGGCCGATCAGCCGCACCGCATCCGCTACAAGCCGCTGGTGCGCAACTGAGTTCAGCGCGGCGCGGAGTTTCCGGTCTTCTCGCGCAATTGGGTGATGAGGCCTTGCACCTGTCCGCCATTGCGCTGGATGACCGCGGCGAACTCGGAGCGCTGTGTCACGGCCATGCTGATGCCGTCGACGGCGACATCGTTGATCTTGTAGGTGCCGTTGCGATCCGTCAGATGCCACTCCACCTTGACCGGCTGGCCGCCGGTCGGTCGGACGATTTCGCTTGCGACAATCGCTCCCTCGGGACCCGGCCGGCTGCCCGTCACCTTGAGCGTCTCGCCGCTATAGGCCGCAAGCTGAGCGCTATAGACGAGCGCGATGTAATCCTCGAACAGCTTGATGAATTCCTGCTGCTGCTCCGGAGTGGCAGTCTTCCAGTACCGCCCGAGCACGAAGCGCGCGATCCCTGGCACGTCGAAATCTTCTCGGAACAGCTCCTGAAACCGCGCCGCCCTTTGTGCCGGAGTCGCATTCTTGCCGAGCACCTCAAGCGCGCGGTTGCCGAGATTGTTGATCACGGCGGCCGGATCTGCGGCGGCGAGAGCGGCCGGGGCCAGCGCCGCTGCGATCAAGACGAAAGCGGCGGTCAGAACGGAGCGTCGCGTCATTACCGTGATACCTCAGGAACGTTTGGTGTTTCAGAAACAAAGACCGGCCGGGCGGCCAGGCTCTTGGCCGAAACAGGCGCCGCTGGGCTGTCGTTCCGGCTGAACGAGGATGGCGGTGGCAGATTCTGCTCCTTCTCGTGGCGGATCAACGCTGCCCGGCGCTGTCGATAGAGCGAGCGGATGGTGGCGTAGTAGTCGAGCGATGTGCGCTCGATGTCGGCTAGGGTCTCGATGTAGCGGGACCGCTGATCGATACCGGCGACCCCGCCGCGCACGAATGGAATCCAATAAAGGGTGTATGGATTGCCGGTGACAATATAGTTGAACGGGTCACCGAACCCCTCGGCGACTTGGCCCGTGAGGTCGCGCGGGGTAGAGGGACCGAGAACCGGTATGACGAGGTAAGGCCCTTCGGGAATCCCCCAGACGCCGAAGGTGAGGCCGAGATCGTCCTCGTGATAAGGAAGCTCCCCCCACCGCCCGGCGACATCGATAAGGCCGCCCACGCCGAGGGTCGAGTTCAGGGTAAAGCGCGCAAACGTCTGTCCGGCGCGCTCGAACTCGCCTTGCAGCGCGTCGT
>WNFT01006408.1_pt1 | contig 10359 bp, 7 predicted proteins | sample 5400191 | NCBI WGS metagenome assembly WNFT01 (sample SAMN13153359, study PRJNA577476) | soil metagenome | isolation source: 80 cm saprolite under Madrone tree | place: USA:California | collected 2016-06-14 | reverse complement strand
GAGGAACGCCGTGGCCTTGAAGCGGCCGGGGACGCCGAACACGATCGTGCGTCCCTGCATGGTGCCCTTGCCGGCCAGCGCGGCCTGGACGACGCCGTGCGGGGTTGACCAGAGGTGGAACTGACGGTCGGCGAGCGTGATCGGGGCCGACACCGTGGCGTCGCCCGTGACGTTCCAGGCGTGGTCGCCGCTGAGCGCGGTGACCAGCTTGTGCTCGCCCCGGACATAGATGCCTCCGCCGCGAGGGGGCTCGAGCGCGCGCGTCTGGACTATCTCCTGACGGAACGACGCCGTCTCGTAGTTCACGACCCGCGTGAAGGTTCTGATGTTGAACTGCGGCCACGCCATCCCCGGGGTCGCGCTCTGGCCGACCTGAAAGGTCACGCCGCTGCCCTGGATCTCGATCGATTTGAGATTCGTCGCGCCGAGCGCCTTGGCGACGCCCTCGAGCGCCGCTCGACTGTCCTGGGCCTGAGCGGCGACCGGGAAGAGCAGCAGAACTGCCGTCAAAAGGGAGACGAGGGTACGCATCGCAACCTCCTCGCAGGGGTGTGGGTACGACCGCCGTTTCCAGGCGGCGCGACATTACACCGCCGAGCAGTGCATGTCGAGTCGCGTTGAAAACGCTGGAAGGCCGGCGAAGGTTTCCGCGGCGGGTGCATTGGGGGCTATTTGCTCATCAGACGCCTTGACGCCGCCACGCCGGCCGGAGCAGGATGACGCGGATGGCCTCCGAGCGCGGGTTCCCGCCGACGTGCAGCGCGCGGCACAGATCAAGGGCCGCGGCGTGATGATGACCGGCCAGCTCGCCGGACCCGAGCCAGAGCGCGCGCCATGCTGAAGCGGGGCCTGCCCCGGTGGCTCGAGTGGACGATGGACCGCGAGCAGGCGCGGCGCGCGCCCTTCTTGGCCCACTCGCCGCTCTTCGCCGGGCTGCCGCGCCGCCTGCTCGGCCGACTGGCCACGCGGTTTCTCGAGAAGGCCTACTCCGCGGGGGAGGTTGTCTTCCACGAGGGCGACCCCGGGCGCGCCCTCTTCGTCGTCGTCGAGGGCACGGTGGAGATCACCCAGGCGACGCCGGGGGGCGAGCACCTCGTGCGCACGCTGGGCGCGGGCGACGCCTTCGGCGAGCTCGCCCTCCTCGACGAGTCCCGGCGCTCCCGCAGCGCGCGGGTCGCCGCGCCGGCGCGGCTGCTCATCCTCTACAAGACCGACTTCGACGCGCTCATCGACGGCGAGGCCCGGATCGCGGTCGTCGTCATGCGCAACCTCTCGCGCCTGCTCGCCGCGTACGCGCGGAGCAACCCCGTGGTCGTGAGCGAGCCCGGCCCCGGGCCGGGGGCCTCCGAGCCGACGTGAAGCCGAGCTGGCTCGTGATCGCCAGCGTCGCCGCGCTCGCCTGGCTGGCGCGTGGGCTCGCCCTCCCCGTCTTTCTCGCGATGGCGTTCGCCTACCTGCTCAGCCCGGTCGTCGCGTGGGCGGACGCCCGCGCCATCCGCCGGAGCGTGGCGGTCGGCGCGCTCTTCGCGGCCATCATCGCCGTGCTGCTCGCCGCCGGCGTGCTCCTGGGGCCGCGCATGCTCACCGAGGCGTCGGCGCTGGTGGACCGTCTGCCCGGGCTGGCGAGCCAGATCGACACGGGCCTCGACGGCGCGGTGCGCGAGCTGTTCGAGGCGGCGCCCGTGTTTCGCCGCGTGCTCCCCGAGGGCGGGGGCTGGGCCCGCCGGTTCGTCCTGAACCGGGCCCCCGGCGACCCGAGCGACCTCTTCCAGCACGCCGGGCACCTCTTCCTGCTCGCGATCCTCGTTCCTTTCTTTGCCTTCTTCCTCCTCCGGGACATGCCGCGGATCGTCACCGCGGCCATGGACCGACTGCCTCCTCAGCACGTGGAGACCTCCGTGGCGGTCTGGCGCGAGCTCAACAGCGTCATCGGCCGCTACATTCGAGGCGTGGTGCTGGACGGTCTGGTGGTGGGTGCGCTGGCCGCAGTGGGGCTCTGGGCGCTGCACGTGCCGTATCCCCTCCTGCTTGGCGCCTTCGCCGGCGTCGCCAACGTGGTGCCGTTCATCGGCCCGCTGCTCTCGGCTGCCGCCTCCGGGCTTGTCGTACTGCTGACGCCGGGACAAGGGCTCGCGGGAGTCGTGCGGGTGGCGGTGCTGTTCCTGGCCGTCAAGGTGCTCGACGACACCGTCATCCAGCCGTTCACGATCGGGCGGAGCGTCCACCTCCACCCGGCGCTCTTGCTCGGCTCGGTGGTGGTCGGCAACCACGCCCTCGGCGTGCTGGGCATGATCGTCGCCGTGCCGGTGGCCACGGTACTCCAGGAGACGGTGCGCCTGCTCCTCGAGCACCGGCGCGTCCTCGCGCGGCACGGGTGGAAGCAAAGTTAGGCGGATTTCCTCCACCGTCAGGCGCGAGTCACCGCGACAGAGATACGCGCCTCCTCGATGTCAGTCTCTCGCGCCATCCACCCTGGGGGCGGAGACCCGTGGCGCAGCTCCACGGCGAGCGTCTCGGCACAGATGTAGACCGAATGCTCATCGATCGCCTCCGCGGTATCCCCGTCAGTCTCCACCGAGATACGAATGCGGTCCTCGACGTTGAACCGGGCTTCTTTGCGCATCATCTGGATGTGGTGGACCAGGTGACGGGCCAGGGCCTTGCGCCGAAGCGCGGGAGTCATCGTGGTGTCAAGAGCCACCGTCACGTCTCGGTCGGCGGCGGCCGCGAAGCCGTCTCGACCTTCCACGGTGATCTTGAGATCTCCCCACCCGAGCGCGATCTCGATGTCGCCCACGGGGAGCGTCACGTGACCGGTGGCAAGCAAGCTGTCGCGGACTGCTTTGCCGGCCCGTGCAGCCAGGGCGGCACGGAGGGCAGGGACAGTATTCGGCGGTAAGGTCGAGGTGTCGCGCATGTCGAGCTCTGCCGTGACGACGATCTGGTCGTCAAGGCTGGCCACGGTCTCCAGGCGCTCGATGTTCAGCTCCTCGAGGACATCCCGCTCGAAGAGCCGCGCGCCCCGAGCGGTGTCGGGGGGCGCCACCAGGAGGGCCCGACCGAGGGGCTGCCTCACCTTGAGCCGCGCGGCGTTGCGCGCCGCGAGCCCCACGCTCAGGACCCGTCGTGCCGCCTCCACGCTGGCTTCGAGATCGGGCCGGACGAGCGCGGCGTCGGGTTCTGGGAAACTGGTCAGATGGAGGCTGATGGGTGCGCTCGGGAATGCGGCCGGCACCAGGTTCTGGTACACGTGCTCGGCGATGAACGGCATGACCGGCGCGAGGAGCTGACACACACGCACGAGCACGTGATAGAGCACCTGGAATGCGGCCTGCTTCTCATCATCGAGGCTGGCCTTCCAGAACTCGCGGCGCCGCCGGCGCACGTACCAGTTCGAGAGATCGTCGTGGATGAACGCTTCGACGGCAATGACGGCACGCCGGACCTGATAGGTGTCGAATGCCTCCCGGACCTCGCCGATCGTGGCCTGCAGGCGGCTGAGCAGCCACTGGTCGAGCAGTGACGGATGCGTGGGAACGCTGTCTGGTCCCAGAAGGGCTGGTCGGTCGAGGTTCGCATAGGTGACGAACAGGCTGTAGACGTTCCAGAAGGTCAGGAACCGCCGCTTGACGTCACGCGCGCCCTCGAAGCCGAAGCGCATCGGCTCGGTGATGGCCTGCGACGCGAACAGGTGACGGATCACATCGGGGCCCATCTTCTCGAGCGCATCGTCGAGCCAGATCGCATTCCCCCAGCTCTTGTGCATCTCGCGGCCATCGGAGGCCAGGACCCGTTCGTGCGCCAGCACGGTCCGATAGGGGCTCTGGCCTTCCAGGGCGGTGGACATGAAGAGCAGCGCGTAGAACCACCCACGGAGCTGCCCCACCGCCTCGACGATGAAGTCGGCGGGGAACCAGCGCTCCCATTGCTGGCGGTCCTCGAGGTAGCCCAGCGTCGAGAACGGCACGATGCCGGCATCGAGCCAGCAGTCGCCGACCTCGGAGACCCGGCGCACCGGCTGCGCACACGCTGGACAGCGGATGAGGATGTCGTCGAGCCACGGGCGGTGCAGCTCCGGGACCGCGTCCACCGCCCCGGGGTCGATGGCCAGCTCGCGCAGCTCGCGGCGCGAGCCGACCACGGTGAGGCGCCCGCATCCACACGGGTAGAAGGGCAGGGGCAGGCCCCAGTATCGCTTGCGCGAGATACACCAGTCACCCATGTTGGCGAGCCAGTCGTCCATCCGGAGCTGCATGTGGCCGGGGCGCCATGTCACGCCCTCGTTGGCGGCCCTGGCCAGTGAGCGGATCTCGGTGGCGTCGATGAACCACTCGTCGGCGACGCGGAAGATCAGCTCCTCGGCACATCGCCAGCAGGTCGGATAGCGATGACGGTAGGGGGCCCGCGCGAAGAGCACGTGGCGCTCCTTCAGCAGGCCCGCGACGGTGGCCGCGGCATCGAGGGCTCTGGTCCCTGAGAGCACACCGAAGCCATCGAGGTAGCGTCCGTCGTCGGTCACGGGGGCAATGACGGGAAGGCTGTGACGGCGGCTGAGCTCGAAGTCCTCCAGTCCGCAGCCTGGCGCAATGTGGACGAGCCCGGTGCCTTCCTCGGCGGAGACCTCCTCCCAGGCCACGACGCGATGCTCGACGCCGCGCTGGACGGGGAGGTCATCGAAAGGCCCGACGTAGCGCAGCCCCACCAGCTCGGCGCCCTTGACGGTGCGCCGCGGCTGACCGAGCGCCGGGTAACGCCCGACGAGACTGGCGGCAAGGTAGTACACCGTGCCTGCCTGTGCGCATTCGGCGTAGTCGAGCTCCGGGTTGACGGCCACCGCCACGTTGGCCGGCAACGTCCATGGCGTCGTCGTCCAGACGAGCAAGCGGTGATCAGCTCGATCCAGGAGAGGAAGAGCGACCGTGACCGACTCGTGCGTGAGCTCGGCGTAGGCATCGAGCATCTCGTGCTGCGAGATCGAGGTTCCACACCGCGCACACCACGGCATCGGACGATGCCCCTTGTACAGCCAGCCGCGTCCGTGGCAGTGCTTCAGAAAGTGCCAGTTGTATTCGATGTTGGCGTCGGCCATCGTGAAATAGGAGTGTGACCAGTCCATCCACTGGCCGAGCCTCCTGGATTGCTCCGTCTGGACTCCGGCGAAGTGCAAGACCCGGTCGCGGCAGGCGAGAGAGAAGCGCTCGAGACCGAACGACTCGATCTCGCGCTTCGAGTTGAACCCGAGGGCTTTCTCGACTTCGACTTCCACCCACAGGCCCTGGCAGTCAAAGCCGTTCTGGAATCTCTGCTCGTAGCCGGCCAGGGCTTTGTAGCGCTGGACGACGTCTTTGTATGTACGCCCCCATGCGTGATGGACGCCCATGGGATTGTTCGCGGTGATCGGGCCATCGAGGAAGGAGAAGCGCGACCCACCGCGGTTCTTGGCAACGAGACGTGGAAAGACCTGCGCTCGCTCCCAGAACTCTAACGTGGTGCGGGCGACGGCGATGAAGTCAAGGGGCCCCGGCATCGTAAACAAGCTCGCCTCCGGTTGTTCGTTGGGATGATCCGGTTCCGGCGGCCATTTGCGAGCCGAGGTAACACTCGTTGCTGAGAAACGAAACGGCCGCCAGGGAACCTGACGGCCGTGGGATACGCGAAAGCGGTACGTGACCGTCAGCTCACACAGTTCTCCGTGGCTGACCGACTAATTCGAGGCATGAACCGAAGCTACCATGCCGCTCCTCCAATGCGCAATGGAGTTCGTCCCTCCGCCCGTGGCCTATCTCGACCACCATGACTTCGTCGGCTCGGCTGCCGCTGCTCCGCCGGGAAGGAGGCCGATGAGATAGACACCCCCCATGGCGCCGGCGGCGAGCGCCATCAGCACGAGGGCGAGGGGCAGCGCGGCGCGGAGTCCTTCTCCCGTCAACTGCACCCAGAGGAACACCGGCACCGTGCTCGGGTGATAGGCCATGACCAGCGTGGCCCCGAACTCACCGAGCGTCCGTACCCACGCCAGCGTGATGCCGGCGACGATTCCGGGCCACGCGAGGGGCAACGAGACGCGGCGGATGACCTGCCAGCGATAGTCGCCCAGCGTCGCCGCCGCTTGCTCGAGCTGCTCGTCGACGGCCGCGAAGGCGGAATAGGACGCGATGACGACGTACGGGGCCGCGACGAACACCTGGGCCAGGACGATGCCGCCGAGGCTGTTGACGAGCGTCACTCCGAAGCCTTCGGAGACCGCGCCGATCACGCCGTACGGCCCGTACAGCAAGAGGAGCAGGATACCTCCAACGAGCGGAGGCAGCACCATGGGGACAAACACCAGACCCACTACGAACCGTCGCCCGGGAAACGACGAACGCGCAAGGATGTACCCCAGCGGCACTCCGAGGAGCGTCATGATCAAGGTGGCGATCACGGAAGTGACCAGCGAGACCTGGACCGCGCGAACCGCCCGCGGATTGCCGAGCGCGGCGACGACGTCGCTCCACTCGACCTGGAAGAAGAGATAGAGGAGCGGAAGGCCCAGATACACGAGGAGGAGACCGCCGAGCAGGGCGAAGACGACTGTCGCGGCCTCAGGCCGGCGGCTCACGGCGTGTACGGCCCTTCGATCGATCCGCGGAGCTCGGCGGGCACCTTCGCGCGGTCGCCGCCGACGAGCACGGGGGCGGGGTGGAGGCCGTGCTGCGTGAGCACCGCGCGGCCTTGCTCGGACAGCACGAACCGGACGAATGCGAGCGCGCCCGCCGCGTTGCGCACCGTGGTCGGGATGGTGATGGTGAAGAGAATGGGCACGCCCATCACCGTCATGCCACGATCCGTCGTGTAACGCCGCTCGCCGTAGAGCGGCGCCAGGCGCGGATTGCTCTGATTCACCTCGTCGGGCAGCTCGATGAATGGCAGCGCGTGCGCCACGACCTCGTGGCGATAGAAGACCGCCGCGTCGAGCTGCCCGGACTCCATGCGGATCAACAGCTCGGGCTCCGGGAAGATCTGCGCCGGGTTTACGGGGCCTCCGAGGAGCGCGACGAGCCCCGGTCGCCGGTAGTGGCGCTCGGCCAGCTCGAAAAGGAACAGCGCGCGGTAGCCTTTGGGGTCGAGGTTCGGATCCGTGCGCCCGAACTTTACTCCTGGCTTCGCGAGGACGTCGTACCATGCCAGCTTCCCTGCGCGGACTTGCTCGAAGTCCTCTTTGAAGCGGCTCTTCGGGTTGTAGCCGATCACCAGATCGGCGGAGGCGAACGTCAGGTACCACTCCACGAGGCCCCGGTTCTGCCGCCCCATCAGGATCGAGCTATTCACCGCGGGATCGGCGCTGATGAAGACGTCCGGTGTCCGTAGCCGATCCCGGATCATCCTCGCCGCCGCGACCGATCCGTGGCCTTCTCCCTGGACGCCGTAGCCGGTGGTCCGTTCCACGGCGGGCGTGAGCCCCTTGTCCACCACCGCGCCGAGCGACCCCGCGTAGAGCACGGCGACCATCCCGCTCAGCTTCTGCGCCCAGACCGCGCCTCCGGTCACGAGGCAGAGGGAGATGACGGCAAGCGGGACAATGATGCGCCGGCGCCTCACGGGCGGCCGACGCCCCCACCGATGCGTCGGCTCCACTCTTGCCGCGGCTTCATGACGATTGCGTCCATGCTCGATCTTCGGCGAGGTGTGGCAGCACCGAGATTCCCGATATGGCTCCATGTCCGCCCCCTGTTGAACGAGCATTATAGTCCGAGGCGGTGCTCGCGTGCCCACGGCTCTGCCGCGCTTGAGCCATCTCTGACTTGCCTCATTGAGCTACCGGCGAGCGAGCAACAGCTTCGGTCTCGCGCAAGACTGAGAGCGGCGTTTGTGTTATCTATGCTCCTGCGGCTGGGGCTCCAGCGCGCGGGGCACCCTCAGACTGGAGGCGCGGCATGACGACTCGTTCGCGACTGTGGATCGCTCCGCTCGTCGGCCTCCTGCTCGCCGCAGCCCCGGTCGACGTGGGTGCCTTCGATCTCCTCCGCTCCGAAGAAGCGACGATCGCAGACATTCACGGAGCGTTCAAGGCGAAGACGCTGACGTGCCGCGCCCTGGTTCAGATGTACCTCGATCGCATCGAGGCGTACGACAGGAAGGGCCCGGCCCTGAACGCGATCGTCGTCACGAACCCTGATGCCCTGAAGGTCGCTGACGCGCTCGACGCCAGGTTCGCGCAATCGGGCTTCGTCGGTCCGCTCCACTGCGTGCCGCTGATCGTGAAGGACAACTACGAGACGACGGACATGCCGACCTCTGCCGGATCGCTCTCCCTGAAGGGCGTGATGTCGAAGACGGACGCCTTCCAGATCAAGAAGCTCCGGGAAGCGGGCGCCATCATGCTCGCGAAGAGCAACATGGCGGAGTTCGCCTTCGATCCGATGGAGACGGTGAACTCGTTGCTGCCCGGCTACACCCGCAATCCGTACGCGCTCGATCGCGTTACCGCCGGCTCGAGCGGCGGCACCGCTGCAGCGGTCGCCGCCAACTTCGGCACCGTCGGACTCGGCACCGACACGGGCAACTCCATCCGCGGGCCCGCGTCGCACACCAGCCTGGTGGGCATCCGCTCGACGATGGGGCTCACCAGCCGCGACGGGATCGTGCCGCTCTTCCTCGACAAGGACATCGGCGGCCCCATGGCGCGGACCGTGCGGGACGCGGTGGCGATCTTCGACGTGATTGCCGGCCCCGATCCGGCGGACCCGGTGACTGCGGCCAGTCAGGGAAGGCGGGCCGATAGGTACATGAAGTTCCTGGACAAGGACGGCGTGCGCGGCGCGCGGCTCGGCGTCGTCCGACAGCTGTTCACCCCGCCGAACACCGATCCAGACGTCATGAAGCGCATGGAGCAGGCCCTTGCCGACTTGCGACGCCTGGGGGCGACGATCGTGGATCCGGTCACCATCGCGGAGATCGACACCATCCCGCCGGGGATGCTGTTCTGCTTCCGGTTCAAGTTCGACATCAACGACTACCTGCCCCGGCTCGCGCCTGACGCGCAGGTGAAGAGCCTGGAGGACATCATCAAGTCGGGAAAGTTCCATCCGTCGATCGAGAAGCGGCTGCACGACCGTCAGGCGGAGCCGCCGCTGACGGAAAACCCCCGCTGCGTGCAGGTCGCTCAGAACATGCGACAGATGCGCGAGGCGGTGCAGAAGGTGATGGACGACAACACGCTCGATGCGCTCGTCTATCCGACGTGGGCGTTTCCTCCGCGCATGATCGGAGATCTCAACACGCCACACGGCAACAATAGCCCGCGGCTGTCGCCACCGACCGGCTTCCCCGCCATCACCGTTCCCATGGGTTTCGTTCGCGACACGTTGCCGGTCGGGCTCCAGGTCCTGGGCCGCGCCTGGAGCGAGCCAACCTTGATCAAGATCGTGTACGGCTACGAGCAGGCAACCCAGCACCGCCGCCCGCCCTCCAGTACTCCGCCGCTGCCGGCGCGTCCGTGAGGCCAGTCCAGGGGGAGCACATCTGATGGCGCGCTTCGACGACTACGCCACGAAGTACCAGACCGTCCGCATGGAACGGCGCGAGGGCATCCTCCAGATGACCTTTCACACCGGCGGCGGGCCCCTGCAGTGGGGTCTCTTGCCGCACGGGGAGTTTCCCCAGGCCTTCCGCGACGTGGGAAGCGATCCCGAGAACAAGATCGTCATCATCACGGGCACCGGTGACACCTATTCGGGTCCTCGCGCGGCCGGGGGCACGGGTATGCGCAGCACGCCGGCGCAGTGGGATCGCGTCTACTGGGAGGGCAAGCACCTGCTCATGAGCCTGCTCGACATCGAGGTGCCGATGATCAGCGCGATCAACGGCCCCGCCTGGAGGCACTCCGAGATCCCGCTCCTGTGCGATATCGTGCTGGCCGCCGATGACGTCCAGTTTCAGGATTCGGCGCACTTCCCGAACGGGATGGTGCCGGGCGACGGCATGCACATCGTCTACCCGCTGTTGCTGGGCTGGAATCGCGGCCGCTACTTCCTGCTGACCGGGCAGGTCCTCGACGCTCCGAAGGCGCTGGAGCTGGGTCTGGTCAGCGAGCTGCTGCCTCGCCCCGATCTTCTCCCGCGCGCCTGGGCGCTGGCCGAGCAGATCGCGCGGCAACCCGCGCTCCTCCTCCGCTACACGCGAGTCCTCTTCACCCAGCCCCTCAAGCGCCAGCTGATCGATTACCTGGGCTACGGCCTCGCGCTGGAAGGCATGAGCGTGGTCGATCGAACCGTCACGCCGGGTACCTGATCGAGAATGCCGGCCCTGACCACCGAACGCGTTCACCTGAGCGTCGCGGAGGCCCGCGCGCTGTCCGAGCGTGCCATGCGCGGGATC
>WNFT01014295.1_pt1 | contig 10363 bp, 10 predicted proteins | sample 5400191 | NCBI WGS metagenome assembly WNFT01 (sample SAMN13153359, study PRJNA577476) | soil metagenome | isolation source: 80 cm saprolite under Madrone tree | place: USA:California | collected 2016-06-14 | reverse complement strand
CGATTCCAGCGGTGGAGATTTTGTGGGCATCACGTCGCGGGAGGAGCGGCCATAGTAGCATTTGCTGATCAACTCCACGACAAGCGTTTCCATTTCCACCGACATCACTTCCACTTTTTTCGAGAAGTAACTGAAGGCGATCAAGGTCGGCACCGCGATCGAAAGTCCGAAGACCGTTGCATTCAGCGCTTCGGCAATGCCAAGCGCGATCTGACGCGTATCCGATGCGCCCGAGCTCAAGCCAAGATTCGAGAAAACGTGCACCAAGCCGGAGACCGCGCCGATCAAACCGAGAAGCGGGGCGATCCCAGTGATCACCTCGAGAACGATGAGGCCTTTCTCCAAGCGAACCATTTCGTGGCGCGCGCGCGTTTCCACGACTTCCACATTCTCCGAACGCGGTCCACGCAAATGCTGGAGCGCAACGCGCGCGATCCGAGCCAGTGAGGACTGGTCGTAGCTGACGATTCGCACCAATCGTTCCGGGCTCCCGCCGGGCACGAGCCGTTCGATTTCGCTTTGGATCACGAGCGGCATCACATTCTTTTCTCGCAAGGCAATGCCGCGCAAAATGATCGTTGTCACCGAAACGATCGAGCATGCGAGCAACGGCCACATAAAGAGCCCGCCCCTGACGAAAAAGCTCATGATTGTCTGCACCGTTCCCGGCGCTTCGGCGATAATCCAGGACGCGATCATTAATTTGGATAAATGATGAAGTTCATTCCCTCGATTTCCAGGCCTTCTGTCGGTAAAGTGTTGGCGAGATCGTCAGGAATCGGCGGAAGCTGCGATTCGAGCACGGACTGCAAACAAATATTGGCAAAGGACTCGTTTGATGTGTTCTCAGTGATTTTGAGATTCTTCACGCGCCCGCTCCGGTCAACGTAAAATCGGAGCTGCAGAGTACCGATACTGATTAAGTCGCGCTTCTGATCCACGTAAGCATACCAGCGCGATCCGATTGAATCCTTCAGTATTTTTTCGTATCGCCCAAGTGGAGTGCCTAGCGCGTTCACCGAAGAGATCCCTCGATTCGTGATGTTCCCGGAGATGCGCGTTCGGTCCCTTAAAGAACGATACGCGGATCGGGCTTGCGCCGATGTAGACTTAACGGACGGCTGGACCGCCGGGGTGGGTCGTGCGGTTAACATCGCAAATTGTTCGGTTGCAGTCATAGGGGCCGGCTGCGGTGTCTGTTGTGGCGTTTCCAAAGGCTTTGCCTTTTCTTGCGGCACCGCACTGGATCTGGGTTGCGGGACGGCCCCTGGAATTTCCGGCGTATACGCATGTGTTTCCAAATCAACAAACGGGCGATCCTTGCCTTGTTGGGATGGCAACGGTGCTTCCCCCGTGGCGGGAAGTTCGCTTGCCGCAATCGAATTGGCGTTTGATTCAAACGTTTTCTCCTTCGGCGGCTCGGCCGATTGCTTCGACTCGTCCGTCTCCATGAAGGCGGCATTCTTCGGGACCAGCGGCGCCGAGGGAAGATCGACAAGCGTCAGCTCGACCGGTTTTTCTTCGACCGGAAGCACTGGCGAGAAAGCCCCGCCCAACGCAGCCAGCGTGTAGGCGACCACCAAATGAATGAAGAGCGCCGCCAGCAGCGCCCACAAAACTTTTCGAGCTTCTTGCTTGCGATCGATCGTTCCGTCACCCGGCTGGGCGAACATGATCTCGGCCGTCGTCATGAAAGCGGTCTTTGAATGATAGAAAAGGGGTTGCGGCTCAGGCTTCCTCGCTGAGCGAACGGAACATTATCTCAGCCGATGGCTGCTGACAAATTGCCCAGCCTGGGAGGAGCACCCTCGCCGCGGCGACTTGTGGCTCCACTTCCTGGCGGCGGCGGCGCGGGGCCGCGATTTCGCGTTTTTGTTCATTCGGGCATGATGAAACAAATACTGCTGTGCGTAGCCGCCATGTTCACCAAAATAGTTCTCAGAAAATGTGCGCAGTTGCTCCGTCGCGATCTTTTTGTTTCGCGGGAAATATTGTTGTCGCAAAACACGCTCGATCCAGACATCGATCGGAAAAGCACGCAGACGTTCGTAGGCAAAGAGCATCACACAATTGGCGACCTTCGCGCCGACGCCCCGAAGTTCGCAGAGCTTTGCGCGAAGATCGGCATCGGAAAGTGACGACCACGTTTCCAAATTCGCTGCGCCCGAACTGACGAGCCGCGCTGTCGCCAACAGGTTCCTGGCGCGATACCCGAGCGCGCATTCGTGCAATTCTTTCTCGGAACATTGGGCAAGCGGGCGCGCGCAAGGAAATGTATAGACTGTGTGCTTTATTGACTCGCCTCCCCTCGCGGGCTTGTCCGTCCATGTCGTTCGGCCCCCGCCGACTCCATTGCCGATCTCGCGCGCATCGCCAAACCGCTTGCGTAGAGCTTGCGAGATCTGCCGGATGTGCGCGACCTGTTTCATCGACGAACAAATGAATGTCGCCAGACATTCCCACTTTGGCTGGCGAATGATGCGTAAGCCGCGGCAAAAATTTCGCGCCGCCTCCATGATCTGATCGTCCGGAAATGCCGCGCAAATTTCCGCGAGCGGATGATCGAGCGCGAAATAATTCGCAACCATTCTGGAGAGTGGTCGTCGCTGCGGCGACCTGGTCGGCGTCTCGCCACCGCGAACTTTTAATACATTACCGCGCTGCTCTACATAAACCGCCATGTCCGCGATCGCGCCCACATATCCCTCTCCACATTCTTCCCAGTGAAAGACCTGGCCGGAGTCGAGCGTCATCGCGAGATCAAAATCGGGTGCTGGAATTTCAACTAGTTTCATGGTGGATCGAGCAGTCCCTTGTTTGATGCTAAATTAGGCGGCGAAGCCGCATTTGTCTTAGCATCGCGCGACGGAGCCCGCGATCCACCTTGCGCGTCTGCGAAATTCTGTCACCTAAGATCGACATGGACGCTCGGCTCGGCATCGATAGCGCCGTTCTACTTCTTTATTTTGTCATCATCATCTCCATCGGCCTCTACATGGGCCGAAAAGAGGAAGACCTCAAAGACTTCGCGCTCGGCGGCCGCAGAATCCCGTGGTGGGCCGTGCTCGCCTCGATCATCGCCGCGGAAACGAGCGCGGGCACATTCTTCGGCACGCCGGGCGAGGGCTTCGCGCTCCGCAATTACACTTATCTGCAGCTCGCCCTCGGCACGATCCTCGCGCGCATCCTGGTCAGCTACATTTTCATCAAACCGTACTACGATTACAAAGTTTACTCGATCTACGAATATCTGACGGCGCGCTTCGGCGTTGCGACGAAGAACGCGGCTTCGGCTGTCTTCATGATCACCCGTCTGCTCGCCTCTGGGGCGCGGCTTTATGTCGCCGCTATTGCGCTTGCCCTCGCCTACGAAATGATTTCCGGCACCCGCCCGAGCCAAACTGAAACACTGCTGATTTACATCGGATCAACGATTGCGATCGTGATCCTCACCGCGATTTACACGACACTCGGTGGAATCAAAGCGGTCATCTGGACCGATTTTATTCAAGCTTCAATCATGATGGGCAGCGCGCTGGTCGCCCTCGGCCTGCTTTACTCGGCCATTCCCGGCGGTTGGAGTGAAATCGTTGCGCGCCACGGCGGCTTCGGCATTTCCGATTTTCTGACCACGGGTCTCGATCCGGCCAAAACGGGTTGGGATAAAATCAAAGGAATGTTTGAGACCGATTACACGATTTTCGCAGGATTGATTGGGGCCACATTCATCACCATGGCGACGCACGGCACCGATCAAGACATGGTGCAGCGCATGTTGACCGCGCCCGATATTCGCCGCAGCCGGCGCTCGCTCATTCTTTCAGGACTCGCCGACATCCCGATCGTGCTCACTTTCTTGAGCATCGGTTTGTTGCTCTGGACTTATTATCAGGCGCATCCCGATCCCACTCTCCCCAAAACGCCTAACGAGACTTTCTGCCATTTCATTCTTTACGAAATGCCTGTGGGTCTGCGCGGACTTCTAATTGCCGGAATTTTCGCCACCGCGATGGGATCATTGAGCACGGCGCTAAACGCCCTGGCCACGAGTTTCACCCGCGACTGGTACGAGAGCTACATCAATCCCAATGCCACCAGCGAACAAAGCCTGCGCGCCGTGCGCTGGGCGACTGTGTGGTTTTCTGTCCTGATGATCGTCGTTGCATCCACCACGTCCTATCTCGTCATCGTGCACCCCAACGTGCGGATCATCCCAATCGTGCTTGGAATTTTCGGTTACACCTATGGCTCGCTGCTAGGGGTATTTCTCTGCGGCATGTTCACCAAGCGGCGTGGCAACAACTCCGGCAACATCATCGCCATGATCATCGGTTTCATCGTCGTCGCGATCTTGAGTGGATTGCCCAATAGCATCGCCAGCATCTTCGGTGGACAGCTCTATCCCCAACCGAGCTGGCTACCAGTCCTGGTATTCCCCTGGTGGATCTGCTTCGGAACCATTGTCACGTTTTGCGTGGCGGTTCTGTTCCGAACCGGCCGCGAACATCCCCCGTCACCTTGATCGACTGGTTAAGACGCGGTTTCCAGGAATTTGCCTAATCCCGACGAATTAGTCGTCGAGCGGCAGAAGATTGTGGGTTACGCTCAGGGCCAACCAAGTTCGACCCACGAAAAGCGGCGAAATTGCCCACGCGCGCGAACTCGCCATGCAGTAACGGCGCCCGGTTGCGATTCTTTTCCGGACTGGCCGGGAACATCATTTACGAGCGGATTAGCGCGATATTGAAACAGGCTATTGACCGCGCGAGCATCACTGAAATACTTGAGGCGTCAACGGCAGTCTTTTCACGAAACCCTCAACCACGCAAATCCATGCCCCACATCGTGACCGACAAATGCACCGGATGCAAGTTCACCGACTGTGTGGAGGTGTGTCCCGTCGCCTGTTTCTACGAGCTGGACAACCAGGTGGTCATTCACCCGGATGATTGCATCGATTGCATGGCATGCGTGGACGTATGCCCAGTGCACGCCATCTACGAGGAGAACGACCTTCCACCAGAATTCGCAAAAGATGTCGAGTTCAACGCGGTTCAGGCCAAGCAGCTGAAGGACTCGGGCGCGCCGGCAATCACGGCTCGCAAGGAGCCGCTGCCCGGCGCCGCGGAGCGGAAAAAGGCCTTGGGTTATTGAGCGACCATCCCACGCTGGTGTTTACACCGGTGCAATCCGTCATTCAGCGCCAGATCGATGCGACCCACGCGCAGATCGACAAGTTGGTTTACGAGCTTTACGGCTTGAGCGCCGACGAAATCAAAATCGTTGAGAAGACTGCGGCGTCAGCACCGTGAGTTCAAGGACGCGACGGCGCCCGTCCCTCCAATCTCTTCTCGCTCGCCAGCCTGATCGATAACTCGCGCAACTGGCGCGGATCGACATCTGCGGGAGACTGCGTCATCAGGTCGAGACCACGATTGTTTTTCGGGAATGCCATCACGTCACGAATCGTGTCTTCGCCGCAAATTAGCATAACGAGCCGATCGAGCCCGAGCGCAATGCCGCCATGCGGCGGCGCGCCGAGCCGTAATGCGCGAAGCAAGTGACCGAAGAGCGATTGTCGATCTTCCGTGCTCACGCCGAGCGCTTCGAACATCTTTTCCTGCAATTCGGGCTCGTGAATTCGAATGCTGCCGCCGCCGATCTCGACGCCATTTAAAACAACGTCGTAAGCTTCCGCGCGAATTTCACCAAACTTCTTCGCATCGAATAATGCAACATCGGCTGCTTTCGGCCGTGTAAACGGATGATGCACTGCGTTCCATTTGTTCTCCTCGGCGCTCCATTGCATGAGCGGAAAATCTGTGACCCAAAGAAAATCCCAGTCCGAGCCGGACTGGCCTTTTGCGGCCTTCCCATGCAAATCCTGAATCTCTGCCACCCGCAGCCGGGTGCGCCCGAGCACTTCACAGGCGGTTTCCCATTTGTCCGCGCCGAACAAAATCAAATCGCCCTCCTCGATCTTTAGTTTCGATTGCAACGCGGCCTTCTCCGCATCGCTGAAAAATTTCACAATCGGCGATTTCCATTCGCCGTTCTCGACCTTGATGAAGGCAAGTCCTTTTGCGCCGAACAACTTAGCCGTTTCGGTCAGTTCCTCGATTTGCCCAGTTGTGATCCCGGCAAATCCTTTCGCGTTGATCGCTTTTACGACGCCGCCTGAATCGAGCGCGCTGCGAAAAACTTTGAAACCGCTCGAGCGAAAATCGTCGCTAAGGTCGACAAGTTGTACGCCGAAGCGGCGATCGGGTTTGTCACTGCCGTAACGATTGATCGCCTCGCGATATGTGAGCCGATCGAACGGCGTTTTGATGTCGCTGTCGCGAGCGGCCTTGAAAATAGCCCCAAGCATTCCTTCAGTGACCGCGAAAATGTCGTCAGGCCCGACGAAGGACGCTTCGATATCTATTTGAGTGAACTCGGGTTGCCTGTCCGCACGCAAGTCTTCGTCACGGAAACATCTCGCGATTTGAAAATATTTTTCCACGCCGGCTACCATGAGCAGCTGCTTATATTGCTGCGGCGCTTGCGGCAGTGCATAAAATTTGCCAGGCGTCAGCCGACTTGGCACCAGAAAGTCGCGCGCACCTTCCGGAGTGCTCTTCGATAAAATCGGCGTCTCCACTTCGATGTAGCCTTGGCTGTCGAGGTAATCGCGAGTTGCCTTGGCCACGCGGTGGCGCACTCGCAAATTGCGTGTGAGCCGCGGACGCCGCAGATCGTAATAACGATAAGTCATCCGCAGATCTTCATTGTGAATTTCGACGTCGATCGGGAACGGTAAGGCGTCCGCGCGATTCAGAATTTGCAGACGATTCGGAATGACCTCGATATCACCGGTTGCGAGTTTTGGATTTTCTGTTCCGGGGACCCGCGCCGCAACTCGACCGGATATCTCGATCACGTCTTCGCTGCCCAAACCACGCGCTTCCTTCGCGACTTCCGCGTTTTCCTCCGGGCGAAAAACCACCTGGGTAAGCCCCGCTCGGTCGCGGAGATCAATGAAAATGACGCCACCATGGTCACGCAAGACGGCGAGCGTGACTTGCTTGCCGATGTCAGTTTTGCGCAATGAATTGCAATCGTGCGTGCGATACATCGTTCTTGTCATGCTGAGCGAAGTCGAAGCACCTCTCAAGTTATCATTGCTGGTAGGGACAGACCCGCGGGCGGTCCTCAAATAAGTCGGCGCGCAGGGTCCGGTCGCGCCTTACCGCGGCAATTCGGATCCGATGGCGCTAACGAGGTCTTTACTTGGAACAAGTTGCTGCTCACCGCTCGCCATCTGCTTCATTTTCACCTGTGGCCATTCGTCGCCAAATAAAATGGCAAATCGCGCGCCGAGTTGCTCGGCTGTTTGAAATTGTTTGGGGACTTTTTCGGTTGTGAGTGCGTAATCGACGCGGTAGCCGCGATCTCGGAGTTCCTGGATTTGCGCAAGCGCGTCGGCGCGGCGTTCCTCCTTGGCGATGACAATGTAGATGTCGATCTTTTGCTCGGCAGCGATCGCTTGTTGCATCTTCTCGCGCGCTCTCGCGGTTTCATTCATTAATTCGCCCAGCACGACGTCCCCCATGGCAAAGCCAAGCGCAGGCATGGAAACCGCACTGTCGCTGAGTTGCGCGATCAGATTGTCGTAACGGCCGCCGCCGGCGATAGCGCGAAGTTTTCCTGCGCGATCGAATACCTCGAAGACGATCCCGGTATAATAAGCAAGGCCGCGGACAATCCGGACATCGACATCAATGAAATCGGCCAGCCCTCGGCCGCGCAAACCGTTGACAAGCCTCTCGAGTTTCTCGCTTTTTCCGCCGTCACTCAAAATGGCGAACACCGGATCGGCAAGCTCGCCAAGTTTCGCCCGCGTATTTTCCAGCGACTCGCGCCCGGATTTGTCGATGACTTGCAGCAATTCATCCCAGCGATCAGACGGAACATTTTTCCCGCGCAGAAAATCCGTCCAAAATTCCCGATCGCTGATCCGGACGACGACATCTTTTTCTGTGAAACCAAAGGCGCGCAGGAGGTCAATGCAAAGCGCGAGCAACTCGATGTCCGCGGCGAGCGCATTTTCCCCAACAATGTCGCAATTGAGCTGGAAATGCTCGCGCAGGCGGCCGCGCTGTTGCTTTTCGTGGCGAAAAAATCGGCCAATGGAAAACCATTTCAGCGGCTTTTTGAATTCGCGCTCGTGCGCGGCAATTACGCGAGCCAACGTTGGCGTGAGCTCGGGACGCATCGCCACTTCGCGCTCGCCTTTGTCGGCGAAGTTAAAAAGTTGGTCAACGATTTCCGCGCCGCTCTTTTTTTTATACAATTCAGTCGGCTCGAGTATTGGACCGTCCCATTCGATAAAACCATAACTGCGCGCCACTTCGCGCCATTTCGCGAAGATGTAATTCCGCGCCGCGCAATTCTCGGGCAGGAAGTCGCGAAAGCCAGGTAGTGCCTGCATAAGTTATTTGGCTTTGGCCCAAGACTTCCAATTACGCCTGTCGATGCGGCCACGTGAGGCGGAATTTACGATAAACAGACACAGTTGAATAACGTCCGGCATTAAGGGGCCGGATACATGCATGGAGTACATCCATTCAATCAAAGCAGAGGGACAAATATGAAACAAACGAGATTAGTGAAAATATTGGTAGCGGGAGTGGCTTGCGCGGGAGCGCTCGGGATCGCGCTGGCGCAGGAAAGCACAACCACTACGACCACGACGGACCCTGTGACAGGCACGACAACGAGTGCCACGACCACAACCACAGGAACGATTGCGGCTTACACGCCGGATTCGGACTACTTTACGTTCCGAACGTCGCCGGATGTGGCACCCGTTCGATACTACTACACAAACGACACGACCATTCTGGATCCAGAAGGTCACACCGTGGCTTGGTCGGCGATTCGACCGGACATGCCAGCGACGGTCTATTACACGAATGTTGGCGACCGCGTGGTTGTTCGCAAAGTCGTCTTGAGCCAGCCAGCAACCATCTACGAGAAGAAAGAAACCACAACGACAACAACAAAGCCTTAATCGCGAAAAGTTGTTTGTTTGGTAGAATCAAAGGCGCTCGCGGAAGATTCCGCGAGCGCTTTTTTCGTGTAGCGAGGTCGCTATGTGAAGCGTGGCACCGGGAAGCTAATCTTGCACGGCTCGCGTCGCCACAAGGCGACGGCTACAGATGGTCAATCGCCATAACCATTTGGAAACTTTTGGTGCCATTTCCAAGCGCTGTCGATGATCGCGTCAAGTGACTGAAACTGTGGTCGCCATCCCAGCCCATTTTTAATTTTTTCAGAGGAAGCGATCAGTCGCGGAGGATCGCCAGCCCGGCGGGGTCTTTCCACGGTATCGATGTTTCGCCCGGTGATTTCCCGGCAACCAGCGATCACTTCGTGAACACTGGAGCCGCCACCGGTGCCAAGATTGTAATATTCGCTCTTGTCTGGATTCAGGGCCAGAATGTGTGCCTTGGCAAGGTCGATAATGTGGATGTAGTCGCGAACGCAGGTGCCGTCCCGCGTCTCATAATCGGTGCCGTAAATTTCCACGTGCGGTTTTTGACCAAGCGCCACTTTGAGCACGTTTGGGATCAAATGGGTCTCGACCCGATGATCTTCACCGAAATTCCTGGATGCGCCTGCCGCGTTGAAATAACGCAGTGAAACGAACTTCAAACCGTGAATCTCGTCATACCAGCGCAGAATTTTTTCAAAGGCGAGTTTCGATTCGCCGTACGGATTGATTGGGCGCGCGGGCGCAGCTTCGTCGATTGGCACACGTTCCGGCAGCCCGAAAATCGCGCAGGTCGAAGAAAAAACGAGCCGCCCAACGCGCATTGCAACCATGGCATCGAGCAGGTTCAAACCGTTGGAGATGTTGTTGCGAAAATATTTGGAGGGATCGCGCATTGATTCACCCACAAGCGCACTTGCGGCGAAATGCATCACTGCATCCGGGCGCGTGCTGGAAAGCGTGAGCTCAATTTGCTTGCGGTCGGCCAAATCACCTTCGATGAATCTCGCCCGCGAATCCACCGCGCGGCGATGGCCTTCGCCAAGATTATCGAAAACCGCAACCTCATGGCCTTCATCAAGAAGCAATTCTGTGCAGATGCTCCCGATATATCCGGAGCCGCCAACGACGAGAATTTTCACGCGTTGGGAAAATGCGGCGCGCTTCGCGTTAAATCAAAGCGACCTGAGACGAGTAGTTTGCTGCGCGACAGTTTTCCCTCTTTTTTTCTCAAGGGCGGAGACCATCTGCCGCACGCAATGGTTTTTGCAGCGCGGCGTGAGTACTTTTAAGCTTTGTTCCTCCGACCCCCATTGCAAAATATCG
>WNFT01010053.1_pt1 | contig 10365 bp, 12 predicted proteins | sample 5400191 | NCBI WGS metagenome assembly WNFT01 (sample SAMN13153359, study PRJNA577476) | soil metagenome | isolation source: 80 cm saprolite under Madrone tree | place: USA:California | collected 2016-06-14 | reverse complement strand
TCTCCAACGATCGCGCCCGGGCCGATCTCCGCAACCTGCTTGCCGTCGACCTCGACCGCGAACATGCCGTCCAGGACCAGGTAGAGGTCGTCCCCCGGCTGACCCTGCTCGATGAGCGTCGTGCCCTTGGCCAGGCTGTGCCGCTTCGGCTTGGCGTTGCTGATCACCAGCTGGCTGAGCTCCCGCTCGAGCTCGCTTTCGACCTGCTTCACAAGCGCGGGAGAGTCGTAGGCGCGCCAAGGCGTGTGCTCACCGAACGCGTCGTTGATCCACGTGGCGAAGTCGGTCAGGCCGGTTTCCTTGACTAGCTTTCCACTGTGGTCGTAGATCCAGTGACGCGGAAAGGCGCTGGCGCCGCAGAGTTCGAACTCGGATCGACCGTCGCTGTGAATGGTCAGCGACAGCGTGGTCCACGCGACTGCCGAGTCGATCTGGAGGAACGGCTTGCGCGAGACGGGTCGTGGCGCCGGCACGCCGGTGCGGCCGCCGCACGTCTGCTTGAAGCGCACGTACGTGTCGGTGACTTCGGGCTCGGGCTGGATGTCGGCCATTGCCTTCGCCTTCACGGTGACCGACTTGGGGCCGAGCTTGAGCCTGGTCACGCCGATCCTGCCGCCCCCGCTCTGGCCGTAGCCCGTGATCTTGCCGTCCTCGACCTCGATCCATCCGAGCAGCTCGTTGGCCTCGCGGAAGAGGTCTCGCTTGTGCCACTCGTTTAGGTCGTCGAGGCGAGCCGGAAGTGGCTCGTCGTAATGGGCCAGGCCCATGTCGAAGGGCATGGCCAGGAATCCCTTCACTGCCTCGAATGGAATCCACGAAACTGCGGTAACCGAACTTTCAAATTTCATTTGTCTACCTCCGCGCCCCAAGGTAGGGCGGGCGGCGCGTGCGGTCGATGGTGTCGGCAGGCGTCTTTGGGGTGGGGCCAGCCACCGGGTCGCTGGGGTGCTGGCAGCCTTGCCCGGGCTCGAATCCCCACGTCCAATACGCATGTGCAGACCCGGATCAGCGTGCTGCTGGCCGACGACAGCCTGATCGTGCGTGAGGGGCTGCGCGCGCTCCTGGGCATGACTGCTGACATCGACGTCGTCGGCGCGGCCGGCGATTACGACGAGCTGATCGCGCGCGCGGAGGAGCTCGCGCCGCAGGTGATCGTCACCGACATCCGCATGCCGCCGACGTTCCAACGCGAGGGGATCGACGCCGCGCGCTTAGTGCGCAAGCGCCATCTGGGCACGGGGATCGTGATCCTCTCTCAGTTCGACGACCCCGAGTACGCGGTCGCCCTCTTGAGCGAAGGCGCCTCCGGCTGCGCCTACCTGCTCAAAGACAGTGTGGCGGAGGGTGACCAGCTGGCCCGAGCCATTCGCACTGTGAGCAGCGGCGGCTCGGTGCTCGATCCCAAAATCGTGGAAGCGCTGATCCGGCCCGTCAGCGAGCCGGACCTGTCGCCGTCGGAAGACGAGCTGCTCGGCATGGTCGCAGAGGGCCTGCCGATCAAGGCCATCGCCGCCAGGCGAGGTACCACCGCCGCCGGCGTCGCTACATCGGTCGAGCAGCTCTTCTTCAAGCTGGCGACGCAGGCGACCGGCGGCCGGGAGATGGGGCTTCGAAATCTACGCCGCCTTCACCAGGCCATCGTGGACCGCGAGGAACAAGGCGCTGTGTTGAGCCGCTTGCTGCCAGGCGGCATCGCAGACCGGCTTCGCGTCGGCGGCAGCGGCATGGACAAGACCGAGCGGCTGGTCGTCACCGTGCTGATCTCGGACGTGCGCGGCTACTCGGCCATCGCGGAAGCATCTGACCCAAGCCGGCTCGCGGGCCAGCTGAAGGAGCACCGCACCGTGGCGAGCGATGCGATCCTCGGCGAGCACGGGACCGTGATGCAGTTCGTGGGTGATTCGGTGATGGCCGTGTTCGGCGCCCCCGAGCCTCAGCCTGAACACGCCGACAGCGCCCTGCGTGCCGCTTGCTCGATGCACAGGGCTCAGCTCGAGCTGAATGGGCGCTGGGAGTCGGCGGGATTGCCGGCATTTGAGCTTGGCGTCGGCCTGTCCACGGGGTTGGTCGCGGCGGCGCTCATAGGCAGCGACGAGCGTGCCGAATATTCGCTGGTAGGCGACGCGGTCAATCTCGCCCAGCGACTGCAGCAGTTCGCGTCGCGCGGCGAGACCGTGCTGAGCGAGGCGACCCACGCCGCTTTGAGCCACTCTCCTCTGGCGGAACGGATCGGCCCCGCCCAGGTCAAAGGGCGCAAGGAGCCCGTTACCGCCTTTCGGGTTCGCGCTCCTCAGCCAGGTAGATGAGGGTTGCTTTGACGCGGCGATGAACAGCCGGCTCCTCGCTCAGCCCGAGCTTGGAGAAGATGGAGCTGATGTGCTTCTCGACGGCCCCCTCGGTGAGGTGGAGACCCTCGGCGATGGAGGCGTTGTTCTTGCCCTCAGCCACTGCCGCCAGGACCTCGCCTTCTCGAGGCGTCAGCTCCGCGAGCGCCGATCGTTTGTTCCGCGCGCGAGCGGCGATGAGGTTCTCGACCACCTTGGAGTCGACGACCGAACCCCCACGTGCGACCTCGCGGATGGCGTTGACGAGCTGGTCAAGGTCCGACACCCGCTCCTTGAGCAAGTAAGCGCGGCCGGCCGCGCCCTTGTCGAGCAATGCCAGGGCGTACTCGGCGTCGGCATACTGGCTGAGCACCACGACCCCGATTGACGGCGCGCTGCTTCTGAGGCGCTCTGCCACCCGGATGCCTTCATTCGTGTTCGTCGGCGGCATCCTGATGTCGGTCACCACGACGTCGGGTCGTTCTCGCTCGATCGCCGCCAGCAGGGAGTCCATGTCGCTGCAGGTCGCCACCACGTCGACCTCGTCGACGGACTCGAGAAGCTCGCGCATACCTTCGCGCACGATGAAGCTGTCGTCGGCAAGCATGACCCTGATCGGCATCCCGCAAAGGATAGGGCTGGCCCTACCAATTGAGATGGTGCAGGCCCCCTAGAGCATTGACAACTGGCCGCCTAAGCTGAGGAAGCATGGCTGTCCAAGTCTTGATTTGCGACGATCAGGAGACCTTTCGCGCGGTGGCGCGCGAGGTCGTGAATGCCACGCGCGGTTTCGAGGTCATCGGCGAGGCGGAGACCGGCGAGGACTCGGTGGTGGCCGCCGGGCGCCTGCACCCGGACCTGGTCTTGATGGACGTGCACCTGCCCGGCATCGACGGTCTCGAGGCGAGCCGGCGCATCCGTGCCGAGCATCCCGAGGTCGCGGTCCTGCTGCTGTCCACCTACGACCCCGAGGATTTCGCGCCTCGGATCGCCGGCTCGGGGGCCATCGCCTTCATGTCGAAAGCCGCGTTCGGATCAGACGGCCTCGTGCAGACGTGGGCCCGCGCTACAGCCAGCTGAGCACAACCGGGCGTTCGAGAAAGCGAGCGAAGCGATTGGCGGCCTCTTCGACGGCGGCCGTCTCGGCGCGCGTGAACCGGTCCAACGGTTGGACCTCCAGACGGACGCCCCCCCGCGCGACCGTGCGGCGCCAGGAGCCGCGGACTCTCCCTCCGACGGTGACGACATTCGAGAGGATGCTGCCGAACGAAAAGAGCTTGGCCTCGAACGGTCGGCCGGCGTGCAGAATCTCCGCCCGGTCTCGGTACGCCACTGTGTATTCGTCGAAGTTCGGGAGCAGGTGCGCGACCATGGTCGCCTGCCGAGGCGAGCGGGCTCCGGCGTCGAACCAGTAATCCTTACCCTCGATGGTTTGGTGATCGAGCGCCCCACCCGCCAGCGCGATACCGGCCCGCGCGTCGGCCGTCCTGAGGCCCGACCACCACATGAAGTCCTGGACCTGGGCCGGGCCGTGGCTCCGGAAGTAGCGCAGGGTCAGCTCGGCGACCGCCTGATCGCGTTCGAGGGCGCGCGGCTTGAGCACCCGCTCCTCCAGCAGTGCGTACGTGAACTGCTTACCGCGGCGCGGCCCGCTCGCGATCAGAGCGTCCAGCTCCGCGCGCATGATGAGGTGCGGGAGGCGCTGCCCATCGGGCGAGATGCGGCCCGCCCTCAGGACCTCGCCGAGCTCGCCTCGAGTCAGGTGGTTCCCGCCCGCGAGCGCCGCGGTGAACAGTGTTTCGGCCCGAGCGGCGATCTTGTCGTCCAGCTCCAGCCTGCGGTAGCGGGCGCGAAGGCCGGCGCGGACCCTCGGCCCGGTCAGGGCGAGCAGCCAGCCGATGTCCTCAGGCAGAACGAAATGCCAGGTGGGTCGCAGCACATGCGTGCGCAGGACGGCCCCCTGGTCGAAGAGCCTATCGAGCTCCACGTCGGTTGTCCCGCGGCTGCGCTGCGCGAGCGCCCACTTGGCTGCGCCGTAATCCTGCGACTGCACCGCCGTCAACCAGCGGACAGAATCCAGCGGCGAAATGAACGGCGTACCGGTGAGCCGTTGGGCGTGGAGTCGTCGGACAGCAATGTCGTTCACCGAGCCAGTAAGAGAACATAATCGCCGCATGTCGGCGCCCACCCTCGCGAGAGAGGATGTCGACTTCCTGTCGCTCTTGAGCGAAGTCAACCGGCGGCGTCTCCTGGAAGGCTCGACCCGAGCGGTTTTTCCCGCAGGCAGCATTGCCTTCCACCCCGAGGGACCACTTACTTCGTTCCTGCTCGAGCGCGGCTTGGCCCGCGCCTACTCCAGCGTTCCGGACGGGCGACAGGCCACCGTCACCTTCTTCCACGCCCGCGATTTGGTTGGCGGAATCACGCTCATCGGCCGCCCGCCGAGGATTTACGTGCAGGCCGTCGTCGACTCCACGATGGCGACGCTCGACGTGGCAACAGTTCGCAAACTGGCGATGACCGAGATCGAAGTCACGATCGCCATCGCCACTCATATGGCGGCGCGAATTCGAAGTTCCTTCCAGCTGATCGCAGTCCGCTCGTTGGGCAGCATCAGGGAGCGCCTGGCTTATGACCTCCTCGACCGCGCGTGTCGTACTCAGCTCGTGGTCGGCCGGCTCGAGGTCCCGGCGACACACGCCGACCTCGCCGACTCCATCGGCTCATCGCGTGAGGTGGTGAGCCGAGCCCTGCGGGATCTCCGCGCTGCGGGAATCGTCGAAACCACGCCCGGAATGGTGCGGGTCATCGACCCTATGCACCTGGCGGCGATCGTGCGGGCCTTTGTGATTTAAGTCACGGCTGCGACCCTGGTCACAGCGATTGGTGATGCCGCCTGACTAGCGTCGTGCGGTGCCCGGCGGTCCCGAAGCCAGCGATTGACCCCGATCCGAGTCCTCGTCGTCCAGGACCACCCCATGCTCGCCTCCGCGATCGTCGAGATCCTCGAGGGCGAACCGAGCCTTCGCGTCTTGGCCGTGGCACGCTCCGGCGCCGACGCCGTGCGCCTCGCCACCCAGGAATCAGTCGGCGTCGTGCTGATGGACTACCGGTTGCCGGACATGACCGGCGCAGTGGCCGCCGGCCAGATCAGGACTGCAAGACCCGAGACCCCGATCGTGTTCCATACGGCGGATGACAGCGAGACGGCGCTGCTCGACGCCATCGACGCGGGTGCCAGCGCCTACCTCACCGGTTCGGCCACGGCCGGCGAGATCGTGGAAGCAGTTCGCCGAGCCATCCAGGGAGAGGTTCTGATCCCGGTCGCGCTCTTCGCGCGGGCCATCGCCCGCCAGCGGCGTGTCGCCACGGAGCGAGGCGAACGCGAGAGGCTGCTGGCGGAGTTCACTCCACGCGAGCTCGAGATCTTGCGGGTGCTCGCCACGGGGCTCGACACCGAAACCATAGCCGGCCGCTTGGGCATCGCACCCCACACCGTCGAGTGGCACCTGCGCCATGTCATGGAGAAGCTCCAGGTCCACTCGAAGCTGCAGGCATTGGTCGCCGCCGTACGCTTGGGCCTCATCGAAATGTAAGAGGCGCGGAGCTAGGACGCCGTGCGAACCGCCGCCGCGAACGTGTCCAGGGTTTCCCCACCACTCACCCGCAGCCGGCTCCAGACGTACCGATTCGGGATCGTGTACGAGTAGCCATACCCGGTCGTGGTGGCGTCGTGAAAACCTGCGGCGGCGACTGCCGAAGCGACCGCCGACGTGTACTTTCCGCTTGGATAGCAGAACGACGTCACCGGGTGACCGACCACCTGCTCCAGAAAGTCCTTGGACTGGACGAGCTGTAAGCGCACCGCGGCCGCAGGCAGATTGGCCAGGTTCGCATGCGTGACGGTATGCGAGCCGATCTCCATGCCCGAGCGGTCAGCCTCGCGGATCTGCGCCGAGGTCATGTACCCGGGCCATCCGACAAACCCCGAGACGACGTACGAAACCGCTACGAAGCCGTGGCTTCGGAGGATCGGAAGCGCGGTCGTGTAGAAGTCCGCGTAGCCATCGTCGAACGTGAGGATCACGGGCTTGCTCGGTAAACCCCCATATTCGTTGAGATACGTGAACAGATCCTCGGTTGTGATCGTGTGGTAACCGTTCTGCGCGAGCCAATCCATGTGGGCCGCGAAATCGCCAGGCGTGACCGAAAGGGCAAAGCCCATCCGGTCGTTTCGATCCGGGTTCACCCGGATGTAGTGATACGTGAGAATCGGCACGTTGATCGAGCTGGGGCCCGGCGCCAGCGCGTCGGGTGGCCGAGCCACCGTCGTGAAGCTCCACCACCTCGACCCTGACAACTGCACGCCCACCATCGACCGGCCGCCCACCTCAACCTGGTAGGAAGTCGCATAGGCAAGCCGGAACGGCTCGAAGCGCAGCGTGTAGTCATCGCTCCACACGAAGCGGCCTTCCACGACGGGCAGGATCAGGAATGAAGCCTCGACGCTCTGGCGGTTCATCAGCTGGCTGAAGGACATCCCGACCCCCGCCTGGATCGGCACCTCTGCGGTCTTGGGTTCGACCGCCTCGAGATGAGGAGCCACCAGCACGGCATGCCGTACGTCGTCAGCCAGGACGATCGGCGCCGGCGAGCTCCAGGTGACGACCGGCGTGGACGTGGCCTGACGCCCTTCAGGCTGGGGCAGCGAGCCGGCGGACACGCTCGATGCGCTTTGACGATCGAGGCCCGCGAACCCCGTGGCGATGAGAAGGGCCGCGACCAACGCCGAGGCTGCGACCTGGCCGGCGTACGCGAGGGCGCGCTCGATCACGGTTGCCGCATATCGGCGAGCGGGCGCGCCGGGTGCTCAAACCAGCGTTCTGCGCCCAGCCACGCCAGGAAACAGGACCCCATGTTGTGGGGAACATGCGCTCCCACGTCCATAACGAAAACGTCTCCTGGCGCGGGCAGCGGAACCCCTGACTCCTCGAGGTAGAGGAGACCGTAGCTGCCGTAGCTGTACCGGTGAAGTATGTGCCCTATCCAGGGCGTACCGGCATAAATGACGTCGGGCTATTTCTGGCGCCGGGCGCTGCCGAGAACGCTGGTCAGGGAATCGATCGAGCGGCGGCGCATGGTCAAGATCGAGACCGATGAGTCGTCCTCGAAATGCAGGCGGAACTTTGCCATCAACTGCAGGCGCGGCCGTCGCTCGACGCCGAGCACCGCCGACCTTGGTACTCCCCACAGCGGCCGGGCGGTCTTGCGCGCGGCGTCCGCGTAGAGAAACAGAACTCGTCTATCGGTGACGGTCAGCATGTTGGTTCCGAGCGGCAGATCATACGGAAAGCTGTCGGCGATGGTGCCCTTCCCGCCCTTGACGGCGCCGACCTGGGCAGCTGCTCGCCAGGCTCGAGGTGCGCGCCTGCCAGGTGACCGAATTTTTTCAGGTGCGGCTCAGGCGTCGACGCCCCAGATCATATCTATGGCTAGCGCGAGGAAGGCCCCCAGAACAACACCGCGTAAACAATGACCACGACTGCCAGGGCTCCTATCGCGAGGACCGTTGCGCCCCAGTTCGATTTCGATTTCGCGCGCTTGTTGATTCTCGTCGATCCGACGACGTCGTCGAAGCCTCCGACCAGCGTCAGGCCGAGATCACCGCACATTTGATCGAGGCGCTCGTAATCCCAGTAGATTCCGCTGACTCGAAAGAGCTGGCGACCGTCGCGTCCCGCGAAGACGAGATACGGATTCGGACCAGATCTGAATCGGTCCACGTGGAGGATGTCCGAGATCGGGTAGCTCCGGGATCGTCCGAGCAAGTCGACTCGAGTGATCAGGGTGTGACTCGCGACCAGCCTTGCTCCGCGCCGGCTGAAGAGTCGCTGCCAGCTGCGAGCGCTGCCTCTCTACGAGCCCGTCTTCGTCCGACCCAGATCGGAACCAGAGCGCTCGCTCCGCCGAGCGCCAGAGTGGCGATCCCGTAAAACTGGAAGTTCGATTGCTGCGCCGCCGGGTTGTCGATCGATGGCACACCAACCCCATCCACCTCCACCAAAGTCACCTTGCCCTGGTACCACTTGACGTTGACCGTTGCGCCGGTCCTCACATGGGGGGCCTCCGAGGCGCTGGGCTCGAGCACGACCGTCACCGAGGTGCCGCGCGTATCGATGACAGTTGTGTCCCGTTCGCCACTCCTGGTCTGGCTGACGCTGACTGACCGGATAGTTCCTGGCGAGAGCTGATAGCAAGTTGGCGTGGCGTCCGGGCACTCTCGTGCATTCCGATAGGGATCGGCGTCCCCCCTTTGAACCTGCGCCGCGACCAGGAAGGCGACTCCAATCACAACCAGTGCGCCGGAGTAGATCCAAGGCGCTGTATGGCGGCGCACAGCCGGCAGCCTAGGGGCCGCTAGGGGCCCTCGAGGTCATGGCTGCATTGGGCCTTCATGGCATTACCGACAGCGATCGTGTCGCCTTGTTGCGACTCGGCGACGTGTCTGAACTGATACACGCCGTTGACAACCTCGCCGGACTGATTGTCCTTGAAGCCCTTCAGTCCTAGCTGCAATCCGGAGTCCATCTGCGCAAAGGTGTTCCGCAACTGCTTCATGGGCGCGGCAATGCAGCTGGGGATGCTGCCGTGATCGATGACCGCGAGAACGTTCTTGAGCTGCTCGTCGCTCGCGGTAATCGCGTTGAAGCAGATATTGGACAGGTTTGCACTGCACGATTCCATCGCCGCCTTGGTGGCTTCCACGGAGGCTATCGCCGGGGTGAGTGCGCCGTTGAAGAAGAGGTCGGCACGTCCATATTCCGAGCGAATGGGACCTGGAGTCGGCGATGCATTCGCCGCGTGTGGTGAGTTGGATGATGTGCGCGCTCCTATGAACGGCAGCGAGACCAGATTGATCGAGTTGAGGACGATCAACACCATCACGAACAGGACGACCGCGCCCCCTCCGTAGAGGTAGACGGTCTTTCTCGAGCTGTTAGGTTGCTGCCACAGCGGCACGACCGGCTCGGGGGTGACTGCGTACCCGTAATCCACGGCGGGTGCCGGGTACGAGTAATCCACCGCCGGCGCCGAGGCCTCGAGCGGCGCCACAACCGATGCCGGCGGGGCCACCCCGACAGCCTGGTCTGCCTCCTCGACCTTGTGCGCATAAGCCGCGAACACGCCTTCGTGGCTCGGCTCGACGCCTGTCACGGGCTGCCACTGGCTGCCGTCCCAGACCCAATTGCCGTCGGGCGACATCTGCGGCGGTTGCGCGGGAGGGCTGGCGTCGATGCTCACGATGGGGTCAGCCTAGGGCTCGTATTCGCGGGAGCCTCGCAATTAACCCGTAAAGAGTTGTTAAGCAGGCGTCCGCGGATGGCCGGTCTGACCGTCGCCGCCGTCGGCGCCATCGAAACTGACCTCGATGAGCGGGCTCAGACGGACCATCGTTTCGAGGTCTTTTCGCTTCCAGTTCCTGGCCACCGCCGCCAGGATCTGCCGCCGCTCCGCCTCGTCGTCGATGATGCGAGCCTTCGCCGGGAGGTCGGCGCGCACCGCGCCTTTCAGGTGGACGGTGAACTCCGGCCGAGCCTCCAGGTTCGCCAGCCACCCCCGCCGCGTGGGCGAGGGAATGCCGCTGATGTAGATCTTGCCGTCGATGTTGTGGAAGACGATCTCGATTCGCCGGGGCCGCTTGCTCTGCCGCCCGACAGTCGTGATGTCGATGACTCCGCCGCGGGCGAGCGCACCCTGCACCCTCTCGTCAAACCTGGAACCTTGCCTGGAACCTTGCATGACCTCTACAACCTCTGCGCGGCGCCGATCCATCCATGACGCTTGTGCCGCGGGCTACTGCCTGCAGTTCCAGTGGCCGGTGACCTGTAGGCCGTCCTTGCCAGTGGTGGCGTTGGTCAACATCGCATCGACCGTTCCCGATTGCTGGCTCCGGTCCAGGACGAACGTGATCTTGTCGCTGCCCCGGCTCTGCCACACCTTGGTGGCATCAGCGTTATGCACTTCGACCGTCACGCTCGAG
>WNFT01016978.1_pt1 | contig 10367 bp, 9 predicted proteins | sample 5400191 | NCBI WGS metagenome assembly WNFT01 (sample SAMN13153359, study PRJNA577476) | soil metagenome | isolation source: 80 cm saprolite under Madrone tree | place: USA:California | collected 2016-06-14 | reverse complement strand
GATACCGGGTTGCTCTCCCCTCGCCGCGCCGATGAATGCGGCCCGCGACGAGCAAGTCCGAAATTCTCCGACTGAGAGTGCGGCGGCTGATCGAGCCGCTCAGCTCGTTCCGCAGCTCGACGAGCGAGAGGCCAGCGGGGAACCGCAGAAGCACGTCTTCAATCCGCTGGAGCTCGTTTTCAGTAACTTGTTTGGGCATGGGATAGTCGGATTTGGCACGATAGGAATCTATTTGGCATGAAATTATACAGGCTATTGTTTTTATGACGTATTTATATGGCAAGAAAAAGGCTAAGTTGGCTTGAAATGACCTAAGCCACTGTATCAAAAGATAAATATGGGTGGCATGAAAGCTTGGCTTGCCGCCAAGCCGACGCGACCGCTCACCTTCCGCCGTGCTCGCGCTGCGACGAAATCATCGCACCGGCTTGCTGACCGCCAGCCCCGAGCTATCGCTCCCAATAGGGCGGTGTCCCGAAAGCGGCGCGTAAGTGCGCAATCAGCGCCAGAACCTTGGCGGACACGCGCCTGGCATAGGGATAGGCAATGAAGACGGTTGCGGGCTCTGCTTCTGCGCCGACATCCAGCAGCCGCAGTTTTCCTGAAGCCAGTGAATTGTGGAAAACGAACGTGGCGAGCAAAGCGATGCCCAAACCTTCCACGGCCGCGTCGCGCATGATGATTCCGTTGTTGACCCGCATGACCGCGCCGGGCCGCACTACCGACCAGCGGCCCGACTGCCGGAAGCGCCAATCCGATGCACCGCGATTGGAATAGATAATTCCACGGTGCTGCTCCAGATCGCCGATGGTCCGGGGTGTCGCGTGCGTTTTCAGGTAATCGGGTGAGGCGACCAGCCTGCGCCTGCTCGGCGCGATCCGCTTCGCGATCCATCCGTTGTCAGGCAGCGGACCGTGACGAACGATGGCGTCAAAGCCATCCACCGCGCCGACGAAACGATCGTCCAGATCGACTGATAGTTCGATGCGCGGATTCTCCCTGAGAAACGAACTCAGCGCCGAGGCCAGATGCAGGATGCCGAAGCTGACGGGTGCGGAGATTCTCAGCGACCCGACCAGCTCACCGCGCCGTTCAGAAACCTCCGCGGTCGCCTCGGATACTTCGCGGAGGATACGTTTTGCGCGCTCCAGGAACGCGCTACCGTCTTCAGTCAGCACCAGCTTACGCGTGGAACGATGTACCAGGGTCGCGCCGACATTGCGCTCAAGTTCTGCCAAACGCTCGCTGGCAACTGATTTCGAAATCTGCAGGCGCCTCGCCGCCTCGCTGATTGAACCGGCCTCCGCGGTCGTGACGAAGGCAAGCAGAGAATCCAGCTTCAGCATCGTTCGGTTTTCCCGGACACTCGTTCTTTTAATTGCAGTCTAGACAGAACGCAGGTGCAGGGCCAGCATCCTGCACCTCATCAGGAGATTTTATGCTGCGCTATTCCACTAAGTTGCTGGTTGCATTTCTGATCGTTACTCCCGCCTTCGCAGTGGAGCCGTTTCCATCGGGTTTTCATACCCAGGAAATCAATACCAACGGCACGACACTGCATGTGCGAATCGGCGGTCAGGGCGCCGCGGTCGTCATGCTGCACGGCTTTGGCGACACGGGCGACATGTGGGCGCCAGCCGCCGCGGCGCTGGTGAAAAATCATACGGTCGTGGTGCCTGACCTGCGCGGCATGGGCCTGTCAACGCATCCCGAACAGGGCTACACCAAAAAGAACCAGGCCGTGGATATTGCGGGCGTAATGGATGCGCTGAAAATCAGTAGCGCCGATCTGGTTACGCACGACATCGGCAACATGGTGGGCTACGCGTTGGCGGCCCAATACCCGAGCCGCATCACCAAATGGGTGGTGATCGACGCTCCCCTGCCCGGAATTGGCAATTGGGAAGAGATCAAGCAAAGCCCGCTGCTTTGGCACTTTAATTTCCGTGGGCCGGACGAAGAAAGGCTGGTTGCGGGCCGCGAGCGCATCTATCTCGATCGTTTTTATAATGAACTGTCCGCCGATCCTAAGAAAATTGACGAGGCGACGCGCCAGCACTATGCCGCGCTCTACGCGCGACCACATGCCATGCACGACGCTTTCGAGCAGTTCGGCGCCTTCAATCAAGACGCCATCGATAACAAAGCACTGCTCGCCAAGGGTGGCAAACTGACGATGCCGGTGCTTGCCCTGGGCGGGGAAAAATCATTCGGCACCGCACAGGCGGATACCCTGCGTTTCGTGGCAACGAACGTGACCATGGGTATCGTCCCCGGCTCCGGGCACTGGATCATGGACGAGAACCCCAAAGCCACGACCGCGTTGATCGTGGATTTCCTGTCGAACTAAAGGCGCAAGCCCGGAGAGGCATGTGATGAAGAGAATTCTGACTATAGCGTTGGTCATGGTTCTGGCGAGCGTGGCGCAGGCGGCGGCAGTTGATCAGATTCGCCTGACGCCGGGCGAGATTACGGCCAAGGAAGCCGTCGGCGCCGGCGCCGGCACTTCGGCTGTGGCTGGAATTCACACGACCGTACTTCTGGGTGATCCGACGAAACCAGGGGTCTACACCATTCGCCTCAGCATTCCGGCCAACACCACAATCCAGGCGCACACGCATCGCGATAATCGTTCGGCCTTCGTGATGTCCGGCACCTGGTACTTCGGCTATGGCAGCGTGGCTAAGGCTGCCGCCACAAAGCCGTTGCCGCCGGGCAGCTTCTACACCGAGCCCGGTGGCGTGGCGCATTTCGCCCTGACAAGGGCAGACCCTGTTGTGGTCTACATCACAGGATTTGGTCCGACAGACACCGTGTACCTCAATGCGGCAGACGATCCGCGCGATAAGTAGAGAGGAAACCATGACCGTCATTCGCAACCATTGTCGGTGCTGACCCGGACGGTTGAAGGACCACGCAAGTGGATCATTTGGTGGAAAGGGAGGGACTTGTTTCCCTTGTTCCCCTCCCCTAAGCCCTTGTTTTGGCGTAGTCCATAGCGACGCCTGGAGGCAAATTAACAGATTTTGTGTACCAGATGTGCACCAACGCTGGCGGACAGCATGGCCGTACAGAAGCGTCGACGCGTCACAAGCTTTCCCGGCGCGCGAAGAGCGTGCCCGGTCCCCAAAGCACCCGGCTGGCGTAAGGTATCCGTTTACGAAGTCATCCGGCCCGGTCGCGGAGCGACTACCCATCTTCCTCTAGATTCCTCAACAGCAACTTCACGGCAAAGGGAAGCGACTACAGGAAGCGTGATGTCCGCGACTGAATAGTTCGCTTCAATAAGTGAGCGAATCACATCCGAGTAGACCTCGCGGGTGCTCCGCCGGGAAGCAACTCTTACTGCACTGCGGTAGAACTCCCGACCGACGGAGGCGGCCGTCTTGGCACTCCTAGACGCTGGCCGCACAATCTGTCGCGCCGAACCGTAGCGACGGGAGCCATGTTGGATCAGTTTCGACCGGACGTGCAGGGAAATTCCCCATTCATCGTGGGGGTATCGGGTCACCGGGATCTCGACCCCGCGGAACTCCCGCGCCTCAAGGACGCCGTTGCGGCGTTTGTCACCCAACTCAAGTCGTATCTGCCCGACACGGAGGTGCACATGGTGGTCGGCATGGCGCCAGGGGCAGACCTCCTGGTGGTCGAGACGGCCCTGGATCTTAATGTCCAGGTCGAGGCCGTACTGCCCATGTCGCTGGACCAGTATGCGGCCGATTTCGAGCCCGACACGCTGCAGCACCTTAAGGAGCTCCTGCGCCACCCGCGCGTTCATTGTGTGGAGCTGCGTGCCGATGCCCAGGAGTCACGGGACGTGGCACCGCTATCGTCCGTGGATGCCCGCAACGCGATGTATGCCAACCTCACCGACACGCTCATTCGGCGCAGCAGCCTTCTGCTCGCCCTTTGGGACGGGCGTCCATCGAATCTCTCCGGCGGCACAGCCGACACGGTGCTTCGCTACCTGGGCGTGCACACCGATGAGAGCCAGGATGCCGACGCGCTGGGATTTGTCTCCGAGGTCGAAGAGCTCGACCCGGGGACGCGGTTGGTGTACTGGGCTCCCACCGCGCGCATCAATGTCGCACCGCTGCCGCTTCAGCGACCCCCGTGCTTTCTCTCAGGCGCGGGGGACAACACTCTGCAGGCGCACCCCAGCATGCCGCCCTGGCTCAAAATCCAGCTAGAGCAGTTCAACGATTACAACCTTGAGTTTCGCACTCTCTCGGCATCAGGAAGGCTCGGCACGCCTGACTCGCTGCTCGCGCCCCTGCCACGCTTGGGCGCATGCTCGAGGTCCGAGCTGCTCGAGGACATCAACGCGCAGTACACCAAAGCAGATGCGCTCGCGGTGTACTACCAGCGCCGGTCCGACCGTCTCTTCGACTTGTTTGCCATCATGGCATTCGCCATGGGCATCGCCTATCTTATGTACGACAAGCTGACCTCATCGCGCGCGCTGCTGATCGTTTATCTGGTCATGCTTTTTACCGGGTTGGGAGCGTATTACGTTCTGGAGGGTCGGCGCTGGTTCAGCAAACACCTGACCTACCGGGCGCTCGCGGAAACTTTGCGGGCGCGTTTCTATCTGCGACTGGCCGGCGCCGATCACCGGGTGAACTCGGCCGAGGTGCTCGCGCTCTCGGGAATCGATCGCTTTGAGGGTTTCAGCTGGATTGCATTTGTACTGAAAAGTATCGAGCCAGCGGATATCCCGGTGCTCACCGACCGACCGCCGGAATCTCCCCGACAGCGTTGCGTAGAGGAAGCGTGGATCCAGAACCAACACCGTTATTTTACTGTCAAAGTCGCGGTGCTGGAGAAGCGCAGCCGTCGGATTGAACGCCTGAAGCAGGCGCTGCTGGTGAGCATTCTGGTCGTCATCTCCTCGCTGTTCATATCAGGCGGTGCGTTCGATCGTATGCAGACACTGCTCGGCATCTCGGTCAAGAACTTGCTGACCTTCACCTTGGGGCTAATGGCCATCCTGCTCGGCGCCTGGGAGCTGCATCAGAACAAGATGGCGACCCGTGAACTGCTTTGGCAGTACCGCAACCAGCGCGGGCATTTTGCCCGGGCAAAGGCGTTGCTTTCGAGGGTAACGTCGGTGCGTCGGCGCAACGAGGTGCTCGCCGAACTCGGCAAGGATTCGCTCATGGAGAGCTATCTATGGACGATCCATCGCTACCATCGCGAGCATGAGCCGCCAGGAGGCTGACGACGGTTCCGCGCGAACGGGGGCTAAAGGCGACTGGCGCGCAGCAATGTCGCACCGACAGGCAATGAGCAAAGGTGCTCAGATTTCTTCGGGAATTACGCGCGTGACCACGTCGCCCCCGTCGGTCCTGGTCCACCGGTTGTTCGAGCCGGAGTGGGTATATTCCTCGAACACCAGGTAGCGCACCACATCGCGGAATCTCAGCTCACGCTCTGCCGGTCACTGTTGCCGAATCCCGCAGTAAAGTCCTGGTAGAGAGTGAAGCTGCCAGCCGTCGTCGACAATGCACCGGGAATCATCCATACGCTCGATACCTCCCAGCTCATGACAGCGGTTGAGGCGAAGTTCGAAGCACGGGCTGGTCGCAGCGCGCGCTCATGGCGGCGCCACGTCGGTACCGTCACCCGGAAGCAACCGTTGCGAGACCTGGGAAAAACTCCAGCCCGCGCGCGGAGCGTTGCGCTCCAGAATCCAGATCAGGTCGAACCGGTCATCTGGCCAATGGATGGGACAGCCCGGCAGCTTGCCGGCGATTTCCATGACCAGCCGCGGAATGGCGGCATGGTGCCAGACAATCAGCGCCGGTGATGGGGCCGCGATCACTACCGCCGCCAGCGCTGCCTCTTCTTCTTCCGCATACGCACGATTGACCGGGATGCCCAGGGCAGCCGCCAGCGGGCCCGCCGTGTGCATCGCCCGCAAGCTGGGACTGTCCCTGGTAGCATCAGACGCGAAAATCGAGCGAGGCGTGTGAATCCTGGAGCCATCCGGCAGCCCCCCGGGCGGTGCGAACAGATGCACCAAGGCGCCCGCCCGTTGCCAGCCGCGCACCGTCAATTCGTGATGCGCAGGACGGCCGTCTTCGGTTACACCCCGGTCACGACTGCCATGCTGATGCTTTTCCGCATGCCGGATGATCATGATCTTCAACATGCCGGTGACTCCATGGTCGTCGTCGGCAATGCTTGCACGACAACCAGAAGTTGGACAACACTCTCCGGAGGAAAAGGTACTAAAAAGGGCGCCCATTTGCGGGGTCTTTGGTTGCGCCTTGCTTGGCTGGCGACGGTCCTAGCCCTAGCCATACCTGCCACGGCCGCCCCCTTGCATCGCATCGTTGCGGTCGGCGACCTACATGGCGATTTTTCCGCCTGGCGGGATATCCTGCGTTCCGCAAGCCTGGTCGATAACCATGGCCACTGGACCGGCGGCGACGTGGTCCTAATCCAGACCGGCGACGCCGTCGATCGCGGCCCGAATTCGAAGAAGCGGCCCGCGCCCACGGTCAGGTCATCGCCATGGTCGGCAATCACGAAGCCATGAACCTGACCGGTGACCTGCGCTATGTCTCCGCCGCCGACTATGCCGGCTATGCCGACCGCCGATCGGCCTTGCGGCGCGAGAATGTCTACAATTCCAACAAGACTGCTATCGAAATGGCCTATCGCCAAAAAGATCCGCAGATGAGCGGCGACGCGATCAAGAAGGTCTGGTTCGAAGCCTTCCCACTAGGGCGCATCGAGCACCAGATCGCCTGGAGCGATCACGGCACGATCGGTCGATGGGTCGTGAAAAATCCTGTTGTCGTCCTGCTGGACGGCACGCTGTTCGTGCATGGCGGTATCAGTCCGGCTTATGCCAATCTGACCGTGGCGGAGATCAATGTCCGCGCCGCAGCCGCGCTGACGGCGCGAAACACCGATCCTACAGCGATCATCAATGACGACCAGGGGCCGCTCTGGTACCGGGGGCTGGCGCAGCCGCTGGCGTCCAACAACGGCGAGACGCTCGCGGCGCCGACGCCAGCCCAGATTCAGCCGGCCGGCGAAGATCAGCTGGATGCCCTGCTATCTGCTTATGGCGCGAGGCGAATCGTGGTCGGTCACACGCCCATCCTGTCGGGAATCGCTCTCTTCCATGACGGAAAGCTGATCTGCATTGATACTGGAATATCGGCCGTGTACGGCGGTACGGTCTCTTATCTGGACATAGTCGATGGGACGCCCGTCCCGCATGCCGTCGCACGATCTCAGCAACCCTCAAAACAGGGAGCGCCGTGATGTGCTTGGTTCTGAAAATGGCCTTCGCTGCCGCGACGTTTTCCATCCTGTCCTGGGCAAATCCCGTCCGCGCTGCCGACGGCCCCAAACCGTTGTTTGCCAGCGACGATGTGCTGAGTCTGACCCTCACGGGACCCTTCGACACGATTTCGCGCGACATTGGCGCCAAGCCGGTCCCCAGTATGCTGAAGGTTGGCGGCGCGGCGCCAGAAACCATGCCCGTGACCTTGTCGGTGCGCGGCATCACGCGGCGCAAGAAAGAGGTATGTGCCTTTCCGCCCCTGCGCGTGGAGTTCTCGCAAAAACCCGGACCGGATTCCATCTTCAAGGGACAGAAGCGGCTCAAGCTCGTGACCCATTGCCAGCGCAGCGCGGATTTCCAGCAATATCTGCTGCTGGAATATACGGCCTACCGGCTATACCGCGCCCTGACCCCGGAAAGCTTCAACGTCCGACTTGCCAAGATTGACTATACCTATAAGGACGGCCAAGCCCTCATCACACGGCTCGGCTTTTTTATTGAGGATGTCAATGACGTGGTGAAGCGCAACGGGCAGGAACGGCTCAGGGGTGTCAGAAGAATATCCGCCTCGCAACTGGATGCGGCCGCCGCGGCGCGCTATGCGGTGTTTGAGTACATGATCAGCAACCTGGATTGGGCCATGACGGCCGGTCCGGCCGGCGCGGATTGCTGCCACAATGCCCGGCTGATGGGTGCCAAGGGCGTGACCGGCGCATCGACGGGCCTGATCCCCGTGCCTTATGACTTTGACTATGCCGGCCTGGTCAACGCGCCCTATGCCGTGCCGCCGGACGGGATCCATGTCGCCAATGTGAAAGTGCGGCGCTATCGCGGCTTCTGCGCGCATAACGAGGAGGCCAAGGCGTTCCTCACGCAGATTTCCACCCGCCGTGACTCGCTGATGGCCATTCTCAACGAGACGCCGCAGCTGGAAGACAGGACGCGCCGAAAGGCGGCCGGTTATCTCGGCGACTTTTTCGAGGAGGCCGGATCGCCGTCCAAGGTGGCCGATCTCATGAAAGTGTGCTTGCGTTAATCGCGTAGAGGGGCCGGGGCCATACGTCGTGACACATCTAAACGCTGACAAAGCTCAAGCCCTGTTTGACGGAACCCATGGTCCGGCTGCCGCGCTGGACTGGTCCGGCCTGACAGACGTGCGATTCATCGCGAACTCGGTCGGCATCCTGCTGCTGGCCACCCTGCTGGGCGCCGTGATTGGCTACCACCCAGCGACGCGGCGCACCATAGACGGGCTGCATGAAGCGGACATGCCGCATGTCTATGTGATGTATGCGTTGATCGGCGCGGTGATCGGCGTGGCCGTGCGCGAATTCGGCACCGTGGTCGGTTTGGTGGTGTTCGGCATCGGCGGTCTAACCCGTTTCCGCTCGGCGGCAGATTCGACGCGCGACACAGTGCGGCTGATCATCGTTACCCTGGTGGGACTGACCGCGGGCCTCGGCCTGTTGCATTTTGCGGTGATCATCACGCTGTTCACCTCCGCCCTGATCTATGTCTTCGACACCAGACCGCCCTACCGCATCCGGGTGGAAGGCATAGCGAGGGATCGCGCCGACAGGTGCACCGAGGTCTATCGCGGCATTCTGAAGGGGCATGGCTGCAGCATCATCGCTGAGCATCATTCGCTGGAAAAGGCGCGGATTGAATTTGTCTTCCGTTTGCCCCGCCGCAGCACCCGCGACCGGCTGGACGTGGAGTTGCGCAGTATTGCCGCCGATTTGCGCGGCGACGTGGATTGGGAAGTCACCTAGCCGGGCGTTCAACGGGGTAACTGTAGCGCCGATCAACCGAGGTGCTGAAAACCTGATTAGGCCACCTACCGGCCGGACTGAATCCCCAGATTCCATCATCTCAACAGCAGCGGCAGCTGAATTCCGTTCGGAGCACCCCCTCGGAAGGGCTATTGTCGCCTACGCCAGGGCACGTGATGGCCCCATATCGGAGCCCGAGCGCTTCGCTTACATACCCGGTGTAGGCATAAGCGCCACAGTCGACGGTAACTCCATATTGGTCGGCAACCGCTCCCTGATGGCCTCCCAGAACATTGAGGTTCCGGAAGCGTTAGCCGCTGCCTTCGATTCAGCGTCAGAGATCTACGTCGCCCATAGCAACTGATTGATGGGAGCAATCATCGTTGCTGACACTGTACGCCCAGAAGCCGTACGCGCTGTTCAAGCACTCGAGCAAATGCGCCTGAAGATCGTGCTTCTTACCGGAGATACTCGCCGAGTGGCTCAGCGTGTAGCTCGCGATCTTCGGATTAGCGAGTTCGAATCGAACGATCTCGCGCGCTTCGCGGAAACTGTGTCGCTTGCTCGCCGCACTCGCGGCATCATTTGGCAGAACTTTGTTGGCACGATCGCGGTCGACACACTAGGTATCATCCTTGCCGGGCTCGGCTTTCTGAACCCGCTGATCGCTGCGTTCATCCATGTGGCTTCAGAGATGGCGTTCATTCTTAACTCAGCGCGCCTCCTCCCGGGTCAAGCGCGCTTGGAGCAGGTTGGTCCCACTGCTAGCCTGGTCGAGCAACCGATCTGAGTTCTCAAAGAAGTGCCTTGCTGAAAGGCCACACCAAGGATCTGCCTGCATTTTGGTGCGCGCTTATAAGCGCAGCTGCGAACACATGGATTTCGTGATCAAGATCGGCAGAAGGTCGACCCTCTGCGCTTACCGTGCGCTTATAGCGGGCGAGCGAATCTCGGCGGCGACCGCTATCACTCTGATCTGATTGGTGGAAAGGGAGGGACTCGAACCCTCGACCCCGGCATTATGAGGCACCAAAGAGCACGGTTGGGCACAGGAGAATCACGCGAAATTCACGCGCGCTTGTGGAGCCCGGGGAAGTTTTCTTGGGCAGTTGTGCGGCATCCTCGACCGCCGAGAAATACGCCTCCAGCGCCGCGCGCGAGGCGGGGAAACAGCACCTCGATACCCTCGGGAAAATGCACGGTGTCGTAGACCACTCCCACCGGTGACAAGTGAATCGCCTCGTCCGACAGACGAAATGCTGCTCGAGAACCAGCACCTTACGGCCGCTTCG
>WNFT01006401.1_pt1 | contig 10367 bp, 10 predicted proteins | sample 5400191 | NCBI WGS metagenome assembly WNFT01 (sample SAMN13153359, study PRJNA577476) | soil metagenome | isolation source: 80 cm saprolite under Madrone tree | place: USA:California | collected 2016-06-14 | reverse complement strand
TGCCGTCCGGAAAAATGATGAAGTATCGCGTGGCGTCCAGAAGCTGACCCGGCCCAAACAATTCACCGGCAAAAATGGGCGTGAGGAATTGATGACCGGTGCCTCCGGTGCCGTGAAGAATCAGAACGGCGTTCGTGACGCGCGCTTGCGCGTCGCGCACCGGCTTGCCCAGCGTCGTGTAGTGCAGATGCATTTCCGGAAGCGTTTCGCCTGACCGAAACTTGAAATTCTTGACGATGAAATCGCCTTCGGTTGTCGCGGGCCACGCAGCTGTCTGGCCCAGGGTTGGTAGATTCGCCAGGAGTGGGACCGTAGCTGTCAGCACAAACAAATGCAATGTTGTTCTCCGCATAAAGCACCTCGCCAATTAAGAATCTAACACGCTCAGCCAAGATTATTTCAAAGCGGCCACCCAGGAATAAATTCAATGGCGACACGGTCTTTAGAAAGCCGTGGTCGGAAACAACGGATAGGCAGGCGCGACCAGGTGCGAGGCGCTCAGCGACTTCGCGCGGGTTTCCGACCACGGTTCTCTATTGCCTCGCGAACACCCCGTCGCAAAGTAGTTCGCTCCAAGCAATGAATTGATGTAGAGTCATTGGCTCAAACGCAGCCCCGCTCTGAAAACGGTGCATCCAAAAAGCTTATGCGGCCGGGGAACCGCGAGCATAAGGTCTGTGCCCAAGGAGACTGATGGAATCCGCGAGCAATCGAGCCACAGAAACCGTCGCAACCTCGTATCCCACCATCGCCGCGACAGCTACCGCCCTGCCGCCATACACCATCACCCGCGAGGACGTAAAGGTTTACATGGGGCGCGTGTTTGACATCCCCGAGCGCCGCCTCGAAGCGATGATGAGCATTGTCGACAACGCGCAGGTGCACAAGCGCCACGCCATTTTCCCGCTCGACTACACCATCGAGCCGCGCCCGCTTTCGCAAACCAACAACGAATACATCGAACACGCCGTGAAGCTCGGCCGGGAAGCCGCGGAAAAATGCCTGGAGCGAGCGAGCTTGAAGCCCGATGAAATCGACATGATCATCACGGTGTCCTGCACGGGCTTTATGATCCCGTCGCTGGACGCTCACCTTATCAACCTGATGGGATTCCGCTCGAATGTGCGCCGCATGCCGTTCACGGAACTGGGCTGCGCGGCGGGCGCCATGGCGCTGGGCCGGGCAGCCGATTTCCTGAAGGCCCAGCCCGGCGGAAACGTCCTGATCATCGCCGTCGAACTACCCTCGCTCACGTTTCAGCGCAAGGACATTTCGCAGGCCAACCTGATTTCTTCGATCCTCTTTGGCGACGGCGCCGCAGCCGTGGTGGTCAGCGGAAGACAAATGCAGGGACCGAAGATTCTCGAAACGGAAACCTACACGTTCCCGGATTCGCTGGGCGCGATGGGATTTGATCTGCGCGATTCCGGATTCCACATCCTGCTGGCAAAAGATGTTCCGGAAATGATCGGAGGGAAAATTGGTGGGCTGGTGCAGGGCTTCCTTGATCGCAACGGCCGTAAGCGCGAAGAGATCAAGGGCTGGATCCTGCATCCCGGCGGAGCACGGTTGCTCGGAAACATCGAAACGGAACTCGGATTGTGCAAATGCGATACGCAGCCATCCTGGGACATACTCGGGAATGTTGGAAATTTGTCCAGCGCGACGATCCTTTTCATCCTGCAGGAGTGGCTGGAAAAAAGACCTCTCAATGCCGGTGAGTATGCGGTGGCCGCGGCGTTTGGCCCGGGCTTCAGCGCGGAATTTTTGCTACTGCAATGGACCTGAGCGTCATTCTTTTTATCGGGCTGCTTCTGGCCGTAGCGTTGCTGCGGCTCGTCGAATTGCGCATCTCCAAGCGGCATCAGAAGGAAATGGCAGCTCGTGGCGCGGCGAAAATCGATGAGCCGAAATTCCGCTGGATGGTGTTGCTGCATAGTGCGGTGCTGCTTGGCGCAGCGCTGGAAGTCGTTCTTCTGCGGCGTCCCTTTATTTTGTGGCTGGCTGCGCCGATGCTTGCCGTGTTCCTGGTGGCCAATGCCGTGCGTTGGTGGGTGATCCACTCGCTCGGGGAACACTGGAACGTTCAGGTCGTGGATTCCACGCGCCTCGGCGTGGTGACCTCCGGGCCCTTTCGCTACGTTCGGCATCCCAACTATGCGGCGGTCTTTGCAGAGATGCTCGCTCTTCCGCTGATTCACGCGGCGTGGTTCACCGCGGTGGCGGGAGCTATTGCCCACGCGGGAGTCCTGGCGCAGCGCCTCTCGACCGAAGAGCGCGTGCTCTTCGCCAATCCTGACTATCGTGCGGCGATGACCGGCAAACCGCGCTTCCTACCTGGGCTCTTCTGAAAAGCGGGACATAAATGCGTTGGCGAAGCTATTCCGTAGCGATCCTGCTGCTTTTCTCGGCGGCGGCCTGCGACGCTCGGGCGGTGGCCGACGCTGCCACTCCAGCGTTCACCAACGTACCGGAACTCGTTTCCGGATTTCAGTCTTTGTACCTTCAAAACTTCGCCGAAGCTCGCGAAAAATTTTCCAATTGGGAAGCCCAGCATCAGGACGAGCCATTCGGCGAGGTTGCCATTGCCGCTAGCTATCTCTTTGAGGAATTTTATCGGCAAGACGTCCTCTCCAGCGATTTTTTCTTGAACGAAAAAAGATTCCTGCACGGCATTGAAGGCAAGCCCGATCCCGCGCGCATGAAGAGCTTTCAGGAGGCCATCCAGATCGCCCGAAAACTTGCCCGCCAGCGCCTGGAGAAAGACCAGCACGACCCGGAAGGGCTCTTCGCCATGGCGTTGTCGGCCGGGATGGAATCGGACGCCGATATGATTCTCAAAAAAGAGCATATTGAGGCCTTGAAGCGTCTCAAGGAAGCCAAGGAACACGCCAAACAGCTGCTGGCGGAGCAGCCCGATGCAAATGATGCCTACGTCGCGCTGGGAGCGGCCAACTACATTATCGGAAGCCTTTCCGGCGGTACTCGTTTCATCCTCCGGTTCGGCGGAATTCACGGTGACAAGAAACTCGGCATGGAACAACTTGGAAAGACCATTGAAAGCGGAAGGTACCTGAAGCCGTTTGCAAAAATTTTGCTGGCGCTGGCCGCGCGCAGGCAAAAGCAAGATGATTTGGCGCGGAAACTCTTGCGCGAATTGAGCGAGGAATTTCCGGAAAGCCCACTCTACGCGGCCGAGTACGCGAAGGCGTTGGGCCGGCCCATTCCCGCGCAGATGCATCCCTGACTTTGTTACATGTTTTCTGTCCCGCGGCCAGGCCGCTTTCGAATAAATCATCCTTATTCTCGCGAATAGATTAAAATCGCGCTCGCGCGGTCGATGATTGGTCCGTTATCTACAGGAGGCGGTGAAACTTGTTCCAAAAGGACTTATTAAAAGGCCGCGCAGTGTTTCTTACCGGCGGGGGAACCGGGCTCGGTAAGTCGATGGCGTTGCGGTTTGCGGAGTTGGGCGCGCGGATCTTTCTCGTGGGCCGGCGGGAAGATCCGTTGCGCGAAACGTGCGAAGAGATCCACCGGACAGGCGGCTCCGCCGCATACACGACTTGCGACGTGCGCGATTATGGAGCTGTCGAAGCCGCAGCGGTGAAGGCCGAGGAGCAATTCGGCGAAATCAATACGCTGATCAACAATGCCGCCGGAAATTTCATGGCGCGCACGGAAAATCTGACTCCCAACGCCTTCAATGCCGTCGTCGGCATCGTACTGAACGGTTCGTTTCACTGTACACAGGTCTTTGGCAAGCGCTGGATTTCTCGAAAACTCGGCGGCAACGTGCTGAATATCGTGACGACCTACGCAGCCGCCAATTGTGGCTCGGGATTTGTCGTGCCTTCGGCTTGCGCGAAAGCGGGCGTCCTGGCGATGACCACTTCGCTGGCCGTGGAATGGGCGAAGTATCACATCCGGCTAAACGCCATCGCACCGGGGCCATTTCCGACCGAAGGGGCGTGGTCGCGGCTGATGCCCTCAAAACAATTTGCAGACCATGCCAAAGACAAGCACCCGATGAAGCGCTTCGGGAAACACGAGGAGCTGGCCAACCTCGCCGCATTTCTCATTAGCGACATGGCAGAGTATATCAATGGCGAATGCGTGGTGATTGATGGCGCGCAATGGCTCCGTGGCGCGGGCGAATTCAATGACCTGCTACTCTTGCCCGAAGCTGCCTGGGAACAGATGGAAACCGCGCGTGCGAAAAAATAGTGAATAGCTACTGAGGCAGCGCCCGTTTTCGAAGTTCAACGCGAAGTTTGATCTCTCCGACGGATTGCCCGTTCGAATCGGCGTGGACAGTGACCTCTTGAGGCTCTGGTTTTTGGGCGCCGTTTTCTGCTGGCGCGGGCAAATTGATTTCGATGCGTGCGGACGCCACTTGCTTCGCCGTTACCGCAAGCTTCCCAGTTCCGCTTTGCGCGCCCCACCCCGCGGGCAGCACGGCGGAGAGAGTGATCTCCTGAGTCTTCGCGGTGCGATTGCGCACCCACAAGGGAATCATCAATGTGCCAGGGGCTTGCAACGCAATCTCCGGCGGTTCGGGATGCGGAAGATTCGTGAGCCCATGGGCGCGCCGAAACGCCGTGTAGAAGCTGTAGGGGCCGCCGAGCTCCACCGATAGTTCCGGCCGCGCGAGTTCGGGAGAAACTTCTGGCCGTGCGAAGGGAATTGCACCCGGCGTGATGCCATCAAAAACGTCTCCGGTCACGCTGCCGCCCACCAGCGATTTGCCGAGCACGAAACGCACGTCATCCGTCCAGCCGTCGGAGGCGGCCATTTTTTCAATTTGTGCTTCGTCCATTTGGGCGACAGAGTCCAGGAATTCTTTTGCCTGCGTTTGATGAGCGCGAAAGGAGTCGAGCGACATTCGCCAGTAAGACTGCTTCGTCGCTTTTGATATTTCCTTTACAGAATAGCTCGGGCCTTTGCCGCGAAAGATATCTTCGCGGTCTGCGTCTGGAAAATAGTAGATTTTTTTTGGCTGCCACGGCCGCAGATTTTCGAGAAAGAGCTCGCGGCGATTGGCAGGCCCAGCAACTTGCTCCGGAAAGGCGGCAGGATCGCCCGTCAGATCAAACGCTTCCGTAGCCAGGACCCCGCAAGCCTGGTGGTCGCCGTGGTCTTCGCCAATAAAAGTTCCAGGCAAGAGAGTAAGGATGACTTCCGGGCGAGTCAGTCGAATAAGCCGCACGAGTCTCTCGATTGCAACACCGTGGCCCCAGTTCGCCAGCGACTGCAAAACGTTCTGCGAGGCCGTATCCTTCCCATCGAGAAACCAAATGTTCGTGATGCCGAGCGTTGCCAGGGCGTTGCGCGCTTCGATCTCCCGCATGTCCCCGAGCGCCGCGGCTTGCTCCGCGCCGGCTTTATTCGCGCCACTGCTGCCATGCGTGGTGATTACCACCGCCACACGCCTGTGTTCGTCCAGCGCCCGCGCAAGATACGCTGTCGCCGCGCCTTCGTCATCCGGATGCGCCACCACCAGCAGGAGATCCACTTTGTAGCGCTCGTCCGCCAACGGAAGAGCGTACGGCTCTTGTGCCACCAGATTAAGCAGTGGGATGGCTAAAAAAACGAGGAGCAAGATTTTCGCAATTCGCAGCATGTAGTTTCCTCAACTGCATGATAGCAATGTTCGACGTGGACTTCCGCCTGGCCCGCACATTCCAATTGATCTTGCGGCGGCATTGAGTCCGCGGTGTGGAGGGCGTCAACCGCAATTAGTGCAGCTTCTCGAATTCCGCCTTGGCCCGCTTCAGGATAGGGATGTCCTGGTCGGCTTCTTTCCACAGCATGAGGAAACTTTTGTAGGCGGCGAGTGCCCGGACGCGGGCGGCATCGGCATCGGCACCCTGTGAGGAGCTCGACTCCAAGGCATTGGCGCGAGCCAGTCCCAGATGCGCGAGCGCTCCTGTGCAACAATTTCCGACGATTCCCTTATTCTCCAGGATCTTCTGAAACTCGGCAGCACTTTGTTGGCCTTGTCCTGAGGCCAAATATGCTTGGCCACGAACATAGATTGGAAAAAGGCAGGAGACGCTATTGGCGAACTGGATCAACCCGAACTCGAGTTGACCAGGCGCCGGCAGTTCGTTTAGGGCGCCGCACCGGGTTCTTACGGTTCAGCGCCAGTTGTGCGCGAACGGCTGGGAGCCAAAGTGATCGCACCTGCGTGTCCAACGGGAATCGTTTGTTGAGGTCTTTCACAAGGGATTCAGCCCGTGGCGCGTCGCCAGCCATTGCGAACGCCAGGGCCGCTTCGACCTGGACGGCCTGACTGCTCGGGTAGAGTTTCACGCCCTCGGATGCGAGGCGTCTTCCTTCGACAGCATTGCCAAACGCAGCTTCTCTCAACGACGTCGCGTCTGCGGGCGGCCTCGTTGACAAAGGCATTCCTTCGCTTATGGGGACCTGCGGCACCTGCCACGATACGCCGAATGTGGGGAATCATTCTTTCCCGACGCCCTTAAACATCGGGACTGGTGACCCCGACCCTTCCAACCCATCCGTCAATTTGGGAGGCCTGGATGTGAGCTACTTGCCGGCCATCACCGTGTGCAAAACGGATCCGGCCACGGGTCTGCCGACCAGCAACTGCAAAACCACGACCGATCTTGGCCAAGCTTTAATCGATGGCAAGTTCGACCACGTTGGCAAGATCAAGGGACCGATCCTGCGCGGTCTTTCGGCGCGCGCCCCCTATTTCCACAACGGCTCCGCCCAGACTCTGCTGGATGCCGTGCATTTTTACGAAAACCGATTTGGCCTGGTTCTGACGCCTCAGGAGGAGTCGGACCTGGTCGCATTCTTGAGCGTTCTTTAGCTATATCGGCGCGTGCACGCAGACTTTTCGGCATGCCGCAGACTCCCTGAGCCATGCGAAGGCCGACAAGTCTCGCCGCAACACTGACACTTTCACCGTGCTCCATCCGTAGGAAAGAGCAGGGGCTCGCCTATGCATTCGCGGAAGAGCCCTTATCACTGCGGTCTCACCTTGGCCTGCGTCGGCTTGCTCTCCAGTGCTCTGGTGGTGAGAGCCTCCGCTTCGGTTGCGGATGATCCTCTCGCTGCGGCCGTCGAAGCGGCCAGAAAGACTCACGACGAGAGGCAGTTGCAGTCCGTGAAGACGCAACTTGAACAGAAGACCGTTCAAAACCCCAACGATGCGGGCGTCTATCTTGATTTAGCGAGAGTTCAGCAATATCTCATGGATGATTATGAGATGCGAAAAGACAAGAAAGCGGCTGGAGAAGCGGTGGACAAGGCCATTGACGCGGCCCAGCGGTCCATCCAGCTTAATGACAAGTCTGCTGATGCACATAGCGTGCTTGCCGACCTTTATGGCCGAAAGATTTCGTTGGGGAGCGCGATGTTCCTAGGGCCGAAGTTCGGTCCGAGAGTGAAAGAGGAAAATGCCAAGGCCATGGCCCTCGACCACAAAAACCCGCGCGTCTGGGCCAGCCTCGGCCGGCAATACCTGATGGCTCCGAAAATGTTTGGCGGAGATATCTCCAAAGCTATCGAGAGTCTCGAGAAGTCCGTGGCCCTCGATCCGCAGCAAGACGACACCTACGTTTGGCTCGCGAGGGCCCACAAAAAACATGGCGAGAAGGCCAAAGCTCAAGAGGCTATCCAGCACGCGCTAACCTTGAATCCTGATTCTCCATGGATCAAGAATGCGGCAAACTCACTCAATTAGAACGCGTTTACGCTGACGACTGATCTAATCTCATACGGATTCGCTATCGACAGTCAATTGGATTGGCAATCAGGCTCGAAGAGGCGCGATGACAGACGGAACGACTCGCCGTGAGTTTTTAGGATCGATGGCCGCTTTCTCTCTTTTTCCTTTCGAACAGGAAAAACCGGAACTCATTCTGCACAATGGCCACGTCGTGACGATGAGTCCTACCGACCCGGTTGCAGAGGCTGTGGCGATATCGCGCGGCAGGTTTTTCGCCGTTGGGAAAAACGCGGAGATAATGAATCTCGCGGTGCCTGGCGTTCCAAGGATCGATCTGGGCGGGAAGACAGTGCTGCCAGGCTTCATCGACGCCCACTCGCATCCCGCCGCAGCCGGGCTATCACATCTGCGCATGGTGGATTGTGATCTGCGTTCCATCTCCGCAGTTCAGGCGGCAATGCGCGAGCGTGCGGCAAAAACCCCAGCCGGCGAATGGGTCCTCGGCTTCAAATATGACGACACAAAAACGGAAGACGGCCGCCCCCTCAGCATCGCCGACCTGGACTCCGCGGTTCCGGATCATCCTGTGCACATCGAACATCGCGGCGGCCACACGGTCTACGCCAATTTACTGGCTTTTCGAAAAGCGGGAATCGACGAAAAGACCCCCGATCCTCCGGGCGGGAAAATCGATCACGACCCAGTCACGGGAAAACTAAGCGGGCGGGTCGCCGAAAGCGCTCTGGCCTTCTTCGAGAAAGTCCTTCCTCATGATTTCACACGCGACGATCATCGCGAGGGCGTGAAGCTCATCTCCAAAATGCTCGCGAAGACCGGAATCACTTCCGCGACGGAAGCGCAAGGCACGCCCACTGATCTTCGCGCGTATCAGGACGCCCGCGATTCCGGCGACCTGCTCTATCGCGCCTACTGCTTCATCAACTACCGGTTCATCGATGCGATGATCGATGCCGGTGTTCGCACCGGGCTCGGGGACGAGTGGGTTCGCGTCGGGGCGATGAAGCTGGTTTGCGACGGCTCGATCTCCGAGCGCACCGCGCGGCTCTCGGTTCCGTATGAAGGTCGTCCCAACGACTACGGCATTCTGGTGATGACCGAGGACGAGCTGTACACCCACGGCCGCAAAGCGCATCTCGCCGGATGGCAGATCGGGACGCACGCCAACGGTGACGTCGGCATCGACACCACTCTTCGCGTGTATGAACGCCTCCATCGCGAAAGCCCGCGCCGCGATCCACGCTTCCGCCTCGAACACTGCACGGTTGTCAATGACGGCTTGATCGCGCGCATCAAAGCGCTGGGCGCAATTCCCACGCCGTTTTCAACGTACGTCTACTATCACGGCGAAAAAATGCGCTACTACGGCGCGGAGCGGCTGAACCACATGTTTGCGTTGCGCAGTTTTCTTGATGCGGGCATCCGCGCGACGCAAGCTTCCGACTATCCGCCCGGAGAATTCATCCCCATGATGGCGTTGCAATCGGAAGTGACGCGTACGGACGCCAAGGGCAACATCTGGGGTCCGAAGCAGAAAATTACGGTGGAAGAAGCGATCCGTGTGGGAACCATCAATGGAGCTTATGCTTCCTACGAAGAAAATCTGAAAGGTTCCATTGAAACCGGCAAGCTCGCCGACCTCGTCGTCCTCGGCCGCGATCCCTTCAAGGAGAGTCCTTCGACGCTCGTCACCATTCCCGTCGAACGAACCATGGCCGGGGGCCACTGGACGTTCGAGTCGTAGTATTTTCTTCTCGCCGCGGCCAAATTAATATGGTAGGAGTGTAGTGTTTCCCTGCCCGCAACTCAGCCCAGAAATCAACTGAGGAGATCCGCAAATGAAAATCAAAAGACTGTTGGGAGGATTGGTGTCGTTGTGCCTGGTTGCGGCGCTGGCCGTAATTTTCGCTCCGACGAATTCACAAGCCGCAACCGCACCCCAGGCCGGCGGTAAGGAAATGGGAATGCATGGCGGCTTACAGGCCGCGGTGGAGAGCTTGAATCTTACCGACGACCAGAAAGCAAAGGTGAAGGATATCTTTGCGGACGCGAAGACGAAGAAGCAGGCGGTGTCCAGTGATGCCTCGCTCAGCGAAGAACAGAAAAAAGCGAAGATGAAGGAGCTCCACACCAGTATAATGGCCAAGCTGAACGAAGTTCTGGCGCCCGATCAACAGACCGAGTTGAAGACCAAGATGGAAGCTGCCAAGGCAAAATCACCGTCGCATCCGTGATGTAAGAAAAGCGCAGATCAATTAGGGAAAAACGGAGAAGCGCCCGGTTCGCAAGAGTCGGGCGCTTTCGCTTAGGGCGAGTGCTGTTCGAACATCTAAGTTAAGTTGCTGTGGCTGCGTTGCCTCGGGATTCGTCAAAGCGTATATTGACGTGCGGCTGGGCGATGCGGGCCAAAACTTCCGAAGAATCCTGGGAGGTACCGTCGTGAAACTGTGTGGATGCGTGCTGTGGTTCTTACTGCTGGCGGCGATGCCGCTGCCTGCGCAGACTCCGGGTCTTTCCGAGATGATTGCCCAGATCCGCGCGGAAGAAACGAACAATTCCAAGATTATGTGGATCATCCACGAGGTCGCGGATGTGTATGGCCCGCGCATGATGGGCACACCGCGCTTGAAGGCGGCGGACGATTGGG
>WNFT01006399.1_pt1 | contig 10367 bp, 7 predicted proteins | sample 5400191 | NCBI WGS metagenome assembly WNFT01 (sample SAMN13153359, study PRJNA577476) | soil metagenome | isolation source: 80 cm saprolite under Madrone tree | place: USA:California | collected 2016-06-14 | reverse complement strand
CATAACATTCCGGTTATTACGACAGCGTCGGTTCCGGACGGGCCGAACGGTCCACTCATGCCCGAGATTCACCAATCAGCTCCGCACGCGATTTACGTGCCGCGCAAGGGCGAGGTGAATGCCTGGGACAACGCGCTCTTTGTTAAGACGGTGCGCGAAACCGGAAAAAAGACTCTTATCATTGCCGGTGTCTGGACGAGTGTCTGCGTGATGTTCCCGGCGCTGGATGCAAAAGCCGCGGGCTTTAAGGTCTATGTCGTGATGGATGCTTCAGGCGATCCGAGCGAGATGGCGTCCAGGACAACGCTCGCCCGCTTTACGCAAGCTGGTGTGATCCCCACGAGCGCCAGCGCTGTTAATTGCGAAGTGCATACGACCTGGAACCGCCCTGACGCCGCAGAAATCGCGGAGCTGTACACCATGGTGTCACCGAACTACCGTGCGGTGATGGAGAGCTACCAAAAAGCGCAAGCGGTCGCTCAACAGCAAAAGAAACAAGAAGTGACTCAACCGCGAAAGAAACAAGAGGTCGCTGAACTGGTAGGGAAATAACGGCCGTCGTCGTGAGGGTGACTGGTTCGCAATTGGAACCAGTCACCTTTCAACGATCCGTGGTCACACGGATTCTGCACCGTTGGTTGCAGGGCACAAATGAGAAATCCAAACTATGAATACAAATTCCGATCCCGATTTGGTCCTCCACAACGGACGCATCACAACTCTCGACACAAAACATCCCGCAGCAAACAGTATTGCCATCAAAAATGGCCGGATTGTTGGCGTGGACGACCCTAAAGGCTTCTTGCGTGGACCTGACACCAAAGTGATTGACCTCAATGGCCGCCGTGTCGTTCCAGGATTGAACGATTCGCATCTGCACGTCATTCGCGGCGGATTGAATTACAACATGGAACTCCGCTGGGACGGGGTCCCTTCCCTAGCAGATGGACTGCGAATGTTAAAAGCGCAGGCCCAAAGTACGCCTCCTGGCCAATGGGTGCGGGTGGTGGGCGGTTGGACTGAGTTCCAATTTGCCGAACGCCGGATGCCAACGCTTGAAGAGATCAACGCGGCTGCGCCGGACACTCCGGTCTTTATCCTGCATTTGTATTGCCGGGCCTTGTTAAACAAGGCAGCCCTTCGCGCCTGTGGCTACACCAGGGATACACAAACCCGCCGGGTGGGGAGATTCAACGGGATCATGCAGGCAATCCAACCGGGCTCCTGATCGCGCGCCCGAACGCCACGATTCTTTATGCCACGCTCGCCAAGGGGCCGAAGCTTCCGCCGCAACATCAGATGAATTCAACGCGCCACTTCATGCGCGAAATAAACCGGCTCGGCCTGACGAGCATCATTGATGCAGGGGGCGGGTTCCAAAATTACCCAGAGGATTACGCGGTGATTGAGGAACTGCATCGCCGCGGCGAAATGACGCTGCGCATCGCCTACAATTTGTTCACTCAGAAACCCAAGAACGTGTCCGGTTCCGCGCCGGCGGCGAGATCCTCCCCATCGACCAGGCTGAATCGGTCTATAGGTCCTTACGCCGCACACCATTCGCGTCGCTCTATGGCAGTAGCAATTGGTACGACGACCTGGCTGAATACGTCGCGGTGTACCATTTTACCGAAGTGCTCAAGCAACCATTCCGGATACTGATCCGCAAGGAGGGGAAAGTGGTTTTTGATTACGAGCCGATGAAGTCAGACCTTGTTCGCAGCCGGGCCGGCCAGATGAAGCGATTTTATAGGGGGAGCGCTAAGCCACGGCAACCCTAATCTGTCCGCATAGAAAGCGCGCGGACGTTCTCCACCGATGTCGGACGCTTCAACAGCGCATCACCTATGATTACGATAGCCGCAGCAAAGATGTTTGCCCGCCCGATCATGACGTTCATCTTCGTCTCCGGCAAAGGCGCGGAAGGCAAACGCCATGTGGGCCGGGTGAGGCGCAAAACCGAAGACGCGCTGTTCGCCATGCCTTTCAAAGAGGCTTCAGGCAGCTAAGAAGAAGAGGGTAGTTCCGTTCTCCACTTCTCCGGCAAACTCTTTCGCACATTCGCTGGGCCTCGCGCAGGAAATGAAAAAGCGTAACTTCTTCTAATCTCTGAAAAAAACTCAACTGACAGAAGTCACAAGTTCCCATATTCTTGTGCCGACGTAATGCCATTTCAAGATCTCCCGATCCGGCGCAAGGTGACCGCCGTCATCATGCTGACGAGCATTATTGCGTTATTGCTCACCGCGGCCGCCTTCATGGTGTATGATGCGATCAGCTATCGGGGGCTAATGGCCCACAATCTGTCCATTATCAGTTCTATTATTGCCGACAACAGCAGCGGGGTGCTGGCCTTCCCCAACACTGAACCGGAAGCTGAGGCGATCCTGGCCAGGCTTCGAGCGGACCCGCACATTGTGGCGGCTGCCCTTTATAACGAAAAGGGCCAACTTTTCGTGCATTATCCCCCCAATCTCTCCATCGCGGAGTTTCCGGCCACCCCCAGAAAGACCGGCCCTCCGGTTTTTGAAAATGGTTATTTGATTGTTTTCCAGCCCGTCATCCAAGCCGACCGGATCGGCACCGCTTATTTGAAATCAGACTTGAAGGCACTAACTGAGCGGTTGCGGCTGTATGCAATGATAGCGCTGCTGGTGTTATTGGGCTCAGCGTTGGTGGCTTACGCGCTCTCCAACGCGTTCCAACGCCACATCTCGGCCCCGATTCTCGCGCTTACGAATATTGCCACGGTGATTTCAGAACGGAGGGATTATTCGGTCCGGGCAGCGAAAGTCAGCCGTGACGAGCTGGGGCTGCTCACCAATGCATTCAATGAGATGCTGACGCGTATCCAGGAGCAAACGGTGGCGCTGCGCGAAGGTGAAGAGCGGCTGCGTTTGGCACTGGAAGCTTCCCATACCGGCACATGGCATTGGGACCTCAAGTCCAACAAGATGACCTGGGATCGGCCTTGGGACGAGAAAGATCGCGCCCCTTTTGGCCCCAAAGCAGGCATCTTTGACGGGACGTTCGAGGATTTCATAAAGTTGATTGACCCGCAGGATCGCACCGGCCTGACGGAGGTTATCAAGCAGGCTCTCGAAGAAAAAACCGCTTTTAACACTGAGTTCCGCGTGATTTGGCCGGATCGCTCGGTCCATTACCTGGCCGGCCGGGGCAAAGGTTTTTACGACGAAGCCGGCAAGCCGTTTCGGATGACCGGAGTGATTTTGGATATCACCGAACGGAAACAGGCAGAGGAAATTCGCTCGTTCCTGGCCGCGATAGTCGCCTCGACCGATGATTCGGTTGTCGGCAAGGACATGCAGGGCCGGATCGTGAGTTGGAACGGCGGCGCGGAACGGATGTTCGGGTTCTCTGGCGCCGAAATACTCGGACAACCCATCGAGCGCATCCTTTCGCCGGATCGCTCCGAGGAGGAGTCGCGCACCTTGCAGCAGGTGAGGCAAGGGCAAACGTGCCATTACGAAACCATCCGCCTGCGCAAGGATCGCCAGCCTATCGAGGTTTCCCTCACCGTCTCGCCCGTGAAGAATGCTCGCGGTGAGATTATCGGCATTTCTTCCATCGCTCGCGACATCACCGAGCGCCGGCGCGCGGAACGAGAACTCCAGGAAAGTCGCGCGCGCCTCTCCGGTGTCATCGGCTCGGCCATGGACGCCATCATCAGCGTGGACTCCCATCAGCGCATCACTATTTTCAATGCTGCGGCCGAGCAGATGTTCCGCTGCTCTGCCGCCGAGGCCCTCGGACAGTCGCTCGATCGTTTCATCCCCGCGAAATTCCGCGCGGCGCATCAGGGGCACATCGACGAGTTCGGCCGCACCGGAGTGACCACTCGCGCCATGGGCAGCTTGCAGCCGATCGCCGGCCTGCGGTCGGATGGTGAGGAATTTCCCATCGAGGCCTCCATCTCGCAGATCGACGTCGCCGGACAAAAGATCTACACGGTTATTTTGCGCGACATCACGGAACGCAACCGGGCCCAGGCGGTGCTCGAACGGCAGGCCGCCGTGCTGCGCGAGCAGACCCAAATGCTGGATTTGGCCAATGTCCTGGCGCGGGATCTCGAAGGCCGCATCATCTTGTGGAATACCGGCATGGAAAAGACCTATGGCTGGAGCAAAAAGGAGGCGCTGGGCAAGGTCGCCCACGAATTGCTTCGCACCGAGTTTCCCCAATCTCAGGAAACAATTCGAGCGGCGCTCTTTGGCCATGGCAATTGGGAAGGTGAGCTGACCCATGTCAGCAAGGCCGGACAGCGTTTAATCGTGGCCAGCCAATGGGTGCTGCACGCCGACGCTCAGGGCAGGCCGGCGGCCATCCTCGAGATTCACAATGACATTACGGAACGAAAACGCGCGCAGGAACAAATTCTCCGATTCAATGCCGAGCTGGAGCAGCGGGTGACGGCCCGCACCGCAGAATTGACTGCCGCCAACAAGGAACTGGAAGCCTTTACCTATTCGGTGGCTCATGATTTGCGCGCGCCGCTGCGTCACATTGATGCCTTTACCAAAATCCTACACGAGGATTTTGCGCCTGAGCTGCCGCAGGAGGCCCAACGTTATCTGGAGAACATTCGCAACGGCAGCCGCAATATGAATCGGCTGGTGGATGATTTGCTGAATCTCGCCCACGTAGGCCGGCAGGAGTTGCGGTACCACTCGATTGATCTGGGCATCCTGGTCAGTGAGGTCATGACGGAGCTCAAGCGTGAAACCGGCGACAGAGCCATCGAGTGGCGTATCCATCCGCTGCCGACCGCGCAGTGCGATGCCGGTCTGATGAAACAGGTTTTTGCCAACCTGCTAGCCAACGCCGTCAAGTACACCCGCCCGCGCGAACTGGCGATTGTCGAGGTCGGCTCCATCGACAAGAACGGCGACCAAGCTGTCTTCGTCAAAGACAACGGCGTCGGTTTCAGCATGAAGTATGCGGACAAATTATTCGGCGTTTTTCAACGATTGCACCGGGCCGAGGATTTCGAAGGCACAGGCGTCGGACTGGCGACGGTGGAACGAATTGTGCGACGGCACGGCGGCACTGTCTGGGCCGAAGCCGAGGTCGGCCAGGGAGCGACCTTTTATTTCACCATTGGAGGAAAAGGCCAAGGCCAGGGCCACCGTTAAAGCGCGCCTCTCCCGGAAGGTCCTGGTAGCCAACCCCTCTTCCGCCGGAGCGCAGAGCTCCAACTCTGCGCGGCCCAATTTCTCACGATCGCGCAGAGCTGGGATCTCTGCGCTCCGATGGCTTTAGCGTCCCAACAAGTGTGGATTGTTTTTCACTACGAAGAAGGCGCCCGCCAGGACTAGAAGCAAGACCGCCAAAGCGATCAAAGTGGCCACCATCTTCAAAATCCGGGCCTTCTGAAAAGTGCGCGCGGTATTCTGTTTTTCGGACTCCATGAACATCGCGAACTCCTTATCGAGTGACATCACCGTTTCCAGATCATCGCGCAGTTTTAGCGTCAACCACTCTCCATTATCGGCTCGCCACACGGCTGGCAATTTCTGCATCGTTTCTGCGTCGGCTGGCAGCAGGCCGCAGTGGCTCCAAAAGGGCGCCTTTTCCTGCGTCCAAAGTCGCAGCAAGCCGTGATTTCGCGCGACCGATTGAAGGCGCTCCCAGAGCACGGGCCTCAATTTATCGGCCAGGGAAAAATCGATAAAACCCTCGCTGTGGATGCGACCCTGTCGTGCGGCCACCTGGAGGGCGATAGCTCCCAGGATTTTGCCATCAGGGCCTTCTACAACCTGGAATTCAGTGATGCGTTTGGCCAGGTCCGCCGCCGCCAATCGCATGGCTTGCCAGAGTCCGGTCAATTGCGCCAGGTCATCAAGTGTGGCGCGCCGCACGCGGTAGTTCGACGAATCCATGGCGGGAAAGCGTAGAGGAGCGGTACAGAATATCAATTTTCATTTTCGCCACAAGCCGCAGTTTTTTCCTGACTCTGGCTTAATGAATTGATTGGACTCGGTCGTCTTAGGCGAGCATTCTGGCTGGCATGGATGCGGACGAGCAGGATATTTGCAACTACCTGAAGCAGTGGCAGAAACAGTTCATTTCCGGTCGCGAGATTTGCCGGTGCGCAGGCGGCAAGTGGCGCTTTCGCGACGACCCGCATTGGGCCAATCAACCCTCCTGCGGTTGGTGGAAAAGCAAATACTTGAGACTGATCCTGGCGGCCACTTCCGACTGATTCAGAAGGAAAAAAAACATAGGCCGGAGAAATGGATTTCACCCGAACTCAAAAAAATCCTCGAACAGGGAGGCAAAACATTCGAAGATCTGGAAACCGACTCCACAGAGGATTCAAAGCTTTAGGGTGCGTTTGATAGTTTTGGATTGCTGCGAATCTCTTCATGAAACAGAAAGCCTATGCTCGCGCGGGAGTCGATATAGATTTGGGCAATGCCGTCAAAGCCACTTTGCCCCGATTGCTCGCCGCCACCCGGCGTCCCGAGGTCCTGGGGAAGGTTGGCGGCTTTGGCGGTCTCTTCGCGTTCAATAGCCGAAAATACCGGCAACCAGTGCTCGTCTCTAGCGTCGATGGGGTCGGCACCAAATTGAAGATCGCTTTTGCCATGGACCGGCACGACACCATCGGCCAGGACCTGGTCAATCATTGCGTCAATGACATTGCCGTGCTTGGGGCTGAGCCGCTCTTCTTTCTGGATTACATCGGGACGGGAAAACTCGAACCGCGAATCTTCGGACAAATTATCAAAGGTTTTGCCAAAGCCTGCGCGGAAAATCGTTGCGCGCTCGTCGGCGGGGAGACCGCCCAGATGCCGGGATTCTATCGGCCTGGGGAATATGATCTTAGCGGCACCATTGTCGGCGTTGTCGAGAAATCGAGGATGCTCGATGGCAAAGCGGTGTTGCCTGGAGACCTCGTCATAGGCCTGGCATCCAGTGGACTGCACACCAATGGATACTCGCTGGCTCGAAAGATTTTTTTCGAGCAGATGAAGTTGAAGCCAGACAGCTATGTGCCCGAGCTGGGCAACACCGTCGGGCGACAATTGCTCAAGGTGCATTTGAGCTACGGGCCGCTTGTCCAGCAGCTCTTGCACAAATTTAATCCGAAGCAGAGCGCTACGCCGTTGCGGCTGTCCATCAAGGCTCTTGCCCATATCACCGGCGGAGGTTTCGGGGACAATATTCCGCGCATGCTGCCGAAGAATTGTGACGTCCTCATCCGCAAGGGTTCCTGGAAAATTCCAGCGGTATTCCGTTTGCTCGAGGCGAAAGGAGGCGTGTCGCAAGCTGAGCTTTACCAAGTGTTCAACATGGGCATTGGTATGACGATCATTGTATCCCCGCAGGTCGCCGAGAAGGTCTTGAAGCGCATACGACAGCACCGGTACGCAGCGTGGCTGATCGGGGAGGTCCGGCGGGGCAGGGGAGTTGTTACCGTTGAATAGAGTTTTGGCGCGTGCGAACATTTCTTGCCGAAAGTTGAGTTATTGTTGAGGGGTTTGGGTCATGGATTTTGTAATATAGGCAATCACGTCCGCCGCATCTTGAGGATTGAGAATTTTTTCAAACCCCTCCGGCATTAAAGATAAGCCGGAGCTGGTAAATTGCCTCAGTTCGCTGCGCAAAAGAGTTTCCTCACCGATCGGCGAACGCACGGTGATACTGTTTGCGGTTTCAGCGACAATGACGCCGCTGAACTCGCGTTCGTCTTTGGCTGCCGCAGTGTAGTTGACGTAGCGGGCTTCGACTGCGCGGTTGGGGTCGAAAATCGCGATGAGAAGTGTCTCGACTGATTTATCGGCCAGGGCGCGAAGGTCCGGACCGACTTGCGCTCGGCTATTTTGTGGCTCGTGACAGATCGCGCAGGTCTGCTGGAACAAAACAGCTCCGTGCTGAGGATCGCCTTTGAGAGATGGAACATCTTTGTAAGTGGCCAGAACGGATTGGCGATTGGAATCGACGGCGCTGAAAAGCTTTTCGGCGTGCTCACGGATGGAAGAGACGCTGTGCTTGAGCAGTTTCTGCCGCTCCGGCGTGCCAAGCTGCGCGGCAGGAATGCGCCCGCTTTCGAGCGCGTCCAGCAAGGCCGCCGTCCATTCGCGCCGGCTGAAGAGAATTTCGAGCAGTTCGGAGCGCAAGGCTGGACTGCTGCCTTGCCAATGGTTGATCAAAATATCGGCAACCTGTTTGCCGCTCGCACGCCGCAGACCCGCCAACGCGGTTTGCTGGACCATTACCGAAAACTGTGGCTGGAGCAACGCGCCTAGCTGCTCCCAGTCGTGCTCGCGCTCAGTTCGGCCGCGCCCCAACACACCGATCGCAGGAACAAGGTCGGCCGGCAGATCAGTTTTCTGCGCGGCTAGCTTAACGCGCGAGCGAGCGTCGGCGAACAAACTGTCCAACTGCTGAAGTACCGTGCGCAACTGAGGCCCCGCTTCCTGGTGGAATTGCGCCAGGGCTTGTCCGCGCCGCTCCAGCGCGTCGAGCACGCCAGTCAGCGCGGTGAACTGCCAGGTCCCGTAGCCAGTGGCGGTTGGATTACTGATCTTACCTAAGGCTCGGGCCAGGGAATTCTCGTCATTCATAGCCGTTGCCAGACTGAGCAGTTTATCCAGCAGCCCGGTAGCAGCTTGGCTCGGCTGTTCGCAGAGCGCGGCCAGCATTCCACTGAGATGGGGCAACGCCGAACTAATCACCGCTGTTTGCACGTCCGCATTTTCCAGGTCTTTGATTGCGATCTCAACCAGGGCCTCTGCGGCGCGCGGGTCATTCCATTCCCCGAGCGAAAGCGCGAGTTGGTACCGGACGCGAATCGCAGGGTCATCGACCAATTTCAGGAGAACCTCGGCTAACCGATCGGCATCCCGTCCTTCTTTGCGCTGCTGCTTGAGAAACTGTTCAGAGAGATGCACCGCCTGCTCCCGAACTGCGGCGTGCGGATCGGTCAGCGCGACTCTCAAGATCTCCGGACTCGAACCGCCGAGCCCGTCGAGCGTCCACAAACATTGGAGCCGCGTTTTCGCGGATTGGCTCTTCCGAAACAGTGCGGCCAGAGGTGCGATTGCGTTTTTGTCAGCACGTTCGATCAATAGCCGCTGTGCGGTGTCACGTTGCCAGCCATTTGGATGATCCAAAGCGGTCACCAGACCTGCGATGTCGAGCTGATCGAGGCGCGGGACGCTCCTCAATTGCACGCCTTCCGGATAAACCCGATATATCCGCCCTTTTTCATGGCCTGCCCGAAGGTCGAGGCGATGTTTTACGTCACTCGGAATCCATTCCGGATGCTCAATCACCAGCCGGTACATGTCCGCAATGTAGAGCGCGCCGTCCGGTCCGGTTTTGAGCATCACCGGCCGAAACCAATTGTCGGTCGAGGCCAGAAACTCTTTCTGGACCTCGTCGGGCGGTCGATGGCTGCTAAGACTGACACCGCTTGGCTCCAGGACTTCGCGGTGAACGAGATTGTGTACGGGTTCGCAGATGAAGACGCTGCTGGCGAACTCCGGCCCGAATAGCTCATCCCGATACGGCGTGGGGCTGCACGCGGAAGTCACATGGCCAACCATGCCGATGTCATTGAATCGTTGGAGCGTGCGTGAAGCCGGAAACACGCGAGTGCCATTCGGGTAATCGGCCAACATCCGTTTGGTGGTGCGGACGCCCAGATGCGGATTGCGCGCGACGTATTCTTCGGGAATGAAGTAATGCCACACCCAGGCGCTATTGTTGTTACCGAACCAATGGCCCCAATCATCACGGTGTCGGCCATATTGCGCATTGCCCGCTTGCGCTTCAAACGAGCCATCGCCGGGCCGAAACCGAAAATCGCGCCCATTGATGTCCACCGTTTTGCCGGTCAACTCGGAGCGCACGCGCCCGCCACTATCGCCGTTTGCGCCATAGAGCCAGTTGTCCAGACCATATTCGAAGCCGTTGACCCGGTGTTGTTGGTTACCTTCCCGAAATCCCGTGAAAAGAACCTTCCGAACATCCGCTTTGCCATCGCCGTCGGTGTCTTCCGCATAAAAAATGTCCGGAGCGGCGCTGATGATCACTCCTTTGCCCCAAGGCATCACGCCAGTCGGAAAATTCAATCCTTCAAGGAACACCGTTGATTTGTGGTAGATGCCATCGTGATTCGTATCCTCAAGAAAGCGGACGATTCCGCCTGGCGTGCCTTTGCCGTCAACCCCGAGGGGGTAATCACCCATTTCGACCACCCAAAGCTTGCCATCGGCGCCCCATTCAAAGGCGATGGGATCCTGGACCAACGGTTCTTGAGCAACCAATTGCGCCTTAAAGCCAGGTTTGACGCGCAGCGCTTTGAGCGAATCTCCAGGCGAGAGCGCTGGCGGCTG